>Ga0209123_1002473_pt1 | contig 15556 bp, 14 predicted proteins | sample BarGraIncu00431A_FD_184500 | JGI IMG/M metagenome (GOLD analysis project Ga0209123, IMG submission 184500) | Arctic peat soil microbial communities from Barrow, Alaska, USA - Barrow Graham LP Incubations 004-31A (SPAdes) (version 2) | ecosystem: Environmental > Terrestrial > Soil > Wetlands >...
GGCGCTTTGCTGTCGGCGATTACGATATGATAATAAGCATATCCTTTGCGACCGAAACGTTGCAATCTGATTTTTACGGGCATTTTTTATTTTTATTAAATGATTATACCTAATGCTTTTTCTCGAAAAGCGGTTGCAAAGATAGTGTTTTTATTTGGAAATAAAAAGGAAAGAAAATAAGTTGTTTGTAAACAGTCAATTATTTGCTGTATACCCAAGCGGTTTCAAAGCGTGGGTCTATTTTACGAAGGCTTTTCATGTATTCATTTGCTTTCTTACGGTCTGGAAATGACTGGATAGCAACTCGGTATAATCTTGAAGAAGGTAAAACGTGTGCTTCTACAAATTTGTCTTTAATTAATTCATTGCAGAATTTCTCGGCCGAAGAGTTTGTAGGCAAGCTGGCCACAACCACATGAAAATCATTAGAAATTTTTGGAACCGCTATTTCTGATATCTTTACAGTATCAACACTATCTTTTTTTATTCCTTGGGGTTTTGAAATTTTAGTGGTGTTTTCGAAGGAGATAGAAGCTAAACTTGCATAATCTGCTTGACGCACGTCGCTGACATGTGGTGAGAAAAAGAATAGCCCGAAAAATAACATTGCGGCAGCTGCATATTTGATGAATTTAGGGGAAGGCATCACTATAACAACTTTTCTATCTTCTTTGAGGGTTCGTGATTCTTTGGTTTTGACATACAAATCTGTCAATCCAAGGTTTTGAGGTAAGAAGTTTGATTTGTAAATAGGGCTAAATGTTAGAGACCCAAAATCATTTTTTTGTAAAATACCCAATTCTCCAATAATGACACTTCCGGATGTTTTAAGGCTGAATTTTATTCTTTCTACCTCGTTGTCAATGTATTCCGCGGCTTTTCGATAGCTTATTTGCTCTGTTCTGGATATTTCTATTGCCAATAAACCATCTGAATGCGACATTAGTGCGTTGAATCCTATTGTGGCGTGAGGTGGTGTGATACGATCGGACAAAATTCTAGCAGATTGAATTTGTACAATAAATCCACCCAAATTTGGTACAACCACATAATCATGTTGTGCCAACAGTTTTTCGATATGTAGATAGAATTTTTCCACCTTGCAAAAGTAGAATAAAGGAATTGGACTGAATTTTTTTCTAACTAAAAGTTATCAACAACTTGTTAGACTTAAAAAACGATGTATCTTTGTGTCTCTTAATAAAAAACGAATACTTCAATGAAAAAAACAATCTTAATAACAGGTGGTGCAGGATTTATTGGTTCACATGTAGTTAGGTTATTTGTTACAAAATATCCTGATTACCAAATTATTAATTTAGATGCATTAACTTATGCAGGTAACCTGGAAAATCTTAATGATATTGCAGATGCGCCCAATTATAAATTCGTAAAAGGTGATATCACCGATAACGAGTTTATTCCGGAACTGTTCAAAACGTACCAATTTGATGGTGTTATACATTTAGCTGCTGAGTCACATGTCGACCGTTCAATTACTGATCCATTCGCATTTATAAGTACGAATGTATTTGGTACTGCGAATTTATTGAATGCTGCGAAGGATGCCTGGAAAGGCAATCTGGACGGCAAGCGTTTTTATCATATTTCTACTGATGAAGTTTATGGCTCATTAGGCGAAACTGGATTCTTTACCGAAGAAACAGCGTATGACCCACGCAGTCCGTATTCTGCAGCTAAAGCTAGTTCAGATCATTTTGTGCGTGCTTATCATCATACTTACGGTTTGCCGGTTGTGGTTTCGAACTGCTCGAATAATTACGGAGCAAATCATTTTCCTGAAAAACTTATTCCGCTTTCAATCAACAATATTAAAAATAATCGTCCGATTCCAATTTACGGGAAAGGCGAAAATGTACGCGATTGGTTATGGGTAAATGATCATGCACGTGCAATTGATACTATTTTTCACAATGGAGTTGTAGGCGAAACCTACAATATCGGAGGAAATAATGAGTGGACGAATATTGACTTAATTCGTGAATTGTGCAAGATAATGGATAAAAAATTAGGTCGCACTTCAGGTGAATCAGCAAAACTGATTACTTTCGTTAAGGATCGTGCAGGTCACGATTTGCGCTATGCAATTGATTCTTCAAAACTTCAGCGCGAATTAGGTTGGAAGCCGTCACTTCAATTTGAAGAAGGTCTTGAAAAAACTGTAGATTGGTATCTTGAAAATCAAGCATGGATGGACAATATTATCAATGGCGATTACCAGAAATATTACGAAAAGCAATATACCGAAAGATAATAGAATTGAACAATTTCAACGATAAGAGCTAATGCTACAGGATTTCTGAAGCATTAGCTCTTATTATGATTTGTCTATTCCTGACTTATTTTGGAGCTGTATTGTAGAGATAAATTCCAACAAATAAGAAAACCACATTTGGCAACCAAACTGCTGTAAAAGCAGACATACTCCCACTTACCGAGAAGGATGTGGACATGGTTGAAAATAAAATGTATAAGGAACTAAGAGCAAGGCCAATTCCCAAGTGAAGTCCCATTCCTCCGCGAACTTTTCTGGATGATAATGATACACCGATCAAAGTCATTATAAATGCGGCTAATGGCATTGAAAATCGTTTGTAATATTCATCCTGAAATCCCTGAATATTTCCTACGCCTCTTTTTGTTTGTCGGTCAAGATAGCTGCCAAGTTTGTTGTTGCTCATTTGCGGAGCTTCCTGAGCAGTTATGAAAAACTCTTCAGGTTGAACATTTATTGTTGTATCTTTGCTAATACCTTTAGTAATATGTTCGCGCATTCCATTAAAATCACGTTGTAAATAATTGCTTATTTTCCATCTGTTTAGTGAATCCCAGGTGATTGATTCAGCGGTTAATCTTGATACAAGTGTTTTGCCATCAAATTTTTCAAGCGAAAACCGGTAGCCCGTATTGTTCGAAACTTCAAATCGTTCGATATACATAATTACACCTTTTTCTACCTCCATTTGTACATTTCGGGCATTATCCTGTTTTATTTTCCGAACGTACTTATCCTCAAAATTCAGCATTTTTTTGTTGGCCGGTGGTATAATATATCCGCCCACAACAAATGAGATTGAACCAATTACTGCTGCAGAAATAAAATAGGGGAGCATTAACCTTCTGAAGCTAACTCCACTCGACAAGATGGCAATAATTTCTGTATTGGTAGCCATTTTGGATGTGAAGAAAATTACCGCAATGAATGTGAACAGTGGACTGAACATGTTCATGTAGTAAGGAATGAAATTCATGTAATAATCAAATATAATGGCTTTTAAAGGAGCATTATGTTCGACGAAATTATCAAGTTTTTCTGTCAAGTCAAATACCACAGCAATACTTAATATCAGTATAATTGAAAAGAAATACGTTCCAAGGAATTTCTTAATTATATAGCTATCAATTCTTTTTAGACCAAAAGTGTGGTAATCGATTTTTTTCATTTTTGTTATAAAAGTCAATTAATTAAAGTCTTCTGCCAAGCTGTTCAATCATTCCATTTTTCCAATGCGTAAAATCACCTTTCATAATATGATTTCGTGCTTCGCCGACCAACCAAAGGTAAAATGCCAGATTATGAATCGAGGCTATTTGCAAAGCCAAATATTCTTTACTGATAAAAAGATGCCGTAAATATGCTTTAGAATAAGCTCGGTCAACATATGAAGTTCCATATTCGTCCAACGCTGAAAAATCATTCTTCCACCTTTCATTCTTCATATTCATAATGCCTTGCGAAGTGAAAAGCATACCATTTCTACCATTTCGGGTTGGCATTACACAATCGAACATGTCTACGCCGCGTTCTATCGCTTCCAGTATATTCTGAGGTGTGCCAACGCCCATTAAATATCGAGGTTTATCTTTCGGCAGTATTTCGGTTACAACTTCAAGCATTTCGTACATTATTTCAGTTGGCTCACCTACTGCTAAACCGCCAATTGCATTTCCTTCACGGTTTTGCGATGCAATGAATTCAGCCGATTGGCGTCTTAAATCAGGATATACACAACCCTGAACAATTGGGAAATAGGTTTGGGAATAACCGTATTTGGGTTCAGTCTCGTCAAAATGCTTCAATCCTCTCTCCAGCCAACGATGCGTAAGTTCCATCGATTTTTTTGCATACTGATAATCTGCCGTACCCGGTGTGCATTCGTCGAACGCCATTATAATGTCTGCTCCGATAGTTCTTTGTATATCAACTACATTTTCGGGGGTGAAAAGGTGTTTGCTTCCATCGATGTGAGATCGAAAAGTAGCACCTTCCTCTTTCAATTTTCTGTTTGCAGAGAGTGAAAATACTTGATAACCACCACTGTCTGTAAGTATTGGCTTGTCCCACCCATTAAATTTATGCAACCCTCCGGCACGTTCAAGTGTATCAATTCCAGGACGCAAATATAGATGATAAGTATTTCCAAGTATGATTTGAGCTTTAATATCTTCTTTTAACTCGTGAAAATGTACTGCTTTTACTGATGCAACTGTACCTACGGGCATAAAAATAGGCGTTTCGATAACGCCATGATCTGTAGTTATTTTACCCGCCCGGGCATTCGAATTTGGATCGGTATTTTGTATTTCGAAAGTCATTGATATAAAGTCAAGAGATTGAAAGTTCGTAAAGTTGAAAATGAAAATTGTTGTAAGGTAGAGAGAATCAGTAAAAATTCAAGTGAATTTATTCTCCTTTTATGAAATTTTCAAGAATTTTTTGTCCTGCTTCTCCCGATTTTTCAGGGTGAAACTGAACAGCATAAAAATTGTTTTTATGAACTGCCGAGCTGAAATCTATAACGTAATCAGTCATGGAAATGGCATTTTCGCAACTTTCTACATAATAGCTATGTACAAAATACATGTAAGCGTTTTCGGTAACATCCTTGAAAAGATGGGATTTTAATTGCTTGATATTATTCCAACCTATTTGAGGTATTTTAAGTCCGGCACTTGGAAAAAGTTTTACTTTTTGTTCAAAGATTCCGAGGCATGGTGTGTTATTTTCTTCCGAAAAGGCACACATGAGTTGCATGCCAAGGCAGATGCCCAAAACCGGCTGTGTAAGAGAGCAAATAAGTTTGTCCAGTCCTCTTTCCTTTAAATATTTCATGGCTGATGAAGCTTCACCAACTCCGGGGAAAATTACGCGGTCGGCTGAGCGGATTTCATCGTGATCGTCTGATACTATTGCATTTACTCCAATGCGTTCCAGTGCAAAAAGCACTGAGCGAATATTACCTGCATTGTATTTAATAATAACGACTTTCATTGTTTTAAAAGGTAAATTGGTTATAAATTGTCAAACTCTTTATATGAGTTTATTTGTTGCAGTATCGGGGAAAATAATTGCAGGTTTAAAAGTTCTGGCTTCTTCCATTTCCATCATCGCAAAAGCCATAATTATAACAATATCTCCAGGTTGTACTTTGCGGGCTGCAGCTCCGTTAAGACAAACAACGCCAGAACTACGTTCGCCAGTAATGACGTAGGTTTCAAAACGTTCTCCATTGTTATTGTTTACAATGCTTACTTTTTCATTTGCAATTATATTGGCTGCGTCCATTAAATCTTCATCGATGGTGATGCTTCCTATATAATTCAAATTTGCTTCTGTTACAGAGACTCTATGAATTTTTGATTTTACTATGTGTACTAGCATGTTGTTTCAATTATCAGCGACCAAATATCGGTGAAATGCTCGCATTTTATTTTCAATATTAAATTTCAATTATGAATTGTACCTGATATTATCTATCAATCTTACTTCTCCACAAAAAACCGCAATGCAACCCACAGCCTGTTCTGCCCATGAATTAACGGTTTGAAGTGTTGAAGAATTTACAATTTCGAAATATTCAACTTTAAGTTCAGGAACAGCATTTATCTTATCAATGACCCAATTTGTGAGTTCATTAGGAGCTAATTGCTTTGCAAAGTTACGACTTTCGAATAGAACTTTGGATATTTCAACAGCATATTTGCGTTGTTCACTGGTTAAACGTTCATTTCTACTACTCAACGCTAATCCACTTTGCTCGCGAATAATAGGACAATCTATAATTTCTATATTGAAATTCAATGCATTTGTCATGTGATGAATAATTGCTAATTGCTGAAAATCCTTTTCACCGAAATATGCCTTTGTAGGTTGTATTAGTTGGAAAAGTTTGCTGACAATTTGCACTACTCCATTGAAATGTCCTGGTCTGAATTTTCCTTCCATGACTGAATCAAGTCCTTTAAAATCAAATTCAAACTGACTTTTTGTTTCGCTGGAATCATAAATTTCTGTCGGCTCAGGAGCAAAAATCAATTGGCAGCCTGCTTGTTGAAGCATTTTTGCATCGCGATCTAAATTTCTCGGGTATTTTTCTAAATCCTCAGCATTATTAAACTGGGTGGGATTTACAAAAACACTGACCACGCAAAAGTCGTTTTCAGCAACACAACGCGATACTAATGCTTTGTGACCTTCGTGTAATGCTCCCATTGTAGGTACAAATCCAATGGTTTTTCCATTCAATTTAAGTCTCTCAATTTCAGTAGTAAGCTCTTTTTTATGTCGAATTATCTTCATTTTTTATTCTTAGATTTGTTTCTAAAAATTTGAATATTTGGTACCTGTAAAATTGCGTGCAAAAGTAGTAAAACTTATTTGTATAATCATTCATTTTGATTGCTAATCTTAATACTATGTTAGTTGGATAAATATTGATTCTTTTACATTTAGATTTATGGGTTTTAGTTCTAATTACAATGTCAGGCGAACTGTTCGTTAGATGGTTAAACTAATATAAATAGATGGATGATTAAAATTGCTTGTTAATTCTATTTTCATGATTAAACCATTGAATATATGTATTATAAGTACTTTTTGGACAATAATTTATTTTGTAGAACTTATTTTTCTAATAAGTGTGCTTAACATTTGCCAATTTGCTTCTTGTCTATATCCAATTTTTTTTATATATCTTTGCATAACGAAAATTATCTCATAAGCAGTCTGAATAGAAAAGCATGAAAAAAATTACAAAAGTTTTGTATATTTCACAAGAGATATTTCCATATTTGCCAGAATCAGAATTGTCTAATATGGGTAGGTATTTACCTCAAGCGGTACAAGACAGGGGAAGAGAAACCCGCACTTTTATGCCAAAATTTGGAGCAGTAAACGAAAGAAGAAATCAACTTCATGAAGTAATCCGGTTGTCGGGAATGAATCTTATTATTGACGACACTGATCATCCACTAATTATTAAAGTGGCATCGATACAAGCAGCCAGAATGCAGGTTTATTTTATTGATAATGATGATTATTTTCATCGAAAAAATACGATTTCAGATGAAAAAGGAAATGAATATGAAGACAACGATGAAAGAACTATATTCTTTGTTCGTGGAGTTATGGAAACCGTTAAAAAGCTTCGATGGACACCGGATGTGATTCATTGCCAGGGTTGGATGACTGCTTTAGCTCCTTTATATATAAAAAAAGCATATAACGATGATCCTTTTTTTAAAAATTCAAAAGTGGTATATTCTGTTTTCAATGATGACTTTAAGACGCCATTTCGAAATTTATTTGCAGAAAGACTTTTACTTGAAGGTATTGAAAAAAAACATGTAGTACAAGTAAAAGATAAGGTTATAGACTTTGTTGCACTTTCGAAACTAGCTATTGACTATTCTGATGCAGTAATTCAGTCAAGTCCTGTTGTAAATGGTGATGTTCTGAACTATATCAACTCAAATAATGTGAAATTTTTGCCATATCAAAACGGAGAAGATTATGCTGACGCTTATGTTCAGTTTTATGATAGTCTTTAATAAATATACGGCCATATCATTTTTTTTAACTATCCATTCTGTCAAACTTTTTTTTCATTTTACATGAAATCTTATCCATTTATCCTACTTTTTTTCTTGTCTTTTCTTGTTTTTTCTTGTACTGATACTTTAACAAATATTGGCTCTGGAATACAACCAGCTTCCGATCAGATAACTATTGGAACTGATACTTTTCATTTAAAGACTGAAACTGTTTTTGTTGATTCCATCTTTTCCCGCCCCGATTCATTTTTGTTAGGCACATTTTATGATACTAAATTTGGAACTGTTCAAGCAGATATTTTAGCTCAAGTAAATTGTCCAGTTGGGTTTAAGTTTCCCCCAAATGCAATCCCTGATTCTGCCTCTGTAGTGTTATATTATAGAACCTGGTTTGGCTCACAATATTCACCATTGGATGTAAATGTATATGAATTGAATAAAACTATTTTTGATTATTCATCTTTATATCCTTCAAATCTTAATCCCGATTTCTATACGGATCGCTCTGTTAAACTTGGAGAACGTATTTTTACAGCACATGATGTTGTCGTATTATCCAATGATTCAACATATCAAGGGTGGAGAAGAAAAATTAAATTATCAGATGACTTTGTAAATCAATTTTTTAAGGACTCTTATTACACAAGTACAAGTAAATTTTTGAATTTTTTCAAAGGGATATATGTTACAGCTAATTATGGAGCTGCTTCACTGTTGACTATTAATCAACTCGATTTGAATTACTATTATCATTATACTTATGTAACTAAAAATATTAGTGGAGGCGACTCAATTGTAACAGTGAAAAATAATGTAGTTTTTCCAGCAAATTCAGAAGTTAGACAAGTTAATCGATTTACGCATAATGATAGAAGGTCTGTTGTACAAATACGTGATAGCGTAAATTATATATCTTCTCCAGCTAATCTTCAAACGCGTGTCTATATACCATTAAGTCGAATTAAAAAGCACATGGATGCTGGAATCAACGGCAAAAAACTGACTGTTAATAGTGCTTTACTAAGAGTAGACGTGACCGAAACGGAACAAGATACTGCATCTCAGCATACTCCTGTGAGATATTTGTTACTCATAAAGGAATCTGCAAAAGATCGCTTTTTTATAAACAGAGAATTACCCTCTGACACATGTGCTATTAGGGGTGATTATACAGCCGAGGAAATAGGTTTAACGGGAGTATATAGATACTATTATTCTTTTAAAATATCGAAGCTTATTGCAAATGAAATTTTAATTCATGGTTCATCTGTTCCCGAAAATATGGCAATGAGATTAGTCCCTGTAAAAATAGCTACATCAACAAGTTCAAGTGGTACAGTTTCGTATGAATCAGTCAAAGAAGATTATCTTATGAGTGCAGTTACTATAAGAAGTGGAAACGTGATTGAGGCTAAAGATGCAAAAGATAATAAACCCACTTTACCAATGTGTATTAAACTTGTATACAGTGGTTTTTAATAAAGCATAAAATTGTGATGAGTAAAAAATGCAGCATAGATATATGCTGCATTTTTTATATGAAAAAACCAATGTTCTTACTTTTGTCGGATAAAAATCTGGATTGGAGTTCCTGTAAAATTGTATTTAGCTCTAATCTTGTTTTCCAGGAATCTGCGATAAGGATCTTTTACATATTGTGGTAAGTTGGCAAAAAACAAAAATGTTGGTATTTGAGTGTTTGGCAACTGAGTCACATATTTGATTCTGATATATTTACCTTTCAAAGCTGGTGGTGGATAATTTTCAATGGCAGGTAGCATATATTCATTCAGTTTGGCAGTTGGTATCTTGCGTTGTTTGTTTTCACATACTTCCACAGCCGTCTCCAAAACCTTCAGAATTCGCTGCTTGGTAGTTGCTGACGTAAATATGATTGGAAAGTCTACAAATGGAGCTAAACGCTCTCTAATAGTTACTTCGTATTTTTTTATATCATTTGATTCTTTGTTTTCAATCAAATCCCATTTGTTTACACAAACTACAAATCCTTTCTTGTTTTTTTGAATCAACGAAAATATATTTAAATCCTGACTCTCAATTCCACGAGTGGCATCTATCATTAGAATACAAACATCGCAATTTTCGATAGCACGAATCGAACGCACAACCGAGTAATACTCCAAATCCTCGTTAACTTTGGCTTTCTTTCGAATACCAGCTGTATCGACGAGGTAAAAATCGTGTCCAAACTTGTTGAAACGAGTGTAAATGGAGTCTCGGGTAGTTCCGGGTATATCCGTAACAATAGATCTATCTTCTCCAATAAATGCATTAATTATGGAGGATTTTCCTGCATTAGGACGACCAACAACGGCAAAACGCGGTAAGTCTTCTTCCATATCTTCTGAGAAATCAGGATTAAAGTGGGTGAGGAGAGTATCCAAAAAGTCACCTGTTCCAAGTCCGTTAATAGCCGAAATCATAAAAGGTTCACCCAAACCAAGTTTATAAAACTCGGCAGATTGATATTGCCATTCAAAAGTATCGGCTTTATTTGAAACCAACATCACCGGTTTCGTATGTCCCCGAAGAATTTGAGCCACTTCTAAGTCATAATCTGTAATTCCATTTTGAATGTCAACTAAAAATAGAATAACGTCAGCTTCTTCAATTGCCAAAACAACATGTCTTTTAATTTCATCTTCGAATACATCCGAAGAGTTTATCACCCAGCCACCCGTATCGATGACCGAAAATTCGCGACCTTCCCATTCGCATTTGCCATATTGGCGATCGCGAGTAGTGCCAGCTTCATCATTAACTATTGCTCTACGACTGTGAGTGAGCCTGTTAAAAAGTGTCGATTTTCCCACGTTTGGGCGACCTACAATTGCTACAATATTTCCCATTGCTTTTTATATCTAATAAGTTAGATATTTACATTCCATTTAATTTTATCAGTTCAGGTTTTCGCAAAGCTGTACTGTGGGTGCAAATATTTTGGCTGCAAAGGTACTGAAAATTATCAATATGCCAATGGGTCATAATTTCAATATGCCAATTTACATTCGAAATTATAATTTGTTTAATACAATAAAAATATGATACTTAATATCTTAAACTCTACAATCTTAATTTCTCTCTGAATTTATAGAAAATGTGGTTATAGCCTCTTGTAGAATATAAAAAAAGCAGTATCTTTGCAACGCTTTTAGAGAAAGGTATTACAATCCGAATACGAAAAATTCGGGCGTTTAGCTCAGCTGGTTCAGAGCATCTGCCTTACAAGCAGAGGGTCGGGGGTTCGAATCCCTCAACGCCCACTTACAATATAATTTTTCTATACAATTCGGGCGTTTAGCTCAGCTGGTTCAGAGCATCTGCCTTACAAGCAGAGGGTCGGGGGTTCGAATCCCTCAACGCCCACAGAAGGTAAAGCCCAAAAGCTACGCCCTAGATATAAACCCTACAAAATCAACGTTTTGTAGGGTTTTTTTCATTATCCTACCTTGTATTTAAGTTGTAATATAAAACACGATTTATTCATAAACGGCCTCATTTTTGTGAATAACTCATGACCTATTCCAAATTTTATAAATAGGTCACAGAAAATCTTCTTTTGACATCGATTTGCCCTTGTTTTTTTGGATGTAATTATTTCATTTTCAATCAATCAACTAGTCTTATGACGATTTATAAATAAAATTATGAAAAGTACATTTAAGATCCTTTTTACTTGAAAAGGAGTGCTATTAGAAAAGATGGCAAAATGCCCATTATTGCAACGGTTACTGTCGATGGACACATCGCTCAATTTAATGTCAGATTGGAAGCTCAGCCTAAAGACTGGAGTGTGAAAATGAGCAAGGTTATTTGTACAATCATCTGACAACAAGTAGTAAAGTTCTCAATTGAATGAAATAAAGGCTTCCTTTCATGCCATTTATCACGAACTTCAACTAAAAGATAATTATGTTACGGCTGACAAGGATAAGAATGATTTTTTGGGGATCAGCGAAACTCACGAAACACTTTTGTCTCTTTTCCAAAAACACAATGAGGGCATCTTAAAACTAGTTGGTATCTCTAAATCTCAGACTACATATCGAAAATATAAAGTTACTCGTAAGCATTTACAAAAGTTTGTGTAGCTCAATATAACATAACGGATATCTCATTGAAAGAAATCAAAAATATGTTCTTTTGTGATTTTGAGATTTATTTTTTAAATGAAGCCAGATGCGGGGTTAATACTACCGCGAAGTTTCTGCAACTTCTCAAACGTATAATTCTTATTGCACAGAATAATGGATTAATTTTCATTGATCCATTTGCTAATTACAGAATCCATATAGCAAATGGTGATTGGGGTTACCTCACCCAAGAAAATATTAAAAGGCATTAAATAAACTATTACACACTTATATTCAAGATTATAAATACTTTAAACTAACAATGAATTACGGTGTCTCTACTCCTGATTCGCATTAATTGTATATTTTATACATCTTATTATTGAAACAAATATGACCGTTATCTGATACGAAATGGTACTATTATCGAGTGAAAATAAAATAACTTTGTCCTTGAATTTTGAAGCACATAAATAATTTTAATTACACGATTTAGATAACTTAAATACAAACTGTTTGCTAAATATGTCATTTTAAGCTATATTTTGTTCTATCATTTAGTTTCTGCATTTTATTGGGCAACCAACATTTATACACATCATTATTTAGGTAATAAAAGCACACAATATATATGTCATTCGTTTTAGGTATTAGTTAACTATTGTGTGTATGAGGCTGATTGTTCTGCTCTAGTCAGCACAGTCAGCCTCATTAATTTTATAATATATTTGGACAGTTTTTTAGTACAATAAAATCAATAAAATTCGGAATTTTAGATTAGTTATCCAAATCAAAAAAATGTTTGAGGAATAGGAGCTGAACTTACATAGCTAATTTTCGATATAATTATTTTAGGAGTACCGACTATAAATAAGCACATATGGAAGAAATATTTAAAACTAAATACGAATATTATCATATTGATGTAGACAATATTTTAATTGATAATGTGCACATAATTAAATATTTAGTTGTATATTTTACTAAACAATGCATGATTTATTTTTTAAATTAATGGTGTCTTTTATTTCTATTCCAATATTTTCAATACTATGCAGTAGTGTTTTATTATAAGGGAAATTATAAAATATCAATTTTTTCAGGAGTAATTGTCCTATTTTTTTTGTTAATGGACTTTTATCTACTCTTATTCATTTTGGACATTCCGGTGATTTAAAAACAAAATAGTTAAATTTAATTTAAAAAACTCCATTGTTTAATGTCATTGAGATTAAAAAAAGTGATTTTGGTCGTATAAAAGTAAAGGTGTTATTTTTACAAATGACCAATTTGATATTGATATGGCATTGGAAATTCTAATAACTGGTTAACTAATTGAAGATAAAATATAATAGAAAATAAATTGATTCGTATTCGAAAGTGATTAAAAATTCTTTACCATAATGTTATTTACGAAACATTTTTCTTAAATCATTAAAATTTAATAAAAAATATTTTTGTAAGGACTGTAGAATAAATTTGTGAAGATCAATAATAAAGGATAATTGGAGATACTTGATGGATTGTTAATTAATTAATGAGCATAATCTTTAACCTGAATATTTATTACCTATTAAATCCAAATACTAATATAATCTCATTAAGTAAGTTAAAAATGAAATTAAATCGTTTTCTATTATCAGTAATTTTCTTGTTATCAATTACTTTTGTCTTTGCTGTAAATAAAAAGAGCAGAAAAGCTGAGATTCCACAAAGGGTAATCAATGTTGATTATAGTGCAGAAAAAGGCACTATGAATACTATGTTCAAGCAATGTGTCGGAGCTGGAAGAGCCAACGAAGGTCTTCGGGCCGATTGGCAGCAACAATTGGCATTTGTGAAAAAGGAATGCGATTTTAAATATATCCGCATGCATGGTCTTTTGACTGACGATATGGCTGTGTACACCGAAGATGGTAAAGGGAATCCGCAGTACAACTATATGTATGTAGATGCATTGTATGATTATCTATTAAGTATCGGGGTCAAACCTTTTGTAGAATTGGGGTTCATGCCCAATGCATTGGCTAGTGGGAAACAAACTATCTTCTGGTGGAGAGGAAATGTTACTCCACCAAAAGACTATAATAAATGGGAAGATTTTATTCGTAATCTCACCCAGCATTTTACCGAGCGTTACGGCGTAGATGAAGTGGAAACCTGGTATTTTGAAGTATGGAACGAACCAAATCTTTCGCCGGGATTCTGGACTGGTACTCAAGAAGACTATTTCAAATTGTACCAATGCACGGCAAAAGCTATCAAAAGCGTAAATTCAGATTACAAGGTTGGAGGACCTGGAACGGCTGGTGCTGCCTGGGTGCCTGAGATAATCAATTTCTGTGATAAAAATAATGTCCCAATCGATTTTATTAGTACTCATTCCTATGGTGTTAAACAAGGATTTCTTGATGAATATGGCAACAGTGGTACAGTATTGAGCAAAGATTCGATGGCCGTAAGTGGAGATGTGCTGCAATCCCGTAAAGAGATTGCTGCTTCAGCTAAACCAAACCTGGAGTTGCATTATACAGAATGGAGCTCATCTTATACTCCTGCTGATCCGTTTCACGATAGTTATCATGAAGCAGCATATATTTTGGAAAAAATCAAACAGGTCGGAAATGCAGCAAATTCAATGTCTTATTGGGTATTCACCGATATTTTTGAGGAACCAGGTCCTCGCTTTACGCCTTTTCACGGAGGATTTGGACTGCTAACCATTCAGGGAATTCCAAAATCGGCGTTTTATGCTTACCAATTTATGAATAAACTCGGAAAAACTGAACTGAAAAATACTGATACACGTTCGTGGGCAACTAAAACCGATAATGGCGGTATTCAATTGCTGCTTTGGAATTTTACAAATACGCTTCCTGATTCAGTAAATAATCAGACATATTATGTAAAAGATCTGCCATCTATATCCAAAGGAAAAGTGAAAGTCAGCATTTCTCACATACCTGCAGGAACATATACGTTGGAGATTTATAAAGTTGGTTATCGGGTTAATGATGCTTACACACAATATGTGGATATGGGTAAACCAAAACAGCTTAATAAACAGCAGGTTGAAGAATTGAAAAGTCATAATGATGGTTCTCCTGTTGCCACTGAAACAATTGAGGTTAGGGATAATACTACATTCTCAAAGGAACTGGATATTCGGGAAAATGATGTTTTCATGCTGAATTTAGTCAAACGCTAATGTATTTAGAATAATATCCATAAATTTGCCAATGTTGAGTTTTTGATTTTCACAATTTTCGCGAATTCAATGACTGTATCGAGTTTTGAGACTTTATCTAATACTAAATAATTTAATAATCATATGAAAACGAGTAAAATCGCCATTTTGCTTCTAATTGCCATTCCTTTCTTTTTAGGTTTTGGATTGAGCGCTCAGGGGTTGTATGTTGGGACAAATTACCATCCGCACGATGATAAGAATATCGAAAAAATCAAAAGTGATATCCAACTAATGAAAGCTGCCGGATTTACCTCTGTCCGTATGGGGCATTTGGCTTGGGATAGTTATGAACCCTCTGAAGGGCAATTTGATTTTGACTGGTTTGACAAAGTGATGGATATGATGAATGAAGCCGGAA
>Ga0209123_1002475_pt1 | contig 15545 bp, 17 predicted proteins | sample BarGraIncu00431A_FD_184500 | JGI IMG/M metagenome (GOLD analysis project Ga0209123, IMG submission 184500) | Arctic peat soil microbial communities from Barrow, Alaska, USA - Barrow Graham LP Incubations 004-31A (SPAdes) (version 2) | ecosystem: Environmental > Terrestrial > Soil > Wetlands >...
AAGGATTACCATTTGCCAACAACGACCTTATTCAAAAATTTAAAGAACTAGTATAATCATGGAAACAACTGCTGAAAAAAAATACACTTCTAAAGATTTTACAAGTGATCAAGAAGTAAGATGGTGTCCTGGCTGTGATGATTACGTAATTTTACGCACCATGCAAAAAGCACTTCCAGAAATGGGTGTTGCAAAGGAAGACGTGGTTTTTATCTCTGGTATTGGATGTTCCTCCCGTTTTCCATATTATATGGATACTTATGGAATGCACAGTATTCACGGTAGGGCTCCCGGAATTGCTTCGGGTGTAAAATTAGCCAATCCCAACTTAAGCGTTTGGATTGCAACCGGCGATGGCGACGCAATGGCTATTGGTGGTAACCACTTCATTCATGTTTTACGTAGAAATATTGATTTAAATATCATTCTTTTCAACAATGAAATCTATGGTTTAACCAAAGGTCAATTTTCTCCTACCTCATTAATTGGCCAAAAAACAAAATCGTCACCTTACGGAAATACCCAACCTCCTTTTTCACCAGGAGAACTAGCATTAGGTGCTCAGGCACGGTTTTTTGCCAGAGTTGCAGGTAACAGTCCAAAGGAAATGTCACAAATATTTATTGATGCACACCAATTTAAAGGAACTTCGTTAATTGAAGTTTTGCAAAACTGCGTGATTTTTAACGACGGATGCTTTAATCACATTACGGATAAAGAAGTAAAAGAAGATAAACAAATTTATCTTGAACACGGAAAACCGATGATATTTGGCAAAAACAGCGACAAAGGATTAGTCCTTGACGGATTAAAATTGAAAGTCGTAACCATTGGTGAAAACGGAATTACCCAAGAAGATCTTTTGATTCACAATGCCAAAGAACAAGATTCAACACTTCACAATATGTTGGTTAGATTAAAATCGCCATTGGCAACTGGAATTATCAGAAGTTTCAATGACCTAACATTAGAAGAAAGGGAAGATGCATTGACTGCTCAAGTAAAAGCAAATTCTCCTTTTACTAAAACTGATGATTTATTCTTTTCGGGTGAAACATACGAAGTAAAGTAAGGGATATATATCTGTTAAATAATATAAACGGTTAAAAGTGTATAAAATATGGGTTCAGAAGCAATTATAGTTTTTTTGATAGCCGGAATCGTTTTGGTTGCTGGCGCTAACTTTCTATCAAATTTAATTTCACCAAAATCAGACAATTCACAAAAGCGGGAACCATATGAAAGTGGAATGACAACTATTGGCCCTACCTGGGTTCAATTTAAAGTTGGCTATTATTTATATGCCATTTTATTCTTGGTTTTTGATGTAGAGGTAGCTTTTTTAATTCCGTGGGCTGTAGTATTCCAAAAAATTGGAGTCGTAGCCTTTTACGAAATTATCATATTTCTAGTCATATTAGGTTTAGGATTGGCTTACGCTTGGAAAAAAGAAGCATTAAAATGGGAATAAATAACACACCGGAAATACCAGCAGATTTCCCAGGAAAAGTAATTCCTGCAGGAAATGGAGCGAACGTAATTGTTACGTCATTAGACCAAATCATCAATTGGGGTCGCTCCAATTCGCTTTGGTCACTTTATTTTGGCACCAGTTGTTGCGCTATCGAAATGATGCAAACTGGAGCTGCTAAACACGATTACTCAAGATTTGGATTCGAAGTGGCAAGGCCTTCGCCAAGACAAGCCGATTTGATTATTATCGCAGGCACAATCGTTAACAAAATGGCACCGGTTTTACGTCGTTTGTATGACCAAATGGCCGAACCTAAATACGTAATCGCAATGGGGGCTTGCGCCATTTCTGGAGGCCCATTTTTCTACAACTCTTATTCTGTTGTAAAAGGGGCAGATCACGTTATTCCTGTTGATGTATACGTTCCCGGTTGTCCTCCTCGCCCTGAAGCTTTATTGGAAGGAATGCTTATGCTTCAAGCTAAAATACGAACTGAAAGTATGAAAAATAAAATATTCCCTATCGACGGGTTTGACGAAGGACTTTAATACTGAAATTTATGACTAACGAAGCATTACAAAATTTAATAAGCTCTTGGATTCCTGATCCGATAGCTATCGGATTAGAATTTACTGAAGAAAAATCCCAGTTTTTAAATATCACTGTTCAACCCGAACAACTTCACCAATTAATGACGCAATTGAAAAGCAATTCCGAAACAAATTTCGATTATTTGTTTTGCTTAAGCGGCGTGGATTGGGGAAAAGAATTGGGCGTTGTTTATCATTTAGAATCTACTACTCATAGACATATTATTGTTGTAAAAGTAAAAACTGAAGATCGTGAAAACCCAAATTTCGACACAGTTTGTGATATTTGGTATACTGCCGAATTCCACGAGCGAGAAGTTTTTGATTTCTTCGGAATAAAATTCAATAACCATCCTAATTTAAAAAGACTCTTTTTAACTGAAGAATGGGATGGATTTCCGTTGAGAAAAGATTACGTAGACGAAATTAATATGGTTATCAAATAAGTAAAAATGGATACAACTATCATAACCAACAACTTTAAATCCGAAGAATATTTCATTAATATGGGACCACAGCACCCAGCAACTCACGGAGTTTTGCGTTTGTTGTTAACCATTGACGGTGAAATAATCAAAAAAGTGGAGCCGGATTTAGGATATATACATCGCTCCATTGAAAAAATGTGCGAACGAGACAGCTATCAGCAAATTGTGCATTTGACTGACAGAATGGATTATTTGTCTTCGCACATCAATAACGAAGCTGTTTGCCTCACTGTTGAAAATGCACTTCAAGTTGAAGTTCCAGAACGTGTAAAAGTCATTCGAACCATTATTGACGAATTAACCAGAATTGCTTCCCACACCTTATGGTGGGGCGTTATGGGAATGGACGTTGGTGCTTTGACCACTTATTTTTACGGTTTTAGGGATCGTGAAATGATTAACGATATTTTCGAAGAAACTTGTGGTGCCCGATTAACAATGAACTACAACATTCCGGGTGGATTAATGTTTGATATTCATCCAAATTTTGTGAAAAGAACGAAAGAATTCATCGCCCATTTCAAAACAAAACTTCCTGAATACGACACGCTTTTGACCGGAAATATAATTTTCCAAAAAAGGATGAAAGGCGTTGGGATTTTAACCAAGGAAGATGCTATTTCATTTGGCGCTTCTGGCCCAGTTGGTCGTGGTTCTGGTTATTCTTGCGATGTCAGGAGACATCATCCTTACAGTGCTTATGACAGAGTGAATTTCAACGAAATTTTAAAAACCGAAGGCGATTCTTTTGCCCGATACCAAATTAGAATTCTAGAAATGTGGGAATCAATGTCGATAATTGAACAATTAATTGATAACATTCCAGAAGGAGATTATAAAGTGGCAACCAATGCCGTAATCAAATTACCCGAAGGAGAATTTTACCAAAAAGTGGAAACTGCCAGAGGAGAACTAGGAGTTTATATCATCAGTACCGGAACAAAGAATCCATATAGAGTTAAATTCCGTTCACCAGGATTTTCGAACTTGTCTTTATTAAATCATATCGCCGTTGGTGGAAAAATTGGGGATTTAGTAGCAACAATGGCAACTTTAGACCTAGTAATTCCAGATATAGACCGATAATTAAAGCAATATTTTTAAGTTAGTAACCATATTTATGAAGAAAATTGCAACATATCTTTTGTTAGTATTGATTTTAAATTCTTGCGCGACTATTTTGAATGAATCTACAACCAAATTAAATATTTACTCAAATAAGCCAACACGATTAACGGTTGATAATAACACGTATAATTTTGATAATAAATGTCAAATTATAGTTCAAAGAAAAAAAGATACGCTGATATTGTATGCTGAATCTGATTCTTTAAAAAAGACAATAAAATTGAAATCCAAAAACTCATTGGCTTATGATGCTAATATTTTTTATACCTATGGTTTAGGATGTATAATAGATAGGAAAAACCCTAAAAGATACACCTATCAAAATGATGTTTTTATAGATTACAATTCGCATAATGACCAACCAAGTCGATTTGGTCCAGCTAATAAAGGTCAAATTAATCTGAATTTGTCGTGGCCAGGCATTAATAATCTTATTCTACGTCCACAAAATGAATCTTATAAATCAAGTATTGGAATTTTGGGTATATCAGCTGGGTTAGATTATTTTTACAAAGAAAATAAGTTTATTAATGTTACAGCAAGTGCGGTAACTGATTCATTTGTAGCCGAATACGCTAGTGGAGAATGGGATTTTATGAGTTCTGTGTACTATAGTTTGACTGATAACATAAATTTTAAAAGATTCACTCTAGGCTATGGATTAAACTATTCAATAAACACATGGGATCATAGATATTATTATGGTTTTGATGCACCTCCTCCAAAACATGATCCCGTGGTGAAAAGCAATAAATCATTAGGTTTCACAATCAATAGTTACTATCGAATTGGCAGGTATTTTAATATTGGACTGATATATCGTCCTACATTTATAAGGATTAATCCAAATACTGAGTTGAATTATGAGCATTTAATAAGTTTAGATTTTTTATGGAAATGGAGAATAAAATAAAAAAAACGGTTGCTAAAAGCCCCCCGCTAGCGCGAGCTTCTAGCTCGTGCCAACAAACAAATGTAAAATTAATTTAGTTTTTATTATGAGTAGGAAATATAAATTTTGCGAAAAGGATGGTGCCTATTTTATAAGTTTTGCTACTGTTTATTGGATAGATGTTTTCACAAGAGATGATTATTTTGGTTGTATGATTGAGTCATTAGATTATTGCAGAAAAAAAAAAAGAATGGAAATTTATGGTTATTGCATTATGCCGAGTCATATCCATTTAATTTTTAGATCATCACTAGGTGATCCGTCAGGTTTAATACGAGATTTAAAAGGATTTACTTCAAGAAAAATTTTAAAAGTAATTGAAGAAAATCCACAAGAAAGCAGAAAAGAATGGTTGCTGTGGATGTTTGAAAGGGCTGGAAATAAAAACAGTAATGTGAAATTTAGACAATTTTGGCAACAAAACAATAACCCAATTGAAATTTGGTCATTAAAAGTTTTTGAGCAAAAATTAGATTACATTCATAACAATCCGGTTGAAACAGGTTTTGTAACCGACCCAATAGATTGGAAATATAGTAGTGCAAGAAATTATGGAAGCAACGATAATTCTATTTTAGAAATCGATTTAAATTGATTTTTGTTGTGGGTACGAGCGGGACGCTCGCACTAGCGAAAGACAAACATAAAAGACAACAATTTTAAAAAATAAATGAAAAACAATAATTCAAGTAAAAAATGAAAATGAAAAAACACCTTAAATACATTTATTAACCTTATGAACATCACAAAAAATATTCACGAATGGCTTTTTAGCCTGATGCCAGAAGCAACGGCAAGTATTGTGGAAATGGTATTGATAGCAGTTGTTTACCTAGCCATTTTTGCAGTTGCAGGTTTATACTTGGTTTTACTCGAAAGAAGAGTCGCTGCTTGGTTTCAACTGCGATTTGGTGGCAACAATGGCAACCCTAGATCTTGTAATTCCTGATATTGACCGATAAAATTAATTTTATGAACATCACAAAAAATATTCACGAATGGCTTTTTAGCCTAATGCCAGAAACAACGGCAAGTATTGTACAAATGGTATTGATCGCTGTCGTTTACCTAGCCATTTTTGCAGTTGCAGGTTTATACTTGGTTTTACTCGAAAGAAGAGTCGCTGCTTGGTTTCAACTGCGACTTGGACCAAACAGGGTGGGTTATCAAGGTTTATTGCAAACGATGGCCGACGCCATAAAATTGGTTTCCAAAGAGTTGACAGGAACGATAAAAGCCGACAAATTTTTATACAATTTGGCTCCTTATTTTGTTATCATTTCAGCCTTGATGGCTTTGTCTCTTTTCCCTTTTTCCAAAGAATTTCAAGCTTTCGACATTAATATCGGTATTTTCTTTTTAGTTGCCATATCATCAATTGGCGTTATTGGAATTTTATTGGCCGGTTGGAGCAGCAATAACAAATTTGCAATGATTGGCGCGATGCGAAGTGGAGTACAAACTATTAGTTATGAACTTTCCGTTGGATTATCATTGTTAACAATGGTTTTAATGACGGGTTCTTTGCAACTTTCGGAAATTGTCGAAGTCCAAAAAAACGGCTGGCTTATTGTCCAAGGACATATTCCTGCAATTATTGCCTTTTGCATTTATATGATTGCCGGAACTGCCGAAACAAACAGGGCTCCTTTTGACTTGGTGGAAGCCGAATCAGAATTAGGCGCCGGTTTCCACACGGAATACTCGGGAATGAAGTTTGCCTATTTCTTCTTGGCTGAATTCATTAATATGTTCATCATCGCAGCAATTGCAACCACCATATTTTTTGGAGGCTATTTATCTCCTTTTGGAATAACAGAATCTATTCCTGTGTTGGGCGTATTTTGGTTCTTGGCAAAAACATTGGTACTTATATTCCTAATGATGTGGTTCAGATGGACGTTTCCTAGATTGAGAATCGACCAACTTCTAATATTGGAGTGGAAATATTTACTTCCGTTAAACTTGCTCAACTTAGTATTAATGGCTTTAATCGTTTTGTTTAAATTAACCATTCATTTTTAGAAATTATGAGTTATTTTTCAGATATATATAATGCAATAAAATCACTCCTTATGGGAATGAGTGTTACCGGAAAGTACTTTCTTCACGCAAGAAAAGGTGCCATAACACAACAATATCCTGACAATAGAGACACTTTGAAAATGTTTGAACGTTTTCGTGGCGAAGTGGTTATGCCTCACGATGAAAACAACGAACACCGTTGTACGGGTTGTCAAAAATGCGAATTGGCTTGCCCAAATGGAAGCATCGAGATTATTTGGGACAGACAAATTGATCCTGCAACCGGCAAAAAGAAAAAGATGATAGACCAACATATTTACCATTTAGGAATGTGTACAATGTGCAGTTTATGTATCGAAGCCTGCCCGACCGATGCCATTAAGTGGGCACAGAATTTTGAAAATTCTGTTTACGACAGAACCTATCTAACAAGAGTTTTAAACAAACCAGGGTCAAAAGTAATGCCTGGTGTAGAAGATTAATCTTATGGAAAAAATTGTATTTTATATTTTGGCAATACTAATGATTGTTTTCGCAATTGCCTCGGTAACGAGTCGCAAAATGCTTCGATCGGTTGTTTATTTATTGTTCGTACTTATTGGAATCGCGGGGATTTATTTCCTGATTGATTATAATTTCTTGGCTGCCATCCAACTCACTGTCTATGCAGGAGGTATTATAGTGCTTATTATTTTCTCGGTGCTTTTGGTTCATCATATCGAAATGGAGTTGGAAATGGCCAAAAGATCCAAACAAATCCTGACGGCTTTGGCTTGTTTGATTGGACTTGGGGTTTTCTTGACCACCATTTATTCCAATGAATTCAAGGTCGTTGAAAATTACAAAACAACATCAGTTTCCGATATTGGAATGGGACTTTTAAGCTACGATGCTGGCGGATTCATTTTGCCATTCGAAGTAATAAGTATTCTGTTATTGGCCGCAATGGTTGGAGCCATAATAATTGGAAAAGGAGAAAAACTAACTAAAAACGACGAAACATTATGATAGCCGGAATTAGCATCTATGAAATTTTCACCCTTACTTCCATCCTGTTTTTTATAGGAATTTATGGGTTTATCACAAGAAAAAACTTGATTTCAATTTTAATTTCTATCGAATTAATATTGAATGCATCAGCGGTAAACTTTGTTGTCATCAACAAATATTTATATCCGGATCTGTTGCAAGGTGTTTTCTTTTCGATATTTATTATTGCCGTGGCAGCCGCCGAAACCGCTCTTGCCGTTGCGATAATTATCAACCTTTATCGACAAATTAGTTCTGTGGAAGTGAAGGACACTGAAATTATGAAGTATTAATATTCTGAAAATATGAACATATCTTATATATTATTTATTCCGTTGATTCCACTAGCAGTTTTCTTGCTTTTGGGGATTTTTAACCAACAAATCAAACCCGCAGTTTCTGGATACATCGGCGTTTTGGGATTGTCAATCTCTGCTGCGCTGTCCTATTTTGCGGCTTACCAATATTTTTTTGTCAGTGGGAAAGTGGATGGAGTTTACCAAACATTTGTCGAAAAAACCGTTTGGATGAACTTTACCGAAACATTGCACATCGATTTGGGAATTTTGGTGGATCCAATATCAGTAATGATGCTCATCGTAGTTTCGACTGTGTCATTAATGGTGCACATTTATAGCCGAGGCTATATGAAAGGCGACGATGGTTATACCAAGTTTTTCGCTTATTTATCGCTTTTTTCTTTTTCAATGCTCGGATTGGTATTGGCAACAAACCTTTTCCAAATTTATATGTTCTGGGAATTAGTGGGGGTTTCTTCCTTTTTATTAATTGGATTTTATTACACTAAACCTTCAGCGGTGGCAGCCGCAAAAAAAGCATTTATCGTAACTCGTTTTGCCGATTTAGGTTTCTTGATTGGAATTTTGATTATAGGGTATTATGTTGGTACTTTTGATTTTCAAACTTTAAATGCTGTTAATCCAGAAGGGGAAGGTTTATTGCTAAACTGGGCTTCTACCTCCTTTATGGGAATGTCGGTAATTACTTGGGCATTAATCTTAATTTTTATGGGAGGCGCTGGAAAATCAGCAATGTTCCCATTACACATTTGGCTACCAGATGCAATGGAAGGGCCGACACCCGTTTCTGCATTGATTCACGCAGCAACAATGGTTGTTGCCGGAGTTTATTTAGTGGCTCGATTATTCCCTATGTATTATTTCGTTGAAGGTGGATTTGTATTGAACATAGTGGCTTATGTGGGAGCATTCTCTTCCCTGTTTGCCGCAGTAATCGCAATTACTCAAACGGATATCAAGCGAGTTTTAGCTTTTTCGACAATGTCACAAATTGGTTATATGATGTTGGCCTTGGGAGTTTCAAGTTATAAAGGAGAAGAAGGCGTTGGTTATATGGCGTCAATGTTCCATTTGTTTACTCACGCAATGTTCAAAGCCTTATTATTCTTGGGAGCAGGTTCCGTTATTCATGCAGTTCACAGCAATTATTTGAAAGATATGGGAGGTTTGCGCAAGTATATGCCAATTACCAATATTACCTTTTTGATTGCTGCTTTGGCAATAGCTGGAGTGCCTCCGTTTGCAGGGTTTTGGAGTAAAGATGAAATCTTGGTTGCAGCCTTTGAAAAAAACGAATTGCTTTATTTCATCGGACTTTTCGTAGCTGGACTTACTGCCTTTTATATGTTTAGACTTTACTTTGGAATATTTTGGGGTAAAGAAACCAAGTATAAACACACGCCACATGAATCTCCGATTTCAATGACATTTCCCTTACTTTTCTTGGCATTAATGAGTATTGCAGCAGGATTTATTCCTTTCAGCGAATTCATAACTGCTGACAAAGTTGGGTTTGAAGGTCATTTAAATTATCCAATGGCTGCAGTGGCTGTGGGAACTGGATTAATAGGAATCATCCTTGCTTGGGTTTTCTATAAAAAAGAAAATGACTTGGCCGAAAAGTTTGCCAATGCCTTTGGGGTATTTTACAAATGGACTTACAACAAATTTTACTTTGACGAAATATACATTTTCGTCACCAAAAAAATAATATTCAATCTCGTCGCCGCTCCTATCGCACTGTTTGACAAGAAATATGTAGATGGTACAATGGAAGGAATCGGAAACAAAACGGTATGGATTTCAAGGAAAATCAAAGGAGTTCAATCCGGAAGATTACAAGATTATGCCTTTTCATTTGTTGCCGGGGTTGTAATTATTGCGATGGTTTTTATTTATTTATGGACAAACTAATAGATTAATATGGATATTTTATCACTTTTCATCATTGTTCCCGTACTAACAATTTTAGCTTTGGTTTTCACCAAAGGATTAAAACAAGCACGAATAACTGCTATGGTTGGAAGCTTCATTCAATTAGGAATGGCTATCAACTTAGTATTTGCCTATTTCAAGGAAAGAGCCGTTAATGATAGCATAATGTTGTTTACCAAAGATATGCTTTGGTTTAAAAATTTCAACATTCATTACGCCATCGGGGTCGATGGAATTTCAGTCGCATTATTGGTATTGACTTCAATAATCGTTTTGGCAGGTGTTTTTATTTCCTGGAAAATGGAGGATTTACCTAAGGAATTTTTCATTTCATTATTGGTTTTAGCAAGCGGAGTATATGGTTTTTTCATTTCGATTGACTTGTTTACGATGTTTGTATTCTACGAAATTGCCGTAATTCCAATGTATTTGTTAATTGGAATATGGGGATCTGGCCCAAAAGAATATTCGGCAATGAAGTTAACATTAATGTTAATGGGAGCTTCTGCACTTTTATTGGTTGGAGTTTTAGGAATTTATTTGAACTCAAATGCAGATGGAGGCGCATTGACATTCAATATAATGGAAATTGCCAAAGTTCATATTCCATTTGCCGCACAAAAAATATTTTTTCCTTTGACCTTTTTAGGCTTTGCCGTTCTTGGAGCAATGTTTCCATTCCACACTTGGTCACCTGACGGTCACGCATCAGCACCAACAGCAGTTTCAATGTTACACGCTGGAGTTTTGATGAAATTAGGAGGATATGGAATCTTCAGAATCGCAATGTTTTTATTGCCTTTAGGAGCAATTGAATGGTCTTGGTTTTTTATAATTTTAGCAACAATCGGAGTAGTTTATGGCGCTTTTGGAGCGATGATGCAAACCGATTTAAAATACATTAATGCTTATGCCTCAGTTAGTCACTTAAGTTTGGTTTTATTTGCATTATTAACTCTCAATAAAATTGCTTGGAACGGAGCAATATTACAGTCCCTTTCACACGGATTATTAACTGCTTTATTTTTCGCATTAATCGGAATGATTTACGGAAGAACCCATACAAGAGACATTCATAAATTAGGAGGCTTGATGAAAATCCTACCTTTTATTGGTGCTATATATGTAATAACTGGTTTGGCCTATTTAGGTTTACCTGGATTCAGTGGTTTTGTCGCCGAGATGAATATTTTTGTGGGTGCTTTTGAAAATCCCGATATGTTCCACCGAGTTTTGACAATTCTTGCAGTTTCATCAATAGTAGTGACAGCGGTTTATATTTTAAGGCTGGTTGGAAAAATTATGATGGGCCCAATAATAGATGAGCATCACAACGATTTACCAAAAGCCACTTGGTATGAAAAAACAGGTGTCTTATTGTTACTGATTCCAATTATTGGAATGGGAGTAGCACCAATATGGTTAAGCGATATGATTATGGCAAGTTTGCAACCGTTTATAAAAGGAGTATTAAAAATCTAAAATAGATAACCAAAATGAATTTCAATAGTTTTATAATAATGAGACAAGAAATTTTCCTATTGGCAATTATATTATTGTTAATTGTAGGCGAAATTTTCATACCTAAAAGCAAAAAAAATTACATCGTACACTTAGCCTTGTTTCTGTTTGGCATTCATACCCTTGTAGGCTTTTTCGGTGTTGAGGAAACCAGTTTGTTTGGCGGAATGTTTCGCACCAATGACCTGATTCATCTCTTCAAAAATGTGCTTAATGTGGGCGTTTTGATATTGTTGCTTCAATCTGCCGATTGGATTCAAGAAAAACTAGTCCACGATAATAAAGGAACCGAATTTTTCATCCTTATGTTTTCATCCCTTTTAGGAATGTACTTTATGATTTCGGCGGGTGATTTTCTAATGTTCTACATTGGGCTGGAATTATCTACTTTACCTGTTGCAGCATTGGCAGCTTATGAAACTTCGAAAAGAATTTCAAGTGAAGCCGGCGTTAAATTCATTCTTTCAGCGGGATTGGCATCAGGAGTTTCCTTGTTTGGAATTTCGTTATTGTATGCAGCAACCGGCTCGATTTATTTTGCGGATATTATTGGAGTCATCACTTCGAGCAACTTAACAATATTGGCCTTTATCTTGTTTTTCTCTGGATTGGCATTCAAAATATCATTGGTTCCTTTCCATTTTTGGACGGCCGATGTTTATGAAGGAGCACCTATTAGCGTTGCCTCCTATTTATCGGTAATATCAAAAGGTGCGGCAGTATTTATTTTGATGATTTTAATGTTTACCATTTTTAAACCATTGATGCACGTTTGGGAAAACATCGTTTATGTGGTGGCTCTAGCTACAATGTTCATCGGAAATCTATTTGCTATTCGCCAACAAAATATGAAACGATTCTTGGCCTTTTCATCGATTGCGCAAGCCGGTTTTATATTGTTGGGATTAATTACGGGAACACAATTAGGAACAGCAACTGTCGTATATTTTGTATTGGTGTATATATTTTCCAACTTGGCTGCATTTGGAGTGGTACAAGCTATTTCACTGCAAACAGGAAAAGAAAATAGGGACGACTATAATGGTTTGTACAGAACGAATCCAAACTTGAGTCTCGTGATGATGTTGGCTTTATTTTCCTTGGCTGGAATACCGCCTGTAGCGGGATTTTTTGGTAAGTTTTTCCTATTCACCGCTGCCGCAAGTAAAGGTTATTACTTGCTCGTATTCTTGGCAGTTGTCAATGTAACCATTTCCCTTTACTATTATTTATTGGTAGTCCGAGCAATGTTCATCAGAAAAAGCGACGAACCTATTCCGTTTTTCAAAAACAAAATCTATATGCGTTTGGGATTAATAGCAACCGTTTTAGGTATATTGATACTTGGTTTATACAGCCCATTATACGATTACATTTTTGAATTAAGCAACGTTTTTAATAAATAAGTTATGGCATCATTAGACGGAAAACATTCATTTGGCAGCATCGGAGAAACAAGAGTCACTTTTGTCGAAAAAGGAGTTGACGAAGGCCGTAAAGATTTCTTAAAAAAACTATTGGAACACAACGGCTTTGAAGTAGTACTCGAAGAAGAAAAGAAAAAAGCCGAAGAAGATCCACAATTATATACCGTGGCGGTAACCGATATGGTTTTTAATCCCACCATTTATATTTTTGAGCGAAGACTAAGGACTTTGGATGGTCACAAAGTAACTCAAGACTACTGGTTTCAAAGAACTGAAGATACTAACCCACATTATTGGAAGAATTCATAAAAGCAAAAACAATCTTTTAGCATTTTTACCTTAACTTTATACTGATAATTCTCCAACCAAATTGGGGAATTATCAGTATATTTTTTTGTAAAAGATAAAAACCAAATTATGAATTTATTTGAAGATTCAAATGATTGGGTCGAAAAATTGACTCCAATTCTAAAGAAATACAAAGGTCGAAAACATCCGTTGGACTATCATAATTTGTACCAATTGGTCGTAATGGTTGTCTTATCTGCCCAGGATTCCGATGCCAATATCAACAAAATTGCTCCTGCATTATTTGAAGTTTATCCAAATATGGAAAGTCTTTCCGTTTCGAATGTGGAAGCATTACTCCCACATATTTCTAAAGTCAGGAATTTTGGTACCAAAGCCAGTTGGTTACTGGAAATCGCACGAACCATTAAAAAAGATGAAAATATTCCGCTCACGATGGACAGTTTAACCGCTTTAAAAGGCATCGGACGAAAATCTGCCAATGTCATTATGCGAGAAGCCAATGTTCCCGCAGAAGGAATTATCGCCGATTTACACGTTATTCGAGTAGCACCAAGAATCGGGTTAATTCCTGAATCCAAAGACGGAATCAAAGCCGAAAAACAACTGATGCAAGTACTGCCAAAAACTATTTGGGGAGAAATTGGTATGGCAATCTCCTTTTTAGGAAGAGAAATTTGTCGCCCGACTCCTAAGTGTGAGCAGTGTCCGATTAATGGGGTTTGTGGGTATTATAGGGAGCATTAAATCAAAACATCCTCAATAATTTGCTTCATTTTCGTGTTACTCATCTGTTCGTGAAAAGCCACTGAATAGCCATCTATTGTTAATTGTTTGAAGAATTCTTTTGCACAATTAATTTTCACAGATTCAATGTTTCTTAAATCAGATTCATTTTTAACATCTTTAGTTTCAACAATAATATTTAAAATTTTATTTCCATCCGATTTTTTTACTACGTACATAAAATCTGGGCTGTAGGATTGACCTGTAATTGTTGGAATAGAAATACTTCTTCTTGGTATTTTTCCGTAAACAACTACTTCTTGCACTTGTTCTAAAATATTGTCTTTTTCTAATGGTGAATCAAAAGCAAATCTATCATATAAATATTTTTCTGATGGATTTCCTTCAATAAATTTTGTTCCAATTATTCCTTGTGTTATTTCTGAGCGTGGAGTTCCATTTGCAAAAGTTAATGCGGTTGCATTCAATTTAATATTCGTTTTACCATAAGAAAATCGCCCCGCAAGATTATTAGTTTTCCAGTCGTTGAATTTTGAAACAAAATTTGCCACGCTAAACTCATTTATTTTATCCTTATCTATTTCATTAGTCTTAGCATATTGAATTAATGCCTGATTTAATAATAGAATCGGAATATTAGTTTGCTTGTTTATTCTTTTTAGAAATTCTCCGTAAGCTAATCTTTTAATGATTTTATATTGAATTCCGCTACTTTCGTTCAAAACCATTAATCCATCATCAGAAGTATTCAATTCTTGTCTTGAACTTGATATAATAACATCTATAAAAATATCCTTTTTAAAAAGACCAACTAATTCATTTTTTAAATAATCATCGTTTTCTACTTTCTCATAAAACAACAAATACTTTTGGCTTATAGCTTCCCATAAACTTTTTAATTCGTTGTATTGAGCAGGTCTAATTTTCACTTTCCGTTCTTTGCCTTTATTATTGTCAATTACTTTTCCAGTATTTAATCCTGTTGCAAAATCTGGATATTCTTCAAAAAATTGATTTGAATTTTCAATTACAACATTTTTATTTCTATCGATGAATTTTTTAATCAACAAGTCCGTAAATAAATCATCCGAGCTTATGCCTAATTTTTCGGCTACTTTTTGAAGACGTTCTTCGGTTATCGCGAAACCTTTTGGCAATTCATCGTTAATTTCTTTGACTAATTTTTCAGCAAAATCAGCTTCAGTAAAATCAATAATATAATTGAGTTTAAAGTCTTCATTTGATATTCTATTTCCATTTTCATCCACAGGCAAACGCAACCCTCGCCCAACCTCTTGAATTTTACTATTTTCACTTCCGCTAGAACGCAATTTTGTAATTGTAAATACATTCGGATTATCCCAACCTTCTTTCAAAGTCCATTTAGAAAATAAAAAACGCCTTGTATTCAGTTTTCCATCATCCAATTTTATGGATAATAATTTCTTCTTGTCAAATAAAATTTCGTTGATTTGATTGGCTATTTCTTCATCCGAATTGGTGTTGTCTTGCGAAAAATAGCCAGCGTGACAACTCGAAATATCTAATTTTGATGCTTTTAAATACGCAATATATTCCGATTCGTTTTCGGTTGATAATG
>Ga0209123_1002476_pt1 | contig 15542 bp, 18 predicted proteins | sample BarGraIncu00431A_FD_184500 | JGI IMG/M metagenome (GOLD analysis project Ga0209123, IMG submission 184500) | Arctic peat soil microbial communities from Barrow, Alaska, USA - Barrow Graham LP Incubations 004-31A (SPAdes) (version 2) | ecosystem: Environmental > Terrestrial > Soil > Wetlands >...
GGTTACCCCAAGGGCCAAGAATAGGGGGCACACATGGACCAGGAAGGTCTCATCGCACGGTACAACCTGAAACCCCATCCGGAAGGGGGCTGGTTTTCCGAGGTGCATCGCTCACATCACTCAATCGGCACCCCGGCGGGTTACCCGGGGGAGCGTGTCGCACTCACCGCCATCTACTTTCTGCTGGGCGAGGGAGATTTCTCCGCCTTTCACAGCGTTACCAGCGAGGAGATCTGGATTCATCTGGACGGTGCCCCGCTGGAGCTCGTCCTGCTCGATGCCGCGCCCAGGCGGTTGACGCTGGCGGCACCTGGCGGGGACGGGGAGCCACTCCTCATAGTCCCACCGGGCGTGCTGCAGGCCGCCCGCAGCCTTGGCAGCTACACTCTGACCAGTTGCCTGGTCGCTCCCGGATTTGACTTTGATGACTTCCGCATGCCCGGAGCAAGTGAACTGCTGCAAGCCTACCCGGAATCGGCAACACTGATCGAGAGCTTTACCCGCAGATAGCTGCGCAAGCATACAGCTACGCTATTTGGCCGAGTTACTCGGCCATTCCGCCATACCTTCAGCCAAATAGCGTAGCGGGATGATAACCCCAATAGGTAAATTGAGCTGCAGGTCCCCATCCCAAACGATTTATCCTGCTACTGTCCCCGGTGCGACTCACCCCATCAGAAAAACATTTCCTGTTAAAAGACCCGTCGTTACCACCGCTGAGTGTTGCTACCGGCCAACCATCTCAAGTTGTCAAGCGGGCAGACAAATTATTTAACATCGGCCAACTGCTGCGGACGGTTAATGGCATAAATCACGCAGTCTAATTAACAGCAGGGAATGAGTTCGATCTCAGGAAGCGGTCAGGTATGAGCCCGGATCGAGCCACCAGGTGAAGCATATTGCTGTAGGCTTACTACCGACCCAAGGAAGGGGTGACATGGGAGCTGCCAATCAGAATCTTCGGGTCGACGCCGCCTACGGAGCGATAGTGGCGGACGGTTGCTTCGCCCTGGCTTTCACGCTGCATCTACTGAGCGTTCCCGCCGGAAGGGTGTCCATTACCGACTTCATCGGCGTTGGGATAATCTTTTCCGTGTTTTTCAGTGCCTGCTGGGTGATTTACGAATCCTACTGGCTCATGGCTGGAAAGGCGGCTGCAGAGGTCGTCAAAAAGCTCCAGATAAAGGAACTTAAGCAAGGAGCACGCATCGAGTTCGACGGCAAGACCTATCAGGTCGACTCTATCAACCGCTCCAAAGGCGAGATCCTGATCCAAAGGGTTGGGCAGCCCGGAAGCATCATCGTGCAGATTGAAGGCCAGCGCTAACGCTCCGCTACTGGCCAGTAACTCCCTCCCACCAGAGTCGCGGTAATACTCCCCAATTTCACCTTGGTTGTCATCTTAACCGGTATGCGCAGACTGTCGTCGGTAAGCCAGACGGTCACATCCCCGGTACGTGCAAAGAATCCCTCGGCCTTGAGTAGCGGCTTCACCACGATGGTCTTGAACCTGCCAAGCGGAGTGCTGATCTCTTCCCGCCGCACCACCTGCACCTCCGTGTTCCAGAGCCTTTTGCAGTCATAGATGTCGATAAAAAGCGACCGTCCCAGGATGAGTTCGCTGGAGCGCACGAAATAGACGCAGGAAAGGCTGTCAAACGTTTTGGCGCTGATGGGATCGCTTTTTTCCGTTTTCTTCATGAAGTCTTTGGTGTCAACCCTGAGCTTCACCGGGTCGAAAAGCGCCTGCTTCAAGGTATGGGTTTTCCCCTCGTTTATCTTTTCATGATATGACTTCGGCATCCCGAGGGCTTCGGCTCCGCCGCTTCGGTAAAGCACCGACTCGGTCCGGTCATCGACGGGAAAAATCGGGGTGAGCCATCCTGCCGAGTGGACGGTGGAGACGATATGGAGTTCCCCTCCGTGGTTGGAAACCTCCTGCACGGCGGTTCCGGCCTTGATGCCGGTCCAGCTGACGTCGTAGACCAGGCGCTCCGGCACGCTGAGAGCGGAAACGGGATGACTGGTGAGGTTGAGAAATAACGGAACAATAAGGGCCAGCAGGGCTAAGGTTTTCATTGCTACAGAGTAGCGCTAACGGCAAGTCGATTTCAAGGAAAAAGGTTCCTTGTTCCTGGCTCTCATGATGATACAATGCTTTCGGACCCCTTGGACAGTGCAGGGCAGGATTGCAGAAGAGAATGACTCATGAAAATCGAAACCCTCGGCCGGTTCAAGCACGTAACCCTGGAGCCTGGGGAACTTTACGCATCTAGCGAGCCTGTGACCATCTCCACGCTGCTCGGGTCCTGCGTTGCCGCGTGTCTCTATGACCCGGTCAACCGGGTGATAGGTATGAATCACTTTCTGCTCAGCAGCCGGCGCTACTCCCGTGATCTGCCGAACTTCCTTTCCGAGGCCGGGCGCTACGGCATACACGCCATGGAACTGCTGATAAACGAGATGATGCGGATGGGGGCTCAAAGGAGAAAGATCTGCGCCAAGGTTTTCGGCGGTGCCACCATTCTGGGCCAGACCGGCAACACCGGCAACTTCTTTTGCGTCGGGGAGGTGAACTGCAGGTTTATCAACGAGTTCCTGGCGGAGGAGCGCATCCCGATCGTCGCCAAGGAACTCGGTGGGGCGAAGGGGCGGGTGATCCATTTCTCCAATGGCGACTTCGCGGTCTATCTCAGGAAGGTGGAACGCAGCAACAGCGAGCGGATCGCCCAGCGCGACAGGAACTGCTGGCTCAAGGCGATCGAGATTCAGGAGCTCACGCTCCCCTCTGAGGACATCTGGTTATAAGAGAAACGTCCCGGAGGAAAGGGCGCTCTGTTTTCTCAGGCGCCGCCGCTCTTGGTGATCATGACCACGCCGATGGCGACCAGAACCGTGCCGGCCCAGCGTAGCGGCGTCACCACCTCATGCAGAAAGTATTGGGAGAGGAAGGCGACCAGGATGTAATTGAGCGCCTGCATCGGGAGCGCGACCGAAAGGTCCTCCCAGGAAAGCACCGCAAGCCAGAGAAAGAAAAAGACGGCGAGCATGACGGTTCCCAGGATCAGCTTGATCGAGCTGAGCGCCTGCAGTGCGACGTTGAGGATTCCCTTCAGGTTCATGGCGGAGATGTCGCCGAGTTCCTTCATGCCGCGGGCCAAGAAGATGTCCCCGATGGTTCCCGCGATTACCGCTATCAGCATGACGATGGCAGTCTTATACATATTTTTTTACCTCTCCTCGGTAGTTTCTCAGGCAGATCCCGAGTTGGGCCATTTTTTGGGTCACGCGAGCGCTGGTGAGCGCCCCCAGTTCCTCATCATGGAGATAACCGGGCATCCAACGGTCGAGCTCGGCGCAAGGGCGGCAACCGGGATGGAAGTAGATCTCCGTCAACCCTTCTTCCACCCCCTCCAGCGCGCGCAGCAGATAATCCTCCGTCATGCGTCCCGAGTTTAAAAGTCCCTTCACCTCGCCGGCGTAGCGGATGCCGAGCCGGTCCAATCTGCTCCGGCAGCGTTTGGCAAGGGAGGCGAAGATAAAGGCGTCCGCGCACTTGCCCAGTATGCGCTGCCGGTCGATTGCCAGATTCCCGGCCAGATTTTCCCGGGAAAGCCGGAAACTCTCGATGCCGTGCTTCGGCATCAGTTCGGTCAGGATGTCGAAGACGACCGGATGCATGTGGATGTTCAGGTGCCCGTCAAGATGGCTGAGCCGAAGCCCCGCCTCCGAGCACTTGAGGATCTGTGCCTCGATTTCCCGGTACAGCTTTTTCCGCAGCGGCTTCAGGAAGAAGTAGCGCATCCCCGCGAGGACCGGGTCGTTGCCGAAGTCGCCGCTGTCATCGACGAGCGTGGGGAGCCCCTGTCCGGGAAGCACCCCGCGTCCCTGCACCAGCGTCAGGTGCAGCCCCACCTGCAGGCCCGGATTGGCCTTGGCGAGCGTGACGGCTTCGTCAAAGGCGGCTCCGCCAGGCATGATCGAGGTACTGGTCAGGATTCCCTGCTGCCAGGCCTTGATGATCCCGCGGTTGGCGCCCTGGCTCAGACCGAAGTCATCGGCATTTATGATCAGCTCTTTCATGTGCCTATTTCCTGACAGGGATGTGCAACTTTCTCTGGTTCCGACTCCGTGGCGAACAGTTCCTGCCCTAGTACCTCGACCTGCACATTGCGACTGTAGGTTGCTGGTGAACAGTTGTATCGTGAACCGCAACATTGCAGCGTTGGGGTTCACGATGAGGCGGTTCACCGCCAACCTACGAAAGCCCGCAGATGGCGCCGAAAACATACCGAAAAGATCAAGCTGGACAAGGCACTAGCCTTTTCCCTGCTTTCTCTTGCGCATGTACTCGAAGTACTGCGCCCCTTCCTTCAATAACTGCTTGCGCACCTTGGAGTCTATCAGCATCCGGAACACGCTCCTCGCGATGTACTTGGGACGGAAATAGAACTTCTTGTAAAAGGTCTCCACAGCATCGAAAATTTCCTGGTTGGAAAGACCCGGGTAGTTGATGACGCATTGCTGGTGCCCTTCGGCGTCGAGGAAATTGTCCGAGGAGATCCAGCCCTCTTTTTTAGCGAGCGCATAGAACTCGGTCCCGGGGTACGGGGAGGCAAGGGAGACCTGGATCGAGGATAGATCGAGCTTGATGGCGTAGGCGATGGTTTCCTTGATGGTCTCGCGGGTCTCCCCGGGAAGCCCCATGATGAAGGCGCCGTGGATGGTGATGCCGAGTTTCTTGCAGTTGCGGACAAACTCGATCGCCTGGGCCTTGGTGACACCTTTCTTGATATTTTTCAGGATCTGCTCGTCGCTCGACTCGAAGCCGACGATGACGTGGTGCAAGCCTGCGTCACGCATCTCCTTCAGGGTCTCGAAGTCGCAGTTGGCGCGCGCATTGATCACCCAGGAAACGTTAAGCGGCTTGATCAGCCGGGAAACCGCGATCGCATGCTTCTTGTCTGCGCTGAAGGTGTCGTCGTCGAAGGAGATTTCCTTCACCTGCGGCAGGTTCTCCTTGATCCAGCGCACTTCCTGGTACACATTTTCCGGGCTCCGGGTACGCATCCTTTGGCCGGTGTAGGTCTGGGGCCAGAGGCAGAAGATGCAGCGAGCCGGGCAGCCGCGGCTGGTGTAGATCGAGACGTAGGGGTGCTTGATGTGCGGGATGATGTACTCCTCGATCGGGAGGTCTCGCGCATAGATCTGGCTGGAAAAGGGAAGGCTATCCAGGTCAGTGAGCAATGGACGGTCCTTGGTGTGGACGATCTCGCCATCCTTGAGAAAGCTGATCCCCGCCACCTGGTCCCACGGCATCCCTTCGCAAAGCTCCTTGGCGGCGTAGTCGAACTCGCCGTGGCAGACGATATCCACGGCCCCCTTGGCAAAGCGCAGGCTCTCCTCGGGCAGGATAGTGACGTGCGGCCCGGTCAGGACGGTGACCGTGGAGGGCTTCTGCTCCTTTATCCTGCGGGCGGTTTCCACGTCGATGGCAAGCGTCGGGGTGGAGGTGTACATCAGCACCAGGTCGTAGTCCTTCGCGATGGCGAGGCAGGCGGCGAGATCGAGCCGCTGTACCGGAGCGTCCACGACGCGGCTTCCTTCGATCATACCGGCCGGATAGGTAAGCCAGGTCGGGAACCAGAAAGAAGTAACTTCGCGCGAGGCCTGGTAGCGCGCACCGGCACCACCATCAAAGTCTTCGAAGCTTGGGGGATTGAGAAAAAGCGGTTTCATATAAAAGGCTCCCTTTGCAGCATGGGCTTTGGCAAAACACAATCCGCCACAATAAAGCGGCGACCGTTTTTTGTCAAGAGCTAAGCCCTTGAAGCTTTAGCGTTGCGGCCCGCAGCCCGCTCTGCTAAAGTGCGCGGCGGTGGATGTTGACGGCGGGTTTGGGGACCACGTCTTCGGCCTGCAGCCAAGGGAGCTCATGAATATGACGATACATTCGGTAGGAGTCGTGGCGGCCATGCCGCAGGAGATCGCGCCTTTGTTGCGGCGTGTCGCTCGCTACAGCAAGGAAAGGACGGCCGGGTGCAACCTGTACCGCTTCGAGATGGCCGGGGTACCCGTCGCGCTGATCGAATCGGGGATGGGACCCAAGCACGCAGCCGCGGCGACCGCGGCCCTGATCGCGAACGCCGCGCCTGGTTGCCTTTTGAACTTCGGTTTTGCTGGCGGGGTGCTGCCGGGAACCGGGGTCGGTGACCTGGTGCTGGCGGAGCGGGTGCTCTACCTGAAGGAGGGGCGCCTGAACGAGGTGCCGCAGCCCGATCCGCGACTGAACCGCTTGGTGGCCGAGGCGCTCGCGGCGGCGCCGCTTAAACTGCAGCAAGGCACTTTCGTAACGGCGGCGGTTATCACCAATAAGGCTACCTTGACGGGATTACTGGAGGCCGGGATACGGCACCCGATGCTCGAGATGGAAACGGCGGCGCTGCTGCAAGTGGCAGCTGGTGCCGGGATTCCGGTTGTCGCGCTTCGTGGAGTCAGTGATGCGGCAGGGGAGGAACTCGGCTTTTCTCTGGAGGAGTTTTGTGACAACGAACTGAGGATCAGCGTGCCGCGCGTGTTGAAGACCATCGCCCGCAAGCCCTGGATCATCCCGCAGTTGATAAGGCTTTCGGGGAACACCAAGTGTGCCGGGGAAAGTCTCGCCCTGGGGGTGGAACTGGCGCTGAAGGCACTGTGCGCTCCCCCTCCCTAACCCTCCCCCTCCGGGAGAGGGTACAAAAACGGGCGAACACAAAGGTTCGCCCCTACACATCTTCCTGCACAATATTCCTACGGTAACCACCTACGTAAGGCCCCTACGTCAACCCCTGTAGGGGCGAATCGCGTTCGCCCGCCTTTCCGTCCTTTCCGTCCTTTCCGTCCTTTCCGTCCTTTCAGTCAAAACTAGCCGAGAAATGCGCGGCGATCTCTCCCTTCAGGTAGGCGTCGGCCTCGGAGGCGGTGGCAAAGCTGAGGACCTTCTTGGCCACCTGTGCCGCTTCCTCCATGGTGCAGCGGCGCAGGATCTTCTTCACCCGGGGGATGGAGACGGCATTCATGGAGAGTTCATCGAAACCCATGCCGAGGAGCACCGGGAGGTATTCCGGCTCACCCGCCATCTCTCCGCAGATGCAGGCCTCGATGCCGGCCTGGTGCGCCGCGTCCACCACCATCTTCAGCGAGCGCAGCACCGCCGGGTGCAACGGCTCGTAAAGCGAGGAGACGTGCTCGTTGGTGCGGTCTATGGCGAGGGTGTACTGGATCAGATCGTTGGTGCCGATGCTGAAGAAGTCGACCTCGGCTGCCAGCAGGTCGGCGATGACGACCGCCGAGGGGATTTCAATCATGATCCCTACCGGCAAATTCTCGTCGAAAGGGACAAGACCGCGCAACTCGCTCTTGGCCTCCTCGAAGAGCGCCTTCGCCTGCCGCACTTCGGCGACGCCGGAAACCATCGGGAAAAAAAGCCTCACCTTGCCAAAGACGCTCGCCCGCAAAATCGCCTTCAGCTGGGTCTTGAATGCCCCCGGCATGCGCAGCGACAGCCTGATGGCACGCACCCCGAGCGCCGGATTCATCTCGTCGGAAAGGTTCAGCTCAGTAATGCACTTGTCGCCCCCCACGTCGAGAGTCCTGATGGTGACCGAGTGCGGCGCCATGGCCCGCACGATCGCGGCGTAGGCCTGGAACTGCTCTTCCTCGTCGGGGAGCGTGTCCCTGTTGAAGAAGAGCATCTCGGTCCGGTACAGGCCGACCCCCTCGCCTCCGTGCTTATTAATGGAGGAAACCTCCTCAATAAACTCGACGTTCCCCTTGAGCCGCATCCGGTACCCATCCAGAGTCACCGCCGGAAGGTCCCTCAGCTTCAGCAGTTCCCGCTCGACGTACTCGAAGCGCTGCTTTCTCTGCAGGTAGTCCCGGAACACCTCAGGGGTCGGATTGATGATCACGATCCCGTTTGCGCCGTCGATGATGACGGTCTCTCCGTCCATCACCTCGCAGGTGATCCGCTCCAGGCCGACGACCGCCGGCACCTCGAAAGCGCGCGCGAGAATGGCGGAGTGGGAGGTTTTGCCACCAAGATCGGTCATGAAACCGATCACCTTCGACTTGTCGATCTGCAGGATATCGGCCGGTGAGAGGTCGTGCGCGACCACGATCACCTTGCCGCCGACCTCGAACTGGGTAATCGGCTCCTGCTTTACCCCCACCATGGTGCGCAGCACCCGTTCCACGACGGTTTCCACATCGCCGCCCCGCTCGCGCAGGTACTCGTCCTCAACCCCTTCGAAGAACGATTTGAAACGCGTCTGGGTCCGCTTCAGGGCACCCTCGGCGTTGATGCCGAGACGCTCGATGTATCCCGTCGTCTCGCTCACCAGCATGGTGTCTTCCAGCAGCATCAGATGGGCGTCGATCACGCAGAGATGTTCCGGACCGTGGGTCAGGGCAAGCTGGTCCCTGAGGGCGGCGAGCTCGGCCTTGGCCCGCTCCAGCGCCTTGGCGAGACGAACAATCTCGCCGGGGATCCCCTCGGCAGGCACCGGGTGCTCGGTGACGGTCACCCGGCGCCGCTCCGCAATCCGGACCTGCCCGATGGCAATCCCGGCGGAAGCGCCTATTCCCTTGAGCTGCCTCGTGTCACTCTTCACCAAATCCATTACGGATCAGCTCCCCGATTGCGGCGAAGGCCTCGGCATCATCCGCACCCTCCACCTTCAGCACGACCGTGCTCCCCTTGCCTGCGGCAAGCATCATGATACCCATGATGCTCTTGCCATTCACCTCGACCCCTTCGCGCTCAATCCTGATTTCCGAGGCAAAACGGCTGGCGGTCTTAACCAAAAGCGCGCTCGCCCTGGCGTGCAGCCCGAGCTTGTTCGGTATGACAAATTCCCCTTCGATCATAGGTCTCTCTTTGATTTGTTCGATTTTTTTGCGACGCCGCTGTCTGGCCGGTTCAGAAGGGGCCACCGGCAGGCGGTGGCCCCGAGCAGCTATTTTCGCAGGTAGTCACCGGCCACGGAAATCCCTTCCTGGCCGCTTTCCTTCAGCTTCAGGGCAAGTTCCCCGACGCCCAAACGCTCCCTGTCCTGGGTGAAGCGGATCAGCATGGGAAGATTCACGCCGGTCAGCACCTCCACCCTCCCCTCTTCCAGAAAGGAGATACTCATGTTGGAGGGAGTGCCGCCAAACATGTCGGTCATGATAATGGCGCCGTCACCGGAAACCCGGCCGACCGCCTCTTTGATCGCGGCCATCACCGTCACGGCCGAGGCATCCTGAGCGATGCCGACCGCCTCCGCCAGTTCCAGTTTGCCGACAATCATTTCCGCAGCTGCGAGTAGCTCGCTCGCTACTCCCGCATGCGCCACCAAAAGCAATCCTATCATCCCTGCCCCTTCTCGATATCCCTGTGAGTGATTTTTATGTTCACGTTTCTCTGTTTGAAATACTGGTACAGCTCCTGCGCGATGGCGACCGAGCGATGCCTGCCGCCGGTACACCCTATGGAAACGGAGAGGTACGACTTCCCCTCCCTGCGGTAACCGGGAAGCAGAAACTCCAGAAGATCCCGGTAGCGCTCCAGAAAGACCATGGTCTCCTTTTGGCCCAGCACGTAATCCCTCACCCCCTCGTCCAGCCCGGAGAACGGGCGCAGCGCGGGGACGAAGTAAGGATTGGGAAGAAAGCGCACGTCCATGACCAGGTCGCTCTCCAGGGGGATGCCGTAGCGAAAGCCGAAGGACTGGAGATTTACCTGCATCTCAAGCGCCGCTTCGCTCCCCTTGATGCTGGAGATCACCACCTCTTTGAGGCGGTGCACGTTCATCTCCGAGGTGTCGATGATCGAGGTAGCAATACGCCGAAGGCCCGCCAGTTGATCGCGCTCGAAGCGGATTCCCTCCGGGACGCTCGCCCCCTCGAGAGCGGGATGCCGGCGCCTGGTCTCGGAGAAGCGGCGGATCAGCACCTCGTCGGTCGCGTCGAAGAAAAATATCTTTACCACGTGCCCGGCCGAAGTCATGCTCTGGAAGACCTGGTCGTACCCCTTGATGAAATCGCGGCTGCGGATGTCCATGACCAGCGCCACGTCCATGATGTCTTCGCGCGAATGCTCCACCAGTTCGATGAAGGTGGCTACCAGGGAGACCGGGAGGTTATCCAGGCAGAAGAACCCCTCGTCCTCGAGGGCGCGCACGGCGGTCGATTTGCCCGATCCCGAGAGCCCCGTGATGATGACAATGCGCATGCTATTCCACCTCGTTACCTAGCGGCCGGAACTCCATACGGGCCAGCAGCTTTTCGTGGAACTCCTTCGCCGAGTGGTAGCCCATCCCCTTCAAAAGGAAGTTCCTGGCGGCGACCTCGATGATCGAGGTGAGGTTGCGACCGGGACGGACCGGTATCTGCAGGTGCGGCAGGTCGACCCCCAGGATGGTCTTCACCTGGTCGTCGATGCCGAGCCTCTCATACTCCTGGTTGGCGTCCCATTCCATCAGTTCCAGCACCATGTCGACGATCTTCTTGTCCCGGATCGAGGAGACCCCGTAGAGGTCCTTGATGTTGATGATCCCCAATCCCCGGATCTCCATGTGGTACTGGATCGATTCGCCCGCCTGGCCCACCAGCGCCGCGGGCATCTTTTTCTTGATATGGATGATATCGTCGGCCACCAGGCGGTGACCGCGGATCACCAGGTCCAGGGCGCACTCGCTCTTGCCGATGCCGCTCTTGCCCAAAAGGAGCACCCCGACGCCGAGCACGTCCACCAGCACGCCGTGGATGTGCGTCGAAGGGAGCAGGCTCTCTTCCAGGAACTTGGTGATGAGGGAGATGAAGGTGGAGGACTGGTGGTGCGTCACGAGGAGCGGTATACCGGCCGCGTGAGCGGATATCTTCAGGAATTCGGGGGGGTCAAGCCCCTTGGTGACGATGAAGCAGGCAATCGGGAAGCTGCAGAGGGTTTCGATATGCTTTTTGCCGAGGTCTTCGGAAATCTGCCGCAGATAGGAGATTTCCGTGTTCCCCAGCACCTGGACCCGGTCCGGGTGCAGGTGCTCCGTGTAGCCCGTGAGGGCGAGTCCGGGTTTTTGTATGCGTGAGCTGTAGAGACGGTTCATCAGGCCAGCGTCGCCGCCGATGAGCTGCAGGTCCAGGCCGTAGGCCTTGTCTTCCAGGAGATCCTTGATGGTGAGGCTCATGCTTGTCAATTGCTGTCGACCTTTCCCCCGCAGGCACCCGGTATCCCTGGGGGTCCGGTATGGTGGGGAGGCGCCCCGGAGGACGCCTCCCGTTCACAAGCTTAAGCGCTTAAACGTTCTCAGGAGCGATCAGGCCGTAGTTTCCGTCCTTACGACGGTAGACCACGTTGATGTTTTCCGTCGAGGCTTCGGTGTAGACCAGGAAGTCCTTGTGCAGCAGTTCCATCTGCATGACCGCCTCTTCGACGGACATCGGTTTCATGGAGAAGCTCTTGGTCTTGATGACCACGGGCGCGGTGTCGCTCTCCTCTATGTTCTGGGCCTCCACGATGCTCTTCTGCACCTGGCGCTCACGGGAGGTGTCGCTGGAGGGCTTGTGGGCCTTAATGCGCTCCTTGAAGCGGCGCAGCTGACGCTCGATCTTGTCGGAAACCGCGTCGATCGAGGCATACATGTCGTTGGTCTCTTCGGCTGCCTTGATGGTGATCCCCTTCGCGGTGATGGTCACCTCGGCTGAGTGGCGGATCTTTTCCACGGTCAGGAATACCTGGACGACTATCGGCTCGTCGATATATTTCTTCACCCTCTCCAGCTTCTCTTCCGCGTAGCTCTTCAGGGCTTCGCTCGGTTCCATGTGCCTAAATGTCGACGTAATCTGCATACTCGTACCTCCCTTTATTGTAATACACGCCAGGCCTCCCCCCCGTTGGTTGCGGCGGGACGGCGGGCGTTAGAAATGCTTCTTGCGCTCCGAAGACGACCCGATCCGGAGCATCTCACGGTATTTGGTCACGGTGCGCCGGGCGATAACGATGTTGTGGTTCGAGAGCAGCTCGGCCAAGCGCTGGTCGGAGTAGGGGCGCTTGGCGTCTTCGGCGTCTACCAGCTCCTTGATCTTGCTCTTGACGCTTTCCGAGGCGATGAAGTCCCCCTCGCCGGTGGAGATGCCGGAGTTGAAAAAGTATTTCAGCTCGAAGAGCCCCTGCGGGGTTTGCATGTACTTGCTGGTGGTGACCCGGCTGATGGTCGACTCGTGCATGCCGATGTCCTCGGCGATGTCGCGCAGCACCAGGGGACGCAGGTGCTCGATGCCGCGGTCCAGGAAATCGCGCTGGAACTTGACCAGGCTCTTGGCCACCTTGAAGATGGTGCGCTGGCGCTGCTGGATGCTCTTGATGAGCCAGATGGCGGAGCGCATCTTTTCGCCGATGTACTCCTCGGCCTTCTTGTCCACCGCGCGCCCGGCCTTCGCCTCCGGCGCGTAGAGCGGGTTGATCCGCAGATTGGGCATCCCCTCGTCGTTCAGGACGACCACGTACTCATCCCCCACCTTGTGCACGAAGATGTCCGCCGAGATGTACTGCACGTCCTCGGTTCCGAAGATGCGCCCCGGCTTGGGATCGAGTTCGGCGATGATCTTCGAGGCGGCGAGGATGTCGTTTATTTCGACTCCGAGCACCTTGGCAGCCTGCTTGTAGCGGCGGCTCTCCAGGTCCTTCAGATGGTCCCGCAGCAGCGCCTCGACAATGGTTCCACCCATCCCGAGGCTTTCCACCTGGATCAGCAGACACTCGCGCAGGTCGCGAGCCCCAACGCCGACCGGGTCGAACTCCTGGATTCTTTTCAGCACTCCCTCGGCCAGCGGAAGCAGCACACTTTCCGAAAACCCCTGCGCGGCTTCCGTGATCCGGGAGGAAGGCGCCTCCGCGTCAAGCCCCGCCCACTCCAGGAACTCCTCGCGAAAGGGGCTTACCTGCACGCAGGCGTCAGTCACGTCCTCAAGGTTTGCCCTGAGATAGCCGTCCTCGTCGATATTGCCGATGATCTCCACCCCGAGCGCCATTTCGCGCTCGCTGAGCCGGGTGAGGCTCAACTGCCAGATCAGGTGGTCGGAAAGGGTCGATTTCTTGGTCAGCAGGTTTTCGAAGGAAGGACGGTCCTCGTCGTCGTAATACTGCTCGCCGGAGCTGTAGTTGTAGCCGTCGATGTAGGAATCCCAGTCGGTCTCGCGCGTCTCTTCGCCGGTGCGCACTTCCTTGAAATCGGAACTGTCGCTCTCAGGCTCGACTTCCTTCTCGCGCTGCTCCAGCTGCTCGGGCTCCCGGACCTCCTCCTGCTCGACCACTTCATCGAGGATCGGGTTTTCTTCCAGTTCCTGACGCACCACGTCCTGCAGCTCCAGGCGGGATAGCTGCAGGAGCTTGATGGCCTGCTGCAGCTGGGGGGTCATCACCAGTTGCTGACTCATTTTCATCTGCTGGCGCATCTCTATAGCCATAAATCCTCTTGAGTACCGGGAAGGCCGTTCTGCACTACTTTTCCACGTTATACTTTTTATCTTTTATGTTCTACGTTTTATGCTCTAAATTATTCTTACGTTCTGCTTCACTTAATACGCATCGCGCAGCACTATCCTACAACGATTATAAACCCAAACCCCCAACTGCGCGATGGAGATTCCGAAGTGACCACCGGCAAGCCATCCAACTGAGAACCGAGAACCTCGAACGGCCTCTTGGGGTTTTTACAGCTTGAACTTTTCCCCGAGGTAGATCTCGCGCGCCTTCTTACTTTGGGAAATCTGCACCGGGTCGCCGCATTCGAGCACTTCGCCCGCACTCATGATGTAGGCCTTGTCGCAGACGCCCAGGGTCTCGCGCACGTTGTGGTCCGAAATCAGCACACCGAGCCCCTTACCTTTGAGCGCCGTGATGATGTTCTGGATGTCAATGACAGCGATCGGGTCGATACCTGCGAAAGGCTCATCCAGGAGGATGAAAGCCGGATCGGTGGCGAGCGCACGCGCAATCTCGACGCGGCGCCTCTCCCCACCAGAGAGTGAAAAGCCGCGGTTACCCGCGATATGCTCGATTCTGAACTCGCTCAGCAGTTCCTCAACCCGTTCGCGGCGCTGCAACGAGGAAAGCTCCATGGTCTCTAAAACCGCCAGCAGGTTATCTCTCACGCTCAGGCGCCGGAACACGGAGGGCTCCTGGGGCAGATAGCTGATGCCGCGCCGGGCCCGCTGATACATCGGCAGGTCGGTAATCGCATCGCCGTCCAGAAAGACCTGGCCCCGGTCCGGGCGGCAGAGGCCGACCACCATGTAGAAGGTCGTCGTCTTGCCCGCGCCGTTGGGTCCCAAAAGCCCGACCACCTCTCCGGAGGAGACCGCGATGTCGACCCCGTTTACCACCGTGCGCCGGTTGAAAGCCTTGGCAAGCCCCTGGGTGTTGAGGGTGCTACGGTTTGGCGCCGGCATTTTTGCCTCCGGGGAGAATAACCGCTTCCACCCGCTCATTGGGGCCGCCGGTTACCACGCTGCGCTGTTCATTAACATAATAGGTGATCAGCTTGCCGGTAATCACATCGCCTTCCTGCGTCACCCGGGGCGAGCCGTCCAGGAGGATGCGGGCCTCTTTCGGTTCATAAACCGCATGGGCACCGCTGGCCTGCCGGGTTCCCTGCAGGATGCGCACGTTGCCGAACGCCTCCACCCGGGAGAGATCATGGCCGTCGGCGCTGTTGGTGATCACCAGCCGGTCGGCGTACAGGGTCAGGTCGCCCTGGCGGGCCACCACCTTCCCTTCGAAAGTTGCCGTCTTCTTCTCATTATCGGCATGCAGGGTGTCGGACTTTATCTTCAGCGGCTCCTTGCTTGAGGCGGGGGCGGCAGCAAGGGCCGCCGGCACCAGCCCGAGCAGGAGCAGGCAGATCAAAAAGGACCAGCGCATTAGCGCGCCCCCTGCGGCTGGTACACCGCGCTTACGTCCTTCATTAATCTTAACCTCCGTGTCTGGGTATGAAACTCCATCCCTACCCCTTCCAGCAGCAGCCCGCCATCCTTGAAGCGCACCGGCTCGCTGGTCACCAGTTGCTCGCGGGCCGCGAAGTAGGTGACCCGTGTGCTGGAAAATTCCATGCCGCTGCCGCTAATGCCGTGTACCTTGCCGCTCAAGAGCACGTCCCGCGTGCTATTGTGATAATCGGCGCGGTCCGCCGTGACCTGCAAATCGCCCGTGGGAGCCGTTCCGGAGACCACCAGCCGCACTCCCGAAAGAGTCGTACTGTCGGAATCCTTATTATATTCCGCCCGGTCCGCCGAAAGGTCCCAGCGCTTTTTCCCCAACTGGGTCTCGGTGTAGTGAACCCTTTGCAGGGAGACGTCGACCTTGAGCGGGAGTTTGGGCACCTTGCGTGCCGGCGCCCCTCCCTGATGCATCCGGAAGGTAATGGTGGCTACCACGAATAGAGCCGTAATCGAAGCCAGAATGACGAGGAATCGCCTGATATTATTGAGTTTATGCATGATTTCGGGTCAAAGTATAACATCATAAA
>Ga0209123_1002477_pt1 | contig 15532 bp, 15 predicted proteins | sample BarGraIncu00431A_FD_184500 | JGI IMG/M metagenome (GOLD analysis project Ga0209123, IMG submission 184500) | Arctic peat soil microbial communities from Barrow, Alaska, USA - Barrow Graham LP Incubations 004-31A (SPAdes) (version 2) | ecosystem: Environmental > Terrestrial > Soil > Wetlands >...
TGAAATGAAAAAAATATTAAATGATAATAGTTCTAAACTATTAAAAATAATAGATAAAAATTACGTATTACAAATTTTAAATACAAAAGGTGATAATTTAATGATAAATAAAAATGATGAACTTATATCATATCCTCAAATATTAGCTTATCTTATACAAATTGAATATTGGCTTAATATTTATGATATAGAGTTTGAATTTGATTGATATAAAAAAATAATGAAGTATAGTTATCTGAAACTATACTTCATTATTCTTTATTTAACTATGTTTGTAATATTCACTTTAAAGTCCAGCCGAAACTGCTAATACTGGACGAAATCCTGTATAGGCGTCTACATTACCATCGTTGTAAATGAAACCGAACGCTCCAGCAGTAGCAGCATCGCTATAACCCATGCTACGCAAGAAGAACGGATATCCTATAGAAGGCATGTAAGAACAATCACTATACCATGCTCCTGTTGCAGCACTAGCTGAATTTGATGTTTCGTATACAGCATCACCTTTTTTTCCAGCCGCTGCTGTATAATTATTTACCATTGTATCAGTAGTACCCATTGTATATACATCTTTATACTGAGCTGCTGCTGTATATAGACTATTTCCATATGTTGCTAAACTTACACTTGCGTTGTTTACATATGCTGCTGTATATTCATAAGCTCCACCACTCATATCGTATACTCCCGATATATTTCCTGTTGTACTTGCATTTACACCATATGTTAAATCATTATATGCATATGTTGATGTTGTACCTGCACAACTTACGCTTGTTCCTGCTTGACCTGTTACAAAATTACTATTTGGATTAACCCATACTTCTGAATTTTTTCCATATATACTATTTGAAAGATATGCTATTGATCCCCATTCTACATTTTTCATTAAATGAGTATCTATTCCTGTTCCACTTGTTCCCCATCCATATCTAGCACCATATGTTGTTTCCATACTTCTACATGCTGTAAACATAGAATTTATTGTTATATTTATAAGCGAAGTCACATTAGGTTTTACATCTACTGCTGTTATAGTTCCACTTGCTTCAAATTTTGCTACCCATATTCCAGTTAATTGAGTGCTACCAAATGTAAATGCCGGATGTACTGTGTATCCTGCTGTTGGCGTTGTTGAAGTGCCAACTAAAAAATTTACTGCTATTGTTTGTGCCGTATTAGTGTGTGATGTTGTTATTTTGTATTCATATCTTGGTAGCCATACCCACATACTTCCATCAGCTGTTTGTGCATTTGCCCACTGTTTACTTCCATAACTATACCATGTTGTATCTGTGCTTGGACTTGACACTGTTACCCATGAAGTTCCATTCCATTTTTTTGCTGTCATTCCTGTTGCAAGGACTGGAGCGTTTACAACTACTTGAGGTGCTAATATAAATCCATTTGTTTTATTTACTACATTATTTCCTGCATTATCATCTGCTTTTATCCATAAGTAATATGTTCCAGTTACACTAGTTTTTGTTAATGTTGCGCCATTTGCAAATGTTGCCCATCCTGCTACTGGTGTTACCACATTTTGTGTATCCCATACATATAATAATGTACTTGCATTTATATTACTTCCACCCACATCACTTACCGTTACTGTAGTGCTTGCTGTATCACCTGAACCACTATTTGTTCCAAATGTCACTGTTGGAATTGTATTATCTATATTTGTTATAGTGCTTGTTGCTTGTGCTGTTTGATTTCCTGCTGCATCTAATCCTTTTGCGTATACAGTACTATTTACTGATACAACAACTGGCAGTGTATATATATTCCATGTTGTTCCATCTGTACTATATTGTTTAGTAACAACCTCTGATGGATATGTTATTGTTACCGATACATTTCCATTTGTCCACCCAGATGGACTTGCTAGCATTGTTACTGCTGTTAATGCTTGTGTACCTATTCCTACTGCATTTGATGTTGCAGTATTTCCCGCATTATCAGCTACTTTTACTTTACATTGATATGTTCCTGTTGCAAGTGTATCAAATAAATAACTTGTTGCAGTTGTAGCTGTTGTCCAAGTTGTACCATTATCTTTTGAATATTGATAACTTGTTGCAACCAATCCACTTCCTCCAGTATCACTTGCTACACCATTTACTATTACACTTGATGATGTTGTTGCTCCACTTGTTGCAGTAACTGTTGGAGCTATTCTATCTATATTTGTTACTGTTATTGTTGCAACTCCACTTTCATTTCCAGAAGAATCTTTTCCTCTAGCATATACTGTTGTGTTATTATCAGTTACTACTACAGGTAACGTATAATTATTCCAGTTTGTTGCATCTGTACTATATTCTTTTACTACAGAATCTGCTGAATAGTTAATAGTCACTGATGTATTTCCGTTTGTCCATACATCTGGATCTGCTGACATTGTTGGATTATCTGGTGGCATAATATCAACTATATCAAATCCAATTAGTGATATTTTATCTATTGTGTTAGATATACCATATTCATTTGTTACTGATCCAGAGTCTACTTTTATTTTATATGTTCCATTTGTTAAACCATCTGTTGCTATTGTTATATCTACTTGTCTTGTACTATTTGCCGCTGTACCCGTTACCGTACCTATTGTTATATCAGGTTGTGGCACTAATGCTACTCCAGCATTATCTAATACTTCAACTTTACCAGTTAAATCTATTGTTGTAAGAGGTGCATTTGAAGAAAACGCAATTGTATATACTATATCTGTTCCTTGAACAACTACTGTATCCGCAGGGGGAACTATAGTTACTATTGGTTCACCTGTTAGTATTACTTCTACTCCTGCTTCTGTTGACCAATCTTGTTTATTAGTATCATATCCAGTATAAATCAGTTCTCCATTAGTTATCTCAAATTGCCCGTTATATTTTGTATTTCCTACAAGTGAAGAAATTATATCATTCACATTTTTACTGGTATCTTCTATACCGTTATATGTTACACTATCTCCATCAGCTTTCAATAGCTTAGGATCATATTGTCCTGAATTTTCTGCAAATTGTTTAACTTGATACAATTCCAATTCAGTTTGGAAATTTTTAAGATCACTTAAATATGTTGCTTTTGATGCTTGTGATATTGGATTATTAGAAGATAGAGACAGAATTACTGCTCCCACTAGTATAATTATAACAATGATTGTTATAACTAGTACTATTAAAGATATACCTTTTTTATTGATTTTCATGTTGTTCCACTCCTATTTTTTCTTTAGTCTATTCCATTATTTCATAAATTATATTTTTAGCATTTGATACATCAGAAGTTATATATGAATCTATATATTTAGTCTCATTTTCTTTGATTTTCCCAACATACCCTACTGATTCTGCTATAGTACTTCCATCATTTGCTATAAATTTAACTTTAAATCTCAAGTTATCTTTTGCTATACCATCATTTGTTACTTTTGATGTTAATTTTGATGTTCCTTTATCAAATACTATTTGACTTTTTTCTAAAAGTATATTTCCTACCTTTTTATCAGTAGCTACCTCTTCACTTGTATTTACTTTATTTCCTTCAGTTGTTGTATTGTTTGTGTTTTCTGCTACTTTATTTACTTCACTAGGAGTTTTAGATCCTTTACCAAAAATATTAATAGCCATAATAATTATTATAATTATACCTATTAATACTACTGCTACTGCTATCATTTGTCTTTTACTTTCAAAATTTTCATTCATTTTAAATCAACCATCCTTATACTTTAATTATATAATATGTATACATTCTTGTCAATAATTATCGACTTATTTCGACAATTCAAGTATTATATATACATATTTTTTTTATTTTGTAATATTTCTGCAATATTTCAAAATATACCTTTTTGTCAAATTATATGTGATTTACAAGTATAATTCAAATTTAGTTAATTGTACTGTTCTTTCTATCAAATCAAATAGAAAAAGCACCTTAATACAAATAAATGTATTAAGGTGCTTTTATATAATTTTAAATTAATAAAATTATTTCATTTCTGCCATTGCTCCAGCTGTTTTTAAAGCGTCTACTAATTTCTCAGCATCTTCTTTAGGCATAGCTTCTTTAATTGTACTTGGTGCAGAATCTACTAAATCTTTAGCTTCTTTTAATCCTAAACCAGTTGCTTCTCTTACTACTTTGATTACAGCTATTTTAGTAGCTCCTGTATCTTTTAATATTACATCAAATTCTGATTTTTCTTCAACTACTGGTCCTGCTACTGCTGGTCCAGCTGAAACTGCTGCTGCTGCAGATACTCCGAACTTATCCTCTATTGCTTTTACTAAATCGCTAAGTTCGATTACTGTTAATTTTTCTACTTCTGCTACTATTTTCTCTATTTTTTCCATTTTAAATTCTCCCTTCGAATTATACAAATTCATTTTAATTACGCGCTTACTTCTTCTTGTTTTTCTCTAGTTTGATCAAGTACAACTGCAAGATTACGGATATTTCCGATTAATGCAGATGCAACCATAGCATACAATACTTCTCTTGATGGTAGATTAGCTAATTTCTTAACTTCTACATCTGATATTACTTTACCATCCATGATTCCTGCTTTAAATTTGTAAAAATCATGAGTTCTAGCATAATCATTTATTGCTTTTGCTGGTGATATATAATCATCATAACCTATAATAACTGCTGTTGGTCCTGCTAATATATTCTCTAATCCTTCAATTCCTGCACTTTTAGCTGCAAAATTGATAACAGAGTTTTTAACTACCATACATTCGTTATTTTCAGTTCTTAATGTAGTACGAAGTTTTGTGTCATCTAGAACACTTATTCCTCTATATTCTGTAAATATAACCATTTTAGCTTTTTTAAATTTTTCAGTAAGTATAGCTGCTTGATCTTGTTTTTGTTTTAATACTTTTTCACTTGGCATTATTTTTTCGCCTCCTTCAAAATTAAAAATTCTGCAACACGAAATGTTTGCAGAATTTAAAAGTTTATTTTAAATCTTAACACCTCGGTAGGATTTATGAATTAATTCACCTACTGTCTTTGGATTGTTATTTATTATATTATTTAGATGATGGACTAACTTTTACTCCAGCACCCATTGTTGTTGCTATAGCAATAGATTGTAAATACGTACCTTTTGCTGCAGCTGGTTTAGCTTTTACAATAGCTTCTAATAAAGTCAAATAGTTTTGCTTTATTTTATCTATTCCAAAAGAAGCTTTACCGATTGCACAATGAACTATATTATTTTTATCTAATCTATATTCAATTTTACCAGCTTTTGTTTCTGTAACTGCTTTAGCTACATCTAACGTAACTGTTCCAGATTTTGGATTTGGCATAAGACCTTTAGGTCCTAATATTTTAGCTACTTTACCAAGTGTAGGCATCATGTCAGGTGTTGCTATTATAACATCAAATCCAAACCAGTTTTCTGATTGAATTTTTTGTATCATATCATCATCACCAACAAAATCAGCTCCTGCTGCTCTTGCTTGTTCAGCTCTTTCACCTTTAGCTAAAACTAAAACTTTTTTAGTTTTACCAGTTCCGTTTGGAAGTATTACTACTCCTCTTACTTGTTGATCAGCTTGTTTAGAATCAACACCTAATTTGATATGCATTTCTACAGTTTCATCAAATTTTGCTTTAGGCATCTTTAATATTATATCTATAGCTTCAGATAAATCATATGATTTACCAGCTTCTACAAATTTAGCTGCTTCCTTCATTCTTTTACTCATTATTTTTTCCCTCCTTTGGTTTTAGCGAATAAATTAAATTATTCTCCCATTTTTAGTCTTTTACAACTATCCCCATTGATCTAGCTGTACCCTTTATTGTAGATACTGCTGATTCTAAAGATGAAGCGTTTAAATCACTCATTTTCATAGTAGCTATTTCTTCTAGTTGTGCTGTTGTTACATTTCCAACTTTGTCCTTATGTGATTTTCCAGAACCTTTTTCTATTTTAGCTGCTTTTTTAAGTAATACTGAAGCCGGTGGAGTTTTAAGCACATATTCAAAAGTTTTGTCATTATATACCGTAAGAACCACTGGAAATATCATTCCGATATCTTTTGCTGTTTTTTCATTGAAATCTTTACAAAATTGCATAATATTTATACCTGTAGGTCCTAGTGCTGGTCCAACTGGTGGTGCAGGATTTGCTTTACCTGCAGCTATTTGTAATTTAACAACATTAATTATTTTTTTCTCTGCCATCTTAATTCACCCCCTTAAAATGCATTGTTTTTATATCATTTTTTGAACTTGATCAAATTCTAAGTCAACAGTAGTTTTTCTACCAAACATATCTACGGTAACTACTACTCTTCTTTTTTCTTTTTGTATTTTTTCTATTACTGCTGGATAATTATAGAAAGGGTCAGTTGTTATTCTTACGCTATCCCCAACTTCATAATCTAAAGTTATTATATCATTTATTCCTAATGTCTTCATTTCATTGTCTGTAAGAGGCATTGGTTTATCACCAACTCCTACAAAACTGAAAACACCTTTAATATGCTTAACAGCATACCAAGTTTCATCACTCATAAACATTTTTACAAGTATGTATCCTGGAAAAACTTTTTTAATAGATGTCTTTTGTTTGCCATCTTTTATTTCAATTTCTTCTTCCATAGGAATAACGACATCTTGAATTTTATCTTGTAAATTTCTATTTTCAATAATCTTTTCTAAAGTTGCTTTAACTTTATTTTCATAACCCGAATATGTATATACAACATACCAACTTAATTCATTTGTTGATTCTTCGTTTATAATATCCTTATTATTGTTTTTTTCATTATCCAAATTTAATCGCCCCTTTATCAACAATTCTTTGTACTATCTTAACCTATTTTATTTCTTATTAAATTCCATAATTGTGTATCTAAGAATTCAACTATCATATCAAATGTTAAAACTATAGCTGCCAAAGCTAATACTAATAATATAACCATTACTGTATTATTTATTAATTGTTTTTTCGTAGGCCATACTACTTTTTTAAGTTCTGCCTTTATACCTTTTAAAAAAACGTTTGTCATTATAAAGCCACCCTTTCAATTATTTTGTTTCTTTGTGCATTGTATGTTTTTTGCAGAATTTACAAAACTTGTTCATTTCTATCCTATCAGGATTGGTTTTCTTATTCTTTTCTGTTTCATAATTTCTTTGTTTGCACTCTGTACATGCTAATGTTAAATTTTCTCTCATCTAAAAACACCTCCAAGACGTTACATAATATATATATGTATATATTTTTTACTAATATATTTTAACATAAAAATATCAAAATGTCAATGAAAAACATTATTAATAATATAATTTACATTAAATATGTCGTTTTCTATCATTTATTTCATATTAATTCCTTACGAATATTATGAAATAAATGTTGCTGTATTATTCCAGCATAACTACCAAAATAATCTTCAGCATACTCAAATACTTCTTTTATAGTAGACTCTTTTTTTAAATACAATTTTTCCATTACTCTTTTAACCCAAACATCAACAGGAAATACATCTTGTCTACCGTAAGAAAAGAGCATAACGCAATCTGCAACTTTCGGTCCAACACCAACAAATGACATAAGTACTTTTTTAAGTTGTACATTTGTAAGTTTAGAAGTATATTCTGCATATATATTGTTTTCCATTAAATCAGCTACAGTTTTAACTATATATTTATCTCTAAATCCAACAGAACAAGATTTAAACTCTTCTACTGTTACTTCAGATAATTCTTGTATTGTAGGAAATAAGTAGTATTCTTTATTTTCAAAAACAACCTTTTTTCCATATCTTCTAGATATTTCTTCAACAGATTTTTTTATTCTCGGTATATTATTATTAGCAGATATTATAAATGAAATCAATGTTTCAAACGTTGATTGATTTAATATATGTATACCTGTTGAATTTTTTACTGCAATTTCTATATTTATATCTAGTTTAGATATCTCTTTTTCAATTTTATCATAATTGTTATATAAATCAAAATAGTATTCAATTGTTTCTTTTAAATTTTCTTTAATATTTGAATATACATATATATATTCATTCATTTGTTTTATTTTAATTACTCTATCAGATATAACACCAACAAATTCAGAAACATATCTATTTTCTTCTGAATTGTTATCTATTTTTTTCCACCTAAAACATTGACCACATTCTAATGTATCAAGTAAGTTAAAACATTTTGTTTTGAAGACTAAATCAGGCTTAGTTGCTATTTGATCCTCAAGTTTTTCTTTTTCAATAATCATATAAATCACCTAAATAAAAAAAACCGATAGATTCGGTTCTAAATTGGAGCGGGTGGCGGGAATCGGACCCGCACAGCCAGCTTGGAAGGCTGGGATTCTACCACTAAACTACACCCGCATTTCTCAGTGCATATATATTATACTAACTTTTTTTTTGTTTGTCAATAGTTTACGAGAAAAAGTTTTAAAAAACAGCGGATTTTTTACTAACATTTAATATAACTATTAATATATTGTATTGTTTTGATAGTTATATTATGCAATATTTATTTATAAAATCAAAATATTTTCTATACCTCTGAACTATTTATAACGTTTTATATTGACTTTGTTTACATAATATGATATAATACACCTGTAATCAAATTAAGTAGCTCTCAAAAAATTAGGGGGCTGGGCCTCCAAAATATTAAATAGGGGGAAATAAAAATGGAAAAGAATTTAGAAGCAGAAAAACTTGAAGGGTATCAATACCTAATCGATAGCCTAACAGAAGTTGGACAACAAAGGGAAATTCATGGAAGAATCAATGATTGTTATGAATCATTCTTCAATGAACGTGGTTGTTCAACCCAAGAATATGATTTCGGTAGTATTACTACTACTGTAACAAGAAACTCATTTCCCAATATCTAATACTTCAAATCAAATTAATTAAAAAGACAAGAAATAATATTTCTTGTCTTTTTCTTTATACAATTATAAATTATTTAAGTTGTTTACTTGCTACTTCAGTAACATTTTCAAGTAAAGAAAGTACTGTAGTAAGTCCTACTCCACCAGGAACTGGTGTTATATATTTAGCTATCTCTGATACAGGTATTGTATCAACATCTCCTATAATTTTGCCATCTATTCTATTTATTCCTACATCAATTACAACACTACCCTCTTTTACCATATTGGCAGTTATAATTTTTGCTTTTCCTACAGCTGCAACAAGTATATCAGCTTTTAGTGTATGTTCTGCTAAATTAGTAGTTTTAGAATGACATATAGTTACAGTAGCATTTCTATTAAGCAATAACTGTGCAATAGTTTTCCCTACCAAAACACTTCTACCAACTATTACAGCATTTTTACCACTTATATCTATATCTAGTTCATCTAATATAGTCATTATTCCTCTTGGTGTACATGAAACAAGACCTTTTTTATTAGAAAGTAATCTACCTAAGTTTAAAGAATGTAAACCGTCTACATCTTTATCTGGATTTATACTTTCTAAAATTTCATTTTCATCCAAATGCTTGTATAATGGTAATTGTACTAAAATTCCATGTATAGATGAATCTTCATTCAATTTATTAATTGTTAAAATAATTTTATCAGTTGTTACATTCGAATCGAATAAAAATTCTTCTTCCTCTATACCAATCTCTTTGCACATATTTCTTTTCTTAGAAACATATACTTCAGAAGCTGGATCATCACTTGCAAATATAACTACAAGTTTTGGTGTTATTCCTTCTTTTTTCAAGTATTCTACCTTTTCTTTTAACTTCTGTTTTTTTTCGTTAACTATATTTTTTACATCAACTATCATTAGTATCCCATCCTATTCTATTATTTTATCTATTGCCTCTTTAACATACATTGCAGATGATAGTGGTGCAACTTTTCCAGGAAGCGCCAATGCCCATACTACATTTATACCAATTACTTTTGCATACTCAAAATCTATTCCACCTGGACTAGATGCTAAATCTATAATACTACAGTTTTTATTTACAATATCTAATTTATCTTTATCTAATATAGTAGTTGGTATTGTATTAAATATTATATCAAACTTATTTAAATATTTGTCTAAATCGTCTAAATTAACAGGAGTATATCCCATTGCTCTTACCATTGCTAAATCTTTTTCTTTTCTAGCTTCTACATAAACGTTAGCACCTATTCCATGTAACATTTTACTAAGTATCTTACCTATTCTGCCAAAACCCATAACTAAAATGTTTGATTCACATAAAGTAAAATCTGTCATTTCCATAGCTGTAGATATTGCACCTTCAGCTGTTGGTATAGCATTTAATATAGCAACTTCATCTAATTCCATTAAATCATAATATTTAACATTACTTTCTTTTAATCTTGCCTTTATATTATTTGAAATTGCACCAGAAAATATTACCTTATCCTGTATATTAGGTAAGTTTAAAATTTCATTAAGTGTTAATATTTCACCATTCACTTTTTCGCCATCTCTAGAAAAAGGTATTGGAGCTATTATATAATCTCCATCAATATAATCAGATATTTTATTACCTTCTTTTAGATATAATTCTCTTAATTTTACACTTCTATTATCTGTTCCTAGAATACAATAATTTTTCATATAATCACCTAATTAACTATATTCAAAACGTATATTAATATTACTAAATTTCTAAATCTTTAATAAACCTATATATAACCTCATCTAATCTATTTTTATCTTTAAATCTTATCTTACTTTTCACTAAAGTTAAAAATTCATAGAAGTCATATACTTTATATTGCTCTATATTCTCTTTTAATGCTATATATTCTACTAAGGCTTGTACTACATCTTTATATGTTTTTGCCTCTTTAAAACCTATTTTACTTATCAATATCGGTATTACAGTTTCAAACAGAGTTTTTTTAGATTCAAAACTTGTCAAATTAAGTAATTCATATATTTTATTTAATTCTTCTTGTTTATATTCAGATAAACTTTTTTGAAATAATTCTTCTGCAAGTGGATTAAAATAATATTCAAAACCATCTAAATTATCTAATACTTTTAATGCATCGTAATACCCAAGATTAATTAAAATATTTGAAGTCTTAGTCTCAAAACTAAGTATATTACCTAAAGTATTTCTTGGTTCAATTATCTTAAGTGTTACATCATCTATTTTTCTTATTTTTTTAATATCTTTTATTTTTCGAAATGAACCTGTTCTTATAACAAATATATCTTTGAAATCTTTATCTACTAACATATTTAATGGACAATTGTTATATACACCACCATCTATGAAATACTTATCACCTAAAAGTTCTTGTTTAAAACCAGGTAATCTAGAGCTAGCCATTATATAATCTTTAAGCATACCAACCGGTATATCTTCTACAAATAGTTCAAAAGGTTTTTTATCTGTCAAAGAATATGTAACTAATCCAAATTTAATATTTGAATTTCTTACTTTATCTTCATCAATGTGTTCATCTAAAAACTTTCTCATTTTTTGTGTATCAATTCCACCGTTTTTAACCATTTCGGCAAATTTTCTAGACATGTATTTAACTATATTGAAATTTAAATTTTTATTTAATGCATGCATTAGTTTTTTTTCATCAATATCAAACAAAGTATCGTATTTTATAGTTTCCCATACTTTATATGCAACTTCAAAATCTCCTTGAGCTATCATTGCACCATTTACAGCTCCAATTGATGTTCCAGCTATTCCAGTTATGTTATATCCTTTTTCAAGTATTGCTTTTACAGCTCCCATATGGTAAGCTCCTCTTGATCCGCCACCTTCTAAAACTATTCCACAATCCATCTTATCACCTTTTTCTTCTAAAATATATACTAATTTTCATACCCATATTTTTTATAAAATTCATCTTTAAATTCTACTACCCTTTCGTCTTTTATAGCTTGTCTTACATCTTCCATTAATTTAACTAAAAATCTTAAATTATGTAAAGATAAAAGTCTTGCTCCTAAAACTTCATTACATTTTACTAAATGACGTATATAACCCCTAGTATAATTTTTACATGTATAACATTCACATTCCGGATCTAACGCTGTAAAATCTTTTGCATACTCTGCATTTCTTACAACTATTTTACCATGACTAGTTAGAGCGGTTCCATTTCTAGCAATTCTAGTTGGTAGTACACAATCACACATATCTATACCAGCAAATACTGCTTCTATTAAATAATCCGGAGTTCCAACTCCCATTAAATATCTAGGTTTGTTCTCTGGTAATAGGGCTGCTGTATGATTTAATATATCCACCATTATATCTTTAGGCTCTCCTACACTTAAACCACCAATAGCATAACCAGGAAAATCTAATTCAACTAATTCTTTTACACTCTGTTCTCTTAAATCTTTAAACATACCACCTTGTACTATACCAAACAAAGCTTGGTTTTCTGTATTTTTGTGATAATCTAAACATCTTTTAGCCCATCTAGTTGTTCTTTCCATTGATTTTTTAACATAATCGTAAGTAGATGGATATGGTGCACATTCATCAAAGCACATCATAATATCACTACCTAAATAATTTTGTATTTCTACTGATTTTTCTGGTGATATAAAATGCTTAGATCCATTTAAATGCGATCTAAACTCTACTCCTTCTTCAGATATTTTTCTTAAACTATTTAAACTAAATACTTGAAAACCACCACTATCTGTTAATATATTTTTATTCCAATTCATAAATTTATGTAGTCCACCAGCTTCACGTATTAATTCGTGTCCTGGTCTTAAATACAAATGATATGTATTAGAAAGTATTATACTTGCTTTTATTTCACTTTCTAATTCTTCGGGAGTTAATGTTTTAACTGTACCCAGAGTTCCTACCGGCATAAATACAGGTGTCTCAACATCTCCATGTGGTAAATGCATTACTCCCAGTCTAGCTCCTGTTTTTTTATCTACTTTTAGTAACTCAAAATTTAATGCTTCTTTCAAAAAATCACTTCCTCATAGGTAATATAATACTATATTTTTATATATTTTTCAAGTATTTTATGTTAATTGATTAAATTTGTTAATTATATTTTAAGTTATAGGTGATATAAAAAATGTTAGAAACTCATATTTCTAACATTTTTTATTATATTTTTTCTATTTAAAATTAGAAAACTTTTACTCCATTGATACTAATATTATAAATATATAATGTTCCATATATGTCACTACCCGTATAATTGCTTTTAAATATAGAAAGTTCATAATAAGTTGAATTATTTACGGCAGTGAAATTATTAGTTGTTGTTACCATATTTTGTGATGATAATATATTCAAGTAAAAGTAGGAACCACTGGCATGTTGAGTATCATATAAATCTAAGTAATAACCATTACTACTTCTACTTGTAGCATAAGTTACAGATATTGAATCTCCAGCTTTTATATTTAACCCATCAATATGTACTCCTGAAGTTAATGACTGACCTATTCCACTAATATTTAATTCTGTACGATTACCAATTGACGCTGGTGTTCTAATAATGCCGTATCCAGATGGTCCTGGATTACCAAATGTATATGCGTTGGAATCTGTAGTTACATTAACAATACCAGTAGTTGATAATGTTTGTAACCCTGAATTATTGTATGCTGTCATATATATTGGATAAGTTGTTCCTGGTGTAAGACCTGTAAATGTATATGATGTTGCAGCCATTCTTCCAGTCCAACTACCATTTATATAATAATGGTAACCATCTATACCACTCTCACTATCAATAGTAGATCCGCTTACTGTTATACTAGTCGCTGTTTTTGTTATAGTCATGTTATACGGATTAGGAGCTGTATTATCAATTTTTATAGTTCTACTGTACGAACTACTTGCATTGCCTGCTATGTCTAACACTCTTGCATATCTATAATATGTTCCATTACTTGTTAATCCGTATAGTGGTAATCCACTATTATATGCATAATCTACCCAATTCACATTATCCGTTGATAATTGATATTTGTTTATACCAGATATAGTATCTGTTGAACCTGATATTCCACCATAAATGTAAATACTTGAAGTTGCCCATGTATCATTTATATAATTAGTAGTTCCATCTGAATATGTCATTCCCATAAATGTTGGTGCTGTTGGTATAGTTTTATCAATTTTTATAGTTCTACTATATGAACTACTTACATTTCCTGCTCCATCTACTGCTCTTGCATACCTATAAAATGTTCCACTATTTGTTAAACCATATAGTTGTATAGTGTTATTATATGCATAATCTACCCAAGTAACATTATCAGTTGAGATTTGATATTTGTTTACACCAGATATAGTATCTGTTGAACCTGATATTCCACCATAAATATATACACTTAAAGTTGCCCATGTATCATTTATATAATTAGTAATTCCATCTGAATATGTCATTCCCATAGATGTTGGTACTGTTGGCAGAGTTTTGTCTATATTAGCTACAGTTAATGTTTCTTGCATAGTTTGATTTCCACCAGCATCTAATCCTTTTGCATATACTGTACCATTTGTAGTTACAACAATTGGAACTGTATATGTATTCCATGTTGTTCCATTTGTACTATATTGCTTTGTTACTACTTCAGTTGGATAGCTAATAGTAACTGTTACATTTCCATTTGTCCATGTTGCTATACTTGGTGACATTGTTAATGTTCCCAATGTTGTTGTGTTTATTGCTACTACATCTGATGTTGCACTATTTCCTGCATTATCTATCACTTTTACTTTACACTGATATGTTCCTGCTGTAAGAGCAGTAAATGTATAATTTGTTGCACTTGTAGCTGCTGCCCAAGTTACTCCATTATCTTTTGAATATTGATAACTAGTAACATTTAATCCACTTCCACCTGTATCACTTGCTACTGCTGTTACAGTTACACTTGAAGTTGTTGCTCCTCCATTGGATGCTGTAACTGTAGGTACTATTTTATCTATATTTGCTACTGTTAATGTTGCTTGCATAGTTTGATTTCCACCTGCATCTAATCCTTTTGCATATACTGTACTATTTGTAGTTACAACAATTGGCGTTGTATATGTATTCCATACTATTCCATCTGTACTATATTGTTTTGTAACAACTTCTGTTGGATAGTCAATAGTTACTGTTACATTTCCATTTGTCCATTCTGCTATACTTGGTGAAATTGCTATTGCTCCAAGTCCTGTAGTAGTTATTGATACTACATCTGATATTACAATATTTCCTGCATTATCTTCTACTTTTGCTTTACACTCATATGTTCCTGTTGAAAGAGTATTAAATGTATAACTTGTATCACTTGTTGCTGATTCCCAAGTTACTCCATTATCTTTTGAATATTGATAACTACTAACATTTAATCCACTTCCACCTGTATCACTTGCTACTGCTGTTACAGTCACACTTGAAGTTGTTGCAGAATCATTTATTGCTGATATTACAGGAAGTATTTTATCTATTTTTGATACTGTTAATGATGCAGCACCACTTTCATTTCCTGCTAAATCTTTTCCTCTAGCATATACTGTTGTGTTA
>Ga0209123_1002479_pt1 | contig 15523 bp, 15 predicted proteins | sample BarGraIncu00431A_FD_184500 | JGI IMG/M metagenome (GOLD analysis project Ga0209123, IMG submission 184500) | Arctic peat soil microbial communities from Barrow, Alaska, USA - Barrow Graham LP Incubations 004-31A (SPAdes) (version 2) | ecosystem: Environmental > Terrestrial > Soil > Wetlands >...
TGAAGTTTTTATACCGCGCAGGGTTTGCCCGCAGGTGGTCACAAATATTGGCAATCCGGTCGTGTGTCGTGCACATAAATGTATTGATTCCCATATCGATGGCCTGATCGAGTACCTTGATGATAGCTGCATCTTCCTTAAACCTGACGGACTGGGCACGCGCTTTCTCATCCGAAGCATGGTTTACAGCAAAAAACTGGTTGTCGCCAAATAATGTTTTATCCATTGGTTAATTGTTTTTTAGCATCTGCAATAATCATTTCAATTACCTTGTCTGTATAGAGTCCCTGTTCAAACGAGTTAATCAATGACTGTTTCTTGTTTTTAATACAGCCGATAAAATAATCGATTTGTGCACTGTACTCCTCGCCTCTCAGGTAGAAATCTACCGGGATGGCAAAGTCGGTAATGTATTTTGTTGTCCACCCTTTATCTAACCCCTCTTTATTAACTGGTTCTTTCAGGAAGATTTTAATCTCGGTGGCATCACAAATAATTTTGCCGTTTTTACCGATTACAGTGATTGAAGTCGACATTTTACGGTAGGTTTCATCACTCCAGTTGACCGACAACAATCCGCTTACGCCATTTGCAAGGGTCAATGTGCCATAAACAGCATCCTCAACGCCTTTTGAGTAAACGCTTTTCAGTTGCGAGCCGCTTGCTTTTACAGGACGGCCGACTATCTCCTGGATCAGGTTTAATACATGAGATGAATAATCATACAGGCAACCTCCCCCCTCTTCGGGTTTCGATCGCCAGGTATTCCCTTTCTCTTTGGTTACAACTGGGCCATAAGCCTCACCTACAAAGTGAATCACTTCACCAAGCACACCTGCATTGATCAGCCGTTTTAACTCTCTGAAGGTGCCTATAAACTGATTGTGATAACCCACCTGGTTAACGAGCCCTTTGCTTCTGGCAATCTGTACCAGTTCTTCTCCCTCCTGTGTTGTAAGACTAAACGGTTTTTCGCAATAGACATGCAACCCTTTCTCAAGCGCATATTTCACCATGGGATAATGAAACCGTGTAGGGGTAGCAACCAGCACAAAGTCTAACGACTCCTTTCCGATCATCTCTTTATAATCACTATAGGTATTTATCTTACTAAACTTTTTAAATGCATCGAGTACCATCGACGATGTATCGCATACAGCAACCATCTCTACATCGGGATGCGCACCAACAATAGCAGCGTGGGAAAGCCCCATCTTGCCAAGACCAATAATTGCTCCTTTTATCATAGGTAATGTATTATGTATATCTTTTATAGGTTGTCTATCAATTTAAAAGACCTTTTTGTTTCATTTCTTTAAGAGATTTTTCATAGAAACTTTCCGCAATAGGCTGTTGAATCACCCATTCAGTAAATTTTCTTATCCCTTCCTCAAAAGATATATTTGGTATATAATTAAGTTTCTTGCTCATTTTGTCAATATCAGCGTAATTATGTCGGATATCTCCTATTCTAAAATTGCCGCTTACTTTCACTTCAACTTTTTTGTTGTAATTTTTCATTAAAACATCAACCACCTCTTTAACTGATATCGCCCGCCCCGTTCCAACATTAAATATTTCATTTTCAAAAATTTCATTTTCAATACCTGCGATTGTAGCATTAACAACATCGTCAATAAATACAAAATCTCTGCTCTCTAGGCCATCTTCAAATATATTAATTGATTGACCGTTTAATATTCGTGTAGAAAATATGGAAAGGATGCCAGTATATGGATTGGTAAGAGATTGACCTGGTCCATATACGTTTTGATATCTAAATGCAATACATTTAATTCCAATTGACTTACAAACAGTAAGAACAAGTTGTTCTTGAACTTGCTTTGTTATACCATAGACAGATGATGGTGATATTTTTGATAATTCATCAGTGGCACATAATATCAGATCACTTGAATCGTTGTATACCACTTCGAATTTTTTATTTTGAAGATCACTCAATTGCCGGTATTCAGGATAGACATAACCAAATTCAGATGAATAATATTTGCCTTCTCCATAAATTGCCCTGCTTGAGGCGACTATTACTTTAGATATTTTGTGCTTATTATTTGACAAGATGTCAAGTAATAATGCAGTACCCATAATATTCACATCACAATACTTCTCAATCTCATACATTGATTGGCCGGTACCTGTTTCTGCAGCAAGGTGAATAACAACATCTTGCCCCTTAATTGCTTTTAACCAATCTTCTTTTGAAGTTACGCTACCTTTAATAAAATCGACTTTATCAATTATTGACTTATACAGAGGCGAATTATTGTATGGGTCTTCTCCGTGAATCTGTTTTGAAAGATTATCAAGTACAGTCACATGGTAACCCTTATTATTCAACTTAATCGCAAGGTTAGACCCGATAAATCCTGCTCCTCCGGTTATTAATACATCTTTCATCACTATATCTTATTTTAATATATCGTTTAAAAAATCCGCAATTGTTCTCTTTAATTTAAATAAAGATTCGTCAATTGAAAAATCAAGAATTTTGCCATTTTGATTCGACTTTAAATTGTAAACTATTGGATTTAGATCGTTGAAATGCACACTTTTATTTATAGAGGCATTATTTGTTATGATTTTTGTTTTTGTGTTTAGTGATTCAAAACATCTCATCGTGAGGCCGGTCTGTTTTGGATGTGCATAGTCAATTGTATAACATGAATATTTTAAGGCGTCCAAATAATCATTATAGTCTAGTGGCTTAAAGTGAATTTCTTTTCTGTATTTGATATAAAGTGCCGGAGATGTAACAAAGTTCAAAAGCATGAAAAATATATTTTGCTCATAAATATAGATCAAAATATCATCTTGTTTGATCTCAAAGTGCCGAATGACACTTTCTAAATATTTTAACCGATTTGAATGATTTCTGAAAATTGCAGAAAATTTGTATTTGACTTCTTTTTTTAAATTTTCTATTGATCCAGTTGTAAACAATTCAACCAGAGGAATATTGTAATTGATTGAATCCTTATAATCGAAAGTATAGTAGTTCGTCACATCGTTATACCATTTTAACGGAGAACAATTAAAACTGAAAGAATCCCAGTTATAACCAATTACTTTAGGACAGATTTCTTTAAGCTTATTGACTAATTCTAAGTTTATTCCTCTTCCTTTAAAAATCAATACTAAATCATATTCTTTGCCATCAATAAATTCGGATTTTAATCTATGATATGTGATTTTTTTTACAAATGGGATTCTTAATTTGCCAAGCAACAGACCAACAATATTCTCAGGATACTCATCATTTGCAACAGTAACAGCGTAATTGAGGTTTTCTAAGTTTCTTTTAAATTGATTTTTAAACGAATAGAAATGCTTCGGTATAATTAACAAACAGCTTTTTTTCATTTTCTGCAGAATATTGAATTTCAAATACCAACAATAAGAATATATGTAAAAAAATAACAATTCTAGTGTATGTGCTGCTCTAATTTTTAAATAATAGTTAATAAATATGTTAGAATATCGGCTAAAAAATTAATTCCATTTTGCACTATCTCGAAGTGATAAAATGCGAACAACAGCTTATTATAGCCAAAGTTCTTCTTCATCGCAATACATGAATAATTAACAATTTATTTTTGTAAAATACTCAACATTTTAATCATTGCATATTTTATAATATTATTAGTGTTGTTTTCTTTTAAAAGCCGCAGACAACGTGTAGGTGAATGACTAAGAGCATGTTTAAAAGTGAATTTATCTGCAATTCTATCAATTTCATAATTTGGGTGAACTAAAGGGAATTTAATCGGCTCGGTAATGGAAGGTTCTCTGATTGAATCACGCAAAGAATCATGAGTTGCATTATTTCTATAACCTAAATTTAATACCAAGTTAGAATTTGGTGTAATGCCAATCCCATTGTTTTTCCATACTGAATAAAACCATTGATAATCCCAAATAAATAATTTTAATTTTCTTGCTTCAGCTAATTTTGCTGTCCAATATTTTTTTTCTTTAGCACTTTGAAATACATGGCACAAAGCTCCGTTTTTCAATGATTCATCAACATCGGGTATGTCATAGTTAAAGAAATTCCATGCCCTTCGCCAACTTGCCCATCCCAATGTAAATGTATAATTTGAAAAGAAATAACTGGCATGTCCTCGTATTAACCCGTTTTGCATATTAGTGCCGGAAATAAAAAAAATATTCTTATCCTCTCTGTATTTAGACAACAGTTCATTACAATAACTGAAGAAACTAATATCAGGTAAACAATCATCTTCAAGAATAATTCCTTCCTCAACTTGTTCGAAAAACCAATTAATTGCAGTGCAAACACCTAAACCACAACCTATATTTTTGTTGCGAAATAAAGTTTTTAGTTCGCAAGGCCAGTCTATTTGATTTGTAATTTCTCTGGTTCCCTTACAGTCTATTAAATCTTTGGGGTGATTTTCTCGAGGCCCATCTGCAGCAATATATAAATATTTTGGTTTTACTTCTTTAATACGGTTAAAGACCTGCTGTGTAATATCTGGACGATTAAATATTACAAATAAAATAGGTGTCTCAAAACTTGTTTCCATATTTTTCCTGAATATTTTGTGGACTCTTGGTCAGCAACCAAAGTGAAATTATTTTCATGTTTATTGTTTTAAAATGATTTTAAGATGAATGATCATTAAGTAAACTTTCCCTATAATTTATTAGTTGCCAGTATAGAGTTCCTGAACCTCAAAAGAATACTTATATTAATTTATTCCGCTATTAGATAAAATTTCTTTTAATCTTTTTACACCCGATTCAAATGAGAAAAATGAATTATAAAGATTTATGATTTTTTCTTTATCAAGATTACCTTTTTGCTTCTCGGCTAAAACAATATCAAGATTATTCATAAATGAGTCTTTATTCTCATAAACGAATAAACAATTTGTCTTTTTAAATTCATCATACCCTCTGGCTGACACAGCATGTGTTAAAACCGGCAACCCCACCTTTAAACCATCCATTACGCGTAATTTTAGCCCTCCACCAACACAGGTTGGACATATATATATATCTGCAAGAGCTATCACATCCTTCATATTAGTCGGATTCGGGATTAATCTAATAGATGGGTATTTCGCACATGCCTTCTTTATTTTTTTTGAAGGATTACTCCCTGCTATAATAAGTGTACTTTCTGGTAGTCTCTTAAGCAATTCAGGATAGAGGTTTTTTAAAAAGGGAACGACTGAAATTTCAGTTTGATAGGTACTTAGAGAACCTGTTATGGCAAAACATAGTTTGTGGTTCTGAACACAATTATTGTTGTTAATAGTTTTGTATTCTAATATAGGAATTGTGGTTGGTTCAAAGCATCCCCACTTTATTATTTTTGCTGTTTTATGAGGATTATAATGAATTTGTAATAAATCAATATCTTGGTCGGTTAATGTTAAGTTCAAGTCACTAAACTGCACTGCAATTCTTTCGGCTTCTCTTATATAGTTCATAAATGGAATTCTCCACGCAATAAAAGGCTTGGTACCTTGAAAGTATTCCACCTGATAGTTATGGTGAATAGTTATAACTTTCTTATCCATCTTTTTTACAATTTTAAGCAAGCCTGCTGAGCAAACACTAGTATCGAAAACTACTGTATCCGGATTGAAATTTTTAATTAGTGATATAGCAACATCCATATACCTATGGATATGACCTCGATAGACATCAACAATTTTTTCAATTTTACTCTTATTATTCGTGACACCATTTAGAATACAATTTTTATGAATAAAATTTCTTATCGGATTTCCTCTATCAGGATAAATAAGCATACAAGAATCTGCTATCTCTGAAAAAGCATTCACAAATGCGCGTGAGGCAAAGCTACCCCCACTATTGTCATCTATATAATTATGAGTGAATATTATAACTTTCATTTTATTTACAATTAAATACCGCAAGTTCGTGCTTTTTTTTCTGCAATTTTATCAACAACATTAACGGAGGTCCCAAAAATTCGTTCTTCTATCCACAAACATGAAAAATAGTTACTTTTGAATAAAAACAATCCTTTTTCCCAATTGAACATTAACCTTATGATGATTATAATTGTAAATGTATCTTTTCAATAACTTAGAGCGCTCAGTGTAATATGCAAATAAATATATAATTAACACAAACATAAATAAACCGGAATCTCCCCAAAATTCAAATATAGTTGGGACAAATAAAACATGAATACAGATAAATTTCAGATATAATGGAAACATCTTCCCATTTAAAACTTTAATTATGACGGAATAGATTGCAGTCAAAGGTAACAAACCATAAGTGGTCCACATCCCAATCATACCTAAATCACTTGCATATATTCCATTTTCAAAATTATCCCACATTAAGTTTCCAAAAGAGGAATTACCACCACTTGGAAATCCATTACCAAATAGGTAACAAAACCAGTTGGGTGAATATTCATTAAAAAAATAATTTAATGACTTCCAACGGTTATAATCAGAATTATTTAATTCATTTTGTGTTTTTTGGAAAAATGACTCAAATATATTCCACGAATACGTAATTCCTACAATGATGATACTTGAAAGAATAAAAATCTGTATAATCTTATATTTCGATTTGAACTTAATAATTGAATAAATAAAAATAGGTATTATGCCGAGAAGCAAACTTCGATTATTATATAAAACAAAGAATACTAATAAGAAAGAAACCTGTAAGAAAGAATCCCAGGAGAATTTATTTATGTATTCCTGAATTTTAAAATACAAATATAGCACAACAAAATAGATACCAGAAATATAATAACCTATTGGTGCATTTTCCCAAGATTGATGCCATGCAATAGCTCTTTCATCGATTGAAACAAAATTTGGATTAAAAACAGAAATACCCCAAATTATTATAGTTCCGATTGATATCCATTTTAATGCTTTGATAATATCATTATTTTCAGGCTGAACAAAAAGAATTGCAGGAAGTAATATAAAACTATAAATTTGCCTTTGAGTTATTAATGTGGTTATTAAACTTTGCCCCCAAAAAAAATATGCTGAAAACATGGAAATGAATACTCCGGCAAAGACATAGTAAACGTAATTTTTATATTTCGATGCGTAGATAGAATTTATCTTCAACCTGCCTCGAAAGAAGTAGAATGAACTCAAAGCCCATAGCCAAGTTAGTGCAAGAACCATATCTGGTAAAAGAAATCGCTGCAAAAAAGATATTTGCCAAAATCCAACACTTAAGAGTAAACAAATGAATATATAAGTGAACTTTGTCATAAAAAACACCAATTGAATATAAGCTAAATAAATTAGTTGTCAGACTATTTCAATGGTATTTTAAAACCATCTTTATAACCACGTAATGCTTCTTTCCAAAGATCAAATTTCCATTTAAAGATATGTTTAAATAAATGTTCTGCTATGCTAAAAGTAATAACATAGCTTGAGTAAAGTGAGGAATAATTCTTGCGTGAAAAATAAATCAGATTGCGACGCATATAATAAGTTTGAAACTTACTCCCATTACCTGTACTGGTACTTTCTTTGTGGTACACTACCGAATCTGGTATATACCAAAGTGATTCATTTTGCTTTATAGCTCTGTATACAAAATCAGTATCATCCCAGTATACAAAATATTTTTCGTCCATAATGCCAATGCGGGCAAATACATCCCTTCGAACAAGCATAAAACAAGTAGGCGCATAATTTATTAATCTTGGTTGATTATATTGTCTATGATCCGTTTCTAAGGCTCCGGTATGTGAAACACCACCTCTATGTCGTATAAATCTGCCACCGGCAGTCCAAATCAGATTTGTTCCATGAAAATAAATTTTCGGAACTGCCATATTTGTTTTTTGAGCTTCCATACCATTTAAAAGGTTTTCGATGGTGTTTGGCTCCAACATTACATCATTGTTGGATAATAGTACCATATCACATTCATCTTTCAATGCTTTACTTATACCAATATTATTACCTTTGGCAACTCCAAAATTTTCATTATTCTCAATTACAACTGTTTGAAACCAACTGGAAGTTGCCAGTTGTTTACTAATTGCCAAGGCATTGTCAGGCGACTTATTATCGATGACATAAAGAACAAAATTTTTGTAAGTTTGCTCATTTAGCGTAGCAAAAAAATCTACGAGCACTGTTGTACTATTGTATAATACAGTTACAATTCCTATTTTGGGGTTCATTTATAAAGTCCTTTTTTCTTCATTTCTAAAATGGATTTATCATATTTATCTTCTGTAACGTCTTGATAGTTCACCCATCGTGTGAAATCTTCAATGCCTCGTTCAAAGGTCCATTGTGGTAGAAATCCTAATTCTTCTCTGCTTTTAGTAATATCAGCATAATTGTGGCGTATATCACCTAAGCGATAGTTCCCTGAAATCTCAAGAGGAATTTCTATTCCATAATTTTTGATGAGTGTTTGTGCAACTATAAGTACATCAATGGGTACTCCGGTTCCTACATTATAAACTTGGCCATTTGCTTTTCCCTTTTCCAATCCGAATATTGTTGCATTTACCACATCATCCATATATACAAAATCACGGGTTTCTTTTCCATCTTCAAAGATATTGATACCATTTCCATTTTTGATACGTGTTGAGAAAATAGACAAGATGCCGGTATAGGGATTTGAGAGCGATTGTCCCGGCCCATATACATTCTGATAACAGAAGACTACAGCGGATATGCCCAGCGATTTGCAAACAGTCAGTACCAATTGTTCCTGAGTTTGTTTGGTGATGCCATAAACCGAAGTGGGATGTATTTTGCTATCTTCGGTAGTAGCAAGTAGATTCACTACTTTATGACAAAGTGGACATTTGCAGTTAAAATCGCCTTCCGACATATCGATGTCGAGTCGTTCCGTTGGGAAAACGATACCATGTTCGCAGCACTGATATTTGCCTTCACCGTATATTGCACGCGAGGAAGCTATAATTACTTTTTGAATAGTATGCCTCGAATTGGCAAGAATATCCAGCATGACGGCCGTCCCGCCGATGTTTACATCCACATATCGTTGAACTTCGTACATTGATTGTCCAGTTCCTGTATCGGCGGCAAGGCGTATTATTGCATCCTGTCCTTTTAATGCTTTATCCCAATCCTTACGAGAAGTTACGCTTCCATTAATAAAATTCACTTTCCCCAGTATGGATAGATAAAGAGGAGAAGTAGTTTTGGGATCTTTACCATGTATTTGGTGAGACAGGTTATCAAGAACTATAACCTTGTATCCTTTACAGATAAGCTCCAGAGCGATATTGGAGCCAATAAAACCTGCTCCGCCAATAATTAAAATATTCTTCATATTTATATAAAATTGCCTTCAGCATTTGTTTTAAGCCAGGCTTGTTGATCAAATGAATATCGTTTAATTATTTTTGCTGGTGAACCAACAGCTACGCAATAATCTGGAATTGATTTGGTAACTACTGAATTTGCACCTATAACACTTTGTTTTCCAATATTAGCCCCAATAATACAAACATTTTCCCCTATCCACGCTCCATTCCCAATATATACTTCATTTAATTGGAGAATTGGTTGTGCAATTATTGGGGCATGAATATCTTGATAAGAGTGCAAATTGTCGGTAATATAAACTCTATCTGCAAATAAAACATTTTGACCTATTTCAATTTTTGAGGTACAATAAATATGAGCAAAATTTCCAATATAAGTACCATCTCCTATAGTTAATCTACAGTTATTGTTGTCAGTTAGCGCATTAGCCGCTAGCCATGTCATCCTGCCCAAACTCACTTTATTCCCAATATAAATATTTTTGGGCTTATCTAGTTTAGTTGAATAAGGAATGGTTGTTTTATCTCCTAATTGTCCTAAAATATATTTAAAATGTGGCTTTAGAATAAGACGATAATAAATAACTCTTATTTTATTGAAGGTTAATTGAATAATATTCATATTTCCAATGTCTTAATTGCTAATTTCATTTATTAAACCATAACTAATTAGTAAATAGCATGTTACTTGTATGGTGTATGAGTTTGATTGGAAATGTCAAATTTCTTCTGTAACTTATCAATATCTATCATTAAATCAATATTATTCTTTAGCCATATCGCTTCTTTATCCCACCATTTGAATCTAAGTAAAAAATTAATAGTATTTTCTTCAAATCTATATTTAATAATTTTAGCAGGTATCCCACCAACTATAGCGTATGGAGGAATATCTTTAGTTACAACTGCATGTGCCAAAATAACGGCACCATCACCAATAGTAACTCCACCTGTAAAAAACACACCATCACCAATCCAGCAATCATTTCCAATTATTACATCAAATTTATTATTTTTATCAGCAGTTCTATGCTCTTCAAATAATTGAACATCTGTATAAGAACCTCCAAGTTTATTTTTTGTAACCGAGTAAAAAACGGGGCTTGTTGAAACAAATTTCGTAATTGGATGAACTCCTGAATTACATCGCACATAAGAACCTATTGATGTATATCGTCCAATTTTAGCTTTTATACTACTATTTTTAGCTATATAAGATCCTAAACCCATTTCTCCAGCAACAAATGAATATGAATCTAAAAAATTCATACCTTCAAATTGTGTGTTCGCCGCTATGTTAACAGACAAATTAAATTTCACTTTTTTTCTATACTTAATTTTCAAAAAAGGAAATTTTATTAGTTTTATAATATTACTTAAAATACTCATTTTTTACTTGTTTGCAATAATTCATTTTGTTTTTTATCATTACTGGTGATGCGTTAATAATTATAAATTAGCAATATGATACAAATAATCAATGCATTACAGGCTTTAATGGTTTCTTTGATTTGAATTGGCTTATAACTTTGTCCATTTATTTTTAATCTTTTCAATATTATAAAATCCAGTATCATAGGAATATGTCTAATCACAATGCACTAAAAAAGAGAAAGAAAAACAATTAAAAAAATTAATGCATCAGTAGTATTTTATCATCTTTAAAAAAAAATCTCAAATTGTTATTTTTTAAGATGATAGGTATGTATATAAAAAATAGCAGAAAACAAAATAGCGTTTTAAAGTAAATGCTTTTTGTGAAAATATCAAATGAAAAAATAGATATACTTATACCAATTAATAAAACACTAAAAAGCATAATCAAGAGATCGTTATTTGTAAATATACTTGTGATGCGGATTGATATTTTTTGGCCATAAGCAAACATGAGAAAAATTGACCCAAGCGATAGAGCAATTCCCCATGCTAAAATAATACCATATCCACCGAATATCCTTCCAAGTGCATAACCCAAACCTAAGTTAATAACCGCCATACCAGAATGAACTAAAACAAGTAATGTTAATTGTCCTTCTCCTAAGCTGCTAAAGTAGGAAGGTCCACACATGATATTAAACATAGTAGCCATAGCCAAGATGTATGCCGAAATAACAAACTCCGGTTCAAAATATCCAATCCAAACAATTGAAATAATTGGTGTCGCCAAAATTAATAAGGTGGATAATGGAACTGTAAAAACGAGCAGAATTCGATTCATTTTTATATAAAATTCTTGTAAATGAGCTTTTGTCTGCGTTTTTACTTTTTCTGCTATAACAGGAATAACTACTTGATTTGCATTGACCAATAATGCGCGGAATTGACTTACCAATCGGCTGGCCATTTCATAGTGTCCTAACAAAGCCAGTCCTCCAAATTTACTCAATAACATTTTGGTAGTGGGTTCATATAGTAGCTGGCAAATGGATACTAATTGAAACTTGTAGCCGTAGTTAAAAAGCTCTTTAAATGATTGATTGCTCCATTTCCAATATTTAAAGCGGTTATAGGGATTGACTCTCAATATCAGTATCAGTGCAAAAATCATGATAAAGACAGCTTGGATAAGTTGTGCAAAGGCCATTCCTTGAAGACCATAAATTGGCGTTAAAATTACCATCGCACTAAACATGACAATACCCGAAAAAATATAAATAAAATTCCTTAGATAATTTTTCTGATGTCCTTCCAGGACTGATGTAAAAACTCCTGAAGCTGCATTGATACACAAACCAATTAAAGAATATGGAAGAATATCCAGCGCCAATTGAAGAAATTGATTATCAATAATAAATTGTAAAAAATAATGTGCAGCAACAAAAACCAACAAACTGACAATATTAAAGAGTACTGCCATGGATATAAACGCAGTAAAAATAAGTTTTCCAATTTTATCCTCTTTTTTTTCGGCTAAATAGTCGGCAATAAATTTTACTAATCCAGAGGTGATTCCAAAATTAGCCAGGTTCGCAATTGATGAAAAAGAAAGAATTAATGACCATATGCCTAATTGTTTTGCGCCTAAATTATTTAATAAATATTTATAGAGAAAAAAATACAAAAACGCTGTAAATGTAACTTGTATAATTGCTGAAGCTGCATTTATAGTTAATTTTTTCTTGGTTGAACTCATATTGAAGTAATTGAAGAATGAAGGAATTAAAGAATTAAAAGTATTAAAGAATAGAACCTTCAGCCCCAGCTTCTTCGAATTTGCACAAATAATGTTCGGGCAGATGGCCCAGCTGGTGCGAATTTGCACTCCCCATTCTGCTGGTGCGGATTTGCGCTCCGCACCATTTAACTAAGGATCTGTGATACTGTCAAAGCATATAAAATTATTCCTTATATTGACTTCGTATTTAATCCACTTCCCCGGATTTTAATGGAAAAGTTTTTAGTGTAATTGTTTGATGATTTTAACACAATAAAATATCTTTCAGCCAGGCATCAAGTATAGTCATTTCTTTTCGCAGTCAATTGTTATCAGAAAGTATCTTTTTTATTTTGTCCCATCTATTCATCCAAGTATGTTCTCGCATCACAGTATTATAATTTTTTTCAACAAGTGGATAATAATCCAAAAAATTATTAAGTATCGATTGTAATTGTCGCACGGGATCTTTCCAATCAATCTCCACCACCGGATTGTAGCCAAATAATGTTATCATTTCTTTCGGAGCGTGACCTAAAACAATGCATTTTGAAATCATAGATTGCAGATACCGAATAGTCATTGTCTCAATACTTCCAGAACGGTTTGGATGCGTAATACTTGAAGGAAAGCAAATAGATATTTTTGATTTTGCCAAACCATCAATGAATTCTCCTCTGGTTGGGAAAATTATTTCGTCTTCCACTTTTTGATATAAATATACTTTTCGATTCTTCTGCAAATAGGATACTATCTGCTCATGAAATGGCTCATATCTTCGCCCAAATGAGAGTACATCGATATTTTTGTTTTCATATGGATAATGTTTGTATAATTCAGGTTTTATTCCTTCAGGAATCCAATAACACTTAGTTCCATTGACTTTATTTTGAATTAATTCAGAAGCTTTAGAAGATGAAAAAAAAATATTATTAACCTTAAAGAAATTGGCAAATCTAATTATACTTTCATGACCGGTAGGCCAAGCATCAAACATATATATACTTTTGTCGGCAGAAAATGCAAAATATGGCAGACATTGTCGGAAATCACATCCCATGAGTACTGAAAATAAGTGTCTATCATGCACCAAAGGTTTCTTATAATTTGGGTTTATTTCATAACCCAGATAAGAATTACATTTTCCCCAAAGCCTCCACATTAAAAACGATGATTTTGAAAACAATTGATTTACCTGATTTGCTGAATTTATTAATGGATCAGATAAAATTGTTTGTTCAAACTCACTAATTGTATCCAATGAAACATGATAATTTTTCGTCTGTTTTATTATTAATTCCATTATTTAAAACTTCCTATAAATTGGATTTATCGATTAAATTGTCGCCTTGTACTGGTAGAGTTTAACTTACTTTAAATTTGCAGCTATAAAAGCGATCAGTTACCCAGCTTCTTCGGATTTGCATAAATAATGTTCGAGGCAGCTTGAGCGTATTTGCACTCCGCACTATTTAACTAAGGATCTGTGAATCCGGCAACTTCTTCCTGTTCCTTTATCCGCTGTTTGTTCGCGCTTTATTCACTTCTGAAACGAATGATCTATGGACTCCGTTTAGTGATTCCTGTTGATTTGGAACCTTGGTGGCAGGATTTCTTTAAGGAATTTATAAATTCTCTTAACTTTTTAATCTATTGACTTCTTATTTTAATTTTGTAATGTGATTAAATACGATGCTCCGAATGGAAATATAAAGAAATTTTTGAAAATAAGATTTAATGGAATACTAAGCTTGTGCTTCGTTCTGCTATGCTTCACTTCAGCACAAGCTAGTATTTGAAAAGCAAAATTAACTTTAAACGAAAATACACATGCAAAACAAAATCGACAGAAGTACACTATTCTCCAAAGACTTTTTTAAGCAATTTAAAAGCAAAGAATCATTTCCGGAATATTTTAATGGACTGTTCAGGCAAGGCATCGAAGAGATGCTTACTTAAGGTCTTCTAATAGCTATGGTAATCCAACTAATGTTTACTGAAGCTCTACTAATAAAGATTGTAGTCTTTCGAAGGGTTAGTGAACCCTTCCTAATGGTTTATTTAGGCCAAACCAATCGCCACTAGGTCATTCTCCTTCGCCCTTAAGTCATACCAGTTCGCCCCCCTAATGTTATACTGGCTCGCCCTTATGTCGTACTGGGCCCACCTTTAGTCATACTGGGTCGACCTTCAGTCATATTGAGTTAACCTTAAGCCGTACTGGGGCGCCCTATGGTAAACAGGACAGAATATTAAAAAATTAAATGAAGGGCGCACACGTAAAGGCGTGTTCCGGTCACCTCTACGTGCACACGGTGCGCCCCTGCTATTTATTTTTCACTGGATGCTGTCGGATCTTCACCTTTATTCTTACTTTCTTTTTTTTCAGGTTTGGATGCTCTGCGCACCAGGTTTTTCAGATCCTCGAAAAGTAGAATCCGAACCTATTTTAGGGAGAATCATGTTCAGAAGGTCTTTCCCTGTGTTCCGAAAGTCTTCCTCCACATTCCGAAAGTCATCCTCTGTGTTCCGAAGGTTTTCCTCCTCGTTCCGAAGATCATCCCCCTTATTCCGAAGGTCTTCCTCCACATTCCGAAGGTTTTCCCCCTTATTCCGAAGGTCGTCCCCCATGTTCCGAAGGTCGTTCCCCACGTTCCTTTAGAAAATATCAAGGAGTTGAAGAGGGAAAGAATTCAATGAAAGGCGCACACGTAAAGGCGTGGTCCGGCCACCTCTACGTGCAGGTGTTGCAATGGTTTCACCTGCATATGCGCCTCTCTACATCTTTCTATTTTTTATCGGATGCTGCCGGATCTTCACCTTTTTCCTTACTTACTTTTTTTTCAGGTTTTGATGCCCGGCGTACCCGTTTTTTCAGATCCTCGAAGGTATATTACTGCAGTTTTGCCGAATCGGATGCTTTGTACAGTATCCTCCCCGCTGTGCATATTTCAGTAAGCTGATCAAACAATCCATTCAGCAATCCTAAATTGTTTTGTACGATCCTTTTTCGGTTGTTGAAAATTTTAGCCTGTTCT
>Ga0209123_1002484_pt1 | contig 15499 bp, 17 predicted proteins | sample BarGraIncu00431A_FD_184500 | JGI IMG/M metagenome (GOLD analysis project Ga0209123, IMG submission 184500) | Arctic peat soil microbial communities from Barrow, Alaska, USA - Barrow Graham LP Incubations 004-31A (SPAdes) (version 2) | ecosystem: Environmental > Terrestrial > Soil > Wetlands >...
TAAAAAAAAGAAAAGTAGAATTATTTTTATATCTGTAGTATTAATTATAGCTTTAGTTATATCTTCTTTTTTCTTTAGAAATAGTCAAATATTTATAATTAAAACAACTTCTAATGTTATAACAGCACCATTTAAATTTATTGGTAATGGTATAAGTAATACTGTTTCGTCTGTTAGTATGTACTTTGGAAATATAACTAAAGTAAAACAAGAGAATTTGGAATTAAAAAATCAAGTTAATGAACTACAAATTAAACTTTTAGAATCAAATGCAATTTTAGATGAAAATGAATCACTAAAAAAAGCATTAGATATCAATTCTACATTTCAACACTTTAAATTAAAACACGGTAAAATAATAATAAGAGAACATGATAATTTTAGTCAAACATTTGTAATTGATGTTGGTTTGAAAGATGGAATTAAATTAAACCAACCAGTGATACATAAAGAAGGATTAGTAGGTTATATTTCTAGTTTAAGTGATAATACAAGTAATGTAACAACTATATTAGATCCTAGAACTTCTGTTAGTGTTACAATTTCAACGATTAATGAACCAGCTATTTTAAAAGGTAATTTAGAACTTAAATCAAACAATAATTTAAAACTTGAATATATACCAATAGATGCTGAAATTTCAATTGGAGATATGCTATATAGCTCTGGACTTCGGATCTATGTTTCCTTCTTCACTACCAGTAGGTAAAGTTATTAAAGTGGTAAATAATAAAAATGACAGTGATAGATATGCTATTGCTGAGCCTTGTGTTAATATAAGGTCAATATCTGAAGTTTCAGTTATTATAGAATAGAGGTAATTATGGCAAAAAAAGTTTTTTCATATTTTATAATATTACTTATTTTAATTTGTATATTCATGTTTCAGATATATGTTATTGATAGCAGAGAATTATTTGGTGTAAAACCTAATATAATACTTATTTCAGTTATAGTAATGAGTTTATGGTATGGATTGTATGCAGGTTCTATTTATGGCTTTTGTATAGGAATGATAACCGATATATTATTTGGTAATAGTTTTGGTATATTCACTCTATCTTACACAGTAGTTGGATCTGTAATTGGATATTTAAACTATAACTATCGCAGAGAAAGTAAAATATCTTTATCGTATCTTACCATATTTGGGACATGTATATTTGAATTCACTGAGTATTTTATTTATTTGTTTTTAAATAGCAGTAGTTCTAATATATTATATTTAATAATTCAAATTTCAATTGGCAGTTTACTTAATGTAATACTTGCATTTATACTTTATGGTACATTCTCAAAGATATCAGCATTTGCCGAGAGCAATGATTTATTTTATTAAAAGTAGGGGTGAAAAATTAACTTGAAAAAAATAATAGAAAAGGTATCGAACTTTTTTTCTAATAGGAATATAATACTTGGTATTATAACAGTTTTAATTGGATGTATATATTTAGTAACATTATTTAATATTCAAGTTATAAACGGTAAAGGGTATAGAGAAAAATCTGAAAAGAAGATGTTACGTAATGAGACAATAACAGCTGCAAGAGGCGAAATTTATGATAGAAATGGTGTTATACTTGCAACTAATAAATTATCATTTGATTTATTACTATACAGAGTAAAGGTAACAAATGATGAACAAAATACAACCATATTTAATACCATAAATATACTAGAAGCTAATGGCGATAAAATATATTCGACTTTTCCAATAAATGAAGAAAAGACGGACTTTAATTTTGAAAATAAAGAAGCAAATATTAAATGGAAAGACGATATGAAAATTAATGAAGAATATACTTTTGATCAAACAATAGATTATTACATCGATAAATATGAATTGTCAGGTTATCAAAGAGGGGATGCAATAAAAATTATTCTCATTCGTTATGAAGCAAGTTTAATGGGATATTCACTTTTCAAACCTGTTGTAATTTCAAAAAATATATCAGAAAAATCTTTAGCAATGCTAGAAGAAGAAAAATTTAAACTATATGGTATAGATACAATATCAGTTCCTAAAAGATATTATCCAGAAGGAGAGCTTGCAGCACATACTATAGGTTACGTTAGTAAGATAAGTAGTGATGAATATAATCAGTTCAAAGACCTGCGGATATACACAGAATAGTAATATTGGTAAAATGGGTATAGAACAATCTTTTGAAAAATATTTAAAAGGAACAGACGGTGTAAATAGAGTAGAAGTAGATTCATATGGAACCGTATCTAGTGAAAATGTTACTACTAAATCTGTAACAGGTCAAAATGTTACTTTAACTATAGATTATAGATTACAAAAAGTAGCTGAAGACTCTTTAGTGAAAGTTATAAATGAAATAAAAGTTGGTACTCCTAAAATGAAGAAACATGAAGATGCATGTGCTGGTAGTGTAGTTGTACTTGATACTGTAACTGGTGAAGTTTTAGCTATGGTAAGTTATCCATCTTTTGATATAAATAGTTTTGTAGATGGAATAAACTATAAAGATTGGAACGCTCTTAATACATCAAGTTTAACACCTATGCTTAATAGATCGATTTCTGGGCTTTATTCACCTGGATCAACATATAAAATGTTAGTGGGTCTGGCAGGTTTAACAACTGGTAAAATAACTCCAACAGAAAAAATTAATGATCCTGGAATATATCCATATGGACATAATCCTAAATGTTGGATTTATGAAATGTATGGTAGAACCCATGGATATGTTAATATATCTGAAGCTATAAAAGTATCTTGTAATTCATATTTTTATGAAGTCGGAAGAAGAGTAGGAATAGCAGAGATTGTTACTTATGCTAAACTATTTGGATTAGGAGAAAAAACAGGAATAGAGATTTCAGGAGAAGTAAAAGGACAAATAGCTGGTGACAACTATAAAGGTGATTGGTACTTAGGTGAAACATTATCTGCTGCAATAGGTCAGTCATATAATTCATATACTCCAATTCAGCTTGCTAACTATATTTCAACTATAGCAAACGGTGGAACATTAAATAAACTTACAATTATAAAATCCGTTGAAGATGCAGAAAAGAATTCAGTTAGTTTGGATGAATTAAATAAATATGCTGCTGAATTTTCAGGTGTAAGTTTTGAAAATAGAAATTTAAATTTATCACAAGAAAATATTAATGCTGTAAAACTTGGGATGTTAAATGTTACAAGTGATACAGGAGGAACTGCATATAATACGTTTAAAGACTTAGGTATTGAGGTTGCTGGTAAAACTGGTACTGCGGAAGTTACATCTGGATCTGCTAATGGTATATTTGTAGGTTTTGCACCATATGATAAACCAAAGATAGCTATAATAGCTATAATAGAACATGGCGGTGAAGGTACATATACAGCAAATGTTGTTAGACCAATTATGGATGAATATTTTAAAATAGAAAGTCAAGATAAACTAAATGAAAAAAAACAAAATGTAGTAGAAAATGGTATTACGTTTTAGAGGAGGTATTTATATTATGTCAAGAACAATAAATATGTTATCGGGCGCTCATAAAGTAAAAGGTCAAGGAGTATTATCCGCTTATGAAGAGCAGGTTAGCCTAGTTCAAAATAATTTAAATGATCAATATAGTGTAACAATAAATAAATTAAAATATGCTGATATCATGCATTATCATACAATTAATCTGGAATATTTTTTATCACTTCCGTTTACGAATATAAAATCTTCACATATTGGATATGTACACTTTTTACCAGAAACTTTAGAAACAAGTATAAAACTTCCAAAGTTGCTTAAAAAAATATTCTATAAGTATGTTATTGAATTTTATAAAAGTATGGATTATTTAATAACAGTAAATCCGTATTTCATTGATAAATTAGTAGAATATGGAATTCCAAGAGATAAGGTAACGTATATACCTAACTATGTATCATCTAAAAGATTTTTTAAATTAGAAAAATCTGAACGAAATAAAATAAGAAAACAGTATAATATAGATGAAAATAAGTTTATTGTACTCTGTGTTGGACAACTTCAAATAAGAAAAGGAATTTTTGATTTCATTGAAGTTGCTAAGTCATTACCAGATATAGAATTTGTTTGGGCTGGTGGATTTGCTTTTAAAAAAATATCTGATGGTTATGATGAAATAAAGTTAGTTGTAGATAACCCACCGAAAAACGTTAGATTTTTAGGAATCATTCCTAGAGAAGAGATGAATAACATATATAATATGTCAGACATAATGTTTTTAGCTTCTTTCGAAGAACTTTTCCCAATGACAATATTAGAATCAGCAAATTGTAGAATACCGATATTACTTAGAGATATTGATTTATATAAAGGTATACTTGATGGATATTACGTAAAAGGTACAAATGTTGATGAATTTAAAAATGAAATATTAAAACTTAAAGATGATGAAGTATATTATAATAAAGCATCACAAAAAGCAGGTCTTTGTAGTAAATTCTATAGTGAAGAAAATGTTACTAAAATTTGGAGAAGTTATTATAATAAAATATATAAATTAGGAAAGAAAAAGGGTATGAAATCAAGTGAAAAGAAAAATAAAAATAAATAAAAATATTTTAAATCTTGTTTTAATAGTAAGTATGTTTATAGCATTATTTAGTTATATGGTAATTGTTGATGGATGGGCAAATATAGTTATTATAGTAAAACAAATTGAACCCATATGGTTTGTAGCAGCCGGTTTGCTACTAGTAACTTACTGGATATTAGAGGCAGTTGTACTTCATATAGTTACTAAAAAAGTATGCAAAAAAGAAAGATTTAGAAATAGTTTAAGAGTTTCTATGATAGGACAGTTGTTTAGAAATATAACTCCATTTTCATCTGGTGGTCAACCAATGCAAGCAATCGCCATGGTTAAATCCGGAGTAAGTGTAACAAGTAGTGCTACTATACTTCTTGTTAAATTTATAATTTATCAAACAGTATTAGTTCTATATACAACTGTTATTATAATATTTAAATATGAATATTTTAAAGAATTAGTTAGTAGTTTTATAACATTAAGTATTATAGGTTTTGCAATGAATCTTGCAGTTATAATTTCACTTATAATGGTTGGAGTAAATAAAGATTTTGTATATGGCATTTTAAAAACTATATATAAATATTTAGATAAAATTGGTTTTATGAAAAATGTTGATAAAAAACTAGAAAGTTTAAAAGAAAATATTGATATTTTCCATGAAGAATTCAAAATTATTAGAAAAGAAAAAATGATGATTTTAAGGGCTGCTATACTAACGATGGTACAACTTACAGCAGAATCAACAATAACATATGCAGTATATAGAGCTTTTGGAGAAAATACATATAGTTTAATTGATGTGGTATCAGCTCAAACATTTTTATTTATGATAATGGCATTTATCCCTACACCTGGCGCAGGTGGAGCTGCTGAAGGTGGATTTTATGTTATATTTAAAACATTCTTTGCTCAAAATGAAATTAAAATGGCAATATTATTTTGGAGAATATATACATTTTACTTACCGATATTAGTTGGTGCTATATTTTTATTACTTAAACCTAAAAATAAAGTTGAAGTAATAGAGGTATTAAAGGAACAAGCTAAAGAAATAATAGAAACACAAAAAGATGGTAGTAATATAGAATGTACTGAATAATAGATAGTAACAATAAACTTTGGAAACAAACTATTGCTGAAGCTATCGATAGAGATAGAATTTTATTTAAAAGTGATAGTTATGTCATAACTTGTAGACGGTATTTAGGTGATGGATTCGAAGTCAGAGAATTTAAGGGACACCTAAATTTAACATTACAAAGCATACTAACTTGTATTGATGAAATAGACAATATGGTGATTACAGTCAAAAATTTATCTTATATTTATATAAAGGGGAAAAAATTACAAAAAATCATTAAACTTGTATACATTATTATACAAAGTTAATTGAAAGAACTACCTAATTTTAGGTAGTTTTTATGTCCGAAATATATATTATATTTTAATGTTTATGGAGGTATAAAAATGTTAGCAGAAAAATTTCAAAATAACCTTACAAAATTAATTAATATAGTTAATTGTTCTGATGATACAGTAGTTTGTCGAGTTATAATTATTAATAATAATAAAACTTGGAGAAAAAATATTATTGACGCTATTTATGAAGATCATACACTGTGTACAAATAAGTATTATGATATAACTTGTGAAAGGTTTAATAATGATGAATGTGTTAAATTAGAATTTAGAGGTTGTATTAATATACACATTGAAAGTATGCTTAATGATATAGATAGTCTAGAATGTATCATATTAACTATAAGTAATACTAATTATTGCTATAACAAACAAAAGGGAATTTTACAAAAATATAAAATTATTTATAGTATATTTCAAAGTTAACCGAAAGACTACCTAATTATACAAAAATATTTAATAGGGGATGATAATATGAAATATAAAGTTATAACCTTTAATATGTGTCATGGTGATAATAACAATGGCATAATGGATGTTATTAATCAATCAAGTATTCTTAAAGGATATAACGCTGATTTAATAATGCTTCAAGAGGTAGATATATGCACATCACGTAGTGAATTTAAAAATCAATTATATGAATTCAAGAAAAACATTGGGTTCGAATATAGCTGTTTTGGTTCAAATATAACATTTAAAGAAGGATGGTACGGAAATGCTATTTTATCTAGATATCCAATTGTATCATCACAAAATTATCTAAGTACTACACCAGAATATTCTAAAGAAACAAAAGGTATGTTACATGCTGAAATAAATGTAAATGGAAAGTATATTAATGTATTTAACATGCATTTACCAGTATTTGAAAAAGAAAGAATAGCTTTTACAGAATCAATCATAAAGATGATGCTTAGAAATAATATATCGGGTGATATGATACTAGGTGGTGATTTTAATTTCGGTAAAATTCCATTAGGAAGTCATAGATACAATGTACAAAAATCAGATTCATATACAGAATTTGAAAATATAAAAAAAATATTTCAATGTCCTGATTTTAATGTTAACACATGGCCTGCAGGTAACCCAATTGCGGATATTGATAAAATAATGTATAATGGTGATATTAAACTTGATGAAATAAGAAGATTAGACGTTGAGATATCGGATCATTATCCGGTATACGCAGAGTTTACTATATAATAAAATGAACTAGTAATTTAATAAATTACTAGTTCATTTTAAATTTGCTATAGTTACACCAAATTGACCTTCGAAATATCCTGCTAATTTGAAGCTTTCTACATTCTTATTGTTTTTTAAATATTCATGAACAGCATCCCTTAAAATACCACCGTTTTTCCCATGTATTATTCTTAAAATAGTTACTTTGTTTATAATTGCGCCATCTATAAACTTATCTAATTCATAAATTGCTTCTTCTCTTGTTTTATGTCGTAGCATAATTTCATTTTTAAAATCAGGATTAACATTTATATTGTAAGATACTATACATTTAGTATTTGTTTTTAATTTTGGATTTTCTTCTTTTTCTATTAAATCTTTAGAAATAGTAATTAATTTGCAATTTATATATATACCACATGTATTTTTGGTAATTCTTAGTATATTTCCAACTAAGTTAGTATTTCGTATTCTAACACAATCTCCAACTTTAAACATTACATCCTCCTTAAATAATATATATATTATACCATAAAATAAGTATAATATATATAAATACCTAGAAAAATATTTAAAACTTTGTACAACAAATATTTGTTATAAAATAATTTGATTTGATAAATATGTAATACATATGTTTTTTATGTACTTTTATTGGCATTTTAGCGATATTACTTGATTGTAGGCATAAAAATTGATATAATATATATACAACAAATCGAAAGGAAATCATATGGACAAACAAAAATATATAAGAAACTTTAGTATAATAGCCCATATTGATCATGGAAAATCTACACTTGCAGATAGACTACTTCAGATGACTGGTAGTATAGACGCAAGAAAAATGCATGAGCAATTATTAGATAACATGGATATAGAAAGAGAAAGGGGTATAACTATAAAATCTCAAGCTGTAAGAATGAAGTATAAAGCTAAAGATGGAATAGATTATATTCTGAATTTAATAGATACACCAGGACATGTAGATTTTAACTATGAAGTATCTAGATCACTTGCAGCATGCGAAGGTGCAATATTAGTAGTTGATGCAGCTCAAGGTGTGGAAGCACAAACTTTAGCTAATGTATATCTAGCTTTAGAAAATGATTTGGAAGTTATTCCCGTTATAAATAAAGTAGATTTACCTGTAGCAAGACCACTTGAAGTTAAACATGAAATAGAGGAAATTATAGGTATTGAAGCTATGAATGCTCCTGAAGTTTCAGCTAAAACTGGACTTAATATGGATCAAGTATTAGAAGCAATAGTACTTAAAGTTCCATGCCCTACAGGTGATCCTAATAAACCAACGTCAGCTCTTATATTTGATTGTGTATATGATAACTATAAAGGAGCAATGGCGTATGTAAGAATCTTTGATGGATCTTTGAAAAAAGGTGATACTATTCTTACTATGTCAAATAATAAAGAATATGAAATAGTAGAAGTTGGATATTTTAAACCTGGTAGCTATATAGAATGTGATGTGTTAGAAACAGGTGAAGTTGGATATATAACAGCAAGTATACGTAAAATATCAGATATACATGTTGGTGATACTGTAACAACTAAAAAAAATCCGTGTCTACAATCTTTAAAAGGATATAAAAAAGTACAATCTATGGTATATTGTGGAGTGTATCCAGCAGACGGAAGTGAATATGAAGATTTAAAAGAAGCATTAGAAAAATTAAAATTAAATGATGCATCTTTAAATTATGAATTAGAATCTTCTGCAGCGCTAGGTCATGGTTTTAGATGTGGATTCTTAGGATTACTACATATGGAAATAGTTGAAGAAAGATTAGAAAGAGAATATGACTTAAATTTAATTACAACAGCACCTTCAGTTATATATAAAGTATATAAAACAAATGGTGAAGTGTTAGAGTTATATAATCCTTCAGAACTTCCAAATTCACAACAAATACAGTATATGGAAGAACCTATTGCAATGACAGAAATTATAGTTCCAAAAGAATATGTTGGAAATGTAATGGAACTTGCTACTGAAAGACGTGGAGAGTTCATAAATATGAGATATTTAGATGCAAAAAGAGTTTGTTTAGAATACTATTTGCCTCTTAATGAAATTATATATGACTTTTTTAATAGTTTGAAATCTAGAACAAGAGGATATGCATCATTTGATTATGAAATAGCTAAATATGAGAAAGCAGAACTTTCTAAATTAGATATATTATTGAATAATGAAGTGGTAGATGCACTATCATTTATCGTTCACAAATCTAAGGCTGAATCAAGAGGTCGTAGAATAGCAGAAAAATTAAAAGATATTATACCAAGACATTTATTTGAAATACCAATACAAGCAGCTATTGGTGGTAAAGTAATAGCAAGGGAAACTGTTAAAGCACTTAGAAAAGATGTACTTGCTAAATGTTATGGTGGAGATATTACGAGAAAGAAAAAACTACTAGAAAAACAAAAAGAAGGTAAAAAAAGAATGAGACAAGTAGGAAGTGTTGAACTTCCACAAGATGCTTTTATGAGTGTTTTGAGACTTGATGATTAAGGAGAATTTATGGGTTTAGTATATGGTATAAATCCTGTTACAGAAGCTATTGTATCAGGTAAAACAATTAATAAAATATATTTTCAAAATGGAAATAAAGATGTTTATGATTTAATTAAAATGGCTCAAGAAAAGAAAATAATAACAGTACTTGCAGATAGACCAAAATTAGATAAAATGATTACTGCAGATGATGAAAAGTTAAAGAATTCCCAAGGTATAGTTGCGTCTGTAACAGATTTTGAATATTCTGAAATAGATGATTTACTTGCTGTTGCAGAAAAAAAAGGAGAAAAACCTTTCATAATAATACTAGATAAAATTGAAGATCCTCATAATTTAGGAGCAATAATTAGAAGTATAGATTGTTTTGGCGCACATGGATGTATAATACAAAAACGTAATGCATGTCAAATAACTGATACTGTTGAAAAAGTTGCTGCTGGAGCTACTAGTTATGTTAAAGTATCTAGAGTAACAAATATAACAGAAAGTATAAGATACTTAAAAGAAAAAGGATTATGGATTTATGGTTTAGATATGGAAGGTGCTTCTGATATATATTCTACAAAAATAGATGGAGCAATTGGACTTGTAATAGGTAATGAAGGTGCTGGGGTATCTAAATTAGTTCGTGATAATTGTGATGTTATAGTAAAAATACCTATGTTTGGAAATATAGAATCATTAAATGCTTCTGTATCTGCAGCTATAAGTATGTATGAAGTTGTAAGACAAAAGAATATGGAAAAATAAATAGTTACAATTTAGGAATTAAAGTTAAAAATAAAGGGTGTTAAATAATAGTATAAACTTACTTAAGTTAATTAAGTGAGTTTATTTTTTTTGTAAATATACTAATTTAAAATAAGTTTTACCTTATCATAACATAATAACATAAAAAACAATATAATATTTGAAAAGTTTATGACAATAAAATACATATATAAGTTACCACTATGTTATATAATATAACTAAAAAAATAACTGGTTACTTAATAATATTTAGATAAATTATAGTTAAGATAATAAGTTGAAAAATAGGAGATAATTAAAAATATTTATCAACTTTGTAATACAATAAATAGAAATGTGGACAAATTACGATTTGAAACTATAATTTCTTGACAAAAAAAAAGAGTTAGTTATATAATAAATATAAGTTATGTGAGGTAAAGTATAAAATGAGTAAAAAAAGAAATGGTATATCATTAATAATGTTAATTATAACGATAGCTATTATGATTATATTAGCAAGTGTAATAATATTGTCGTTTTCTAATAATAATCCAATAAAAGAAGCATCGAAACTCGCATTTATGGCGGATTTGAATAGTTTTTCTAACGAATTGAACACATATAATTCTAATCAAATTATGCATGGACCAAGAGGATATAGTCCTGTAAAATTGCAAGCAGATGAAAATAGTGTGACATACAATGGGATAGAAGATATTAATAAAACAATTAATAATATAATACCCTTACTTGTAGATATGCCTAAGTATTATGGGTTGTTTAAAGTAGTGAATGGTAAATTAATATTTGCAGGTACAGATATAAATCAACAAGAATGGGCTAAAGAAATGGGACTAGTAGTTGCTTCTAATGGTGAACCTTAAATAACAATAGTCGCTGCGAGTGAAACAGTAGTAAAATCAGGAACAGATGTAATATACACAATTGAATTTTCTTCGAATGTAGAACTTACAACAATAGATTTAACTGATAAAATAGAAGTATTAACTAACAGTGGAACACTTATACCTTTGCAACCAGATTCTTTTGCATATGGATTGGCAACTGGTTCAGCTTCAGATTCAATACGAAGTATGGATGTAACAATACATACAAACACAGCTTTACTTTTAACTGGATCATAATATACAACACCTTTAACAAGTTTTAGTATAGATAATATAGCTCCAACAAATCCAATAATGATAGCAAGTCCAACAGAATTTACAAATGGAAATGTAACAGTAACTATTAATTATTCAAGTGATTCAGAAATCAAACAATATAGTATAAACGGTACAGACTGGAGTAATTACACAACACCTATAATTGTAAGTACAAATAATACAACAGTTTATGCAAAAGCATCGGATTCAGCAGGAAATCAAACTGGTCAAAGTACAACAACAGTAGCAAATATAGATAAAGTATTACCTACTGTAGTATATGGAACAAATGGTGGTTCGGGTAGTGTAGCAAGTACAACGATAAATGTAAGTGATACAGGTGGAAGTTTACTTAATATTCCTACATTACAATATGCTTGGGACACACAAAATACAATAACACCAAGTTCAGGCTGGACAGTATTTACAAATGGTGCAACAGTAACGAATGTAAATACAACTGGAACATATTATTTATGGGTAAAAGCAACTGATAATGCAGGAAATAATATAGTAAGTAAAACAAATGTGTTTACAGTAGTAGAATTAGTAGTGGGAAATGCACCAGTGCTAGCTACAGGTATGACAGCAAAAAAATGGGACGGTAGTTCATGGGTTACAGTAGCAAGTCCTTCTACAGATACAACATGGTATAATTATGCAAATAGTCAATGGGCAAATGCACAAACAGCAGATGGTAGTATGTGGGTATGGATACCGAGATATGTATATAAAATATCAAGTTTATGGCATACAGCATCAGCGGCAGTAGGAGGAGCAGTAAATATACAATTTACTCAAGGAACGAATGATGAATGGAACAGTGGTGTTATAAGAGCATTAAATACTGGTACTGGATCAAGTGCATCAAATAATACATGAACTAATCATCCAGCATTTACATTTGGAACTACAGAACTTGAAGGTATATGGGTAGCAAAATTTGAAGCAAGTAATAGTAGTGGAAAAATAAAAGTAGTTCCAAACATAGCATCGTGGAGAAGCATAATGATTGGTACTGCCTTTACTACATGTAGAACAATGGAAACAGATAATACATATGGATGGGGAACAACTGGAACAGGTATAGACACACATATGATGAAGAATACCGAATGGGGAGCAATAGCTTATCTAGCACAATCAGTATATGGAACGAATGGAATACAGGTTTGGTCAAATTCAGATAAGGTATCATATGTAACGGGAATGGCAGCAGATGCTGAAAGTCCATATTCAGCATCTATAACAACAATATATCCATATGATAATTTAACATATGGAGTAAAAACTAGTACAACAAAAAATGTATATGGAGTATACGATATGTCAGGTGGTGCATATGAATATACGGCCGCGTATTCATATAGTACAGATAGTACTTTAACAACAAACGAAAACTCATTAGTAACTGCATTAGCAAAATATAAAGATGTATATACAGGAACAACTGATACTGATGTAAATGATTATGCAAATTCATCAACTAAAAAAGGAGATGCAATGTATGAAACATCAAGCTCGTATATTGGGGCAACTGGATGGTTTGCTGATAATTCATATATGCCAAATACAACTACTCCTTTCTTCTTACGCGGAGGGTTAGTAGGTAACGGTCCATCTAATGGTATATTCACATTTTGGGATGGTGGAGGATATACGTACAGCATTATAGGATTTCGTCCAGTTTTGGCAGTTTCTGCAGGAATTTAATGTAAACTATAGAATGTATTTACTAAAATATTATATTGTTTGAGCACTTATGAAAATAAGTGCTTTTGTAATGTAAATATTTACATATAATTAATAAAAAACATATAGAGTTCACAAATATATGATATAATCAAATTGAAAAGTTATAATTTGAATTAAAATAGGAGGAAATATGAAATTATTAGTTGTAGATGATGAAGAAGATATGAGAAATGTTATAGTTGAATATGCAAAGTATGAAAACTATGAAGTAATTGAAGCTGAAAATGGATTTGATGCAATAGAACTTGTAAAAGCAAATGATTTTGATTTAATTGTAATGGATATTATGATGCCAAAAATTGATGGTTTTACTACAGTCAAAGAGATTAAAAAAATAAAAGATATACCAATAATAATGTTATCTGCTAGAAGTGAAGAATATGATAAGTTATATGGTTATGAATTGGGTATTGATGATTATATAACAAAACCATTTAGTCCAAGAGAATTAATTGCAAGAATAAAAGTAGCTACTTCTAGAAAAAGAAATATAACAAATGATAAATATATATTTGAAGGTATAGTTATCGATATAAATGCAAGAAAAGTTACTGTTGATGATAATATAATAGAATTTACATTAAAAGAATATGAAATTTTAACTTATTTAATAAAAAATAATGGGATAGCATTAACAAGAGAACAAATATTAAATGCTGTTTGGGGATATGAATACTTTGGAATTGATAGAACTGTTGATACACATATAAAATTGATAAGAAATAAATTGGGTAAATATAAAGAACATATTAAAACTTTAAGAGGAATGGGGTACAAATTTGAGAAATAAATTTAATTTACAAAGTTTAAATTCAAAGCTTATAATTAACTTTGTTCTATTTGCTGTATTTATATTTGCTATAATATGGTTTATGCAGGCAGTAATGTTAAATACTACATATGAAATAATTAGAAAAAATGGAATAGAAAAATTATCTAAGGAAATAGAAAATAAATATGGTGATCAAGATTTTGAAAAAGAGTTAAATAGTATGGCATATAATAATAGTTCAAGAATAATAATAATGGATACTAATTTAGATACTATAATGTCAACGGATGATATATTAGGTCATATACCAATGTCTGTTAGTATGGATATTTCAAATTTACTAAATGACTTTAAAGATACTGATATAATAAATAAGGATATACAAGCTAATAATTTTAATACTAAAATTAACTTATACGCAACAAAAATGAATAATAATAATTATATAGTTATATTATCTACTATTGATCCAGTTAATTCTACTGTTAAAGTATTAACTGTTCAACTTATATATATAACAATATTTTCTCTTATATTAGCAGTAATAGTTGCAATCTTTATATCTAAAAAACTATCGTATCCAATATTTAAAATAAATGAAAAAGCAAAAGAATTAGAAAAAGGTAATTTCAATGTAGAATTTAAACAGGGATTTTATACAGAAGTAGATGAACTTTCTAATACATTAAATAATACAGCAAAAAAGCTACGGAACAACTGATAAATTAAGAAAAGAAGTTATATCAAACGTATCACATGATTTAAGGTCACCACTTGCGATGATAAAGGCATATTCAGAGATGTTACAAGACATATCTGGAAATGATAAAGAAAAGAGAGATAAACACTTGAAAATCATATCAAGAGAGGTAGATAATTTAACATTACTTATATCAGATATGTTAGATTTATCTAAATTAGAAACTGCAAATGATGAACTTCAAATTTCTGAATTTGATTTAGTAAATTTAGTAAATGAAATTATTATTAGATTTGATTATATATTACAAAAAAATGATATAAACATTAAATTAAATACATTCAAAAATGAAGTGATTGTTAAAGCTGATAGGGTTAAAATATCTCAAGTTATATATAACCTATTAGGGAATTGTATAAATTTTGTAGGAGCAGATAAAATAGTATATATAGATATAAAAAATATAAATGATAAAGTAAGAATAGAAGTAAAAGATAATGGTAAAGGAATAAAAAATGAAGATTTACCACATATATTTGAAAGATATTACAAAACAAATGATAAATATAGAAAAATAGGTGTTTCAACAGGACTAGGTCTATCAATAGTTAAAAATATATTAGAAAAACATAATGCGCAATACGGAGTTGATTCAACAGAAAATGTAGGAACAATGTTTTGGTTTG
>Ga0209123_1002485_pt1 | contig 15496 bp, 8 predicted proteins | sample BarGraIncu00431A_FD_184500 | JGI IMG/M metagenome (GOLD analysis project Ga0209123, IMG submission 184500) | Arctic peat soil microbial communities from Barrow, Alaska, USA - Barrow Graham LP Incubations 004-31A (SPAdes) (version 2) | ecosystem: Environmental > Terrestrial > Soil > Wetlands >...
ACAGGCAGAGTGCCGAACCGGCCTGGGGAGCAAGGACCAAGTAGTTGACAGGCTCAGTGCCCGTCGTGGTGTACAGGTTTTTCTTGTTATGTACGTCGTGGCAGGTGGCGCAAGTCATGTATGCACTGCCATTTGCCGCTACGTAAAGACGGTCGGCAACCTTCAGCCCCAGAGTGTTGTTGAGGTAGAGAGCATTCGGGTTACGGATCCAGGCGTCGGTATTGGAGTCAAGGGCTGCGGCGTCCAGAGTTGCTTTATCAGGACGCAGACCGGTTTCGGGCCCGATGGCTACTGCGGGGTAGTCAAAGCCGACCGGGTGGTCGTTGGTGAGACCGGCTGCGCCTGCGCCTACGCCAGCACCATTGCCGACTGCGGAGAAGTTGTCGCCGTTAAGCGTTGCCGCACCAGCTGTTGCTCCGTAGTGCTGGTCAGGGGCAATTGTGCCGTCATGGCAGCTCATGCAAAGACGGGTCGGCCCAATGGCCTTGTCGGAAGTTGCTTCCTGCAGTGCTGCAGCGTTGATGGTTGAGCTGTTGTACGCCACGTTGAAAGACTTGGTGTCTTCAGCGCGGGACCAGAGGGGGAGGTACTCGCCGCCAGTGGTTGCGGCATGGTGAGGTGTATGGCAGAATGCGCATACCCGTGCCTGGCTGTCAACATAACCGTAGCGGGTCATGTCGTGCGGTCCGCCAACGACGCCGTCGCCGCGGGCAGCAGCGCCGAATGCGGCGGTTGCTGCACCTAGGCTACAAACTGCCAGTAATGCTAGAATCTTTTTACTCATTCACTTTCTCCTTTTTCCACCAAGTTAAAAGACATGCTGCCTTGTTGCTGCCTGAACTATGTAGTGATGATGCTGAGTTTTCCCCACCTCCCTCGTCGTTAGTTTTCGTTCTGAGGCAGTTTCCCGCCGGGCCACCATTTCGGCCTGTTAACGGTACAGTTACGCTTCAACGCTATTTGACATGATTTTTAATTGCTGAAAGATGACATTATCGTCATTTGCAATACGGGTGCCAGACCTGACCGACCTGATTCGCGACCAGTGGAATGGTTGGCAAACCGCACCCAGACTCGCCTAATTCCCTTTCTATTTAGTACATTAGAGACTTGGTAATCTGCCACTAATATAATGCGGCGGTATCATCCTGACATGGGGACGCGGCGAATAACGCGAGATGACGTGTTAAATCACCGGGTGCGGCCGTTCTTTCACGTTACGGGCAGACGAGAGATTGCCGGGTGAGGCTGGTAGAGAAAAAAAGGGGGCGGGTCGTCGCCTTCCGGCACCAGCCCGTTCGAGAGCGAGGGACTGCTGCCGGAAGACGGCGGGATTCAGAGCGAAGGGTATAGCGATGGAATGTGAGAGGCTGATGTCACTTGAGGACTATTTTGTAATTAGTAATCAGGTCGTAGTACGCTTTTTCCATGGCTGAATGGCGCACCAAATCATGCCACAAGGTATCAAAATCATTAGTACCTAAATCTTTATCTGTGCAGATCATCTCATTATTCTTGTTGTAGTATCTTTTGGCGATCCCTCTATATTTTTTATTATTTTCAATCTCATAATCTACCTGAAATTGCGTGATATCGCCTTTTTGGGCCATGCCATGCTTGCATGCCTTGAACTTTGACAACTCTTTTGCGACATTGCCAATACTGCTGCCGGCGAATATATATTTTTCTGTCCAACTGACTGTCTTGTTTTTAACTTTGATGCTGTCTGCGTTGTAAAAACCTGATTCGATCCCCTTACCGGTGTAGTCATTTTTGTCCCACTTTTCAGCGTGACTCACAAGGGTTCCAAGCAGCAGAACCGACGCCATAACCCCCGACAGGATAACGTTTTTTTTCATTTAGCAGCCTCCTCTTTGATATTGAAACAGCCCGGATGAGAGATATAGCATAAATCCCCCCTATTACAAAGTATTTCCTGTCAAGGGCTGGATCGGCTGCCAGTACGTGCCGTTAAATCTACTACTCAGTCCCGTTCGGCCTTTTTTTGGGCTTTATAGGTGCTCGGCAATATGGTATTTATGGGCCTGCACTTTAAAGCAACCCTGTTATTGAAACGGCAGAGGAGATAACATTTGGAAACCGATGTTGAAAAAACTGATACAGTTTTTCTCGTTTTACTTTGCATGACGCTAGCCATCATTACGTTATCTGTTTATATGCAGGTGGGAAGCCACCAATTCATCAGTTTCGACGACTATCAGTATGTAAGAGACAACCCTCATGTGTCCGGTGGCCTCACCGGGGAAAACATCCTTTGGGCTCTTACCTCAGTGGAAGCATCCAACTGGCATCCGGTCACCTGGGTGTCGCACATGACTGACGTCCAGCTTTACGGCTTGGACCCCCGGTACCACCATATCACCAACGTTGTCATCCATACAGCTACCTCAATACTCCTTTTGCTCCTGCTACTCCGTTGCACCGGGTCACCTTGGCAAAGTTCATTTGTCGCTGCGTTATTCGCACTCCATCCTTTGCATGTGGAATCGGTGGCCTGGGTCGCGGAGCGAAAGGACGTCCTTAGTGCCTTTTTCGGAATCCTCACGCTTTTCTTTTATTCAGGATACGTGGCAAAGCAGAAACCGGGCCGCTACCTGCTCGCCCTCTTTTGCTTCCTGCTCGGCCTGATGTCCAAGCCGATGCTGGTCACCCTTCCGGCAATCATGCTCCTGATGGATTACTGGCCTCTCGCGCGCTACCGGCAGGATGGTGAAGGACAGCCGGCACGACAACTTCGGGGCAAGATGCTCTCCCTTCTCAAAGAAAAAATCCCCTTTTTTGCCCTCACGATACCCTCAGTCGTCCTCACCATCTACGCCCAGCACCAGGGAGGCTCGGTAGCAGGCCTTAAAGAAATCCCCTTGCTGCTTCGCACTGGCAATGCCCTGATCGCATATGTTAAATACCTCGGCAAAATTCTCTGGCCTAGCAACCTTGCCATTTTCTACCCCTTGCCACCCGCCGTCCCGGTCTGGGAAGTCATCGGGTCCCTGCTGATCCTGGTGCTACTCTCTGCCTGCGCCATTCGGGCCGGGCGTCGCTACCCCTATCTGGTTCTGGGTTGGTCCTGGTTCCTCATTACCCTTTTACCCGTCATTGGCCTGATCCAGGTGGGGGGCCAGTCCATGGCGGATCGCTACACGTACCTTCCGGCGATAGGGGTTTTCATCATGGCTGCCTGGGGAGTTCCGGACCTGGCCAGAAGGTTACGCTACCGGAAAGGGATTCTTGCCCTCCTCGCGACCATGGTCATAATCGCATCAGCCGCGACAACCTGGAAACAACTGGGCTACTGGCAAGACGGCATCTCCCTCTACCGGCACGCCTTGCTGGTTAACTCCAACAATCATCTGGCTAATTTCAACCTTGCCGTCGACTTAACTGAAAAAGGCGATCTGGACGGGGCAATCGAGGCATACCGGGCTTCACTTGATGGGAACACCTTCATCTCGGAGGCCCATAACAATCTGGGGTTCGTTCTCGCCAAAAAGGGCGACTGGGATGCTGCGATCAAGGAATATCAATTGTCACTCTGGATGAACCCAAAAGACACCAGGTCGCTTTTAAATTTGGGTGATGCTTTTGCTCAGAAAGGGGACCTTAAGGAAGCAATCAAGGAATACCGTCAAGTACTGGTGCTAACCCCCGACAATACCGACGCATATATAAATTTGGGCAATGCACTCACCCGCAATGGAGAACTGGATGCAGCTATCGAGACCTATCGAACGGTACTTCGGATAATTCCTGCCAATACGGATGTACACAACAATCTGGGAGCCGCCCTTGCCAGAAAAGGGGACCTGGATGCTGCCATCGGCGAATACCAGGTGGCACTGCGGATAAATCCTGCGAACTCGGATGCTCACACGAATATGGGAATCACTCTTACGGAAAAGGGATCTCTGGACGCAGCGATACTGGAGTTCCAGCAGGTACTTCGGATAAATCCCAATGACACTGTTGCCACACGCGCACTAGGGCGCGCACTCGCCCGGAAGAAGACAATCCGGTAAGCCGGTTAGACTGGGAGGGAAAGGTCCACCCCAACCCTCACCCTACCCTCACTGCCGTTTAGTTAAAGCTCCCCCTCCCTTGACGGGAGGGGGCGGGGGGGAGGGTGAAGTTGCCAACTCCTCAAAATATGGCATCTTCCCCCTCACCCCGACCCTCCCCCGCAAGGGGGGAGGGAGAGTTTAGGCCAGACCGGACCGTTAACTTAATGGCTGCGCCCCCTACCCTCACCCTTGAGGGGGAGGGAGTTTCTCGAATGATTAGCACCAATCAGGTAAGGAGAAAGGCTGCCAAATGACTGAAACAGACTCCCGTCCCACCTATGTAACCTACGTTTTTTCAGCCTTGGTACTGGCGATTGTCGTTTATGCGCGCATCCGGCTCCTCTCGACCCCCCTGGAGCGAGATGAGGGCGAGTTTGCCTACATGGGACAGCTACTGCTCAAAGGCACCCCCCCCTTTACCGATGCCTACACCATGAAACTCCCTGGCGTAAGCTTCGCGTATGCCCTTTTTATGCTCCTTTTCGGCCAGACCGCTGCCGCCATCCGTATCGGACTCCTGGTCGTCAATGGATTCTGCATTTTCCAGGTATACCTCCTCACCAGGCGACTCTTCGAACCTTCCACCGCGCTGCTCTCCTGTGCGAGCTATGCCGTGTTGTCTCTTAGCGGCTCGGTACTGGGCGTTTTTGCCCATGCGACCCACTTTGTCGTACTGTTCGCCCTGGCGGGGTTTCTGCTGCTTATGCGCTCCTGCGATAGGGGTAGAATTTCGCTCTTGTTCCTCGGTGGCCTCTGCCTCGGACTTGCATTTACCATGAAACAGCATGCCGCACTGTTCATCATTTATGCTTTTTTGTTCCTGGCCTGGCACAACTGGAAAAGTCGCATTTTAGACAGGAAACAGTTCCTGGCGGGAAATCTCCTCCTCCTGACCGGGGTGATACTCCCCTATGCCCTGCTCGCCCTCTGGATGGCACATGCCGGGGTGTTCGACACCTTTTGGTTCTGGACTGTGGCCTACGCCCGTGAATACGCGGCCGGCCCTACCCTGCTCCAGGGGATAAGAGAATTAGCCTCGTCAACCCGCATTATCTTGACTGCACAACCGTTACTCTGGCTCCTTAGCATAAGCGGTGCGGTCCTGCTCTGCACCAAGTACCAGCGCTGCACTGACCGAGCTTTTGTTTTCGGTTTCCTGCTCTTTTCCTTTCTTGCAGTATGCCCCGGACTCGCTTTCCGCGGGCACTATTTCGTCATGATGCTGCCTGCAGTCGCCGTTTTGATAGGCGCAGGCCTCCATTCAGCCCCATTCCTGGCACCTGCGTCAGCTCCACTTAGCGATAAACGCTTCGTTGCGATCTTCCTGCTAGCGGTAGCCATTCTCTTTAGCTTTATCCATGAGAGTGACTACCTCTTCAAGAACACCCCGATGCAAGTCAGTCGGCAAATCTATGGTGCCAACCCCTTCCCCGAAGCACCCCAGATCGCCCGCTACCTGAAGGACCACAGCGCTCCCGGCGACAGGATTGCGATTCTGGGTTCGGAGCCGGAGATATTGTTTTATGCCGACAGGATTTCAGCAACCGGCTTTATCTACATGTACGGTCTGATGGAAGACCAGCCTTATGCCGAGCAGATGCAGCTCCAGATGATCCGCGAAATCGAAACGGCACGCCCGAAATACCTCGTACTAGTTAATGTGGGCATGTCCTGGCTGGTGGCGCCCCAATCAAAGCGGACTGTCCTTGACTGGATAGAAAAATATGCCAGGGATGGGTATGATCTGGCAGGGATTATTGACATAGCCAATTCCGAGGCAACACTCTACCGTTGGGGCCAAGAAGCAAAAGCCTATCAGCCGACCTCTAATTCATTTATCACCGTCCTCGCTCGTAAAGACTGAGAGAATAACTGCCCAAGAAAGAGGTACTTCGTGGACGCCAGACACACTCCCCAAAAGACACCTTCAGGTTCCCCCGCTAAATCAGCCAGAGAACCGTTGGGGAAATACTTTGCTACGGCTTCACTGTGCCTCGCATTAGTTATCGTGACCCTGGTCATATACCTGCAAGCTGGTAATCACACCTTCTTTCTGTTAGACGGGAACGATCATGTTACAGACAACCCCTATGTCGCCAATGGCTTAACAGGCACCGGCATTTTGTGGGCCTTTACTTCAGTGGCAGCTTTTAACTGGCACCCGGTAACCTGGCTGTCACATATGACAATCGCGCATTTTTTCGGCATGGACCCTCGCGCCCATCATCTCGCCAACGTCGTTATCCATGCAGCCGCGTCGGCAACCCTTTTCCTTCTTTTGCTCCGCATGACCGGCGCCCGCATGCGAAGCCTTTTCGTGGCCGCGTTGTTCGCGCTCCACCCTCTGCATGTCGAGTCCGTTGCCTGGGTGGCAGAGCGCAAAGATGTCCTCAGCGCACTTTTCTCGTTCCTGACACTCCTTTTTTATTCGGAGTACGTGTCCAAGAAACTGCAGCCTAATATGTACGCGCTCTCTCTTCTTTTCTTTGTGCTGGGCCTCATGTCAAAATCGATGGTGGTAACTCTTCCGTTAATCCTGCTCTTAATGGATTTCTGGCCACTCGGCCGTCATGGGGATGAGAAGCGGGAACCGGGACTGCGCGGCTTTTTGAGCATGACAACACCCCTTGCCAGGGAGAAGATCCCCTTTTTTGCCTGCTCGCTCGTAACAGGTGTCATTGCCATCTACGCTCAACATAGGGGAGGGGCTACGAAAAGCCTTGACGCGCTTCCCTTCCCACTCCGACTGGAAAACGCTGCTGTCTCTTACACAAGGTACCTTATCAAGACCCTCTGGCCTCACGACCTGGGTGTCTTTTACCCCATGCCTGCCTCAATCCCGCTCTGGCAGGTCATCGGATCGCTGCTGGCTCTGCTGCTGATATCCTTGGCCGTCTTCCGGGCCGGGCGCCGGCACCCCTTCCTCGTTGTGGGGTGGCTCTGGTTCATCATCACCCTGCTACCCGTTATCGGCTTAATACAGGTGGGAAGCCAGTCAATGGCTGACCGTTATGCGTACCTCCCCTCGATAGGACTCTTCATCATGGCGGCCTGGGGGATTCCGGTGCTAACTATAACTAAGAGCCTGCCACACCGGGACGGCATTCTGGCCACGCTCGCTGGCGTGGTCATCATCGTGTCGGCGGCACTATCCTGGCAACAGCTCGGCTACTGGCGGGACAGCATTTCCATCTTCCGCCATACCCTTCAAGTCACAACCGACAACTACCTGGTCAATGATTTCATAGGGGTTACTCTTGCCAAAAACGGTGACCTGGATGGTGCGATACGGGAGTTCCGGGTTGCACTTCGGATAAACCCCAACGATGCGAACGTGCGCAGAAACCTGGGTTTCACTCTAGCCGAAAAAGGGTCCTTGGATGCAGCTATTCAGGAATACCAGACGGCACTTCGAATAAGCCCCAATGACACTGCGATCACGTCACTACTAGAGGATGCTCTAGATCAAAAGAGAGCAAACAGTGCTGCAGGGCAATAGCCCCTTTGCCGGCAGTAATGAAGCGGGCACCCGCAAGGGGTGCCCCTACCAAAAAACATGCACTTGTAGGGATACCCCTTGCGGGTATCCTTGTCGATAACCTCTTAACTTAGGCAGTGCATTCAAGGAGAGGGCCTGTCCGCCGTAGCCTTGGCGCAGGCGGGACAGGGTGGGGATGGGGGCAGGACGGCATAAGCTCTTGGATTAAACGCACCCGTAATGTTGCAAGTAGCTACCGACGCCAGGAGTAAATGCACTATGATTGCCAAAGTTCAATCCTCAACTTCGATCAAAGCTACTTTCAACTCCATTATTTTGGTTTGTGTGGCGCTAGTTGCCCTTACCTTAACCGTCTACATGCAGGTTGGCAGTCACCAGTTCATTATTTTCGACGATGATACCTACGTCACCCAAAATGACCATGTGGCTCATGGCCTGACCGGATCAAACATCGTATGGGCCATTACCTCCGTTGAAGAAGGCAACTGGCACCCTGTCACCTGGCTATCACACATGGCCGACGTGCAGCTTTACGGTATGAATCCCCGCGGCCACCACCTCACGAACCTGGCCATTCACATTATTTCATCTTTACTCCTCTTGTTCCTGCTGCTCCGAATGACCGGTTCCCTTTGGCGCAGCTCGTTTGTCGCAGCGCTGTTCGCGCTGCATCCTTTACACGTGGAATCGGTCGCCTGGGTGGCGGAGCGCAAAGATGTCCTCAGTGCATTTTTTTGGTGTGTAACACTCCTTTTTTATTGCGAATATGTGAAGAAACGAAAACGTAGCATGTATCTCCTCTCCCTTTTTTGCTTCCTGCTCGGTCTTATGTCAAAGCCGATGCTGGTTACTTTGCCCATAGTCATGCTGTTGATAGATTCATGGCCGCTTGAGCGCTATCGCATTGAGGAGCAACAACGAGGGCAACCTCAACTATCCAGGAAAGCCCTGACCCTCATCAGAGAAAAGATCCCCTTCCTTGCCTGTTCGCTCTTTTCAGGTCTCATCACCATCTACGCCCAGCGCAAAGGGGGAGCGACCAGCGGCCTGGATACGGTTCCCTTCCTGTTTCGCTTGGAAAATGCCCTGGTCGCCTATGTGAGGTACCTGGAAAAGACACTCTGGCCTCACGACCTGGGCGTCCTTTATCCCATCAAGTCCTCCTTACCGCTTTGGCAGGTCATCGGGTCCATTTTCGTACTGCTCCTGATATCCGTGGTCGCTCTTCGGGCCTGGCGCCGGTATCCCTTCTTTTCGGTGGGGTGGTTCTGGTTCCTCATCACCCTGTTACCAGTCATCGGCTTGATACAGGTGGGAAGCCAGTCCATGGCGGACCGCTACACCTACCTTCCGGCGATTGGTCTTTTCATCATGGTGGCCTGGGGGGTTCCGACCCTGAGCAAGAGATGCCAGCACCGGAAGAAGGTTCTTGGCCTCCTCGCAGGTGTGGTTATCCTCGCCTCGGCCCTGGCAAGCTGGCGACAGCTTGGCTACTGGCAGGACAGTATTTCCCTTTTCCAGCACACGCTTCAGGTTACCAGCAACAACTATCTGATAAATAGCAACTTAGGGGGTGCCCTTGCCGAGAAGGGGGAACTGGACGCGGCGATAGAACAATTCAATGCGTCACTTCGAATAAATACTCATTTTGCCACCACGCATTACAACCTGGGACTTACTCTTGTCGACAAAGGGGATCTGGACGGAGCTATCCAGCAGTTACAGGTGGCACTACAGATGACTCCAAATGACGCCAAGACGCATTACTGCCTGGCAATTGCGCTATTTAGAAAGGGGGAGGTTGATGCTAGCATCCAGCACTATCAGGCGGCACTTCTGATCAGCCCCAATGACGCCAAAGTACATTACGGACTGGGAATAGCTCTGGCGCGGAAAGGGGATCTGGACGCGGCGATCCGGGAATACCAGGTGACACTGCGCTTAAGGCCTGATTTGGCTGATGCGCATAACAATCTGGGGGCCGCTCTTGCCACAAGGGGAGATCTGGCTGCGGCCATCCTGGAATTCAAGGAAGTACTTCGGATAGATCCCAATGACACATTTGCGCAGGACAATTTGGGGCGTGCCCTAGCGCGGAAGGACGGAAAGGGTAAGGCCAGTAAATAGCGCAGAGAGCCCTTTACAGACGAACTTTGACAATCAACGTGACCTGCTTTCAGCTACGAGCAATCGGCACAACAAATCAGGCTCATGGTTATCGAGAAAAGCCGATTTATAGCGCGTCCAGAACTGTAAGGACTCTTCTTTTTTCCCCTGCATCAGATATCCAAGCATTCCCGCAGTCGTTATTATACGTGCGGTCAAAGGGTTGAACACAATATTTGATTGCATCAATTCTCGCGCAGTATCGGCAATTCTCGGTGCATCCCGCCTGCCAATTGCCCTGAACAACGCAACATACTCTCGGTCGGTTGCAGTTAAAGTTGCCCCGCATGGACCAGACTCCAGGCCCCCCCAGATCTCCTCAAGCTCGGGTCGGGAAAGATTGGGGAGGGTTATAGCCGCGGCCTTGAACAAGATATCGCACCGATCATTTGAATCAGGGACCGAATTGCACTGGTGGGACAGCTTATTCAGCATCATGGCTTGCTGCTTGATCTCATCGTAAACCGGCTCCTGGTACCGTGAGTCGAAACCACCCGAGCGCAGGTAATCCCGAAGCCCCATAGCCCCGAAAGCCGCCCGCGTGGGTGATAAAACCATGCTGGGACTTATGTCAGTACGCTCCCAGGGGACCTTCGAACCGGAGAGCATGTCCAGCGCCGGGAAGGGGTTGCGGTTTAAATAAAGGAGTTCAATGGCGGAACTATTAAGAAAACGGGTACGAGCCGCATTCTGGTCGACGACAGGATAGTAGTCGGAATTGGCAGCAATGGGGAATGAGCCGGTCAAGGCTCCCAGGCTCTGCTTGCTCCCAATCTTGCGGATTGCGATGTCCTGGACCCCCAGGACCTGGATTTTGCGCAGTGATTCCGCAAGCAGAGGATACCTGAAGACATCGGTGCCGGGTCCTGGCAGCGGTTTCCCGTTCCTTGCCACGATCATTACATCGGTCTTGTTGGCGGCGTAGATGGCATAGTCCGAAAAGTTCGACGAGATCGCCTTGAGGACGGACACGACCAGGTCGGTATTGATCTCATAGAGCTGCACCCATTGGACGAAAAGGCCGTCATCATTCAGGCTGCGCTTGATGGTCCGGTAGAATTCATCGGAAAAAAGGCCCGAGACGCCGCTTACCCAGGGATTGGAAGGCTCGGAGATAATGAGGTCGTATCTTTCCCGGTGAGTCGAGAAGAAGGTCTTGGCATCGTCTAGGTGAATCCTACTTCGGGGATCGCTGAAGGCAAGTTCCACGTTCGGCCTGAAGTACTGTGCCGCTTCAACCACCCCCCGCTCGATCTCCACCGTATCAACACGACTCAGCCGGGGATTGCACAACAGGGTGTGGGTGGTGAGCCCGCACCCGAGACCGATGGTCGCAACCGAGCGGGATTCCGGGTGGAGCGCCATGGGAATTGTCGCCAGCAGTATCATGGTCGATTCATCGAGCCCCCGTCCGGTGACCATCTCAGGCCCCATCTGGATGGAGGCATCCGTTTTCCCGTTGGTATTGATGCTCATTTTCCCGGTATTGCTCTGGAAGACATCGACGCAGGCGGTTTTGCCGTCATAGTGGAACAGCTGCCGGTAAAGTTCGGGGGTGAGAAAGGCACCGGTCCGGTACACCCCCGATCCCATCTTAAACGGGTCGAGCCTGACAAAACCGAGGGTCGCCACAACGGCGCAGACGCCCGCAGCGCAGACGGCCGCCGGGAGCCGATAGCCGGAAGGCCCTCCCCCGAACCTTAACATGAGGAAGATGCCAAGCGAGATGTCACAGCAGGCGCCAAAGACGATCAATCCCTTCAGTCCCAGCAGCGGCATCCCGAGATGGACGGCAAAGAAAACCCCGACGATCGCTCCGATGGTGTTCGCGGCATACACGGAGCCGATACTCCGTTCTCCACACCCTTCCCTAAGCAGGACAAACGTGATAAGCGGTAGCGTCATCCCGGCACAAAAGGTGGCCGGAAGCATGACGGCGATCGCGATGGCGCTGCTGGAGAGATTGAAGAGGACATAGCCGGTGTCGGTCTTACTGAGGGTGTTCACCAGCAGCTGCATGACGGCAAAGGTGTTGGAATAGACGAGCAGCGTGCTGAGGGCAAAAAGCCCCATGATGATCTGGAGGTAGGCGAAAAAGCGCACCGGCAGGGTAATACGGTCGATACGACGCTGTATCCAGAGCCCGCCAAAGGCAAGGCCGAAGATAAAGGCACTGAGCATCAATTCGAAGGCATGGGTCGAACTCCCCATGACGAGGTTGAGCATCCTGATCCAGCCTACCTCGTAGATGAACGACGCGGCGCCGGTTACCAGTGAGGCAGCCAGGAAAAGCCGGTAGTGGCCGGTACCAGTGACGGCCGCGTCCGGTTGCGCCAGTTCCAAAGCGCCGACCTGCTCCGTCTGCCGGTCCTTGACCAGCAGCCAGACGATCGAGGCCAGGATGACGTTAATCAGACCCGCGATTGTCATGGTCCCGGGGAGCCCGGTCAGCCGGATCAGAAAAAAGCCGCTTACCAGCACGCCGATAGCCGCCCCGATGCTGTTGGTGAAATACAGCATAGCGATGGATCTGCCTGGCTTTTCCGGGAATAGGCGGAGGATTCCAGCGCTCATCAGGGGAAAGGTCATGCCGAGCAGGATGGATTGCGGCAGTATCAGTAACGCGGATATGGTCCATTTGTAGGCAGTGATGACGAGGGGATTGTCGAGGTTCGGTATGATGGCGCGGTAGGAAAGCTCGATGGTACGGGCAAACAGCCCGTGAAAGACAAGGGAGCAGACCCCGATCACCGCTTCTGCTGCGGCATACACCTTGAGCAGGTTTCCCCAACGAACGGAATACCTGCTGCAAAGCCACGACCCGATGGCCATGCCACCCATGTAGATTGCCAGCACCAGGGTCTGTGCATACGCCGCATGCCCGAGGAAAAGCTTCAGGTAGTGGGACCAAATCGATTCGTAAATAAGCCCGGAAAACCCGGACAGAGCGAATATCAGGAAAAAGATTTTTCTAAATTGTATAGGCATTTGTCTTTGGGATGAGGAGCACGTTATTCATGGAGTTGACTGTTCCCTTCTGGAGGCGTTCAAATAGGTAGGCATGAAGCAATTGCCGCGTCAGCAAAAAATCTTTTTTACGAGTTCCCTCCGTTCCTGACTCAAGCGCAGCAGGCACACCATGGTCCGGACCAATCCCTATTCAGGGTCGCTGCCATCCTCGTTTTTAGGATTTCTGGCCCGTTGCCTGGCGTGCTTTTCCTCGAGCTTAATCCTAATCGCCTCCTCAGACTCACGGACCTTTTCGTCCTGCTCCTTCGTAGCGACGGCAGCCTTGGTGTCCTCTGCGTCAGGTGTATACTCAACAACAAATCCGCTAGCGGTTTCCTTGATGGTTGCTTGCCCTGCCTGGACAGGGAAAGCCTGTATCATAGATAACAGAAAGAAACAGATTATCCTGTACATCTCGCACCCTCTAATTAGCAGTTGGATAGGCTAGTTTTTTAGATGAACAACGTTCGTTGGCGATTGCATCGCTGGACTAAAAAAAGGTCCAGTACTGTTACTCTAAGCGAGAAACCTCTCTCTTGTCAAGCTTGAACCATTCATTCAATGGTGCCTACTGGCACAGAATAAGAAGTCACCCCTGAGTGTCATGGTGGCTTGGTATGACAACTTCATCACAGCAGCAATACATGGGGTTCGAGATCGCGTTCTACGGTGATAACGGTACCACTCTGCATATTCACCAAAAAAAGGCCGGCGCAAGCGCCGGCCTCCATAGCAATCCATTTATTGGAGAGGGGCATCCGCCCCTCCCCAATCATCAGCACAAGGTTAGTACGTTACAGGACGGATAATGCCTCTGGTGAAAGGCTCGCTCGACCGGCCGGCTACGCCGCCGTGGTCTTCGCAGCCACCCCAGTTGTCAAGGACTTCGCTGCCGTCGACAGCCTTCATGTCGTCGGAAGGTGCAAGGCGGACGTCATCAGCAGGGTAGCCTGCGGCTGCCAGGGCGTTCACTTTCACAGTGCCTTTCACTGAGAGGGTGTAGCAGCCCGAGATGCCCTGTGAAGCTGATGTTGAACCATTGTCGAGACCTGCAGTCTTCTGCTCCCAGTTGGTGTCTTTGGTTACGCCACCGGTGGTGTAAGTGAAGGAACCAGCTTTTGCAGGGTAAACGGTGCTTCTAACCGGCAGTGCCGAGAAGGTCTGGCCGGTCATGTTTTTGAACTTGGTGCCGTTTCTGTTGCCGGAGTAGATCTTGTAGGTAGCCAGGGTCCCGTTGGTGTAACCACCGAGGGTACCCGGTACGAACAATGCGTTGCCAAGGCCCGGCATGAAACGCTCATGCTTGGTCGTGTTGCCAATGGCATCGGTGTAGGTCTGAACCTTGGAGCCGTGGATACCACCGAAACCGTTTTCTACGCCGGAGTTGTGGCAGTTGGCGCACTGGATGCCGTAGATGTTACCAAGGTTGCCGCCATGACCGGTGGTCTGAGCGCCATACTTGCCGCCGGTTGCGCCGGAGGTGCCGTCTGCTTTGTTCGCTTCGGTAACTACGCTCATCAGACGGTCTTCGCCGAGACCGCTGTAGTAGGTTGCGGGAACGAACTTGCTATCAGCCCCGTTTACTTCTGCGCGGGTGTTGAAAGCGCCGTTGCAATCTTCGTTAGCGCCTGCTTTTTCATTCAAGTGCGAACCCGTGCCGTATTTCGCAATTACGTGGCAGTTGTAGCAAAGGAGGTACGGCTTGGTTGCGTCTACGATCGCAACAGCAGCCGAGGTGTACTGGATACCGATATGACGTGCATCGGTACCGGCATAGTTGCGCAGCATGTACTCGTTGTTGGAACCGTGTGCGCCGATAACGGCCTTGTTGAAGGGAGCTACGTTAACGTCTGCAGCCTTGAACTGGCCGACCGTGTGGCAATCGCCGCAGTGCAGGGTGGAGTCATCGCCCAGAGTTGTTCCGCCATTGCGGCCGTTCAGCGTGCCGGTTATGTCGGTTTCGCCACCGGCATTACCCAGCGTCGTGTAGGTGGGCTCGAATCTGCCAGCGTCGAAGATGGTTGAGCGCGCGCCGGGCAGAGTTGCTGTGGAGTTGGCTTTGAAAGCTGTGGTGGACACAGTGCGGGCAACAATGCCGTCGCCCCTGGTGCGGCCGGTGTAGCGCTTGCCCAAAACTGCGTGGTGCGAGTTGTTTCCGGTAGCGAACTGGCCGGCTGCGTCAACAACTGCCGGGCGGGCCATCTTGTCGTACTGGTTGGAGATGGTGTCGCCGAACGGGTTGGATGCAGAAGCGGTCTTGCCGGTAAGCGGCGTGATCAGAGCCTGGAGTTTCACGTTCATCGGCGAAGTTGCACCGTTTGCGTCATGGCAGCTCATGCAGAAGGTGTCCATGGTGCTGTGATTGGGCGCTGCCGGATCCCACTGCAGGTCCGCATCGGTATCTGCGTTACGCAGATGGGTTACCGCATCGACCATGTGTTTGGTTCCGTCAACGCCGAACCCGTACTGGCCAACGGTACCTTCAAGGTGGCAGACAGCACACTGCTCGTCTTGAACTTCAACGCCCGGTGCGTTGACGATGTGGTGCGACCACTTGCCGAATTCCTGAGTGACAGCGCGAACGCCGTTGTTGTCATTGACCAACAGAATGTTGCTATAGGGGTTGCTCTGAGCTACGGAGTGGCAACCTTTGCAGCTCAACGGTTTGACACCATGAAGGTTGCCAGGACCGCCAACGCCGGTATCGCTCGTGTGGCAGCTTCCGCAATCGGCATAGGTGGTT
>Ga0209123_1002486_pt1 | contig 15493 bp, 9 predicted proteins | sample BarGraIncu00431A_FD_184500 | JGI IMG/M metagenome (GOLD analysis project Ga0209123, IMG submission 184500) | Arctic peat soil microbial communities from Barrow, Alaska, USA - Barrow Graham LP Incubations 004-31A (SPAdes) (version 2) | ecosystem: Environmental > Terrestrial > Soil > Wetlands >...
AGTTAAGTCAAAATCGGCAGCATTACGACTGTTTACACTAAACCCGACTTTTTCGCCGTTCACCCACAAAAAGAAAGCACAGTCAACGCCTTCAAACGTAATGAAGTTACGACGACCAGCCCAATCGGCAGGAACGTCAAATTCTCTGCGGTAACTTCCCACAGGATTTCTTTCAATAAATGAGGTAAACCATTTTTCAGGTTCGCTCATCACATGCGGAAAGTCTTTTTTGATAGTGTAACCTAAATTGCGATAAAAAGGAGTGCCGTATCCTTGCACTTCCCAGTTGGAAGGCACAATTATTTCTTTCCACGAAGACACGTTGTAATCCGGCTTAAAGAAATCAACCGGACGTTTTTCGGGTGTTGGAACCCAGTTAAATTTCCATGAGCCATTCAGGCTACGACTGAGTGAAGAAGCACGTCTCTTTGCAACTAACGCTTCTTGCAAATTAGCATAGGGCATTAACGTTGCGTGATAAGGTTCCTTGTTAATTCCGAGCATTTCTGGATTTTCAATTTCCGGTGGAATTGGAGCTCCTGTAATAGTCTGTGCACTTATCCTGTTTGCTGAGAAAAAGGACAGAAAAATGAGTGTTGTAAAAATGAATTTTTTCATTGGTATATAATTATTGATTTGTTTATCTATGAAAATATAATTGAATTGTAAAATAATAGTTTTTTATTGGCAAAATGATTTATATTGTAAATATCTCGCTTACATGATTGGTTTTAAACTAGCAACAAAACCTCCTCGACGAAGCATTTTTACTTCGACAGTAGATGTTTTATCAACTACCATATACTGAGTTGCAAAGTCTTTATCATGCTTACCATCAGTTATTAAAATAAGTTTATATTTAATACCTTCAGGTAAAAAATCAAACGATATTTTCTTTCTTTTTTCTCGGTTTTCTGAACTAATACCACCAATATACCAGGCATTGCCCTTCTGACGTGCCATTATAATATCTTTACCGGGATAGCCATCCAGAAATTTAGTATTGTCCCACGAATTAGGAACTTCTTTAAGAAATGATTTTGCTGCATCGGGCAATTCGTAATATCCTTCGGGACGATCGGCCATGTGTTGAATACCCGATTCAAATACTACACTGAGCGCTAACTCATGTCCGTAAGAAGTGATGTGTGGATATTGAGAATTCGTAAATGTCACCGGAGTATAATCCATCGGTCCCACAACATTTCGGGTAAATGGAACGATTGTATTATGTTCGGGTGCAGTGGTTGTAAATTCCGGTCCGTTATTATACCATTCAGCTCCACGAATTCCTTCGAGAGTCATTAAGTGTGGATAGGTTCGTGACCAACCGCGTGGAACAATACAACCATGAAAATAAACCATTATATCAAACTTTGCTGCATCATCTAAAATATCAAGATAATACTTAATCATATCTTGTTTTTCGCTCTCGAAAAAGTCAATTTTCACACCCACTACTCCCAATTTGTTTAATTTGGCAAACTCTTCCATCCGATTTTCATGCGTCAACATCCGATCTCTTGGTGTGGAGGAGACCCAATTATGATTGCCCCCTGAATTATACCACATTAAAGGTTTTACGCCTAATGAATGAATATATTTTAAAGCATCTTCCAATTTTCCACCATTCCCCATGGTATCCCATTCCCAATCAAGCAAGGTGTAGGGCCAGCCCATTGTAGCTGCCAAATCAGCAAATTCGCATACGATTTTAAAATCTTTGGTTCCGTGATTACTCGACCAGTAATTCCAGGATGCAATACCCGGTTTTATCCATTCAGTTTTGGAAACAGTTGAAGGTGTCGATACGTCATCAACCAACGTAGATTCCACAATATCGGCAAGACTACCCATAATAATTACACGCCAGGGTGATTTCCAGGGTAGCGTGATAGTTGGTTTTGACTCACCTAGTCCTCTTCCATTCCATTGATCGGGGAAAGTAAGTTTGTATTTCGATTTTTCAGCTGTATTCGAGAGCTTTGTTCCGCAATAATTCCGGTCTAAATCAGCTTCGTGTATCAAATACCAACAACCCTTATCCTGAGCGTTGAAAAGAGCCGGATAGCCCCAGTCCTGTTGAGTATTTCCATTTGCCAGAGGTGAATATAAACCTTCATTTGCCGGGTTAAACTTTTCTAACCAACGTTTGGTGCTATCAGGGATGGAATAGGCTGTAAGTTCATCATTCATCACATAAGAACCTCCTTTTTCAGGAAATTCATAACGAAATACTACACCATCGTTATAAGCACGGATGATAATATTTAATCTGGCTTTACCAGGATTTTCAAAAGAAACAACCACTTCATTGGCCGAATTGACAGAATGCACACGTTTGCCATGCAACGCAAAATAATTATCGGCTATTAGAATAGGTTTACTAACTTTCAAATATTTAAGTTCTTTCGAAAAATCCTGATCGCTTAGGGTGAGTCCAAGTTTAATTTGAGGAATGGGTTCAACGGTTTTGCCCTTGTTTGTGTAACTTATTTTTAAATACCATTCACCTATATCATTATTTTGCTGGTTGTAGAGTCCAACATTTATCTTTTGATTAGGTGAAATTACAGTAGTTTTCTGTGAAAAAACAATTATCGAACCCAGTAAAGCAAGACCTGTTAATAGATAAGCTTTTATATTCATTCTTTCATTTTTAATAATTTAAGGTAATCATATTGAATTAGCAAATGTATATGATTATAGTATTTTACCGGTATTAATGGTCGACACTTACAAAAACATTCATTTTTAAGATGTTACTTATAACTCACACGATATAACATCAGTGTTTTTGGAGAACCACTGTGATTGTGTAAGTTACGTGTAATTATGTTATAAATATTGAAATATTTTATCAGCACAAATATAGACATTTTTTTTTGATAACAATATTCTCAACCTCTAAAAACTCCATAAATTTTTCAATGTTAGTTTGACAGTGTTTTTTAAAGTTAATACATTAATACGTCTTTCACTGAAATAGTCTTGTTTATCGTATAATAGTCTGATTTATATGTATTTATTTCTTTTTAGGTCATGATGAAGTAAAAATATAATTGATTCTCCCTTGTGAAAAGAAATATACGTACTTTTGCTTACTGAACTGCAATCACTTTTCCACATCCTGCATATTTCACTTCTATGGGTTCGCCGGTAAAACCAATATTTCCAAATTCAATTCCCATACTCAGCAATACGGTAACCTTTTCGGAAAGAAATGATTGTTCGTTTTCAGTCATTTGTACGTTGATAGTTTGTTCAGCTACAAAGCCCTGAGTTGGATACCAATTACTTGTATATACTTCACTTATTCCATTTAGATTTATTTCGGCAGGCGTATAGGCATTTTCATCTTCGCCGAAATACCAATCCGACACTATTCCTAATGCTGCTATCAACCGAAAATAAGGCAACCGTTGAATGTTTTGTATATCATTTACAGTGTTTATGCGAGGCACTTTTATGGTTGCCTGTAACGCTTCACGGTTTATCTCACAACTGATACCCACTCTCAATACACTGTTGAATGGATAATTTTTGTTGAAATTAAACCCTTCCAATGCTTGTCGATATACCGAAAGTTTTAGATTTCGTTTCCCTACTTCAGATTCTTTGTCCAGTTTCATAAGGTTTTTGCCTATACCATTTAGTACCGGAGTCAGGTTATAATCCGCCAGGCGATGTAACCCTCCAAAAGCATAGCGGGTCAGTGAACCGAATTTAGCACAGCCACCCCATTCTTTTTGTTGTTTGCGTAACCCTTCGAACTTGGGTGAAGTAGCTATTTTGTTTTTACTTGCACCGCCTTTGGTGCGCATTATAACCTTATCGCTTCCACGAACCGAATAAAAGGAAACACCTTTAATGCTTCCGGTCATTTGAATTGCTCCTTTGATGATTGCCATAATATTAACGTGCTAATGAGTTAATTTGAAAATTTGATAATGAGACAGATACATTTAATGTAAAACTATAAACTTTTGACCATGAACTACCTACCAATGACTTTCCTCCGTATTTCCTCCCTATCATATTTTGATCACAAAGATACACTATTCAATTGAAATTCAAACTAAATACAAGTAAAATAGTTATCTATATGAATATGTCTTATATATGTTCTTATAATGTTTAATATATGTATTATATATGTCCTATATTAAAATCGAATAAATACCAAATACGGACGTACTGTGGAATAACTTATAAAATAGCATAATCGCATAGGGTTACTACCAGTCGCGTAATAATAATCGCATAGGGTTAAAACCCTACGTTCCACAAATTGGTCGTTTCTACGCGACTGGCTGCAATGCACTCAACAAGTGCCGTAGCCACGACCGATTCTTTTGCGTTGGAATTTATTCCAATGCAAAAGAGAATTCATGCAATTTTCATGCATAAAAAGTTAATTAATTAAAAGTATTTGTATAATTTTGAATTGCAAATAAATAACCTTTAATCATTCATTTTTTATGGCAAATACTTATCACAAAATGTATATTCAATGCGTTTTTGCAGTGAAATACCGCAATGCTGTTATCGAAAAATCGTGGCGATCACGACTGATGGCCGTATTGGGAAATTTGATTAATGAAACCGGTTGCCAAAACATGAAAGTAAACGGTGTGGAAGATCATGTTCATTGTTTTTTCAAGCTTATATCTAATATTGAGGTGTCGGAAGTGATGCAAAGTGTGAAAGCAAAGTCTTCGAAATGGGTGAATGAAAGCGGATTGCTTCGCGATCGTTTTGAATGGCAGCGTGGTTTCGGTGCTTTTTCATACAGTCCATGGGATAAGGATATGATATTTCATTATGTTGAAAATCAGGAGAAACATCATGCCAAACAAAACTTTTTAGATGAATATCTTGAAACTTTGCGAAAGCATGAGGTGGAATTTGATGAACAATATATTTTTGAGGAGTTGATATAAATTCTCGCATAGAGTTGAAACATCCAAACAATTGCATAGGGTTAAGACCCAAACAAATCTCTTTAATTCCAGAGGTTAAAATCTCAGGCAATGAAATGAATCGTGGCTTCGCCACTGGCTGCAATGCACTCAACAAGTCGCATCGCGACGACCGATTTTGAGAGCGTGGGGTTTTAACCCCATGCGATTTGTCGAGGGGAATTCATTCCAATGCAATAATCCAATGCAATAATATTCCAATTAGTTTAGATTTTCAATTCCAATGCAATGTTTAAAAAATAATTTTATGTATATTTGCAAATCAAATAAAAAAATAATGTACAGACGTCCTACATGGCGTCTCAACAAAAACCAGACAGTAAAACAATTTTCAACATTCTAAAATAGCATTCTGCTATTGTTCGCTTCACCGAAACCTAGGAAATTTCATTTAAGCGACACACAAAAGATTAATAAGCAAAATGCTCATGCCAACCGGCGTGGGCTTTTGATTTATCTTTGTGTGTAGGCTTCCTAGGGCCTCGGTGAAGGGTAAGGATTTAGTCCACGCTTTTTGCATACGGGACTTTCTTCTTATCAGTGAATAATGGCAGCCGCTCAGGCAAGCCATGAACAACACCTTAATCGACAATTCTACAGATGCGCTGAAAATGCTTTCGGTGTTGAAAAAGTGCATCGCTGATGAAAGCTTTTCCGAAATAATGATTGCCACGGGTTATTGGGATTTGCCCGGTATGGTGATACTCTATGATGAACTGAAAGCTTTTTTGGAACGTGAAAACACTACGTTCAGATTGATAATTGGCAAAGAACCGGTTGTAAGATTGTACCAACAATCTGAACCTTCTCCAAAAGATGACTTTCCCGGACAATATCTAAAAAAAGATATTAATGCGCTGACTCTTACCTCTGACTATCAAAAAGTAGTCCAGTTGCTTCTCGATTATTGTAACTCGGATATTGATAATTCCAAACTCCAAATCAAAATATACGGACAAGGTGCTGAGGAGCAGTTTTTACATGCCAAATGCTATATTTTCAAAGGAACTGAGACCGCTTGTGGTTTAATTGGCAGTTCTAACTTTACCCAAAAAGGATTGGAAGATAATGCAGAGTTAAACTATTTGGAAACAGATGGTTTGCGTGTATCCTCAACTCAGGTGGCTGTTGCAAATACCAAAAGTCACTTGATGTGGTTTGAGGAAAAGTGGGAACAAAGCACAGACTGGAATCAGATTTTTTTGGAAGAAGTGCTGAAGCCTTCGCCCATTGGCAAAAAAGCCTTCGAAGAAAAAGAACCGAAACCATCCAAAGAGCTTACTCCCTACGAAGTGTATATCAAATTTCTGCAATGCCAGTGGGGCGATTTTATTGACGAAAAATGGAGCAACGTACTCGAAAGTATATTGCCCGATACCATTAAGAAGCTCAAATATCAACTATTTGCTGTAAATCAGGCCTATTCAATTATGCATCGGCATCATGGAGTAATGATAGCCGATGTTGTAGGTTTAGGGAAAACAATGGTGGGTATAATGTTGCTGAAACGCTTCCTGACTGATGCTGATCCAGAAGGTCGTAACCGAAATATATTGATTGTAACGCCACCCGCCATTAAAAAATCGTGGGAGGACACAATTGCTCTGTTCGATAAAAATCAGGATGATAAACTTTGTAATCATATCGAATTCATTACTACTGGTAGTATTGGAAAACTGACTGGGACTATTGAAGAAGGCGAAGATGATGTAGAAACTGAAACAGGTGAATTTGAAGATAGTATTGATAACAGTAAAAACTACGGGTTGATTCTGGTTGACGAAAGTCATAAATTCCGCAACAGCACTACCCAAATGTATCAGCAATTAGATGAGCTGATTGGAAATACCTATCCACAGCCTTATGTCGTATTACTTTCGGCAACACCACAAAACAATAGTCCGGAGGATTTAAAGAATCAGATTTACCTGTTTCAGCGGGAACATAATAATACCACGCTCGAAAAGATTGACGGACGTAAGTTGGAAACCTTTTTTGCTGAGAAGAACCGAATCTTTAAAGAACACATTAAAAACCGACAATCAAACAATCGGGCGTTAATTGAAATGTCGAGGGATATTCGGGAACGGGTGCTCGATTCGTTAGTGGTACGACGCACCCGAACCGACATACGGAAGTTCTACGCGGATGATATGCAAGAATTAAAATTTCCTGAAATAAACGGTCCGAATGTACTGAAATACGAAATGGATGAGCAGTTGAGTAAGCTGTTTTTTAAAACCATGGATGTGATTGCCGATTTCAATACTGAAACAGGAGAACTTAATTTCAACAATCAGAACGGTTTAGGTTTTTACCGTTACCGTGCCATCGAATACCTTACCAACCCTGAATATAAAGGACGATACGAAAAACGCAACTTAACAGCTGAAGCTACTTCTAAACGCTTAGCACGTATCATGCAAATTCTGTTGGTGAAACGACTTGAGAGCAGCTTCAGTGCTTTCAAAAGTTCGTTGCATAACCTGCAACGATATACTCAAAACATGATTGAAATGATTGAAAACAATCGTGTTTTTATATGTCCCGATATAAATGTAAATGCAGAACTGAATACCGACCTGAAAAACAAATCATTAGAAGAATGTTATGAAGATATTCAACGAAAAATTGATAGGAAAGGCGGAAATAACTTCAGGTATTACGCCGCAGATTTAGACCCGGAATACCTGAAAAAGCTGAAAGGGGATAAAAAATTGATTGATAAACTTTGTCTGGATTGGGATGCTACTACCTACGACCCCAAACTTATCAAGTTCCTCGATGAGTTAGACAAAACACTTTTCGGAGAAATTAATAATCCTCACGGCTATGACCCCAAAAAGTTAGTCATTTTTACCGAAGCCATTGACACTGTAAAAGAACTGAAACGACATATTGAAGGCAGAAAAGGGTATCGGGTACTGGCAATCACTGCAGAAAACCGCGATGCGATGAGCGAGAAGATTAAAGCTAACTTTGATGCCAACGCTGAAAATAAAAGCGATGATTTTGATATCATAATTACCACCGAAGTATTGGCAGAAGGTGTAAACCTCCATCGCAGCAATGTGATAGTAAATTACGATACACCCTGGAATTCTACCCGACTCATGCAACGAATCGGGCGTGTAAACCGAATCGGTTCAAAAGAAGATTTTGTGTATGTATTTAATTTCTTCCCTACGGTACAAAGCGATGCACAAATAGACCTTGTTCATAAAGCACATACCAAACTACAGGCATTCCACAGCTTGTTTGGTGAAGATAATCGTGTGTACAGCGACAATGAAGAAGTAGAATCGTATGGTCAAGACCCCATTACTTTACAACATTTAGTGGATGGTGAAGAGTCGCCGCTCGAAAAATACATTGCCGAACTAAAACAATTCAAGCTAAACTATCCCGAAGAGTATGAAAGGATTACCCAATTAAACGAGCATTTATTTGTAGGAAATACCAGTAGTTGCGACGAATCTCTTTTTCTGGTTCGTGGTCAAAGCAATAACGGTTTGTGTATATCGGTTGACAACGAGGGAATTTCCAAAGATATACCCGTGATAGAAATGGCAGAAAAGATACGATGTACGTCCGAAGCCTTTTCCACCGCATTGCCCGAAAACTGGGAAGCTATCCAACATAAGGCCTTATATGAATTCAACAATTTCTTCAACAAAATGCGAACAGGGAAGGAACAAAAGAAAGTTACCAAAGAAGCATTGGATATTGTTCATAAGAAGCTATTGCAACACTATAGTTTCAAACCCGAAGTAAAGGAATTATTGAATAAAGCCGATAAACTTATCCGAAAAGGAGATGTGCATTTATCCAACAAAATCATAAAGTTCTATGATTTTGTTGTCAGTCCACAACAAACCCTTTTTGATATGAACCTGTCCGATTTGGAAGCCATTCTTGAAAAAGAAATGGAAGGAGTGCGAAAACGGGTAAACAGCGAATTGAGTGGAAAACCGGTAATTACGTTGGGAGTTGGAAATAACCCTCAAATATCCTAAAAACCATTGCATAAGGTAAAAACCAAAAAAAAGATTGCATAGGGTTAAAAACATTTTCTTTTTATGCATAGGTTAAAACCCTACGCAACATAAATCGGTCGTCGCTACGCGACTGGCTGGCGTAAAGCGAAATAGCGAGTGGCGTAGCCACGACCGATTTGAAGAGCGTGTGAATTTATTCACATGCGATAAAAAAGAAAAAAATATAACACAACAATATGGAAGATTTCAAAAAATTCTTTGAGAAAGATTATCAGGGTATAAATGAGTTTGTTAATAAAATAATCTCAGCGGTTTTCGGGAATTTATTTGTGGAAGCCACTGAAGATATTCTACAATCCAATCCCAATTACAAACCGGCAGCCGAAAGAGCCAATATTTTATCCATCAAACGTTTTGGAGCTTGCGATGACTTGGATGTTCCCTTGCAATTTTTTGATATTACGCTGTCCGAAACAATTCGCTTAGCCTATTCCCGTGTAAATATTCAGGCATTGGTGCGACAGTTGATGGAAACCTACTCTGCCGCTTTGATTGTATTCCATTATCCCGACAATAAAGGTGATTGGCGGGTTTCATATGTATCAAAAGACAGCAATGCCACCGATGCTACTTCGGCAAAACGCTACACTTACCTGATGGGCGAAAATCAAAAATGCCGAACGGCGGCTGAAAGATTCGCTATACTTGCCAACAAAGAGAAAAATGTAGCCAATATCACCGAAGCGTTTTCGGTGGAAGCACTCACCAAAGACTTTTACAAAGAACTTTTTGCATGGTATCAATGGGCATTGTCCGACAATGATGGATTTGAAACTACTTATCCGAACGATACAAGCATAGAAACAGACGACCGTAAAATTGATGAACATATTATCCGACTGATTACCCGGTTGATGTTTGTGTGGTTTATTAAACAAAAGAAATTAGTACCTGAAAAGATATTCAAAACCCATGAGCTTCAAAATATTCTTAAAAGTTTTGATCCAACGAGCAAAGATTCGGGCAATTACTATAATGCTATACTTCAAAACCTGTTTTTTGCAACGCTCAACAAACCCATCAATGAACGGGAGTTTGCAAGTTTAGGATCATTTCAGGAACAAAGGGAACATTACGGCATTAAAACATTGTTCAGGGATGCCAAAGAAGGTACCTGGTTTAATAAATCCAAAGAAGGAATAATTGAATTATTCAAAGAAGTGCCTTTTCTGAATGGCGGATTATTTGAATGTTTGGATAAAGAAAATACCGATGGAAAGTTTATGTATTACGATGGTTTCAGCCGGAAATCCGGAAGACAAAGCAGGGCTTTCTTACCCAATTGTCTGTTTTTCGACCCTGAAAGAGGGATAATTCCCTTGCTGGAGAAATATAACTTTACCGTAGAAGAAAATACGCCAAGCGATGTAGAAGTAGCTCTTGACCCTGAATTGTTGGGAAAAGTATTCGAAAATCTGCTGGGTGCATTCAACCCCGAAACCAAAGAAACAGCCCGCAAACAGTCCGGTTCGTTTTATACACCGCGCGAAATTGTGAATTATATGGTGGATGAGAGTTTGATAGCATACCTCACCAATGCTAGTCCCGATATTGATGAAAAAATCGTTCGGCAATTGTTTACAAATGACTGTTTACCTGAAGAATTAAAAAAATCGCCTGAAAACTGTAATAAACTTGTTGATGCTATAAAAGCCGCTAAAATGCTTGACCCTGCTTGTGGTTCGGGGGCATTCCCTATGGGTATGTTGAACAGAATGTTGAATATATTGCAGAAATTGGAAAACACCCATTCCAATTACAATACAAAATTGCATTTAATTGAGAACTGCATTTATGGAATCGATATTCAAACCATCGCCGTACAAATTACCAAATTGCGGTTTTTTATTTCACTGATTTGCGAACAAACACCAACGAAAGATGAGGCAACAAACTATGGAATTATAGCCTTGCCAAATCTCGAAACAAAATTTGTAGCTGCCAATACCCTGATAGGATTAGCTAAAAAGCCAGAACAAGGTAACCTGTTTGAAGATCCTGAAGTAGAAATTACCAAAAATGCCTTAAAAGATATTCGCCACCGCCATTTCTCTGCTACCAATGCAAATCAGAAAAAGGAATTCCGAAAACATGACGCCGTTCTGCGTGAAAAATTGGCTAAACTGCTTGAGGAAAACAGCGATTGTACACACGAAGATGCCCTCCAACTGGCAACCTGGAATCCGTATGACCAAAATACTTCTTCGACCTTTTTTGATGCTGAATGGATGTTTGGAATAAAAGGGGGATTTGATTTGGTGATTGGGAATCCACCGTATTTTTCTATCTCATCCCTTGAGAAAAAAAATCAAGAAATATATAAAAGTCAATTTTATTTCAATTACTCCAAAAGTACTGACATTTATTGTTTGTTCTTTGAAAAAGGAATAAACTTATCAAAAAAAGATGCTCATATTTGTTTCATAACTTCAAATCAATGGCTTCAAACTAATTACGGCAGAGTTTTACGGCAATTTTTTCAAGAACATTCAAACCCTATAACATTGATAAATTTTGGGGGATTAAAAGTCTTCGAAAGCGCAACAGTAGATACGAGTATTCTAATTTTAAAAAGGGGAAATTGTGAATTTAGGTTATCTGCATGTCATTTTAAAAATGATTATGATATTAAGCAATGTATAAATGAGTATTTTGACAAAAATAAAATTCTTTTGACAAATTATATTTATGAAAGATGGACAATTACAGATAGTTATAAATCAAATTTGAGTCAAAAAATTAGAAATAAAGGAAAACAATTGTTGAATTGGGATGTTGAGATATTTAGAGGATTGCTTACAGGTTTAAATGAAGCATTTATTATTGACTCTGTAAAAAAGGAGGATTTAATAAACGAGGATAAAAGGAATGCTGAGATACTTAAACCATTATTGCGAGGTAGAGATGTTCATAAATATCACAAAAATTGGAATGAACTATGGTTAATAACTACCAGAAATGGTATTGACATTGAAGATTATCCTAGTATTTTGAGATACTTAGGGAGCTTTGGAGAAAAAATTAATAACAGGTCGGATCAAGGAGAAAATTGGTGGAATTTAAGGGCTTGTAATTATTATGAGAATTTTGATTTTCCTAAAATTATTTATCCTGAAACTACTGTTCGCCGTTCTGAATTTTATCTTGATGATGAGGGTTATTATATTGATAAGACTTGTTTTATGATAACAGGCGTATCATTATCCTATTTAAATGCAATATTATCATCAAAATTGATGGAATGGTTTCTTGAAACAGAATTAAGATCTTTAGGCAAAAAAAGCATACAGTATTCAAAGCAATACATTGAACAAATACCAATTCCTGAGATTTCATCTAATAAACAGAATTTAATAATTGATATGATTGAAATAATTCATTCCCTCAAAAAAGAAAATCCTCAATCCTATACCACTGATTTAGAGCAACAAATAGACAACCTTGTTTACAAGCTATACGATTTGACATACGATGAAGTAAAAGTAGTAGATCCTGATTTTGGGTTGAGTGAGGAGGAATATACAGCGATAAATATTTAAAGATAAATATGGAAGAAGTAAATCAAGAAATCTATCAACAGATATTGGATTTTATACGCAATAGATATCGTATATACATTAAACATGAAGATACAATATGGTTTGGTAGAGCATCTTTTACTGTAGAAATGCTTGCAGGTTGTTCGTATGAAACCTTGATGAAATATCCGGAAAAAGGTATAGAGTATGTGGTGAGTTATACATTTGATTACCTATGCACTTAATAACAATCACAAATAACCAACACTATGGTTGAAAAAACTAACAGATTTTGGAAACCTGTTAGGTGTAAAGTTGTCATGAAATTGCATTAAGATTGCATAGGGTTAAAACCCTACGCAATGCAAATCGGTCGTCGCTATGCGACTGGCTGGAAATACCCTCATTCTCTTTCCCGCATAGCGTTAAAACGCCACGCTCCATAAATTATCCGTCGCTACGCGACTTGCTTTGATGCGCTCCTTGCAAGTGGCGTATGGTACATTCCGACAAAGCGGAAGCCACGACCGATTTTAGGAGCGTATGAATTTATTCATATGCTCCCGAATGCGATTGACCGAGCGTATGAATTTATTCATATGCTCCAAAATATAATCCAATCCAAGAAAATGCAAGATAAATAGAATGGAAGATGTTGTAATTTATCTTCTGTTTGCATGATATTTTGCAAGTTTGTCCTTTGGATAACTATGGCAATTGATAAAGTAAGTTAAACTTTTGAGCATTTGCATTTAAAGTTTCTTAATAGAATTTGGCGGTATTACGCAAATGAGCGCAAATGTACGCAAACCATACGTAATGTGCTGTTATATTGTATTTTGTGATATTTTATTGTCTTGTGTATATGGGATTTCAGCAGTATTTTGAACGTCAAAAACAAAGAGTGGCATGTTGTCATTTCGGAAAGTAGATGGCACTAATTATTATGGCTTTAGCCCAAAACCCGATGACGGGACAAATGAGTGGAACTGTTGGTAATTTTGTTACCTGCACGCATGGCAAACAAAATGTAATTCGTTCCAAAGCGTTTAAACCACGAAACGCTAACACTGAATCTCAACAAAAACAGAGAAGCAGTTTTAAATTAGTCGTGGAAGAGTATCAATCGTGGGGTGGAATTACCGACCTTGGTTTTTCAGAAGTTGCAGAAGGGCAATCACCTTACAATCTTTTTATGGCTGCCAATTTGCCCAAAGCTATTGATATTAGCGGTGCAGAAGCAGCGATTGATTACAGTAAATTGATAGTTAAATGGTTCACTACCCGTAATGGTGGTATCTGAAGCATCAATCGTTGCAGAAGGAATCAGTATTGGTTATAAAACCAACGTCATTATTCCTAAAATTAATGAAACTGATGAAGTGGTAGCTATTGCCAAAACTAAAGCGGGAGAAGTTTTGATTGAAACGAAAGTGCGTGGTTCAGAACCGGTTGGAACTATTGTGATTTCGTATCCGGGTATCAAAGCAGCGGATGTGAAATGTTGCTATCTCTACGCTCGAAGTACGGATAGTAGTAAAGCATCGACGTCGGTGTATGTGCCCCTAATCAATTAACAGTAATTTAAAGAAAAGACTCTCTGCAGGTTTAAGGCTTACAGGGAGTTTTTTGTTTCATAAGTAATATTCAAATAAGGTTTAACCTGAAAAAATTTTATTATCTTTGAACTTTCAATTAATTCTGAAGTAAAATAGACGATGATTTGTAAACAATAATCTAATGAGTCATGAGCAGAATTATTATTTTAATACTAATGCATGCGGTAGGGGATTTCATTCTGCAAGGTAGTAAACTAAGTAAACTTAAATCCTTAAAATTACCCTGTTTATTAGAACATGTAGGAATGTATACTTTATTATTTATTGCGTTAAGTCCATTATTACTTGGATTGACAATAATTCAGGGTTTGATATTTAGTGTGGCTAATGGAGTACTTCACTTGATAATTGATTACTTTACAGGCAAATTTAAAACTAAATATTATGAGGTTGATGAATCTAAATATATAACTACGATAGGAATTGATAAATTCAGTAATAGTATAATGCTTGGTTTTTAATTAAAAAAGGAGTTTCTTGACTCCTTTTTTTTGTTTATTATTAAGTTATGTCAACTAATTTAATTCTTATATAGTTTTTGTGGGAAATTCATGTTAAACATTCAATTTTTTTTTGTATTTTTGTCTGTTGATGAAATTAATTCGATTTACCTGTAAATTTCTTGTTCATTATCTATTTGCCCGACATAGCAAAGGTTATGGAGTGCATTCACCGTACTTATATCAATTTCTTGAAAATGTAGTTTATGATAAAAGTTCGTTTTATATTTTCTCTAACATAGAAGCTGTAAGGAGAAATTTGATAAATGATAAAAGAATTTTGAGTGTTATAGATTTTGGTACAGGAAAAGACGGAAAATATACAATTTCTCAAATTGCAAAAAACTCTCTGAAACAGGCAAAATATGGTCAATTGCTTTTTAAGGCTGTTAATTTTTCCAAATCAAAAAACGTTTTAGAATTAGGAACATCGTTTGGTTTGACCACCAGTTATTTAGCATCATCATCAACTGATATAAAATGTATATCATTAGAAGGAAGTACAGAAATTGCAAAAGTGGCGAAAGAGAATTTTAAAAAATTACAGGTTGAAAATATTAAAATAATAACCGGGAATATTGATCATACACTCAATAATGCTTTAAATGAATTTGATCAAATAGATTTTATTTTTTTAGACGCAAATCACAGATTACCACAAGTATATAGTTACTTTGAGCAATGCTTAATGAAAGTGCATGATAAAACAGTTTTAGTGATCGATGATATCTATTGGTCGGCAAATATGGAAAATGCGTGGTCTAAAATAAAGAGTCATGAACTGGTAACATCTACTTTCGATTTTTTTCAATTTGG
>Ga0209123_1002487_pt1 | contig 15493 bp, 11 predicted proteins | sample BarGraIncu00431A_FD_184500 | JGI IMG/M metagenome (GOLD analysis project Ga0209123, IMG submission 184500) | Arctic peat soil microbial communities from Barrow, Alaska, USA - Barrow Graham LP Incubations 004-31A (SPAdes) (version 2) | ecosystem: Environmental > Terrestrial > Soil > Wetlands >...
TCAGAATTGTCAAAGAAGAAATCAGATCATTTATAGATGATTTCCGTGATTTAGTTATGGTACTCGCTTGTGCCTTATCTAATTTCAAACTAAAATATCAATAACAAACTAACTTATATAAACTCTATTATACAGTTATATACTGAAAGAATAATTATTTTTTTTAGTATAAATAATTATTGGTAAAGCTCCTAAGTAATATTAAAGGGACAAGCGACTTCCCAGTCGCTTGAAACAAATACATCAAGCGACTGGGAAGTCGCTTGTCCCTTACTTATCTAATTTCCATCATGCGCTTAAATCCTACTTCCGCTTTCTTTTAAAAAACTCTTTTACAAGTTTACTGCATTCATCTTCCAATACACCCGAAACCACTTCTGTTTTGGGATGAATTGCTTCAGGGGCAAAGCGCATAAAACCTCTTTTTTCGTCAGAAGTTCCGTACACAATTCTACTTATTTGTGACCATCCCAACGCTCCAGCACACATCACACATGGCTCAACAGTAACAAAAAGCGTGCAATTAGTCAGGTATTTTCCGCCAAGAAACTGAGCTGCGGCTGTAATAGCCTGCATTTCGGCATGTGCAGTGACATCGGTCAGCGTTTCGGTGAGGTTATGACCACGGGCAATAATCCGATCCTGGCAAACAATAACAGCTCCAATGGGTACTTCATCTCGCTCACCGGCTTTGTAAGCTTCATTGAGAGCTTGTTTCATGAAATATTCATCGGTAAACATCTGCATCAATTTTGTTGTTTCGCTTATTAAAATTTCTATTCATCTGAGAAATGGACTAAGACATGTCGATAAGAATTGAAAATCTTCGATTTTGAAACAAACCCCAGATACACTTTATTGTCATCAACAACAGGCAAATACAATGTTTGCTAATCTTTAAATATTGGAATTACATTCTTTCAGGAACATCAATTCCCAACAAACTCATACCTGTTTTTATAACAGAAGCAATTGATTCGGAAAGTACCAACCGAAATTGTTTCAATCCGGCATTTTCTTCTTTCAAAATGGTGAAATCGTGGTAGAACTGATTGTATTCTTTCACCAGTTCATAAATGTAATTGGCAATCAACGCCGGACTGAATTCTTCGCCGGCCAGCTGAACAACTGACGGAAACTCGCTCAAAAGCTGAACGAGGTAACTTTCTTTCTCGGAAATTTCTAAATCCGTATTGTTTAAAGTCTTGAAATCAATCCCCTGTTCGGTAGCCTTCCGCAAAACTGATTTTATCCGGGCATGAGTATATTGAATAAACGGTCCGGTATTTCCATTAAAATCAATGGACTCCTTTGGATTAAAAGTCATATTTTTGCGTGGATCGACTTTGAGAATAAAATACTTAAGCGAACCCAATCCTACCATACGAACAATTGCTTCAATTTCTTCCGGTGTGCAATTATCAAGTTTTCCCAGTTCCTGAGAAGTTTCACGTGCGGTCTCAATCATTTCTTCCATTAAATCATCGGCATCAACCACTGTTCCTTCGCGGCTTTTCATTTTTCCTTCGGGAAGTTCAACCATTCCGTATGAGAAATGTACGAGGCTTTTTCCCCATTCAAAACCAAGTTTATCAAGCAGAATGGAAAGAACCTGAAAATGATAGTTTTGCTCGTTACCAACCACATATACCATTTTATTGATAGGATAATCGTTGTAACGAAGCTTGGCAGTTCCAATATCTTGCGTCATATACACTGAAGTTCCATCGGCTCGAAGCAATAGTTTTTCGTCCAATCCGTCACCAGTTAAATCAGCCCAAACCGATCCATCTTCGCGGCGATAAAAGGCTTTCATAGCTTCGCCACGTTCAACTTCCGATTTTCCTTCGAGATATGTTTGAGATTCGTAGTAAATTTTGTCGAAACTTACACCCATTTGTTGGTAGGTTTTATCAAAACCTGCGTACACCCAACCGTTCATCATTTCCCACAGTTGACGCACATCAGCATCATTATTTTCCCAAGCTAGCAGCATTTTTTGAGCGTCGAGAATCAACGGAGCAGACTTTTTAGCTTCTTCTTCAGTCAAACCTTTGCCCATCAACTCTTTGATTTCGGCTTTAAAATGTTTATCAAAAATTACATAATATTTCCCAACCAAATGATCGCCTTTCAAACCTGAGCTTTCAGGAGTTTCACCGTTGCCAAACAATTTCCAAGCCAGCATCGATTTGCAAATATGAATCCCACGGTCGTTTACAATATTGGTTTTCACCACCTTCCAACCGTTTGCCTTTTGAATTTCAGCAATGCTGTGACCGAGTAAATTATTGCGAATATGACCAAGGTGAAGGGGTTTATTGGTATTTGGTGACGAATATTCTATCATCATTAAGGCAGCATTTTCATCTGCCGTTTTAGTCCCAAATGAATCATCTAAATGAATCGAATTCAGAGTATCCAGCCAATAACTTTTGCTGATGCTTAGATTCAAAAATCCTTTGATAACATTGAATTTTGAAACAACCGGATTGTTTTTTATCAGGAATTCTCCAATTTCCTGACCAGTCTGTTCGGGCGATTTGCGGGCAGCCTTCACAAAAGGGAAAGTTACAACAGTTAAGTCGCCTTCAAATTCTTTCTTTGTTTTTTGAAGTTGTATCTGATTTTCATCAACTTCAAAACCATAAAGTGACTTTACAGCTTCCACAACTGACGTAATAAGGATTGATTCTAAATTCATTTTAAGTATTTTAGATAGTTGCAAAATTATATGCAGAGAAAGATAACGCTTTTGAAAACAGGACGCAGGATTAATTTAGCAATGTTGCTAGATTAGATTTTGACCCGTTGAAAATATTTAAATCTACATACCCTTTTATTCCGGGTAATTTATGTTTATTTGAAGTTTGCCAGAAAGTCCAGTTTCCATCTGGTTTTGCTTTATAATCTACTATCCAGAGTTTGCATTTTTCGGGCATACATCCCTTAAGATAAAGATTAAAGAATCTATTATTGCAGTATATTATTGGATAACAAGCTAGTTTTTCTGCAATGGTCTTAATGAAATCCATTAATTCAGCCTTTACCAAAAATGCTGGTGGCATTTTTTTTGCAAATTCGAGATCAAGTACCGGTGGCAAATCTCCGGTATTGAATTTAACTGTTGACAAAAAATTATTTGCCTGATCATGTCCACTATTCTTGTAAGTAAAGAAATGGTATGAACCTACCGGAATATTTTTATCTCTGGCTTCTTTGTAATTCCAATCGTACTTATTATCCTTATTTGTAATGCCTTCAGTTGCTTTTAAAAAAACGAAATGTGGCTTCTGATTATTTAATGTATCCCAATCAATTTCGCTTTGATGATGTGAAACATCTACTCCCCAAACTTCACCTTCCGTATTTACCTGAATAGGAACAAAAGTGCTCACTTTGTGATGTTTAATTTGCTTGTGATGCTTCTTCGCATTCGCTTGAAATTGAAATAAAATATTGAAAACAAGCAATATGTAAATTGTTTTTTGCATGTTGTGTCTAAATCACAAAGATTATGTTGACAATTTTATAATTCTGTTTAATTTACAACTTCCATTGCTTTTTCAATAGCTCTTTGAATTCCATCCGGATTTTTACCTCCAGCAGAAGCAAAGAATGGTTGTCCGCCACCGCCGCCCTGAATTTCTTTGGCCGCATCGCGGGCAATGGTTACGGCATTCATTCCGCCGGCAACAAGGTCGTCGGAAATTAGAATAGTAAGTGATGGCTTGCCATCGAATACGCAACCGGCCACGAAGAACAGTTTTTCAGTCACAACATTACGAATCTGGAATGCCAGTGTTTTCACTGCGTCGGCAGGCAATTCAGCATCGACCTGAATAACTTTTATGCCATTTATAATCTTGGCTTCTTCGATAAGAATATCGCGAAGATTCATAATTTTTTCGTGCATAAAATCTTCCACCTGTTTCTTTAATCCGCTGTTTTCTTCAATTGATTTTTGAATGGCAGAAATTAAGTCCGGTGTATTATTGAAAAACTCGCGGGCATCCGAAATGAAATCCTGTTGTTCATCCAGCAGTTTTTCAACACCTTTGGCAGTGATAGCTTCCAAACGGCGGATTCCGGCAGCAATGGATGATTCGGAAACAATACGTACCATACCAATCTCGCCGGTGGCTTGTACGTGAGTTCCCCCGCAAAGTTCGGTGGATGTGCCGAATTGAATAACACGAACCGTTTCGCCGTATTTTTCGCCAAACAAAGCCATAGCACCCATAGCCTGTGCTTCGGCAATCGGCGTATCGCGACGTTCGATCAGCGAATAATTTGCCCGGATTTTCCGATTGGCAATTTCTTCCACTGCACGAATTTCTTCTTTCGTCATTTTCTGAAAATGCGAAAAGTCAAAACGCAACGAATCCGGACTTACATACGAACCTTTTTGTTCCACATGCGTTCCCAACACTTCACGCAAAGCTTCGTGCAGCAAGTGCGTTGCCGAGTGGTTGCATTCGGTTGCCTTGCGTTTTTCGGTATTAATTTTTGCTGTAAAAGTAGCCATAACGTCATTTGGGAGCTGCTTGGCAATATGTACGGCTAAGTTATTTTCTTTTTTAGTATCCAGAATTTCAATAGTTTCATCATCCGAAACCAGCATTCCGCAATCACCAACCTGACCACCCATTTCGGCATAGAAAGGCGTGTTGGAAAGTACTAGTTGATAGAATTCCTGATTCTTTTGTTTCACTTTGCGGTAGCGAAGAATCTCGGTATCAAATGAAGTGAAATCGTAGCCAACAAATACGCTGTCGCCTTCGCGAACGGTTACCCAGTCACCGGTTTCAGTAGCAGCAGCATTGCGGGCACGTTCTTTTTGTTTTTGCATTTCGGAAGTGAATTCATCGATATTTACGGTGAAATTATTTTCACGCAAAATCAATTCGGTTAAGTCCAACGGAAATCCAAAAGTATCATACAAAGTGAAAGCCACTTTGCCTTCAATTTCAGTATTTCCGCCTTTCTTGGAATCTTCCATTACTTTGTCAAGCAACCGGATTCCGGTTTCGAGCGTGCGAAGGAACGATTCTTCTTCTTCTTTAATTACTTTTTCAATCAGTGTTTTTTGTGAAACCAGTTCGGGATAAGCTTTTCCCATAACTGCACACAAAACATCAATTAATTTGTACATAAATGCGGAGCGTTGGTCGAGGAAAGTGTAACCGTAACGCACGGCACGGCGCAAAATGCGGCGAATCACATAACCGGCTTTGGCATTCGATGGCAATTGACCATCTGTAATAGAGAAAGCAATGGTACGGATATGGTCAGTAATAACACGCATGGCTATGTCAATCTTCTCGTTTTTCCCGTATTCAGATCCACATACGCGACCTATTTCAGAAATAATTGGAGTAAATACATCGGTATCGTAGTTCGATTGTTTACCCTGAATAGCCATACACAAGCGTTCGAAGCCCATTCCGGTATCGATAACTTTCGCAGGTAATCCTTCGAGCGAGCCGTCAGCTTTGCGATTGTATTGCATGAACACGTTGTTCCAAATCTCAATTACCTGCGGGTGACTGCCGTTTACGAGCGTCAAACCATCAATTTTTGCACGTTCCGCGTTATCGCGGATATCGATATGGATTTCGGAGCACGGACCACAAGGACCTGTATCGCCCATTTCCCAAAAATTATCTTTTTTATTTCCGTTGATTATGCGGCTTTTTGGCAGGAATTGTTCCCAGATTTTGGCTGCTTCATCGTCGCGTTCCAGTCCTTCGGGGGCATACCCTTCGAAAACGGTTACATAAAGGCGGTCGGTATCCAGTTTCAATACATCAATCAGGTATTCCCAAGCCCATTCGATGGCTTCTTTTTTGAAATAATCACCAAACGACCAGTTACCGAGCATTTCGAACATGGTGTGGTGGTATGTATCATGCCCAACTTCTTCCAGATCGTTGTGTTTCCCGCTTACGCGAAGGCATTTTTGCGAATCGGCTACTCGGGAATATTTTATCGGGTCGTTCCCCAAAATAATGTTTTTGAATTGGTTCATTCCGGCGTTGGTAAACATCAAAGTAGGATCATCTTTGATTACCATGGATGCTGATGGAACAATTTTGTGCCCTTTCGAAGCAAAAAAGTCGAGAAAAGATTGACGAATTTCCTGTGAAGTCATTTTATAATTTACTTTGACCCCTTGCCACCAAAAGGAGGTTCAAAAAGTTCCCTTTAGAGGAAATAGGGGTTTTAGGGTTAATAATACCAAACAAAGACTGCAAAAGTAGCTCAAATTTATTATTTTTGCAGCAAAAGTACCTATAAAAATTGCAATGACTTGTTGTTTTTCTCTTAGAAATGTTTGATTGACACTCCATTTGCTCTAATTTTAGATTTGAGTGTAATACTTTTACATTCGAATAACGAAAATAATTCCATGGCCAAGAAAAAATTCCATTTTAATCCAGAAACGTTAAGTTATGAGCAAATTGAACAGACAATTACTCATTGGCTTAAACAATTAGCAATACATGCAGTTTCGGGACTATCGTTGGGAATAATATTCTTCTTAATTTTTGTTTCAACTATTCAATCGCCTGAAGAAAAACAACTCAGCCAGGATAAAAGCCATATGGAAGCGCAATACAAAGTGTTGCAAAGACAGTTGTCTGAAGTTCAATATGTAATGAGTGATTTGCAGCAGCGCGATGACAATTTGTATCGAGTCGTTTTTCAAGCTGACCCGATTCCACTTTCAGTACGTCGTGGAAGCTCTGCTAATACAGAATATTACGAACAATTGCTGGATATGACAAATTCAGAAATAGTTGTATCAACTACAAAGAAACTGAATGAATTAAAAAAAGAACTTTATATTCAGTCAAAATCGTACGATGAACTTGTATTATTAGCCAAAAATAAAGAAACCATGCTCGAAAATCTTCCGGCTATTCAGCCTGTGTTGAATAAAAATCTAACACGAATGGCTTCTGGATACGGTTGGCGAATTGATCCAATTTATCACAGCCGTAGGTTTCATGCCGGAATGGATTTTACGGCACCTATTGGAACTGATATTTACGCCACCGGAAATGGCGTAGTTATAGTTGCAGGATGGGAACAAGGTTATGGAAATTGTGTACAGATTAATCATGGTTATGGATATGTTACTTTGTTTGGACACATGAGTGCTATAAAAGTTCGCCCCGGCCAGAAAGTAAAACGTGGCGATGTGATTGGTTTAGTTGGAAATACCGGAAAATCAACCGGTCCTCACTTGCATTACGAAGTTCATTTTAAGGGTGAAATTATGAATCCCCAGAATTATTACTTCTTAGATTTGTCACCTGCTGAATACGACCGCATGGTTCAAATGAGTAATAACGCTGGACAGATGTTTGATTAATCATAGATATTAGCGCCTAGAACCAAGAGTCAAGAATTAAGAAAAATGAAAAATGAAACTTTAACTTCATTTCCAGGTCCAATCGGAATATTCGATTCGGGTTATGGTGGCTTAACTATTCTTGAAAAAATCCGAAAAGAATTGCCTCAATATGATTATATTTATCTTGGCGATAATGCCCGAACACCTTATGGAACGAGATCTTTCGATGTGGTTTACAAATACACACTTGAATGTGTAAATAAATTATTCGAAATGGGTTGCCATTTAGTAGTTTTGGCTTGCAATACAGCTTCAGCCAAAGCGTTACGCAGCATACAACAAAATGATTTGCCACAGATTGATCCAACCAGACGTGTATTAGGCGTAATCCGCCCAACTGTTGAAGCGGTTGGGGAAATGACAAAATCTAAACATATCGGCTTACTGGCAACACCCGGAACGGTTCAATCCAATTCTTATCCACTTGAAATTGAAAAATTACATAAAAATATTGTTGTTACTTCAGAAGCTTGTCCGCTTTGGGTTCCGTTGATTGAAAACAACGAACACAATTCTGATGGGGCTGATTATTTTGTACGTAAGAATGTTATGAATCTGATGGTTTCCGATCCATTAATAGATACAGTGATGCTTGGATGCACTCATTATCCATTGGTGGAAGAAAAAATAAAGTCTTTTCTACCATCAACTGTCAGAATTTTATCCCAAGGTGAAATTGTGGCTAAAAGTTTGGTTGATTACTTGAAACGACACCCAGAAATGGATGAAAAATGTACAAAAGGCGGTTCAATGCGTTATCTTACCACTGAATCAGTTGAGAAATTTGCATCTTCTGCATCCATTTTCCTGAATGAAGAAATTCAGGCTGAACATATTAACTTGGGATAGTTGAGAAATTATTTATACCAACGTTCGTTTTTCCAAGAATTCCTGAAAAGTTTCTTTATACGAATCAGAAACAGGAATGTATGTTTTCCCGAAAACGATTCGATTGTTTTCCACCACTTTAATCTTATTTTTTTTCACAATGAATGAACGATGAATCCGCATGAACAGCTGATTAGGAAGCATTTCTTCCATGGCTTTCATTGTAATATGAGATACGATAGGTTGTGTCTCATCGTCAAGATAAATTTTCAGATAATCTTTAAATCCTTCAATATACAAAATCTTACTAAGAAGAATTTGTACCAACCGATATTCAGATTTAACATAAATGCAGTCAGAGGAAATATTATTTTTATCGTTCAAAGCTTTGTCGTTCAGTTGGTGCCATTGTAAGGATTTATTGGCAGCCATGAGGAAATCTGAGTAACTGAAGGGTTTTAATAGATATTCAAGCGCATTTACTTTGTAACTTTCCAACGCATAATGTTCAAAAGCAGTGGTGAAAATAATCCTTGTTTTGTTTTCAGGAATTATTCGGGCAAACTCCATTCCGTTAAGTTCAGCCATTTGTATGTCAAGAAATATAACATCGGGAGGAGTCTCACGAATAAATTCCAACGCACTTAGTGCAGACGAAAATTTACCGGTCAGTTCCAGAAAAGGAGTTTTAGCTACATAGCTTTCAAGCAGTCCCAGTGCTAATGGTTCATCGTCAATAATATAACACGTTAGAGTCATAATTCGTTGATATTTCTGAGTGGAACAATAAGTTTGGCAACAAATTCATTTCCGATTTTTTCGGCCCGAAATACATATTTATATGGATATAGGATTTCCAATCTCCTACGTAAATTTTCAAGTCCAATACCTGAGCCACTCTGGTCGGATTGATCTTTAGGGAAATAACTGTTTTTTATAATACAACATAGCTGCATATCCCCATTCTGATAAATATGAATATCAATAAACGAAAGCTGTGTAGGGCTGATGCCATGTTTAAAAGCATTTTCCAAAAGAGCAATAAACATAAGTGGAGCAATCAATTTGTCCTTCTCAGCAATATCGATATTTATTTTCATGTTCACTCCCGGATTGAGTCTGATGCGCATCAATTCAACATAGTTATGAATAAAGTTCAGTTCACGTTCGACAGGAACAAAGTTTCCATTATTTTCATAGAGTACATACCGAAGCAATTTACTAAGTTCGAGCATTGATTCCTGAGCTTTTTCGGGACTAATCGCAATCTGTGCATATATATTATTAAGTGTATTAAACAAAAAATGAGGATTCAGTTGTTGCCTAAGATTTTTTAATTCTGCTTCAGTGCGTTCACTTTGTTCTTTTTGTCTTTCAGTCTCGGTTTCATACCACTTTCCAGTCATTTTAATTGTTACACCGAGAACAGCTGCAGTAAATAACGATAAGACATTCCATAAAATAAAAGGTATTTCCCGAAATACATTTACATTTTGAAACTGCGGATTGTAAGGCATAGGTGGCATAGAACTTATTTGCCAAAATCGAACAATAATTCCAATTAATATTATTGATAAAATGTTGTATAATAAAAATTTGCCTGTTTTTCTATGAAAAAGAAATTTCTCTGTCAGAATGAAATAATTGAGATAAAATATAGTCATGAGAGGCAAAACAGTTTCAGAATGGTGTATTAAACTATCCACAAAACTGAAATTAGGATATCTCCAAAATACCAGGAATGGGAACGCGAAGAAAAGTCCCCATCCTGTGATATGGATAAACAATTGGAGTAATTGATTGTTTTGAGTTTGTTTCATTGCTTTACAAAGGTAATTAAATATTAATTGACTGGTTAATCACCCGTTAAACAGGTCTTAAAATCCCATTCTGAAAGGTCCACCAGCCGGTGGTGTAGGTGTTGGTGTTTTTGTATCACTAGCAGGAGTCGTACCAGAAGATTTAGTTGCAGGTGCTCCTGGGAAGAATTTCATGAAATTTGCAGCAGGATTGGACTCTCCACCTTTAAATTTGTTTATCTTGTAAGTAAAGCTTAACATAACATAAGTTGGGAGTGTATTGTAAGTACTATACTGTATATAATTATCTCCAACAGTTTGGATAAGATTCTTTTGTTGATGAAGAATATCTACAACCTTAAGTGCAACAACTCCTAAATTATTGAACACCGTTTTATCAATCGTGCCATTCCAAATCAATTGATTTTGAGCTGCAGAAGAATATCCTTGTTGAGTAGTATAATTTATATCGCTTCCTATATTAATGTTGTAAGGCAAGTGCAACATTACATTTCCACCTCCGCTCCAGTCTTTTGTAATTGATTCACCGGGATTAAGATTGTTCAGTGTGTTGGAATAGGAGAAACTGCCTTTGACTCCAATTTCAATTACATCGGTAATAAACGTCAAAGAAATCATTTCACTGCCATTAATTCTACGGGTACTACTTAAACTTCCCAATGGAATTGTTTCTGAATTGAACGTATTAGCATCTAAACCACGAGCCGAATAACCGTAATACTTATTATAACCTCCTGAAGAGCTTGTATTAAAATGAAGTCTTTTTTGTACCAACGGAATATTAAACATAATATTTGCAGTAATGTTAATTGGCGAATTAGGTGAATTTACTGTCTGGCTGTATTGTTTGCCGGTGGTGTCATAAAGACTGTTGGTTACAAATGCATCTTTAGTCATTTGAGCATTAACAAACGCATTAAATGAAGCATAAGTGCTATCGTTGAACGATGAGTAAATCAGTCTTAAACTATTATTAAAAGAGGCGTTAAGATCAGGATTCCCAATTGAGATGTTCATAGCATTGGAATTGTTTTTTACAGGTTGAAGTTGAGTTACGCTCGGTTGTGTTGTTTGCCCACGGTAATCGATACGAACAAATTTTCTTCTGCCCATATTGTATTGAAAACGTGCTGTTGGAGAAAAGTTAACGACATTATTGTTAGTATTGTAATCTAAGCCGTTGAAATATTTAGTATAGCTGTGAGTTTGTGACGGATTGCCGGTAACTCCAAGCGTATAATTATAATCTTTTTCTATATGCTGAAAATTCAGTTCGAGAGTTTCGTTGTAGAAATTATTTGTAAAATTATTGCTGTAAGTGGAGTCTAATTTGGTGTAATTTCCTTGTAAGTCTTTATTGTATTGATTTTTATCGGAATTAGTATTTGAATTCATAAACGACACTGTTGTTTCCAGAAAGTTCTTCAAATCCCAAAGAGGTTCTACGTATGATATCCTCAAACTTGCGCTGTTACCTTTTGAATTATTTAGTGTATGTTGATCAATAGTAGTTGAACTTATCGGAACATTATTTAAGGAATAGTTAAAGCTCTCGTTATCGTTTTGAGATAGCGATGATTGTAAATTTGCAGTAAAAGTTCTTCCTCTTTTTGAGTTAAATTTATGACTGTATATCACTCCTAAAGAGCCTGATACGGAAGATCCGTTTCCAACGTTTGAAGTATTTCCCCAGCTAGTTCTGGCTGAATTGGTGCTGTTTGAATAGTCACTTTGACTATTTGTAAGGCTTCGACTGTAACTTATATTTGGTTGGAACAAAATAGTATTTGTTGTATCCGGTTTATATTCTATTTCAACACGTGCATTAGCTGAATAACTTTCGTTTATTGAATTTGACGAAGATACGTTGTCGAAGGTAGAACCGCTCAAAAAGCTTTCTTTATTGGTGTTGGTAATTGCGTTAGTAGATGAATGATTGAGTGATCCAAATCCTCCGATTCTGAGCTTATCATTTATTATAGAACTTTGATTATATCCCATATTCTGTGTGGAAGTAATACCGCTGCTTGCGCCACCGAAACCGCCAGGTAAAATCATCATTGACGATCCTCCCATTCCTCCCATACTTGCCATTGCGCTTATTGCACCTGCGCCCATGCTTCGGGAAGTATTTGCATTGTTTGCACCACCTATAATAGTAGATTGATTATTGCCATCCATTATGTTTAAAAACAAATTGCCGTCATAACGTACATCTTTGTTCAAATCAAGTCCGACGCCTCCTGTTACATTTCCAAAAGTACCTTTAAGGCGATTTGGTTTGAATGTTAAGTTGATAATATGCTCGGTATCATTATCTTCAAAACCAGTTAGTTTAGCCATATCCGATTTTTGATCAAATACCTGAACTTTACTGATAGCATCTGCAGGTATGTTCTTAGTTGCCATGGTTACGTCACTGTCAAAAAACTTTTGTCCATTTACGCGAATTTTACTTATCTGTTGACCATTTACTGTAATTTTTCCATCACTGCCGACTTCTACTCCGGGAAGTCGTTTCAACAAATCTTCAACCATGGCATTCTGAACGGTTTTAAACGCATTAGCATTAAATTCAGTTGTGTCCCCTTTAACCACTAATTGCGCAAGATTTCCGGTTACTTCCGCACTTGCAAGTTGAACTGCACCTTCTTTAATTTGAATGGTTTTCAAAATTAAATCAGAATTGCCCACCGTAATATTTTGGTAATGCGTAATATATCCAACCATGCTTACTGCCAGTAAATAATTGCCTGATGATACTTTCTTTATGATAAAATTTCCTTTTAAATCGGTTTGAGCTCCTTGAATAACCATAGAATCGCGCGAATTAAGTAATCGTACTGATCCCATTTCGATGGGTGATTCATTTTTGGAATCAATAACCAAACCCTGTACTGAGTGTTGAGCAAAAGCGCCTAAACTTGAAAATAGTGAAAGTGTGATGAATAAAAGAAATTGTTTCATAATTTTATAAGAATTAGTAAGTTCAAATATATTAATTTGTTTGATTGCTAAAGATTTAAATTATTCCTCGGTTTTGTGAAATTAAAAACTGTGTGCAAAAGTAAAAATGAAAAAAAAGTTTCGCATTTAATTTAGACGAATAGGGTGGTTTTGTCGACATAGAATTCTTTTACAAGTTTCAAGTTGATTTTAAATGAAAACCGCAAAAGCTTATGAAAACCGTGTATAATAAAAACAGTCGCCTTGCAAACCTACAAGGTGACTGTTTTTTTTGAAAAAAATAAATGTCTCACGCCGGTTGCCAGTAACACACTTTTGGTGATACTATAGCACCTTCCGTTTTCAATAGTTTCATGGCTTTGTCCACATCTTTGCGGTCAAGCCCTGTAAGTTCAACCAATTTGCCCGCATTAACTGGAGCTCCGACTTTTTTCATTGCGTCTAATACTTGTTCTTTTGTTTCCAACAATATGAATTTTACGAATTACATTAATTTATAACGAATTGTTTAGCCAAAGCTTAGGCTATTTTATTCTATATTTTTTCTTACTTTCTTCAAAAATGACTGCATACGGTCAGAATCTTTATTATCGATAATATCCAGGAGCGTTTTCAGCTCGGCTCTGATTTTCTCCACCTGATTGTGGGTGTGTGGATTGAAAAGAATTTCTGAAAGCAGGTAATCATCCTCGCTCAGAAGTCCTTTAGCAATATCCATGTGACGTTTGAATGTAGTTCCGGGTGCTTCTTGTGGTATCATCACCGAAGCGAAAACTAATGTCGAAGCAAACGGAATTGACAACGAATAAGCGATGGTTTCATCGTGTTCATCAAAACTGTATTCGAAGATTCGGAGGCGCAACGAACCATACAAATCTTTGAAGAATGCTTTGCCCATGTGGTCGGATTCGGAAATGATAATGGCGCTTTGTGTACTCAGATTATCGAGTGTGGCAAAAGTAGGTCCGAACATCGGGTGAGTAGAAACGTAGCGCATGCCGCTGTTTTCATAGAATTCCTGAATGCCTGTTTTTACTGAAGCAATATCGGAAATAATACAACTTTTAGGCAGATAGGGCAATAACTTTTCAAAAGCCTCAATCGTATATTTTAATGTCACACAATTAATCACCAATTCCGGTTCAAACGCCCGAACTTCTTCGTATTCGGTCATACGTAGGGTATTGAATACAAAACGCAGACGTTTCGGATCAGTATCGAAAAGTGCCACTTCGTGCTGAATGCACAACACATCGGTCAGGAATGTGCCCATTTTTCCGGCACCAAGAATTAATATCTTCATTTCTATACTAAAATTTGAATTGCAAAGATAAGGATAATGTGCCAATGTGCCAATATGCTAATGTGAAGACTGCTGGAATTAATTGGCATATTGGCAAATTATTATTTTGGCACATTTTTCTTCTTCCCAAACTCCTTATCAATTTTCAAAAACGGAATTACTGCCAGTGTAGGAATAGCCAAAATTATAATCCAGATAAAGAAATGTTGGTAACCAAATGCTGTTTGCAACCATCCGGCAATCATTCCCGGAAGCATCATTCCCAGTGCCATAAATCCTGTACAAATGGCATAATGAGCCGTTTTGTGTTCGCCGTCGGCAAAATAAATCAGGTAAAGCATATAACCCGTAAAGCCAAATCCGTAACCAAATTGTTCAAAAGCTACTGCAATATTTATTAAAATAATACTGGTTGACATAAACCACGACAGATAAACATAAGCTAAATGTGGCAAAGTAATGCTTAATGCCATTGGCCAAATCCAGTATTTCAGTCCTTTGCGGGAAGCTGCAATTCCACCTACGATACCTCCCAAACTTAATGCAACAATACCAACTGTTCCATATACTAAACCTACCTGTTCGGTGCTCAGTCCTAGTCCTCCCACACTCCTTCCATCGAGTAGAAAAGGTGATGCCATTTTTACCAACATGGCTTCACCCAGACGATACAGTAACATGAAAATAATGGCCAGTACAATTCCTTTTTTCTGAAAAAACGAAGCAAATGTCAGTCCGAATTCGCGCATAATTTCTTTGGGAGAATTCTCTGTTTTAGTTATATCAGAATCGGGGCGGGGCAGGATAAATCGGTGGTAAATAAAAAATAAACCAAACAATCCGGCCAGAATAAAGAAAGTTATGCTCCATGCCAGGCGGATTTTCCCGGTAAAATGTTCTAACCCTCCAGCAACAATAATCAGTATACCTTGACCGGTAATCATAGCAAGTCGATAAAACAAACTTCGTATTCCGACAAAGAACGATTGTTGCGAACTGTCCAATCCCAGCATGTAAAAACCATCAGCAGCAATATCGTGTGTGGCCGAACTGAATGCAATCAGCCATAATACGGCCAGTGTAGCCTGAAAGAAAAATGACATCGGAATCAGGAAAGCAACTCCTGCCAACCCTGCACCAATCAGCAATTGC
>Ga0209123_1002489_pt1 | contig 15490 bp, 15 predicted proteins | sample BarGraIncu00431A_FD_184500 | JGI IMG/M metagenome (GOLD analysis project Ga0209123, IMG submission 184500) | Arctic peat soil microbial communities from Barrow, Alaska, USA - Barrow Graham LP Incubations 004-31A (SPAdes) (version 2) | ecosystem: Environmental > Terrestrial > Soil > Wetlands >...
GGGGGGGGGGGGGGGGGGGGGGGGGAAAAGCTGCCAGGGGCTTACCCCCTCCCTGTCCCTCCCCCTCCGGGAGAGGGGATTGCAGTATGTGCATCTTGCTGGAATCGGTTTATTGACGAATTGTCGCCCCCCATCAAAGAGGATCCTACGACTCCGCCGTAATCTCAACGCAGATAGTGGTCCCTTCTCCGGGCGCGGTATCGACCTGGAGTTTGCCCCCCACCAGCGCGGCTCTTTCGCGCATGATAGTGAGTCCCCATCCGGGCTCGTTTGGGTGCGAAGAGGCGCCACCGGGCTCAAACCCCTTTCCGTCATCGGTTATGAAAAGCCGGACGGAGTCCCCTTCGCGGCTTAGCAGGATGGAGACCCGGGTTCCCTCCGCGTGCTTCAGGACATTGTTGAGCGACTCCTGAAAGATGCGGAAAAGGACGATTTCCTTCTTAGAGTCAATGCGCGGGAACTCGGAATCGACGTGAACCGTGACGCTGATGCCGGTCCGGTTCCCGAAAAGACCCGCATGCATGCGGATGGCTTCCGCCAATCCGAAATCATCTAGCAGCAAGGGGCGCAGCTCGCCCATCAAATGACGCAGGGTGCGGCTGATTTCCTTAGTGAGGGACTGGCTCTCTGAAACCCGCAACCTCAGTTCCTTCCCGGTCTCCTCCGGCAGGTTATAGCCGATATTACCCAGGTTGAGCCCCAGCGCGGCAAGCCCCTGCCCGATGTCGTCGTGCAATTCGGCGGAGATCCGCTTTCTCAGATCCTCCTCCAGCATGATAAGGCGACGGGCATACTTTTTACTGCTCTCCTCGGCCTCCCTGCGCTTAGTTATGTCGGACACGATGCCGGTAACGTTTCCGGAGCCGTTCAAGAGGGGATAGCCACGGTGATAGACCCAGGCAAGCGTCCCGTCGGAGCGTATGATGCGGTACTCCATCTCGACGGTGGCGCCGCGCACCATCTTTGCGAGATTGCGCCGCACGAGCGGTCGGTCCTCCGGAAGGATCGAATCCAGCCAAAGCCTGGGGGTGGCGTAGAGTTCGGAGCAGGGCCGCCCCCAGATCCGTTCGTAGGAGGGGCTCACATAGAGTAGTGTTTTGGCCGCGGGGGATGCCAGCCAGAACACCTCCTGGATAGTCTCGGCCATCTGACGGAACTGCAACTCGCTTTGTCTCAGCGCTTCCTGGTAGGACCGGATGCGAAGAAAAGCCTCGATCCGCGCCAGAAAGTCGACCCTGCTGAACGGTCTGATGATGTAGCCGTCGGCCAGCCCGTTCTTCAGACCTTCGGCCTGCTCCTGAGGGCTGATGCGCGCCCCGGACACCAAGACGACGAAAACGCCGGCCGATTCGGGATCGAGCTTGATGCGCCGGGCGACCTCAATTCCATTGCCGTCGGGAAGCTTTATATCAAGAAGCACCAGAGCGGGGCGATGCCTCTGGGCCAGAGTCAGAGCCTCGGCAGCAGTAAACCCGTTCACTACCAGGTAACCGGCTTCAACCAGCATCCGCGTCGTAGTCCAGACGACATCAGGATCATCATCGATGAACAATAACGTCGTGTCACGAAGAACTGCATGAGAAGAGGCGATCTCTGACCCGCTCATTGATTATGACCTTTCCTAAGTAGTTTGTAGATAGAGCAACTGTCACTTGAATCACTTCAGCCGGCCGTTTGGCAGCAGTATTTGTCCCCCCTATGAAATAGGGGGGAAGCCGAACGTAGAGAGGCAGGGGGGTGTTTTGCCTGGGCCAAATACCCCCCTGTCTCGCTACGCGAGCCTTCCCCCCTGTTCCACAGGGGGGCCAAGACTCTTCCGGCGTTCTGCGAACTATCCCTAAAGCGGCCTGGAATCTCTGGAAGCCGCTTGGCAATCGGGTGGCAGCAGAAAACCGAAACGCGACCCGCAGCCGCGCTGGCTCTCCACGAAGCAGCTGCCGCCGTGGGCTGCCACGATCTTGCGGACGATCGCCAGGCCGAGCCCGATACTGCGCTCTCCACTTGGTTTAGTCCCTCCGAGGCCGCTAAAAGCTTCAAAAAGCCGCTGCTGCTGTTCCTGGTCCAGCCCGTCGCCTTGATCCTCGACCCAAAAACGTATGCCGTCTGCCTGCTGCTGGCTCCCGAGGGTGATACAGGACCCCTCAGGCGAATAGTCGATGGCGTTACTGAGCAGATTGGTCAGCACCTGCACTATCTTCGGTCCATCAACTCTCAACTTGACGCCTGACTGATCCAGTAAAATCTTCATTGCAACGCCGCGCTGCACGGCCGCAACCTGCACCAGATTCAAAGCGGTGGCAACCAGCCCGTCCTGTGCCACGACCTGAATGTCGAGACTCAGACGGTCGGCCTCGATCATGGTAATATCGAGAAAATCGTCGATCAGCACACCCATGCAGCCGGCCGAGCTGATAATGCGCTCGATAATCTCACAAGCTTGCGCGCTCTGGTTAACTGCGGGATCTTCTAAAAGCAGCTCTGCCAGGTTGAGAATCAGGCCGGCCGGCTTGCGCAGGTCATGCGAGGCCATGCCGACGAACTTGTTCTTCAGTGCGCTCGCCCTGACCAGCTCTGCATTGGCCAGGGCAAGCTCTCTGCCCAGCGCGGTCAGCTCCTGGTTGAGCGCCAGAAATTCACGGCGCAGCCGCTCCTGCTCCTGCGGGTCGGCCTGCCCGAAAAGCAGCAGCTCGGCTCCCAGCTGAACCGAGGTGACATACAAGGTCTGCGAAAGCGCGTCGGCCGTCCTGACATTCATCAGGCGTGGCTCGGCCGATGGAGTGAGCCAGCGCTGGAGTTCGGCCGCCTGCGTCGAAGCGATCAGCAGGTCCCCCAGGGAACCGGCGCAAAGCGGCAATCCGGTCAATTCCCTGGCATAGCTGTTGGCGGCGAGGATTTTCCCCGCGCCATCGACCCGCAGCACCAGGATGGCCGCCTGCCGGTCCAAATAGTTCCAGCCGATCTCGGCTGCAGTACGGCTATCAGCCCCGTTCATCGTTTGACAGCTCCCTTTCCAATTCTTCCAGGGTGATCACCGGCCTCACGTTGCAATAGCCGCGCAGCCAAGAAGTGTCACCCCAGCGCGGACGAAACGCCTGGCCTCCCACCATGACAGGTAGTCCCGGGAAAGTGCCGGATACCGCGTCCAAGGCCTTTACCAAGCCTGCCAGGTTAAAATAAACGCTCTGCGACAGCCCCAGTAAGTCCGGTTTTTGTTGGTCGATCATCTGGAGCAAAGCTTCGAGCGGCGTATTGGCCCCGAGAAAGAAACCGCGCCAGCCATGCAACTCAGCCAGGTCCGCCACCATTCTGCCGCCCAACTGGTGGTACTCGTCCGCCACGCAGGCGACGATGATGGAGCGCTCCCGCGCGGCACCGCTGAAAAGCTTCGGCTGCACAATAGTCATAACCCGCTCGGTAATCGCCGTCGCCAGATGCTCGACCGCCACCGAAATGCGGTGCTGCTCCCAAAGATCCCCCACCTGGTACAACGAGCGTTGGAACAGATTCACGTAGAGATCTTTTACTTCCGCTCCGGCTGCGCTGCTATCCTGAACAATGTGACTGCAGCCCGGGCGATCGCCCTGCAGCAGTGCAGCAAGATACTGTTCATAGATCGATTCCGTGATAAGCGTCTTGGTAGCCATCGTTTGCCTCCCCGCTTGGGATGAACAAGGTAGCGAAAAAATTCCTGCCTCGCTCAGATTCCCCTGCGGCGACGGATTTACCATATCATAACAGTATCGGTTCTTGGGTTTAAAAACATAAAGGTTTGGGCCCAGAATTCGTAGAGTAGGCCCATTATGGCGCGCCATTCACTCGCTCAATGGAGAGCGGTCTTCTTGATGATGCCGCCGGCTGCGTCCGCTAGGGGATGGATCACGACAAACGCCGTGGCGTCAATCTCATTCACCATGTTTTTGACCCTGCCTATCTCCAATCTAGTCACGACACAGTAGAGGATCTGCATCTGGTTGCCAGTCATGCCACCCCGGCCATGGTATATCGTCACGCCCCGGCTCAGAATACCGACGATGGCATCCCTTATTTCGTCGCTCTTTTCTGACATGATGATTATGGCGTTGTATTCTTCGATACCGTGGATCAGGAAATCGACCGTTTTCGAGGCAGCCAGATAGGTAAGCACCGAATAAAGCGCTGGGTCGATGCCGAGGAAAAAGGCCGCCGCGGCAAAAATGAAGATATTCAGTATGAGTATGACATCCCCGACCTTCAGCAAATGGCTATTCTTGCTGATCAGCAGGGCCGCTATTTCGGTGCCGTCGAGCACGGCGCCCCCCCTGATGGCGAGGCCGATCCCGGCGCCGATGAAAAGGCCGCCGAAGACTGCGGTCAAAAGCTTATCGGGAGTCACGTCAGGGTAATGGACATAGGCAAGGCAAAGCGATAATCCGGCGATAGCCAGGGTGCTTTTCAGGGCAAACCTGCCGCCAATCTGGCGATAGCCAAGCGCGATGAAGGGAAGATTGATGAGCGGGATCAGAATCGCCAGGGGATAGCCAAGCACCGTGGCAAGCAGCATGGAGATCCCCGTGACCCCGCCGTCAATGAAGTGGCTGGAGAGCAAAAAGCCCTTGATCCCCATCCCCGCGGATAGAATTCCCAGGACGATCAGCAGGGAATTGACGCTCTCTCGGATAAACGATTTCATAGCTTTCCTTTCGCCCTTTTTGAGCCCGCAGCCACTTAACCTGGTGTGTTTGGTACCCCAATGCCCCAATCTTCCCCATTTGCTCCCGGAAAGGCCGGCTCACATGAAAAAGCCACTTGCCAGCCGGGGTTATCCACGATATACATGAATATCACGTCTTAATCTGCCGCACAACTACGCAAAGAGGTAACATTCGCATGGACAGTGGCAGTCAGGAAACAGCGCCCAGGGTACTCGTCATGGACGACGACGAAATGGTCCGCTTCGTCGCCGGGGAAACCCTGAAAAGGTACGGATTCGCAGTAGAATTCGCCAACGACGGGCTACAGGCCGTGGAACTCTACCGGGAGCGCCATCAGGCCGGCATCCCCTTTGCCGCCGTGATCCTGGACCTGAACATACCGGGAGGGATGGGGGGCGAGGAGGCGATGCAGCGCCTGCTGGAAATCGACCCGGCAGCCAAGGGTTACGTCTCCAGCGGCCGGACCGACGATCCGATCATGGTCAATTTCCGCGACTTCGGCTTTAGCGGCACCATCGAAAAGCCCTATTTCTACCTCAACAAAGAAACCATGCTGGCCTTTTGCAAAGCGCTTCAGGGAGCGGTCTGATACCATGCCGTGCCTAGAGAACTACCGGGCTTTGCTGCTGCGCGTGGACGAGATTTGCAGCCAGACCGCGGAGCGCTTTGCTTCCCAAATTTCCTGCCGCCCCGGATGCGACTCCTGCTGCCGCCATCTCTCCATCTTCGCCGTCGAGGCCGCCGCCCTGCACCGTGCGCTTTGCCAACTCTCCGGGGAAGATGCCGACTTCATCCGACGGGCAGCCGCGGATTCAACTCCGGACGCCCCCTGCCCGCTACTTCATGGCGGAATCTGCCTACTGTACCAGGCGCGCCCGATAATCTGCCGCACCCACGGCCTGCCGCTGCTGGTCAACCGCGACGGAACCAGCGGGATCGACTTCTGCCCGGAGAATTTCCAGGGAGCGCAGAGCATACCCGGAAGCGCCGTTATCGATCTGGACCGCTTGAACGCCACCCTTTTAGCGATAAACACGCTCTTTGTGCGCAACTTCCCCGGGCCCGAGCGGCTCACCATGGCGCAGGCGCTGTTGCGTCTCTCAGAGTGAGCTTTCAAACCACAGATGATCAGCTGTTACAACATTACCCATTCAGGAGAAAACAAGATGCGACTTAGTTATGAAACCTCCGGCAGCTGTGCCACCCGGATCGAGATCGAAATAGCAGACGGCTGCATCGTCGCGACTGAATTTATCGACGGCTGCGCCGGAAACACCCAGGCCGTGGCTGCGCTGGTGCAGGGCATGCCAGTCAGCGAGGCGATCCGGCGGCTGAAGGGGATCGCTTGCCAGGGGGACACTTCCTGCCCGGATCAGTTGGCCCGTGCGCTGGAACAGAGCCAGGCTACCCAGGAAACAATCTAAAGGGAGAGGGGCATGGAAGTCTTCGGCGGTTTCATGATGATGGTTTCTATCATCGGCTTCTTCCTGACGGTAATCTGGTTCATCCTCCCCTTCGTCATTTTCAACATCAAGGGACGGGTGGATCGGACCCTCTTTGTCGTTGAAGGGATGGAGAAGCGACTGGCTGCGCTGGAGGCTAGCCTCAAGGCTCGTGAGATCCCCGTCCCGGTAGTGGAGCCGGAAGAGCCGCTTCCTCCCGAGGAGTAATGTCACTGGTGCCCCCCCTTCCTTCTCGCCAGATTCGCCGAGTTCCCCCCCTCACTTTTTCTTTACAGGTATTTATCGGAGGAGCGCCATCAAACAGCTACATGGTAACCTGACAGGACTAAAGCCCAGCCAGGTAAAGAGACTGGAGAGGCTTTATCGTCGCCGTACCAGCACCGGCGAGGTGATCTCACTGGAACTCGCGCGCGAACTGGCCGAAATTTCGCTGGAAATCCGCCGCCAACTCGGCATCCTGGTGAACCGGATCGGCGAGGTGGCCTATGTGGTGGTCGGCGACGAGCGAGGCCTCTTGATCCCGGCCCTCACCGACTACCCGATGGGGAAACGCCTTTTACGAGGTCTTCGGCTGGTGCACACCCATCTGAAGGGTGAGCCGCTTTCCGATGACGACCTGACCGACCTTTCGCTGCTGCGCCTCGACCTGATCGCGGCGCTCCAGCTGACCCAAAACCCGGACCGTTTCTCCATCCAGACCGCGGCCCTACTCACCCCCGAGCCAAACGCCCTCCCCTACCAGGTGGAACCGTCGCTTCCCTTCGCCCGCTTCGAGCTCAATTTCCGCACCTTCGTCGACACGCTCGAATACGCCCTGGAGCGCGGGCTCAAAGAGGGGAGCGTCGTCGCCACCGGCGAGGAGCGCGGCATCCTCATCTCGGTCACCAAGAGCCCGCTCGAGGAAGCACTCGACTCCATGGAGGAGCTGAAGGAACTTGCCAGGACCGCCGGGGTCGGCGTGCTCGATACCGTCATCCAGCGCCCCAAAGAGTTCAACCCGCGCTACCTGCTGGGAGAGGGGAAGATCCGGGAGGTGCTGATCAAGGCGCTCCAGTTCGGCGCGACCATGCTGGTCTTCGATCAGGAACTTTCGCCGACCCAGATGCGCTCCATCTCCGAACTGACCGAGATGAAGGTCATCGACCGCAGCCAACTGATCCTCGACATCTTCGCCCGGCGTGCCACCACCCAGGACGGCAAGGTGCAGGTGGAACTCGCCCAGCTGAAGTATCTACTTCCCCGGCTCACCGGGCGCGGGGTGCAGATGTCGCGCCTCATGGGAGGCATCGGCGGGCGCGGACCGGGAGAGACCAAGCTGGAGATGGACCGCAGGCGCATCAGGGATCGCATCGCCCACCTGGAGCGCGAACTGAAGGAGCTTTCCAACGGCCGCTACCAGCGGCGCCAGAAAAGGGTCAAGGCGGGCATTCCGATCATCTCCATCGTGGGCTACACCAACGCGGGGAAATCGACGCTGCTGAACACCCTCACCAAGAGCGCGGTCTTCACCGAGGATCTCCTCTTTGCGACACTCGACACCTCCTCGCGCCGGCTGCGCTTCCCGATGGACCGCGAAGTTATCATCACCGACACGGTCGGGTTCATCCGGAGCCTGCCGAAATCCCTCATGGGCGCCTTCAAAGCGACCCTTGAGGAGCTGAAGGATGCCGACATCCTGATCCACCTGGTGGACTGCGCCAACCCGCGCTTCGAGGAGCAGATCGGCGAGGTGGACGCCATCCTGGCAGATCTGGAACTCGCTGCCAAGCCGAGGCTTTTGGTGTTCAACAAGGCCGACCTGATCCCGGCGCTGAAGAAGAGCGACCCGCTTGCCTTCATGAAGGTGCGCCAGGTTTCCCGGAAGCTCTCCGCCATATCGGTCAGCGCCGCCGACCGCAAGAGCCTGGATCCGCTTCTGAAGGAACTGCAGCAGCGCTTTTGGCATGACGTCATCGACTACAGTGCCTACCAGCAGGAGCCGGACAGCGACGAGGAGATGGACGGGATTGAGGGTGAGAAGGTCGATGAGAGTGAGGACCAGGGAGAGTAGGAGGCTTAAGACCAACTCTTCCGCGGCATATGTGGGCTTTATCCCCCCTATGAAATAGGGGGGATCAAACACGTCAGGCCCGTAACTTAACGGCAGTGCCCTTTGAAGGGGAGGATTTTTTCTCAGGAGCCCATGCCAGTAGGTATCCCCATCACATTCCCCGCGACGCGGCGGGAATTCCCCTCCCAAAGAAAGAGAATAACCTCAATGAAGAGCCAATCAGAGATAATGTACGCACTCGACCTGCTGGGCACCGTCGCCTTCGCGGCATCGGGAGCACTTGCCGGGGTACGCCGGAATATGGATCTCTTCGGAGTGATTGTCCTGGGAATCGTGACCGCGACCGGCGGGGGGGTGATTCGGGACGTACTGCTGAACGACACGCCGCCTTTTTGCTTCAAGAACGAACTCTACCTTTATCTGGCGCTCGCCGCCTCCATCGTGGTTTTCCTCACGCCGCGCAGCTTCCAGCGCATGAACCGGGCCATGCTTCTTTTGGACGCACTGGGACTTGGCACCTTCCTGGTAATCGGCACCTCAAAGGCGCTCGCCTACCATCTCGGTTTCATGGGGGCGGTCATCATGGGCGTGATGACGGCGACCTGCGGAGGGTTGGTGCGGGATCTCCTAAGTAACCAGATCCCACTCATCCTGCAGCGGGAGATTTATGCCTCGGCCTGCGCCGCCGGGGGAGCCCTCTTTTACCTGCTGTACCAGGCAGGTCTCCCCTCTGAGCTCAACCTGACCCTCTCGGCGCTGGCGGTCATAGCCATCAGATGCACGGCCCTGCTGCAAGGGTGGCAGCTTCCGCGCCGCAAGTCGCTGTAAAGCCTGCGCCCCTCCTTTGTTTTAGGCAAAAAGACGCCTGCCTCCCCTTGCCAGGGTTGACAGGCGTTTTCATCACTATGCCAGTTTTTTCAAGCTGTGAACCTTACCATGCTGTCATCGGCAGCCCAAGAAAAGGTCAATGCTTCCCTTTTTTCCCACCCGACAGTATGTGATAGCAGATCATGTCTGCGATCTGGTCGGTGGAATTGGTCGCCTTGTTGAAAATGACGTCGTAGAGAGAAACGTCGGTCACGTCCTGATTCAGGAAATCTTTAATGAAGACATTGCGCTGTTTCTGCTGCTTCACTATCAGCTTTTCTGCCTCATCCTCGCTCATCTGGTGACGCCTAGCGAATGATTGGATCTTGTAACTCATCGGTGCAACAATACGAAATTTGTGACAGTTGGGCATATTCTGAGTGAGTATGCCGGCGCCGACACCGAGGATGATAACGTTGCCCGCCTTGGCAAACGGCACGATCTGATTGCAAAGGAGCTGATAATAGTCCTTATCGCTGGTCCAGTCCGTCAGAATGGTGGACATCATGTCATCGAGGAAACTGTTTTTTCCCCCCAGGTTTTTAAAAACCTCCTCGGACAGTTCACGGTTGTTTGCCAACCTGTCCAACGTTGCCCGATCCAATACCCCCCAGTTAGTGCCGGTCTTTTCCTGAAGTAGTGCCTGCACCTTTTGAGCTACCGGAAGGCCTTGGCAGCCGAACTCGCGGGAGATGGTGATGGTTGGCTGCTCCAGTGCCTTGTCGGGAACAAGGTGCACGTGCTGATTCCTGCGGCTTAGCTCAATCAGTGCGTCAAGTCTCTTTTCAATGGATGCAACGAGTGAAGTTGGTGACATGTCCGACCCCCTTTTTTGATTGCAATGCAACGCCCATAGAAATCCGCCCACACCCCCAGTTTCAGTTGCACCCCCGACTGAGCGGCGCCACCAAGAGCGTAACTCACCGCGCCCAGATATTGTATACAATACATTTACATTTATACATCCCAATGACAAGCAATTCAAGTAATAAAACAAATTGAAGTCTCAGGAGATTCTACTGATAGTTGGTAAGGTTCGACTTCTGACTGCAGATTCGAGGTGGGAACAATATGGGACCAAGGCTTTAGCCACCAGAAAGAGATCTTTCTGAAAACAAAAAGGACGCCCTGGTGGCCGTCCTTTTTGAACCCTGTTCCAACGTCAGGTTAGCCCGCTGCCCGGGTCACTCAGAAGATGTCCGCCAGTTGATCAATCAGAAGCGACTGTTTTTCAGGGGGACGCAGAGTTTCAGTAGGTCGCAGAGTTTCAGTAGGTCGCAGAGTTTCAGTGGGACGCAGAGCCTCAGGGGGGCGCAGGGCTTTTGCCAAAGGCTTCCAGTGGATGATGTCGATGCGCTGGCAGGCCCTGGTGATGGCCACGTAGAGCAGGTTGCGGTCCAGTTCGGTTGGACGATAGTCACTCTCGCACGGGTTCCAAAGCACGACGTTGGTGAACTCCAGCCCCTTCACCTGATGGCTGTTGACGATCAGGGTCCCCGGCTCGAAGGTGACGATCCCTTCGCCGTGCAGACCTTTCACGCCGGCAAGCGCCCCATGGATCGCATTGATATCCGCCTTTTTCTTGCAAATGACTGCGGTGAGTGCCTGGGGGTCGGCTGCGGAAAGGGTTCCGATCAGCTCACGCAGTTTCCCGGCAGCCCCGGCAAAGTCCGCTACCTCGTGGAACTCGGCGGCGCCGGAGCGGGCGCGGGAGGTGTCGACCGGCTGACCGCTCACCCGGGAGGCGAGTTCCATGATCTCGCGCGCCGAGCGGTAGGAAAGCGACAGGGTTTCCTTGTCGAGCCCGAGCGCGGTCAGCGCCCCTCTGAAGTTGGCAAAGCCGTCCGCATCGACGAAGCTCAGGATCTTCTGCTTCTCGTCTGCGCAGACCGTCAGACTTTTGCGCGCGGAGCTGGCGGCCAGAATCGCTTCCAGCTCGATCTGGCCGAAATCCTGGGCCTCGTCGACGACGATGTGATCGTAATAGTTGAAGGCCCCGGTGACACTGGAGTCGGGAGAGCGGCGCAGCTGGCAAAGCCGCAGCAGGATACTCAGGTCGGAGAAGGAAACCAGCCGGTCCTTGGTGTCGATCTTTTTGCGGACCGCACCCTCGAAGGTCTCGCGCTCCCGCGCACCCGGAAAGAGCGCCTCCAGGAGATAGTCCTGGGTGAAGAACCTCCAGAGGTCGACAACCGGGTCCATTCTCTTGCTCTCCCCCACATACCTGGCGAGGAGCTTAGGAAGCAGGCTACTCTTCTTCTGAGGTCCGAAAGGGTCCTCCAGGCAGGTCTTCACCGTCACGCCGAGCGCGCTGAGCGCCGTGAGCGACCAGGCGCTGAAGGTATCGACCCGGGTCACGCCGAGGAGCTCGGTGGAGGTCTTTTTCACGTAGTCGCGCAGGGTCCGGTTGAACATGAGGACCAGGCAGCGCTCGATGCGAAAGAGGTCAGGCTGGTCGAACTGCAGATAGGAGAGTCGATGCAGGGCGACCGTGGTCTTGCCGGTTCCGGCCGACCCGGTGAGGTAGGTGCAGCCGGCGGACTGCTTGGTGATCATGCCGAACTGGGCGGCTGAAATGAGCGAGACGATGTCCACCATGCGGTGGTCCGACTGCTGGGCTTTGACCGTGGCGGAGGAGGCTGGGAGCTCGGCGCAGGCGCTGTTCTTGCTCCAAAGGCCGGCGTTCAGCTCGTAGATCTCCGACGGGGTCTCGATGCGGTGCAGCGCCCCGCGGTCGATGCCGATCTTGGTCTTCAGGGTGATGGTACCTTCCCGGTCCACCCCGCGGATGGTCGCCTCGTACTCCTCGTCCTGCTCAAAATCGTAGAAAAGCTGTGAGATCTCCGCGCGGCGCCAGTCGACGATGACCACGCGGTTGCCGTCCATAAGCATCTGCTTGCCGATGAGATACACCTTGGCACCGATCCTGGGGTTGCTGTCCTTGATGCCGATGGCCCCGAAATAGGGGGAGGCCTGCTGAGAGAACTCGATGAGGTACTTGCGCGGATTGTGGTGCCCGTGATCGACAAGTTTCTCCGTGATGCCGTTTTTCTCCTTCCACCCCAGCGCGTCCAGGCGCTCCCGCTCAAGTTCCTTGGTGCGTGCGTCGTGCTTTGAGATAGAAAGCAACCGGTCTGCCGCCGCTCGCTCGATGGCGTCGCGAACGCAGGAAAGCCTTTTTTGTTCCAGATCGATGTGTTCCATGAATCTCCGAATAGATAACGAGCTTGAGCAGTGATGAATAGACACTCGAGGGTTTGCTGACAGGAAGGGGGGTGGTTATTTCCTTTTGTTCAGATCCTTCGGCTTACGAGCGCCACTTTAGCATCAAAAAGGTGACATGGCATCACTTAATTGGTGCAGCGAGCGTGATTCCAGACCGGGGATCGCGGAGCGTCCCGCTTCCCTCTCACCCCGGCCCTCCCCCGCCAGGGGGGGAGGGAGAGCTGGGACCAGACGGAAGCGTCGTTAACTTAACGTAGTCGGTCAGCTGCTCGCGGCTTCCGGCAGGGTGAAATAAAAGCTCGCGCCCTTGTCCTGCTCGCTTTCGGCCCACACCTTTCCGCCGTGCTGTCGGATAATTCGCTCCACCGTCGCCAGTCCGATGCCGAAGCCCCTGCTGGTTTCAGCGCCCGGCAGACGCTGGAAGGGGAAAAAGAGCTTCTCCGCGTCGGTCATGTCAAAACCGGCTCCGTTATCCCGCACGAAATAGGTCGGCACCCGATCGATCTCCCTGACGCCGAACTCGATGACTGCTTGCTCCCGCACGCTGGTGTATTTCCAGGCGTTTCCCAGCAGGTTATCGAGGACCACCTGCAGCAGGCTCGCGTCGCCATTGGCCGCCAGGCCGTCGGCGATACGGAATTCGACCTGGCGTTCCGGACCGGTTCGCTGCAAGGAAGCGGCGACCTCGCGGGCCAGCAGGCTCAGGTCCACGCTCTCCCGGTGCGGCTCCAGGTGGCCCATGCGCGAGAAATTAAGCAGGGCCTCAATGAGACGGTTCATACGCAGGGTGACATTATATGAATCCTTGAGATACCCCGTGCACTCCTCCGAGAGCTGTGCGCCGCAAAGCGTCGTAATCACCTGGCTGTAGCTGTTGAGCAGGTTTAACGGCTGGCGCAGGTCATGGGCCACCGTGTAATCGAAAGCCTCCAGCTCTTTGTTGACGATTTCCAGTCCTCGGCACTTTTGCGCTCACTGATGTCGCGCACAATGCTGAGCATGCGCCAGGCGCCGTTAATATCGATGAGCTTCGCGGAGAACAGTCCGGTCAGGACCGGGCCGTTCTTCACCTTTAATCTCACTTCCTGGTTGCGGATCACCCCATGCTCCTGCAGGGTTGCCAGCACCTTGGCGTGTTGCGACTCATCTTCCCAGAGCCCCAGTTCGCGGGCCGACTTGCCGATCATTTCCTCCCTCTGGTATCCCAAGGTTTCCAGAGTTGTCTGGTTGACCTCGAGGAATCTCCCCTCCTTCAGGGTGGAGATATTGATCAGCGACGGCACCGAATGAAAGATGTCGGAGAACTTCTTTTCGGAAATCTGGAGCGCCGCAGCCACCTGCTTGCGCTCGGTGATGTCCTCCATCGCCAGTAGGATGATGTGCGAGCCGATATCCTTGCGAAAGATCTGCCGGGCATTGAGGAGCATGGTTTTGCGGCCGACATCGATAAAATCGTGCTCGACTTCGTAGCCGTTAAAAACGGAATCATGGGGCAGGATTTCTTCCAGGAGCACCCGCAGCTTGGGAATGTCCCATTGCCGGTTGCCGAGTTCGTAGATGAAATTGCCGATGGTTTCCTCGGGCCTCACCTGGAAGATGTCGTAGAAGCTCTGGTTGGCCGTGAGAACCTTCAACTCGGAATTGAGCACCACCAGCGGTTCGCGCACGGTTTCCACAATGTTTTCGGCATACTCCCGGGCATCCTGGATTTCGCTTTCCAGTTGCGCGCTGTCCCTGGCGGTTCGGTCCAGGACCGCCAGGCGCTTTTGCAATTGAGCGACTTCAGAAACTGACTCTGACGCAGGGGCGGCTTTTTCACGCAGGATGGCGCGGCCCGTAGCGAGTTCCTCACGCAGTTCGATGATCAGCCTGCCGGCATGCAGGCGCGCCTTCAATTCGGTTTGCTGCAACGGCTTGGACATGCAGTCATCCGCGCCGGCAGCTATACCGGTGCTGGGATCCTTGTCGAGCTGCTGCGAAGTCAAAAGGAGGAGGTAGACAGAGCGCTCCGGTGGCTCCTCCTTGAGCCTACGGCAGATGTCTACCCCATTCATCCCTGGCATTTCCCAGTCAAGAATAACAATGCAAGGGGTGTTTTCCGTCCGCAGCATCTCATAAGCCTCGGTTCCGTCACTGGCGAGCACTACCTGGTAGCCCCACTCGGTCAACATCCCTTGCAGTTCCTGTCGGAAAGCAGGTTCACCTTCCGCAATCAGTATCCTCATCGACTTGTCTCCTGCATTTTGGCAAAACATTACGCTTCGATTCCTGAAATGGGCTGCGCCGTCCACCTTGCGCGCCGTGGATCGGGTCCCCTTTTTCTCCCGCTGATGGTTTTCTACATGACTGTTATCTCAATCTGAGTTCTACCTATCGTGATTAACTGTCACTCGGCTGGCACAACCTGCGGCGGGATAGCTCGGGAGCATTTTTCCAGCGCCTCAAACAGTTCCTGGAAATCAAGCGGCTTCAGCAGATAGGCGCTAACCCCTAGATCCTTGAATTTTTGAAAGATGATTTTGTCGCTGTAGGCAGTGAGCACAATGCAAAATGCGTCCGCTCTGATCGCTCTTATGGCACGCAGCAATTCGATGCCGTCCATCACGGGCATATTGACATCAGTGAGGATGATGTCCGGAAAGTGCTCCTTGAAGAGTTCAACCCCCTGCACCCCGTTATCGGCCCTGTGTAAGGTGCAATCGGGGAATTTCAGCGTGACCATGCGGGCGATGATATCGCACGCCGCCTTGTCATCTTCGACAATCAGTAACGAGAACGCGGGCAGTGGCTGATCTGTTGGCATTTGGGACCCCTTCTTGCGGCATTGGATCAGTCACCGGTGTCATAGCAAGCGTGCTCTGGCTGAGTTACTCTGCATAATGAATCGCGGTGAAACATCCTGGCTACTACTGAAATCGAATTTCTTTTTCATCATACCAACACCGACTTAGGAAGGCAACCGGCCAGATACCGGGCAGGAAGGTGCTGCCAGTTTCAGGATGGCAAGGGGTCGAAAGGAACAGGTGAGGAGTCTGGACAGCATCGTTTGCCAAGGGATGAGAGTCATAGGACGGCAGTGGACGGCAGTGGACGGCAGTGGACGGCAGTGGACGGCAGTGGACGGCAGTGGACGGCAGTGGCCGGCAGTGAGGGACGAGCGGCGGGGGACTTCTGGTCAGGGTCAGAAGCTCAGG
>Ga0209123_1002490_pt1 | contig 15486 bp, 14 predicted proteins | sample BarGraIncu00431A_FD_184500 | JGI IMG/M metagenome (GOLD analysis project Ga0209123, IMG submission 184500) | Arctic peat soil microbial communities from Barrow, Alaska, USA - Barrow Graham LP Incubations 004-31A (SPAdes) (version 2) | ecosystem: Environmental > Terrestrial > Soil > Wetlands >...
CTAAATCTTCACCAAGGGTCAGTATATTTCCCCCTGATTCCATGGCCAAAGAAATGCCGATGGCCGGTTGCCCATTATAAAACATTTTAGGGTCAGTAGGCTCCGCATAACCCCGGCTTACTTTAGCAATATCCCCTAAACGAAAAGTACTGCCATTCGCCTGAATGGGTAGATTCCGAATGGATTCAACATCTTCAAACATACCCGTAACACGTAAATAAACATTGTCGGAAACGGTCTCAAGCATTCCCGACGAGGTCATAGCATTTTGGGCGTGTAGGGTAGCCGTGATCGTACTTGGATCAATTCCCAATTGGGAGAGTTTATTATTTTCAATCTCAATGTATATTTTTTCTGTTTGTACACCAAGGAGGGCAACTTTTTTTACACTGGGAATATCTAAGAGCAAACGGCGAATGTCTTCGGCCTTTGCCCGCATTTCTTCATAGGTATAGCCATCACCTGTAAGGGTATAAACTACACCATAGACCTCATCAAATCGATCATTAAAATTAGGAGCCATAGCGCCTTCGGGGAGGGTGCCTTTCATGTCATTAATCATATTGCGGGCTTCCAGCCATGTTGACCGTACATCTTTCTTCAGAACTGTGTCTTTTAAAATGACGTAGGTAATGGTTTGCCCTGGCGTCGAATAACTTTTTACATAGTCAAGTCCAGGTAGATCTTGTAGTTTTTTTTCAATTTTATCCGTGACTTGTTCTTCCATCTGGCGCGCTGTGGCTCCTGGCCACGTAACTTGCACAATCATTTGTTTGATCGTAAAATCCGGGTCTTCCATACGCCCCAGTTTATTGTATGAAACAACTCCCAGGATAAAAAATAGTGCAATAAAGAAATAAATAAATTGCTTGTGGTTAAGAGACCATTCTGTCAGATTAAAACTCTTCATATATTGTCACCAGCAATACGCACCTTTTGTCCCTCTTTTAGCTTATGTACACCTGCTGTAACGATGATATCTCCATTTTGCAGTCCGGCTAGCACTTGTACCTTGCCATCACCAAAAGCGCCAATTTTAATGACGCGTAGGGTTACACTCTCATTGCTTACAACCCAGACGCCAGGAGTATCACCTTGTTGATAAATAGCGGCTAGAGGAATATAGGCTGCCACTTGCTGATTCCCCATATTAGCTACTGTTACCGTGGAAGTCATACCTAGCTTTACTTCTTGGGGAGGATTTATCAAACTTACCCGTACTTTATAGGTACGTGATACTTTATCAGCCATCGGGGAAATTTCCCTAATAACAGCATCTACACTCACCGTTGGTAATGCCCAAAAAGTAACTTTAAGTGGCCCTGTTTTGCGCAATTCATCAATGCGATTTTCGGGAATATTAATTTCAACTTCCCGCTCACCATCTTGCACGATGGTAATCACAGCTTGCCCCGCTGCAACGACTTGGCCAGCTTCTGCTGTGATGCTAGAAATAACGCCTGCTTTGTCCGCATATAAAACGCTATAATCTAATTGATTAGAACCTTGAGCTGATTGGGCGGAAGCCTGACGAAGGCTTGCTACAGCTGCATCATAGGCGCTGTGGTATTGATCAAGCTGAGCCTCACTGATGGCTCCGCCTTCATACAACTTCTGATAGCGATTAAGATTATTCTCTGCCAATCTCAATTGAGACTCAGCAGAGTAGACTTGGGCTGAATTACTGTTTACCGTCTGCTTAACATCTTTGGCATCTATCTCCATGAGTCTATCGCCCGCATTTACACTACTACCCAGCTGAACATAACGTTTGAGAATTTTCCCGCCCACTTGAAAGGATAACTGACTTTCAAAGCGTCCTTTCACTTCACCAGAATAGGTATAACTTGGAGCTGCTCCAGCCACCCCAATCACTGCAGTACGAACCAGGGAAACTTCCTCAATTATAGGGGCAGCTTTAGACTGTCCTTTAACCATGACACCTACTACGCTAGCTGCCAAAAGCACACATGTAGCCAAACCATAATAAATTTTCTTCTTACTTAACTTCTGCATCTTTCCACTCCTTTAATATACTAGGATTATTTAAAATGATTAGTTAAATTAAACATTTATTTAACTAATCTTAAAAAAACAATTTATCAAATTTACTGTTTCTTTTCAATTAACGTAGAGGTATTTAAAATGCTTTTTAGAAACATTTCAATGGCTTCAACCATGTAGTATTCAGCCTTATTATGTTCTTGCTCTAAGAACATATCGGCAATATGGCTGGTAAAAAAGTAAAAATGTAAAATACTGTGCAAGAGTACATTCGTACAATCAGGTTTAATATCTGGACGGATTTGTCCACTCGTAATGCCTTCTTGAATACACTCTTCTAAAAAATCATGACTACGTATAATACCTGGCTTTACAATACTTTCATAGCAGTCTGTCATATTTCTGGTTTCCCCGTAAATGAGATGATGAATATAAGGATACTTTTTATGTACCTTTATAAAGTCTTGAGCAAAGCGTCTTATTCTTTCAATGGGGCAATGTTCTTCTTCGCGAATTAAACGGATTATGTTATCGCTTAACTCAAACTGAGCTTCCAATATAGCGGCGTAAAGATTCTCTTTGCCGCCAAAATGATAGGAAATCAGAGCTATATTAACGCCAGCAGCTTCGGCAATTTGCTTTACAGATACGGCGGCAAAGCCTTTTTGCGCAAATAAAGGAATGGCGGCATCCATTATTTTGTGGACTGTTGGTTTATCCGTCATTATTTCTTTTTTCACTTTTTCACCTCAAATTTCGAAGTATAATCAATATTAAATGATCATTTAACATTGATTATACTTCGAAATTTCAAATCTGTCTAGTAAAAAAATATCAAAACTAGATGCGTCGCTCTCATGATCATCGCTATATTATGTGATCATATAATTTGTGCAGACACCGTCTGCACAAATTCAAAATCCGTATAATCTCCTGCAAACTTATGCATATATTTAAATTTTGGTACTGAAAATCCTTTAATACAGGGAACTCTAATTTAATATCCTTAGCAAGGGTATTAATAAATTTATTACCCCATTGACTATTTTGCAAAATCACAATAGGTATAGAGTGATGTCCTAGTCCATTTCTTTATTACATTAAAACATTATATCTTTAGATACCTTAACCTCTGAGAAATCTGCTTTGTTAAATCGGTTGACGCAGAGTATAAAGAAAATGATACCAATGATGAATACAATCATTAAGCCTAAATAGGGAGTTATAATAAAGCCATGTATATCAAAGGCAACTCCTTCTTTAATCAGCATGTCATTTGAATAATGTTCCATTCCTAGAGTAATATATCTATAAATTGAGGTTGTATAGGTCAAGGGATTCAGATATACAATTGGTAAAAGAAAACTTGGCAGTATCGTTGTTGGTATGTAGGCTCCAGAGAGAAAGGTGAGGGGCATGGTTATAACTGCAATTATTAGCTGAAAATTGGTGGAGTTCTTTGCTAGAATTGCTAGATAGAGGCCAATAGAGCTAAAAGTTATACCCACGACAATCATGATGACCGTCATTTTTATAAACTGGACAATATCGATGGATAAACCAATAAATAAGGCTAGTACAAGTATTATAATGCCTTGCAGTACAGCGACAACAGCAGCGGATACTATTTGACCAATTGAAATTTGATATCTTGAAATGGGAGCAACAAGAATTTCCTTCATGAAGCCACTAGCTATATCTTCAATGATTGTCATTGAGTTATTTAGGGCTGCTTGAAAAACAGTCATTATTATTATACCGGAGATTAAATAGTTGGTTGGGTTGTCTATCCCCATGGTAGCGGATTGCATAACAAAAGAAAATATGAACAGGAAGATTACTGACATAAATACCGTGAAAAATAGTCTAACCCGATCTCGTATAAAGTTCGTTAAATTTCTTATCAGAATTGCATTAATTACACGCATTATTCTCGAATTTCCTTTCCTGTTATTGCTAGAAAAACATCATTTAAGGTGCCCTTTGTTACTTCAAACTCCGTAATATACTCTTTAAAGGTTGAGGTTATTTGGAAAATTTCTTTAAGTTCTGGTATATAAATTGAAATAAGTTCATCAACAATTTTATATTTAATACCTTTATCCTTAAGATATTGAATGACAGGTTTTGAATCTAAAACTATTATTTTCATTAAGGCACTTGTATACTTTTTTTTCAAATTGTCAGGAGTATCATAGGCAACGATTTCCCCATGATCCATTATGGCTACCTTATCAGCAATTTCTGCTTCATCCATATAATGAGTCGTTAGAAAAATAGTTATATTTTTTTGTTTTTGTAGTTTATGTATATAATTCCAGATATTTGCTCGCGTTTGGGGATCAAGGCCTGTGGTTGGTTCATCAAGAAAAAGAACCTTCGGATAATGAACGAGGCCCCTTGCAATTTCTACCCTTCTTTTCATTCCCCCTGATAGAGTGTTAACAATAGCCTTCCGCCAATCACTAAGGTCCACCAAGTCAAGAACAAAGTTTATTCTTTCATTAACCTCAGATTTCGGAACATTGTAAAAATCGCAATGGAGCTTTAAATTTTCAGTAACAGTTAATTTTACATCCAACGTTGATTCTTGAAATACGATTCCAATATCCTTTCTAACTCTATCCTGATGTTCTGATACATCGTTACCATTAATTTTTAATATACCTTGGGTTTTGTTTAAGATGGTACAGAGAGTATTAATCGTGGTGCTTTTCCCAGCACCATTAGGTCCTAGAAAAGCAAATATTGTACCTTCAGCAACTTCGAAAGAAATATCATTAACTGCATTAAATTTTCCATATCGTTTTATGAAATTTTTTACTTCTATTATATTTGGCATCATCAATCCCCTATCTATATTAATATTTATTTATTAATATTAATTTGCACAAATGCTAATCCTTAGGTACTTTTTGCTGGGAAGAGCCAAAAACCGATCTATCATTCTAGTATACCATCTCTCATATGTAGATAAGCAAATCATTTTTGTACTTCCTCGACAATTTCATTATCTTGTGTCATTAATGAATGATCTTTGCCTTCCTAATCTAAAAACTAAAAAAGCCTTCAAGGTTTAATGCCCTTAAAGGCTTGATTTTTCATCATTGTTTAAAAAACAAGCAGTAGATATATACTTTCTTTACTATCTTTGATTATAACTGTATTTTTTCTACAGCCTCTTTAAGGGCTGTCTCGTTGCCTACATTACCAGGGAATACTACATAAAGCATGTTAGGAAACTTACTTTCTTCTCCTGTAAGCCAAACAGGAACACCAGCAAGAATTTGACCATATACAAGCGCTCGCTTGACATGTAAACCTTTCGTTGCAATATCACTAGAAGTAATACCACCTTTGGCGATTATAAAATTTGGTCTTATCGCAAGACTTGATATAATACTTGTTACGGCATCAGATATCTGCACTGCAATCTGCAGCTCATCCTCTTTATTGTCCGTATTAAGATCAAGTCGTTCACGGCGAGTATAAACAGCCACAGTTTTACCTTGACCAATTTGTTCTTCACTTGCGGCAATAATACGTGCCGTTTCTTGTTTAAACAATGCCTCATCGGCAACCAAATGTACGTTAAATTCAAGAAACGTAATAAAATCCCACTCTTTTAATTTTGCCAGCTGAGCTGTAGTCTTTTTCACATGAGAACCAATGACAATAATACCGCCATTTTTGTTGGTTGTATCGATAAGTTCCTCTCTGGTTAATAGGGGCTTATCCTCTATACCTCCAATCACTTTTACGATGCCAGCAGCTGAGCGTAACATAAAGTGCTTACCCTGGCCTATGGCTTGGTATAGTGCCGTTACAAAAACTTTTATATCGTAATAATCCAATGCATTTACAATAATTTTAGAAAAATTTTCTGTCTGTAAGAGTTTTTTATAAATACCATCAATATCCACTCGTCTAAGTTCTTCAACAGTGATATAGGTACAAGAATCCCTAGTATACTGGCCTTGGGTCTTTTCTTCTACCCACATTCCTAAATGAGAGTTTTTATAACCGAAAGTTTTATCTTGTGCAAACTCAGTTTCGCCTGCGGGAACAAGAGAATTATTTTCCAGTACATAATGGATGTTGTTATGTGTATATCTGCCACCTTCTAAAAAAAATGGACAGATAATTTCACCATCCATTACAGCCTCTGTGGTATCTTCCACGACGGTTTTCAGCACCTGAGTTTCTAGAGGATAGTGTCCGCGAAGGGTTGAATCTGAGCGGCTAATGATTAAATACTTTTTACTGGTTTGTTTCGCTGCTGCTACAATATTTGTTGCTATATCTTTGTGCATTTGGGCAGACTGCTCGGATGTACAGCCTCTTGAATTCGTCAGAATAAAAAACAGTCGATTAGCTTCCTTAAAACCATCCAGCATGCTGTTTAGTTGCCAGTCCGTATACACTGATACCCCATGTACCGTTTGTGTACCCGTTGGATCATCATCAAGCACTACTATCTTTACATTTGAAGATAGTAGTGCCGTATGCATTAACTGATCTATCCTAGCTTTATCATATTCAGGATATCGACTGATGATCTCCTCCAAAGATTTCTTCTCCATACTCATATGAATATCACCCCTTTGCTCCGATTTACGAAATAAGACTACATCCCGCGAGTCTAGACTATAGTCCTAAAACCTCTTTGACCCTTTCCACACCCAACTGAGGACTGGTTAGTATTGGAGTTTTAATGTGACCTAAATGAGGCAGTAAAACAGTCATGCTACCCTGGGCCAATACAATCACATCATATAGGTCTGCTATTTTATCAATCTCTTGTAATACCATTTTATTATGTTTTTCTACATTTCCTTCTCTAATGAGTATGTCCATGGCACCATCCACAAGGCATTCAGTAATAATAACTTGTTTGTTAGCCTTTTCCGCAGCTCTAGCAATCAGTCTTGTGCTAGGTCCCATTGTCGAAGCAACAGTTGCCACAACGGCAATTTTCTTGCCAATTTCTACTGCTTTATCGGCCATTGCCTGGTCTACTTTTAAGCAGGGAATCTTCAACATCTTTCCGGCTACATCAATGGCCTCACTAACAGAGGAGCACTGATTGAAAATTAAATCCGCTCCCTGTTCTTGTGCTTGATGGGCATAGGTGCAAATTCTTTTCACAATACCGGGAGTAATGGAACCATTGGACATTACTTCTTGGAGTAAACTATCATCAACAATGTTAATAACCTGGACCTCCGGAATAATTTTCGTGAATAAGGCTTTCAAATCATTGACAGAAACAAAACTTGTGTGGATAATGGCAACTTTCTTTTTCATAAAAAAACACTCCTTTTGATATTTTTAAATCCCATGTCTACTGCTTCTCGAATCATAATAATGCTCACCGAATAATTTTTTATAGTTGTTATTTTAAAAATAAGCACCGTAATTAATTTACTATGTAAATTTTATTGCAGTAAATTAATTACGATATTTTGATATTATACTTTCTATTTAAATAAGTCAATAGCTAATGTCGATATTTGTTTGAATTTATTATAAAACCAGTTTGTTTGTCATTGTGACATGATCACAAGGTAAACCATAACTCCTGCATTGGTTGCACATCATCTTCTTTGCTGATATCATAATAATAAAATCCTTGATTGAGGGAGCACACGATAATGTCTGATAATAGTTTATTTATGCTAATTAGAACTAAATACCATACTTTATCATCCACCCAAAAATCAGTTGCCGATTTCGTACTTACCAATAGCAAAACCGCTATGTTACTTACGATACATGATCTTGCTGATGAGTGTAATACAAGCGTAGCAACAATTACCCGTTTTTTTCAAAAATTAGGCTTTTCTTCCTATCAAGTTTTTCGTGTTAAGCTAGCACAAGAAGTTTCATTACAATCCTCTCAATCAATCTATGAAGATATAAATGGACAAGATATAGCCGCATACGACAGCATACGGGAAATTAAGCGAAAAATATTATCCTCTATTGTGAACGCACTTAATGATCTTGATAGTTTAATCACTGAAACAGATATTGCCGCTGTAACCAATTTTATTTGTAAAGCAAATAAAATCCTGTTTTTCGGTGTTGGCGGCTCGTCCTTTATTGCGCAAGATGCATCCCATAAATTCATGAGACTAGGATTAAATGTAATCAGTGAAAGCAATGACCATCTGATGTACATACATTGTACTCACACAGTGTCTTCCGATCTCTTATTTTTAGTTTCACAATCAGGAGAAAGCAAGAGTGCTTTAGAATGCGCAAGACTAGTAAAGGAAAACGGAGTTCGGATCATTGCACTAACTAGCTGTAAGACCTCAACATTAGCTCATTTGTCTGATGTTGTGTTACTCAGTTCAACAAAGGAAACTAAGTACCATACCGATGCTATGATTGCTAGAATTCTACAATTGGGTATAATTGATATGCTTTATGTTCCTGTGGTACTTCATCTAGGTAGCAAAGGTATTAAAATGCTGAATAAGTCGCGTTTAGCAGTCGCTATCACTAAGACCTGATCAATAATCCTGAGGTATTAACTCTGGAGAATAACAAATTCGTCCATGCAGTTTTTCAGGGCATTGGCCAAACTGCAACAAAGGAATCCATAGTTTCTTCTTTGTATACTTTCTGCTCGATGATCTTGACAATTTTAGAAAATATTCTTATACTTAAATTTAATCATATATGCGAAATGCATTTGCATATATGATTATACGAAACACATTTTATGGAATATAAACGCTAAAAGTGTAGATTAAATATTTCGTGAAAATGTACGTAAAAGCAGATTAATAACAAAAATTATTAATCTAATAGGAGTGTTATAAAATGTTTAAACCATACGGAATTTATTCAGCTATGCTTACCCCTTTTAAAGAGGATGGTAATATAAATGAACCAGTACTAAGAAAAATGGTGGATTTTATGATTGCAAAAGGGTTGCACGGTATTTTCCCCGTAAGTACATCAGGTGAATTTACGCATATGTCATTTGATCAAGCTGTTGAAGTAATGGAAATCGTAATTGATCAAAATGCTGGTAGAGTCAAGATAACCCCTGGCGTTAGTTCAACCTGCGCTGAAAATTCAATTAAATTAGCCCAAAAGGCAAAGGAATTGGGATGTGACGGAGTCGTTATCTGCCCACCTTATTTTTATACGATATCTGACGAAGATATCGAAAAGCATATCGAGACAGTCGCAGATGCTGTAGATATTCCAGTAATTTTATATAGTATTCCGCTCTTTGCGCCCCCTATATCCAGAGATGTTGCTACAAGATTATGCAAGAAGCCTAATATCGTAGGTATGAAAGATTCAAGTGGGAGTATGGTAGAGGCGCTTCATTACATGGATATGGCAAATGCTGAAGGTGCGGATATAAATTTTTTAGTTGGTCGTGAAGATATGCTAGCACCAGCGCTTATGATGGGAGCCAAAGGCTGCATGTCAGCCTGTGCCCATATTCTACCTGAAATTATAGTCGGAATTTGGGATGCGTATCATGCTAATGATTGGGAAAAAGCTAAACGACTACAGTTTGCAATTTTACCTCTCATTCGTGTAATGTTTTCTGTACCTTTTCCTGCTGGTTTTAAATTTGCTCTCGAAGTCAGAGGGTTTGAAATGGGTCCATTAAAACAGCCATTTGGCACTTCATCAACAAAACAGCTAAGTGCGGCTAAGGATGATATAAGATCTCAAATATCCAGCTTATTAAAACTCATTGTAGCGGAAGGCTTAGATAAAGAAACCCATGCCTAATGCTCCATAAATAAAGGACCGCAAAGGATAAGCGGTCCTTTATTTATGCTTAATATACTCCCTGTGGTTCTGGTGCAAAAAATTATAAAGTTAAAAGCACCCTATTATTCACCAGAATATTAAGCTGAATCCCCATAATTTTATTAAAGAGATCAGCCTCAGAGAGGGCAAATTGAATTCCATCAACCTGCCCCTTGGGTCATCTACTAGTACGTGATCAGCCCCATGATACTTATATTCCTTGCGCATCTCCATAAACTCAAAACAGCACCAGTTGTGCGTCACGATAACTTTCTTGACGGGCATCACGGACAATATCTGCATCAGTGAGTTCCCCGATCAAAAGCGGGGAATGGGGATTATGCTGTTTTACATTTTTTTCAACCAGCATTTGATTCTCATTAGCATAGCAATAATGGCACCCATGTGGACAGGTATTATAGGCTCCAATATCATGGCTAGCTACGCAGCAACCACAAGATGGGCGGCTAGGTTTATGTGGCATAGTTTTTAAAGTAATACCGCAAACTTTTTCCAGTACACCCTTCGTGATACAACCAGCTTGGTGAATCCCATAGGCACGTAAATCCTTGGTTTCTGCACAAGTCTTAATGGCGATATGATAGGTATCGCCAATCTTAGCCATCCCCTTTGCCAATTGGATCTGCTCACCGGCAGAAAGCGCCCGTGCCTTAGGAAAGTTGCGTTTTGTTTTTTCATAGAGGTCAATAAAACTGATGATACACTCCTCCGTATAACCTGATAGTCTCTTAGCCATATCAGCAAAAACCATCAAATGACGATCAATCGTCCAAAAATGGCTAAGATAGATGGGATCGTACCGCCAGCAAACCTTTTCACGCCCTAGCGCTACTGATAATTTCTGAAAATCCGCGATAACTTGGTTAACTGGTGGCACCTGGGGTTCCACATCGGATCCATATGGAGTAATGGTCACAAAAAAATAAACACCAAAAGTCTCTAGTTTCTGGAGGTAGGGTAACAGCGGTCGAGGATTTTTCGTGCAAAACAGAATACAGTCTACCACATCTGGCTTCAACTGATAGCGAGTGACCTGCTCTGGATAGTAGGGATTGCGTACACAAACAAAGCCAGCTTGCAAACGGTTAAATAGCCAGTCACTAAAAAATGCCGGAATATCCGTTCGAGCACCAGTATTTATTATCATAAAGTAGCCATAACCTCCTACATTTCTTCTGTAAACTCATTTACCCGACTCGTTCAACACATTCTGGAGTTTCCAAATCTTCCGTTGTCCATATACTAATAAGATTGGGTTCTGAAATCAGTGGCCGTGCCAAGCTAAATTACGTAACATTAGGATCAGATGGGTTGCCCCGCTAACTTCCACAGCATCAAGGCCATGTTTGCTCCATGAGTTTAACAACAAGGCTACTGTCCTCTTGCGTTAAGCCCTCTTCCACAAAATCTTCGGAGTTAAGCTCTGCAATAATAGGGACTCTTCAAATCTCTAGCTCAATCCATTTTTTTATTTCCTGAATGGCTATTTCATTTCTCCGAAAATATGTGTATTGATTGATTTTTTGCGACTCTAATAAACCAGCCTCTTCCAAGCTTGCTAAAAAATTAGAAATCGTCGATTGTGATAGAGTGGCTTTCTTTTGGATGCTCTGTACACAAACGCCACCTGGAAAATCCGTTACTACCGTTAAATGCATTTGTGGACCAAAGTATTTTATCGGTTCTTTCAACCAAAGTAAAATGTTAAGTCGTGTTTCATTTCCCAATGCTTTAAAAATCTTTATCATATCTATATTCATAGTTATATCCCTCTCTGCCTAATTGATATTTATTTTATTGTATCACAGAGAAGATCTCTTTTAAATTATAAGCTTTTTATGCTTTCACGAAAGCTCCTGAGCTTACTTTCCGGTGTATTCTCAATGACACGTTGCAAAGCTGTGATCATTTTATCCTTATCATGTGGGATTGTCCCTGCAAGCGGTACTGCTATGGAGACATGTACAGCCTCAAAGATGGTCGGTATGGTAAGGGTTTTGATGAATTCCATCATTTCCTGCAGCTTTTCCACTTCTGTAGCTTCCTGAAACTCACCCGTTTGTGCCTGGCTATATAACGGTGTCCCCGGCATTAGTGTCAACGACGACGTGTAAATCATCGTTGGCTTCAAGCCGTTTAAGATCTTAGCTGAATCCTGGGCGTGCTTCAAACCATAGCCAAAACCACCTAAACCATTGAGGAAATTAGCAATATAGCGAAAGCCTGCTGCATCCATTTTAGAACACTGCTCGGTAATTAATTCTGATGTATATCCCTTATTCATCCGTTCTAATATCACATCATCACCGGATTCGATGCCAAAGTAGGGATTACTATATCCCGCCTCACTTAAGGCGCGTAGCTCAGCGACACTTTTATTGCTCATATTATTGATTCTTGCATACCCACCAATGGATTCGACCGTCGGCAGATACTCATGGACGAGCTCCCTAATCGTCATCAACTTGTCATAGCTTAATACAAACGGGTCGGCTCCCTGCAAGAAAATTCTTTTCGCTTGTAGATTCATGCTTCTGAGCTCAGCCAGATCGGCTTTGATCTCCTCCATCGGTGAGACCTTAAAGTTACTCTCTTTATAGAAAGCACAAAACGCACATTGATTATGTGTGCTACATCCTGATGTAACCTGTAAATAGGCGGATTCCGCTTCGTATGGTGGCCTGTTAATTCCACTTGAAAAGTTCATGAAATTTAAACCTCCTAAAAATTCAAAAATTATCAGCTCGTTTCTTCAAACATTGCAAGCTGGTGTGACGAAGTGTTGCTTTAAACTTTTCTTCACTGGTATACTCAATTGCATAAGACAACTTGATAATCATATTTGCCTTAAACAGCGTCATCGTAAAACATATGCAGGCTCCCCTTTAATCAATCTATAAATATAAATTAATATAATCTATTTTTATATTTTTTATTAATCTGCGTTTATAGATTAATAATATCAATCCAATATTTTTTTGTCAAGATATTTTTCCAGCTATATTTATCACGAGTAAAAATGCAACCACTTAGACTGAGTTACAAGTCTCAGTCAAGGCTAGTCACGCTTCATCATTATTTCTAAACGTCTCATTAGAAAAATATGGTTACTGTCAGGAATTAGCTAAACAAGAACATTGTATTCCTCATAAAATTGACGTGCTAAAGTATTTGATATATTTAGCTAAATATTAAAATGAACCTTACATATTGACTAAAAATTACTACGAGTATAGAATGTAGTTGTCAAGACAACCGAGGTGGTGATATAGATGAAATTTAAATTAGATGATTCATTAGGGTTTATTCTAAATAAGATGAATACAAAGCTTAAAAATGAATTGTTTCAACGATTCAAAGAATATAACGTTACGCCAGAGCAATGGGCTATACTTAACTGTTTATGGGAGCAAGAAGGTGTTACCCCTAAAGAGCTGGCAGATAGTATCTTTAAAGATAAACCAAATACTAATCGCATTCTTGAAAAATTGCGCATTAAAAAATTGATTATCCGAAAGCCTCATCCGGTCGATAAAAGAGCTTTTCAAATCTTTTTGACTGATCATGGCTGGGCATTAAAGGAAAAATTAATTCCCAAAGTTATGCAATTACTTGAGGAAGCAACAATAGGAATAGAAAAACATAAAGTCATAGAAATGAAAAAACTGTTAAATCAAATATATGATAATCTTAAGTAGCCATTTTTTTATTCTTTTGGTTGTTGTAACAACTAAAAGAATAAATCACCATTGGTTGTAGTCTTACGAGAAAGGGAGGGATAATTTTATAAAAAAACCTGCGCTAGAAAAAGAATTAGTCGAATGGACTTAATACTATTATACGAGGAGCGTTATGATGAACAGTAAGATCGCTGATTCTATTAAGCTTAAAAATCAACCTGTCGCTGTATTTCGTTCAGATTCTAAACCAGAGGGAGCATCTCAGTTTAAGGAAGGGAAATGGGGTTGCGTAATTTCAATGTTAAATGCCGCAACTAAAGGGCGTGTCACTGTATTTGAGACTAAGACCACCACATGTTCAGGTGGCAAAGTTGGACTAGGTTTTAATCGGTTTGAATTAGGTTTTATTGAACATTTCTTATCAACTGGCGTTGCAGGAGGTAGAGAAGGAGAATTTTACAAAAAAAATCCTGAGCTAGCTGCAAAATTTGCTACTGGCTTACCCGAAGTTGCCACGAAAACCTATATTGTTTTTAAACCTATATCACAATTGACTAGGGACGAAACACCGGAAATTATTATTTTTCTAGTTAATGCAGACCAACTTTCCGCTCTGGTACAATTCGCTAATTATGATAAAGCAACTCAAGACAATGTTAAAGTCGACTTTGGTGCTGGCTGTCAACAGTCCATACTTTATGCTCTGGATCAAATGGAAACTGAGAATCCAAAGTGCATTATAGGACTGACCGATCCCACAGCTCGTAAATTTATCGATAAAGATATACTTTCATTTAGTATCCCTTATAAACGTTTTTTAGATTTAGAAGAGCAAGTGGATGAGAGCTTTTTGACCAAAGAAACGTGGTTGTCAATTGCATCACGGATTGAATAACATTGCCTAAAATCAAGTCTTCAAAGTTAGCCGATCCTACTCCTCTTGCTTTTATATATAGTAAATATAATAAGAGGATTAGCTTATGTCTAGTCCTCTTATTACAATGCCTATTAAAATTGTCCTTTTAATGTATATTATATTCTTTTATGCATTTAAGAAAAGCCTTCAAGGTTTAATACCCTTGAAGGCTTATGTTTACTACAGCTTAAATGGTGTACTTGGCACGATTCGAACATGGGACCCAGCCTTAGAAGGGCGTGAAACAATATCATTTCAACTATTTTTATTTAATAAAACCATTGATCTATACGGTAGCACATTTTCAGACAAAAACCAAGCTTACTTTTGCTAGAAAGCAGGGTAATCTTTAGATTGCCCAGTCTTCGCAGTTCCAGATATCGGTTACGATATCTTTATAAAATTCCGGCTCATGGCATACTAGGATCATACTGCCGTCATAGGCTTGCAATGCACGTTTTAGTTCATTTTTGGCATGGACATCGAGATGATTAGTCGGTTCATCTAAAACAAGGATGTTAGTTGGTTGATTGATGAGCTTGCATAATCGGACTTTTGCCTGTTCACCGCCACTTAGTCTATTGATAGGGCTGTCGATATGCTCCCGGCTTAAGCCGCATTGAGCTAAATTGCGCCTGACTTCGCTGCGCGTCGCTTCAGGAAAATGCAACCAGACGTCATCCAATACAATATTCGTATTTTCTTCGGCTAGTTCTTGTTCAAAGTAGCCGATTGACTGATAATCACCTAAATCAACGTTGCCTTGAATGGGTTCTAATAACCCGAGCAGGCTTTTTAGTAAAGTGGATTTCCCTAGACCATTGGCACCAACTAAAACGATCTTTTGTTCTCTGCGCATTTTTAAATTCAAGCATCTACTTAATGGTTTTTGATAACCAATAACTAAGTTTTCCGATTCAAAAATCATGCCATCGGAGCGGCGGGATTTTTTGAATTCAAAATGTGGTTTTATATTTTCGCTTTTGATTTCAATGCGCTCAATTTTATCTAATTTCTTTTCACGAGATTTTGCTTGTTTGGCGGTAGAAGCTCTTGCTTTATTTTTACTTATAA
>Ga0209123_1002493_pt1 | contig 15474 bp, 12 predicted proteins | sample BarGraIncu00431A_FD_184500 | JGI IMG/M metagenome (GOLD analysis project Ga0209123, IMG submission 184500) | Arctic peat soil microbial communities from Barrow, Alaska, USA - Barrow Graham LP Incubations 004-31A (SPAdes) (version 2) | ecosystem: Environmental > Terrestrial > Soil > Wetlands >...
CCATCGAGATGGCGTTCCAGGTCGTGGGCACCACCACGGACAAGCTCTCCCGCCTGGGCGAGGGAGACTGCCTTCAGGACGTTGTCGGTCCTCTGGGCAGGCCGAGCGAGCTCGAGGGGCTGGGCCGGGTCGTGTGCGCCGGCGGCGGCGTCGGCATCGCGGCGCTCTACCCCATAGCGCGGGCATGCGCCCGGGCCGGCAACGAGGTCCGCGTGGCCCTGGGCTCGAGGGACCGCGAGCACCTCATCCTGCTGGACAGGATGCAGGCCCTGGGCGTGCCGGTCGACATCGCGACAGACGACGGCTCGGTGGGCATCAAGGGCTTTGTGACGGAGCTGGTGCTCAAGGCGATAAAGGAGTGGAGCCCGCAGCGCGTGATCGCCGTGGGCCCTGTCCCGATGATGCGGGCCGTGTGCGTACTCACCAGGCAGCACGCGGTTCCCACCGTGGTGAGCCTCAACGCCATAATGCTCGACGGGACCGGCATGTGCGGCACCTGCCGCTGCGAGGTCGCCGGCGAGACGAAGTTCTCCTGCGTGGACGGGCCGGAGTTCGACGGCCACCAGGTAGACTTCGAGATGCTCACCGCGCGGCTCGGCGCTTACAAGGAAGAGGAGCGAGAGTCCTGGAAGCGGTTCGAGGCCGTCGCCTCCGACTACACCGGTTCGTGCGGGGAGGCCTCATGAGCCTCTCCGACGACGAGCTGACGGGTGCGCGGGTCAGGTTCGCACCCAGCCCCACCGGCAAGCTCCACCTCGGCTCGGGGCGCACCGCTCTGTTCAACTGGCTGGTCGCGCGCGGCTCGGGCGGCGCGTTCGTGCTGCGCCTGGAGGACACCGACAGCGAGCGCTCCAAGGCCGAGTTCGAGCTGGACATCATGGACTCGATGCGCTGGATGGGGCTCGACTGGGACGAAGGGCCAGACATCGGCGGTCCGCACGGCCCCTACCGCCAGAGCGAGCGCATGGAGATCTACCGGGGATACGGTGAGAGGCTGCTCGCCGAGGGCAAGGCGTACAAGTGCTGGTGCAGCGCCGCCGAGCTCGACCAGCGCAAGAAGGCGGCCGTGGCCGCCGGTAAGGCCTGGCGTTACGACCGCAAGTGCGCGAGCCTCGCTCCCGATGAGCTCGCCCGGCTGAAAGCCGAAGACGCACCTTACACGGTCAGGTTCCGCGTGCCGGCAGGCATGGTGGCGGTCGACGACATGCTCAGGGGCGACGTCAACGTCGACGCCTCGGAGATCGACGACTTCATCATCATGCGCTCGGACGGCACCGCCGGCTTCCACCTGGCGGTGGTGGTCGATGACATCACGATGGAGATCACGCATATCATCAGGGGCGACGACCACCTGACCAACGCGGTGAGGCACGTGCTGCTGTTTCAGGCCCTGCAGGCGGCTGCACCGCGCTTCCTCCACCACTCGCTCCTGTTCGGGCCCGACGGCACCAAGCTCTCCAAGAGGCACGGCTCGACCTCTGTTTCGGACTACCGGGAGCAAGGCTACCTGCCGGACGCGCTGGTCAACTACCTGGCGCTGCTTTCCTGGTCGCCCGGCGCCGGCGACGAGCGCGAGATATTCACACCGGCGCAGCTCATAGAGGAGTTCAGCATCAAGGGCGTGTCCGCCAGCAAGGCGATATTCGATTTCGACAAGCTCAACTGGATCGACCGTCAGCACATCAAGACGAAGAGCGACTCCGAGCTGACCGACCTCGTTGAGCCGTTCCTGGTCCAGACAGGAAGGGGAGAGCTGCTGGACCTTCCGCGCGACCGCCTGGAGATAGCGGTCGCCGCGGTGCGAAACTCGCTCGAGCGCCTCACCGACGGGCTCGATCAGATGGACACGTTCGTCAGGCCCGCGGGGCTTGTGGACTCCAAGGCGTCCGCTGAGCTGGCAAAGGCGACCGAGCTGGACGAGGCTCTCGAGATCTGTGTGAGGGTGCTTCGCGCCGAGCCGTCCTCGGACCGGGAGGCGGCCGAGCGCATCGTCGAGACCATGCGGGCGGAGGCCAAGGAAAGGGGCTGGGGAGCCAAGAAGGTGCTCTGGCCGTTCCGCCTGGCTGTGACCGGGCTCACGATAGGGCCCGACCTGGTGTACCTTATAATGTTCTGGGCGCCGTCGGGCTGCGCGGACCGCATCGAGACGACGGCGAGAAAACTGGAGGGCACGCGTGAGTGATTCATCGATGGCGGCCGGCGGGTTCGTTCAGAGAGCTTTCGAGCAGTTGCGCATGGACGTGGAGGCGGTCAGGGACCGCGACCCCGCCGCGACCAGCACATTGGAGATAATCACGACCTACCCCGGGTTGCACGCGATCTGGCTGCACCGGGTGGCGCACTACCTGCACGGGCGCGGGGTGCCCGGCCTGCCGAGGGCGATATCGATATTCTCCCGCTGGCTTACCGGCGTCGAGATCCACCAGGGAGCGACTATCGGTCAGGGGTTCTTCATCGATCACGGCATGGGCGTGGTGATCGGCGAGACAACCGAGATCGGCGACGACGTGACGTTGTACCAGGGCGTGACCCTGGGAGGCACGGGCAAGGAGAAGGGCAAGAGGCACCCGACCATCGAGGACGGCGTCGTGATAGCGGTGGGGGCGAGCGTCCTCGGCGCGATCACCGTCGGCAAGAACTCCAAGGTCGGCGCCGGCGCCGTGGTGATCCAGGACGTGCCCGAGAACTGCACTGTGGTCGGCGTGCCCGGCAGGGTGACGGTGTGCTCGGGCGAGCGGATCAGCCCGATCGACCTGCACCACGAGGAGCTTCCCGACCCGGTCCTGGAGATGTTCAACACTATCGAGCGCAGGCTGGACAGGATCGAGCGCAAGATAAAGAAGCCCGACGACAAGTAGCGTCGGCCGGGCAGCGGGGGATGAGATGCCGATACGCGTCTACAACACCATGACGAGGAAGAAAGAGGAGCTCGTGCCGCGCGAGCCCGGCAAGATCGCGATGTACGTCTGCGGCCCTACGGTCTACAACTACATCCACATCGGCAACGCGCGCACCTTCCTCAACTTCGACATAATCAGGCGCTACCTGCTCTACCGCGGCTACGAGGTCGAGTTCATCCAGAACGTCACCGACGTCGACGACAAGATAATCAACAAGGCTAACGAAGAGGGCGTCTCCCCGGAGGTCCTCGCCGACACCTACCGCGAGGCCTTCGAGCTGGACATGGCCGACCTGGGCGTGATGCCACCCACCATGGCTCCCAGAGCCACCGAGCACATCGACGACATGCTCGAGGTCATCTCGTGCCTGGTGGAGAAGGGTTACGCCTACGAGTCGGAAGGCGACGTCTACTTCGAGGTCGAAAAGTTCGCCGACTACGGCAAGCTCTCCGGCCGCAACCTGGACGAGCAGCAGCACACCCTGGCAAGCGGCCCCGAGGACCGCAAGCGCGGTCCCTGGGACTTTGCGTTATGGAAGGCGGCCAAGCCCGGCGAGCCTTCGTGGTCCAGCCCCTGGGGTCCCGGCAGGCCCGGCTGGCACATCGAGTGCTCGACGATGTCCACCAAGTACCTGGGCGAGTCGTTCGACATCCACGGCGGCGGGCTCGACCTGGTCTTCCCCCACCACGAGAACGAGCTCGCGCAGGCCGAGGCCTGCACCGGCAAGCCGTTCGTCTCCTACTGGATACACAGCGGCATGCTGAACATCGACATGGAGAAGATGTCCAAGTCGCTGGGCAACATCAGGCCGCTCCGCGAGGTCCTGATCGAGAACGACGCCCAGGTCATCAGGATGCTGATGCTGGGCACGCACTATCGCAGCCCGCTGAACTTCTCCGATGACAGCCTGGCGGACGCCGCGGCTTCCCTCGAGCGCGTCACCAACTGCGTGTTCAACCTCGAGGACGCATTGAGCCGGGCGACGGACGGTGGCGGCGGCAAGAAGACGGAGCGCGAGCTGGAACTGTCCAAGGAGCTCGAGGGCTTCAAAGACGAGTTCCGCGAGCATATGGACGACGACTTCAACTCTGCCGCGGCGCTGGGCGTCCTGTTCGACGTCGTGCGCGAGACCAACACTTACGTGGGCGAGGTCACATCCGGCGGCGAACCACGACTAAAGATGTCGCTGCTCGAGTGCAAGGAAGTGCTGGATGACATGTTCGGAGCCCTGGGGTTGTTCCAGACCGCGTGGGGCACCACGAACGTGCCGGGCGAGGAGCCTGCCCGGGCGGCGGACGGAGGGCCCAGCCGCGACCAGCTGGTCGACCTCCTTCTCGAGGTGCGCCAGGCCGCTCGCGACATGAAGAGCTTCGAGCTCGCCGACAGGATACGTGACAGCCTCACCGAGCTGGGCGTGCGCGTCGAGGACGTCCCCGGCGGCTATCGCTGGCGCGTAGAGCGCTAGGGCGGCGGCGATGACATGGCGGTGAAGAAAACCCCTTCGCACTCCCCGGATCACGTCGAGGGCGTGAACCCCGTGCTCGAGGCGCTGCGCGGCACCCGTGAGGTCTACGAGGTCTACGTGGCGTCCCAGAGCCTCGAGCCGTCGGCCCAGCTTCGCAAGGTGATAGAGATGGCCAACGCCGCGGGGGTGCCGGTAAAGCACGTGCCGCGCCAGCGTATCGAGTCGATGGCTACCACAGCCGCGCCGCAGGGGGTCATCGCCGCGGTCGCGCCTTACCGATACTGGGACCTGCCGGACATCGTGCGCGCCCTGGAGAAAGTGGACCGGCCGCTGCTGCTCGCGCTGGACGGGGTCGAGGACCCGCAGAACTTCGGAGCCCTGCTTCGCGTCGCCGACGCCGCGGGAGTGCAAGCCGTGATCGCTCCCGGGCGCAGGTCGGCAGGCATAAGCGCGGCGGTCGCCAAGGCGTCCGCCGGGGCGGTCGAACACATCACCGTCATACGCATATCGAGCCTGGCCGCCGCCATCGACCGCCTGAAGGCCGCCGGGTTCTGGATCGTCGGCGCGGAGGCTGACGAAGGCGTCCCGTACTACGAAGTCGATATGACCGTCCCGACGGTGATCGTGCTGGGCGGGGAGGGCAAGGGCCTGAGCCGGCTGGTGAGGGAGAGGTGCGACACGCTCGCGAGCCTGCCGATGAAGGGAGCCGTGACCTCGCTGAACGTTGCGGCCGCAGGTGCCGTCCTCCTGTTCGAGGCGGTGCGGCAGCGGAAAGACCTGACGTAGCGCCGGCGTCCCGCCGGCAAACTTGCATGGAGAAGACATGGAAGGCGACACCTATATCATCGACGCCTACAACCTCATGCACGCCGACGTCGAGCTGAAGGTGCTCATGGAACAGGACCTCGAGGCGGCGCGGGGAGCTGTCATCCACGAGGTGTCCGAGTTCGCCGCGCGTGAGGACGCTCGCGTCATACTCGTTTTCGACGCCGGCGGGCGCTCCGGTGGGGCCACGACCGAGAAAGCCGGGGCAAACCTCGAGGTCACCTACACCGCCCACGGCCAGTCCGCTGACGACTTTATCGAAAAGCTGGCCTACAAGAAGCCCAGGTCGGCCGGGACGGCAATCGTGGTGACCGGCGACTACGCCCAGCAGCGCATCGCCCAGGGCGCGGGGCTGCTGCGCATGTCTCCCCGGGAGTTCCTGGCCAGAATCGCCGAGTCCCGCCAGGAGCTTCAGGAAACCGCCCGGAACGACGCTCCCGGCCGCGGAAAAGTGCGCCTGGGCGACCGGATCCCCGAGGATGTCCGCTCCGCCCTGGAGCGTCTCAAGCACGAAAAATCCTAACTTATCCCCGTTTTTCCCGCATGCAAAAAGAACTTGCGCGAAGGCCTTGACAACACCGCTACGCGGGCATAGAGTGGCACGTGACTCTTCCTATAAACGGTTAAAAACAAGGGTTAAAAGGTAAAAAATCCCGACTGAACGGAGGGAAGCAAGTGTTTGACGATCTACTCGAAAGTACAGACATCATAGGCTCACACTACCTCGAGATGACGGATAAGGAGCTGGTCAGGCAGGCGCAGGCTGAGGACACCAAGGCCCTCGTCACGATGCTCGAGAGGTACGGCGAGTTCGTGAGGCTGAAGGGGCGCTCCTACTTCCTGGTGGGCGCCGATCGGGAGGACATCATCCAGGAAGGGATGATCGGGCTCTACAAGGCGATCCGCGACTACCGCGAGGACCGCGAGACCTCCTTCAAGGCGTTCGCCGAGATATGCATCACCCGGCAGATAATCACCGCGATCAAGACGGCCACGCGCCAGAAGCACTCGCCTCTCAACTCGTACGTCTCGCTCAACAACCCGATAAGCGAGGCGGACGACCCGGACAGGCTCTACATGGACTTCCTGGCGTCCGACAGCGCGCTCGATCCGGCGGAGGTCGTCATCAGCTTCGAGGAGACCGAGAGCATCAAGACAAACTTCCGGGAGATGCTCTCGACGCTCGAGACACAGGTGCTCCTTCTCTACATCGAGGGGCGCTCTTACCAGGAGATAGCTGAGGACCTTGACCGTCATGTCAAATCGATTGATAATGCGCTCCAGAGGATCAAGCGCAAGGTCGAGCAGCACCTTCAGTACCGCGAAAACCTGGCCCGTGGCATTCTACCGAAGGGGCACGGCCGGCGCACATGCAGCTAGCCGGCGTAGCTCAGTTGGTAGAGCAGCGCACTTGTAATGCGCAGGTCGTAGGTTCGAATCCTATCGCCGGCTCCATATCTTTGCTATCACTTCAGATTTGAACCTACGACCCAGGGGGGCCGGGGGAAGCATTCCCCCGCATTAACTTCTTAAACAGGGGGGTTTCGTAGGGGGGACGAGCAGTCCCCCATGCGGGAGCGGAACCCTGACCATCCAACCAACGACAACCGTGACTAACGCAGGGTGAAGCGACGTCGTGGGTTGAATCCTATCGCCGGCTCCTCCGTCTTTGACCGAACGTAATCCACATCGACCCGTCAAATCTATCAGCGCCGTGTATGCTCGCGCCGGTGGTAACATGTCAATCAGAAGCGCCTGCTGTTGGGGGCTCTATAACCGCAAAATCAGATTGTGAGGATCTCGCATCTCAGAGAACGTCAGGAAAAAGGCAACGCTAATAGTTAAGGGATACTGGACCCGCTGGAACGCAGAGACCTTGCTCCACAGGTTCACTTTCTATTTCCTGCTCATCGGTGGCTTTGGGCTCCGCCTGGGATACCTCTTCCAGCCCGTCCGAAATGACGAAGCGTATTACTACCTGGCATACTCGTCCAACTCGCTCAAGGTCGTGATGACTTCTTACAATGTGCCGGGCAACCACATCTTCCACAACGTACTGACTTACTTCACGACGAGGATATTCGGGAACAACGTGATCGCCTTGCGGCTTCCCGTCTTCCTGTGCGGCCTGCTGGTGATACCTCTGACTTACCTGGTGGTCCGCAAGCTGGCGAAGAATCACAACGCCGCGTTGCTGGCCATGGCGATGGTCGCGATATCTTCGGGACTTGTCGGCTATTCCACGCAGGCGGAAGGGTACATGATCCAGGCTGCTGTCCTTCTGGGCCTGGTCCTGGTGGGGATACATCTCATCAACACGGACAGCGCAGGAGGCTGGGTGGGTTTCACGATCCTCGCCGTCCTGGGCCTCTTTACGATACCCACCTTCGTCTACTTCTTCCCGCCGGTGATGATCTGGGTATTCATGTCCAGGTTTTTCGGACACTATGACCGGCCGAGGCTGGTGAAGAGATCGCTGGTGTCCCTTGCGGGAATCGTCGCTCTGACGTTGCTTCTGTATGCCCCGGCGCTGTCGGTTTCCGGCGCGGGCGCCCTCAAAGGAGACCCGCGGTTCAAAGGCGGCGTGATCGCGCTTCCGTGGTCGACGTTCATGCGCGGGCTGCCCACGAACGTGAACTCGATATGGAGCATGACGGGCGTAGGAATACCGGGGGTCTTTGTCGTCATCCTGCTGGCTGGTGTCGTCGTCACAACCCTTTTCTACAAGCGCGTGATCAAGACCGGAACCAACCTGGCCCTGATCCTCTTGCTCTGGATCGCCGTGGCCTATCTGGCCCTACGGCAGTTGGCCTTCCCGGGCACTTTCGTGCCCGTCATTCCCCTTTACATGGGGTTCGCGTCGATCGGCGTCTACGCCGTCTGGAAGCTGGTGGTCGCATGGGTAAAGAGAGTCATGCCCACACGTCTGCTGTCGCCTCTGATGTACGCAGTGGCGGCGTTCCTGCTGATAACGCTCGCCTACTCGATGGTCTTTGTCGCGCAGGGGCCATATCAGCTCGACGTCAATGGACGGATCACGGAAGGGACGATGCGGGACGCGAGCGCCATAACGCAGGTCTTGAAGAAGAACCTCAGGCCCGGGGACATGGTGATCTCCATGGCGGGCCTGGGCACCGTGCCTCTCGAGTACTATTTCCGCCAGAATCACATCCCGCTGAATTACCTCTCCGGCACCGTTGCGCAGACGAAGGACTGGGAAAACGGCAACTACTTCAGGTACATGAACGACCAGTTCAGCGCGATGACCCGCAACAAGATAAAGCGGGCGATACTGGTGAGTGATGAACGGGAAGGCCAATCGCTTTTCAAGGTGACGCAATACGCGGTCGCCTTCATGGGATTCGACAGCCAGAATTTCGGAGGGCAACCGACGCTGCTCCATGAGACCGGCTGGTCTATGGTTCAGGCACTGGAAAGGCAGGGAACGACCCCGATCACCATTAAAGACTTCCTGCCTGCGAAAGCAGAACATTAAGACATAAGTTGCAGTGGATATTTCTAGTGAGGATGAGGAACACAGGTCTTCCGGGGCGCGCACTCCGCATCCGGGTGCTATCATGTGGAACGAACCGGGGATTCGTGATTGAAGCGCTTTCAAGGCGAGAGACTTTTCTGTTAAGGGTGGCAGGATCTGTTGGACACACCTTCTGCGTCACCTGACCTCATAGATGGACATAAGGCAACGGGAAAATGTCTGCGATCCACTTAACAACCATGCTCGTCCTCGCGTTGTTTGTTGTCTACTGGTTGATGTTGCTGTCCTTCATCTTTCTTATGGGGAGAAGGCTTCGGGGCAGGACGGCAATACTCTTCCCCACCCGTGAGGACATCTGGGGGAAGGTCGACTCGTGGGCCTTCGCCACCGGCTACATGCGCGTGGAGCAGGACAGTGCGTCGCGGCTGTACCAGCGAGGTAAAAGATGGTGGTTCCCGTCACAGATGGTGAAGATCACTGCCGCGCACGGCTCGTACATCCTCGAATCCTGGCTGACCGTCAATAAGGTCAACAGGGTACTTTCGCTGGGTACATTTCCCCTGGAAATGAGCATTGAGCAAGGGGGCTACTTCGCCTTTCTCCCGCGGGACATCGCCAGGCGGCACTTCAACGAGCTTCTGAGTAGCCTGGGCGCCCCGCTCGTCTATGAAAAGCAGACATTCCTGACCCGAACGTCGGAGGTTGTGGCGCCTGAGACTGCTCCTTATGACGGGCGCCCGGACAGGGGGGAAGGAGGCTACCGCAGGCGTCGCGTCCATCGAGACATGTGGATCCTGCCACTGATGACCGGCACGGTCGTGATAATGATGATCCTGATGATAGCAACGGTGGCCATAATACCCCGCGTAAAAAGCCCGGCCCGCAAGGAGTACGACTCCGGCTGGAAGTACATTGAAAAAGAAAAGTATAAGGAAGCGGCGGCGGCTTTTGGCAGGGCTATCAAGCTGGATCCGAACTACGAGTCCGCCTACGGGTCTCGCGTGACTGCCTTCAACAACGCGGGCCAGTTCAACGAGGCGGTCGGCGCCGCCGGAAAAGCGATCCAGCTCTACCCGGATTACGCTTATGCCTACGAGGAGAGAGCCCGGGCGTATGCGGGGCTCAAGCGGTTCGCGGAGTCGATCGTGGACAACAGCAAGGCCATTGAACTGGACCCGAAGTACGTGACTGCCTATATTCATCGCGCGGGAGACTACGTTGTGATGGGAATGTACGACAATGCGATATCGGATGCGACCAAAGCGCTCGGGTTAAAGATATCCGATGAGTCCGCATCCGCCGCCCACACGAACCTGGGCCTGGCCTATTGGGGTAAAAGACAGAAGGACAGGGCGATCCAGCACTTCCGCACTGCACCCATGCTGGATCCCCAGAACAATAAAGCCGCACGCGGCCTCAACTCTCTTGGCGGCACAGAATTCTGATGGCGCCAAGGCAAGACCCACCGGCGGGTCTTGCTTGGAAGCGGCTCTCGGTGGCCTCAGGGAGGTCCTGCCCCTGTGATAGAATGTGCGCGGCGACCAATCCAGGAGGGTGTGCAGAAGATGAGCGGCGCTCAAGTCTGTAAGAGCTGTGGTATCCACAGGCGCACGTCCAGGAGCCTCACCTGGAGCTCCAACGGGACCATCACCGAGGCGCGAAATCCCGACCACCGCATGGTCTTCGCCGACGTGGACGGGCTGGGTGAGCTCTTCGCCAACATCGAAGGCCTCATCGGCATCTCGATTCAGAGCATCATCACCGAGAGCAAGGCCAAGGCCACCGGCGACTTCACCAAGGAGCTGATCCGAGGATGGAAGGGCGCCGTGGTCCGCCGCGCCGGCCTCGGCATCGTCATCAACAAGATGGGCGGCGTGGCGAAGTCTTTCGGCTACGGCGACGTGGAGATCCTCGACGTGGACTGGAAAGAGAACAGGATCGACTTCCGCCTGCACGACCCCTACTCGGTGCCGCTGATGTGCGGCGACCTGCGCGGGGCCACCGAGGCGGTAAAGGACGTCATCGGCACAGTGGAGCCCGAGCAGGAGGACGAGCACACCTGGATCGTGCGAGGCCGCCTGTCGCCTCCACCCTCCGGGATGGAGGAGCGTCTCGCCGCCGCGCCGGTCGAGCTGAAGCCCGGCGACGTGAAATACGAGGTCTGCCCGACGTGCGGCGTGCCGCTGGGCATCTCGGGCTTCGACTGGGACGTCGACAGGGGCATCATCAGGAACCAGGAGACCGGGGTACGGTACGCGTTCGTGGGTCCCGGCGGGATTCAGGCGATCTTCGACGAGCTGGCCTCCGAGCTGGGCGAGACCATCCCCGAGACAGTCATCGAGGCTCAGCGCATGCGAGTCGCGTCGCAGGACTATGAGGCCTGGGGGAAGTTCGGCTACGGCGAGTTTCGCGAGATGATCGCGATCCTGGGCTTCGGCAACATGGTCTCGTTCGAGGCCTCGGGCGGCACCTACAGCGCCACCATCGAGAACCCGGCCCTTCCGCTCATGATCGTCGGCACGGCGCTCGGAGCGCTCGAGTCGATGACCGGGAAGAAGGGAACGGCGGAGTGGTCAATCGAGGCCGACCGTGACCTTAAGATCAGCGTAAGGCCCGCATAGCGCTCGAACACGAACCCATCTCGATCCTCCGCTTCAATCTTGAATTTCAGCGTTTGCGTGGTATAAGTTGACCTGGCTTTCATGGTGCTGCTGACACACGATTGGGAGAACAAATGGACGCGGTCATTCACACCGAGGGTTTGAGCAAGAAGTATGGTTCGCTGGTGGCGCTGGCCCCCCTCGAGCTCGAGGTCGCCAAAGGCGAGGTCATGGGCTACCTGGGGCCCAACGGAGCGGGGAAGACGACCACCATCAGATTGCTGCTCGGCCTGATAATGCCCACCTAGGGGCGGGCGACGATATTCGGGATGGACGCCCAGAAGCAGAAGGTCGAGGTCCACAAGCGAGTGGCATACATCCCCGGGGAGGCGACGCTGTGGCCTTCCCTGACCGGCGAGGAGACGCTGCACTTGCTGGGAAAAGTACACGGGCGCCTCGACCCGCAATACCGGGACCTGCTTGTTGAGCGCTTCGACTTCGACCCCAGCAAGAAAGTGCGCACCTACTCGAAGGGGAACCGCCAGAAGCTGGGCATCCTCGCCGCGCTGATGACGCGGGCGGACCTGCTGGTGATGGACGAGCCGACCAGCGGGCTCGACCCGCTGATGGAACAGGCCTTCCGGCTGACCATCAACGAGGCCAAGACGAACGGACAGACCGTCTTCCTCTCCTCGCACATACTTGCCGAGGTGGAGGCGCTCTGCGACCGCCTGGCAATCCTGCGCAGAGGAAAGCTGGTCGAGCTCGGCACGCTGGAGCAGATGCGGCACCTTTCCTCGGTGACGGTGGAGGCGACGTTCGACGAGCAGGCACCCGAGGTCAGCGGCATCCAGAGCGTGAGCGCCGTGCATGTAACGGGTCGCCAGTTGACCTGCCAGGTCCGAGGCGAGATCGCTCCCTTGCTGGCGGTCCTGTCGGCCGCCCGGCCCAGGACTCTCCTGATCCGCGAGCCGTCGCTGGAGGAGCTGTTCCTGACGCTCTACGGTGAGGACGAAGCGGCCGGGGAAGGCGACGATGGGAGCTGAAACGGCGGCCGCCACGGGCGAGCAGACCGTGCAGAAGTTCCGCTCTCCCGGCACGGTTATCGCGCGTTTCGTCGCGCGCAGCGTGTCCAAGACCGCCGCGATAGTCGGGTATGGGTTCGCCATCTATGTCGTCTCGTCGATCTACGGCTTCACCAAGACCTACGCGACCCAGGCCTCGCGCGAGACGCTCGCGAAGCTCTTCGGCAACAACGCCGGGCTGCAAGCCTTGTTCGGCGTCGCGCACCATATCGACACGGTCAGGGGCTTCACCGCCTGGCGCACCCTGGGGGTCCTGACGATAGTCGGGGCCATCTGGGGGCTCGCGGTAGCGACGAAGCGGTTCAGGGGCGAGGAGGAGCAGGGGAGATGGGAGCTCTTCCTGTCGGGCCAGACGACGTCGCGGCAGGGCGCGCTCAACAACATGGCGGGTCTCGGCGTGGGGCTCTTCATCATCTTCGCGCTCGTCGCGATCGTGACCGGCATCATAGGAAACGTGAACCATCAGCACTTCGGCGCCAGCGAGATCCTCTTCTACACCGTCGCCCTTGTCGCGAGCACGGCGATCTTCATGGCGGTGGGGGCGCTGGTGAGCCAGATCATGCCCACGCGCCGGAGGGCGGTCGGGACCGCGGCAGCCCTGTTCGGCGTCGCGTTCCTGCTGAGGGCGATCGGAGACGCGAGCAAGAGCGCGCACTGGCTGACCTACCTCAGCCCGCTGGGCTGGATCGAGAACACCCGCCCCCTCACGGGAAGCAGCCCGCTCTGGCTGATTCCCGTTCTCGGGCTGATCGTCGTACTCGGCGCTCTGACGGTGTACCTGGCAGGCAGGCGCGACCTGGGAGCGAGCCTGGTGCCGGACAAGGACACCGCGAGACCCCGCACCAGGTTCCTCAACACGACTTTCGGGCTCGCGCTCAGAGAGACGAGGGCAGGCGTGATCGCGTGGGTCGCCGCCCTGGGGGTGGCCGGGCTGGGGATGGGAGCTGTCGCCAAGGCCGCGGGGGAGGCCATGGCCGCCTCCGCGGGCGCGCACAAGTTCTTCACCAACATAACCAGCCAGAGGGCGATCGGCGCCCAGACCTACCTGGGCGTCGTCTTCCTGATGGTCATGACCGTTCTGATGGCGATGGCGGCCTCCGGGGTCAACTCGATGCGCGAGGACGAGGCGGAGGGCTACCTCGACAACCTGCTGGTGCGGCCGGTGTCACGGCTCAAGTGGCTGCGGGAGCGCCTGGGCATCGTGGTCGTCTCCGTCGCGCTGGTGGGAGTGACGACAGGCCTGTTCACCTGGCTGGGCACCGCGAGCCAGCACGCCGGGCTGTCGTTCGGCAAGGTGGTCCAGGCCGGGGTCAACTCCGCGGTCCCGGCGGCCGTGATCGTCGGAGTCGGCATATTGATGCTCGGGATCAAGCCGCGCTGGGCCTCGGCCGTGATGTACGCGGTGATCGGCTGGTCTTTCCTGCTGGAGCTCATCGGCCCGATAGTCAACCTCAACCACTGGGTGCTCGACACGTCCCTGCTGCACCATGTCGCGCTGGCACCGGCGGCGGACCCCAGGTGGTCGGCGGCTGCGATCATGCTGGGGATCGGCGTCGCGGGCTGCGCCCTCGGCGCGATCGTCTTCAACAGGAGGGACCTGGCAGGGCAATGAGCCGGGGTATCAGGCGCACGCGGGTTCATTCCTGCCGCCGCCGGCAGGATAGGCGCCGGACCGACCGAAGAAAGCAGTACGGTCGGTAATCAGGCCATGGCGCGATGCGCGGAGTGGTGTTTCCTTTGAGAGTCAAGCTGCCGGACAAGGTCCAGATCGAGCCGGTTGGAAAGTGCAACCTCAATTGCAGGATGTGCCCGGGCGGGATCAGGCGCAAAGGCAAGCAGGCCTTCATGCCGCTGGAGATGTTCGAGGGGCTGCTGGACCAGTTCAAGCAAGCGCGCGAGATACAGCTTCAGGGGCTGGGGGAGCCGATGCTGCACCCCTCTTTCACACAGTTCATCGACCTGGCCGCACAGCGCGGGCGGAAAGTCGGGGCCGCCACGAACCTCACGCTGCTCAATGAGAAGATAGCCAACAGCCTGGTCTCGGGTGCGCTCGACTCCCTGGCGGTCTCCATCGAGAGCCCGTCCGAGACCACCTACGGTTGGCTGTGCCGCGAGGGCAGGCTCACGGAGGTCCTGTCCAACCTGGAGATGCTGCTCGCCCGGCGCGATTCGGCGGGCACGGGCAAGCCGCGCGTGACGGTCACCTCTTACATCATGAGAGAGAACATGGCGCAGCTGCCCCAACTGGTCGAGCTCGCGGGCTCGCTCGGCGCCGACGCTTTCACGGCGGAGAACCTTCCGGGCACGATGGAAGAGCCCGCCCTGCCCAGGAACTACAGGCCCGTCAGGGACTTCGTCGCCTGGCAGATGCCGACCGCCGAGGACAAGCTCGTGTTGAAGGAGTCGTTCGGCAAGGCACGGAATGCCGGCCGCAAGAACGGGGTCGAGGTGACTCTGCCTCCACTGAGGCCGGGCAGAAATGGGAACGGCAAGAAGGACTGCGACTGGCCGTGGCGTGAGGCATTCGTGAGCAGCAGCGGGAAGATGATGCCTTGCCCGAACGTGGGCACACCGGACCGCAGCCACATGGGCGACGCCGCCTCCGAAGGGGTGGCAAGCGTGTGGAACGGCCCGCGATTCAGTGACTTCAGGAACAGGCTTTCCGAGGGGGATCCCCCCGAGATCTGCAGGCACTGCTGCACGGCGAGCGCGCCGGGCGCCTGAGCCCGCTTACTCGTTTCCGGCGAGCGGCTGCCTGTTGAAAAGCCTCAGGCTCCAGGAATGCCACGCGAGAGTCTCTTTCGATTGACGCTCACGCGAGACCTCACCGGTCAGGCTCGACCGGTGAAAATTGACGGGGCTCTGCTTTAGCAGGTGCTGGTTGCGCCGATGGGCGGCCAGCCAGCCCGTGCTCTCCAGCAGTGGTCTCGGAGAATCATGTTCCATTCCCACTAAACACCCACCTCCCATTTTCAACCAGCAGACCGAGCACCATATCACTAGATTCGTTGCGGGCTCTATTTATTCCTTCAGGACCCGAACCGGACCCGGCCGTTCGAGCGGCACGCATATTCGACCGCCCTCTTCGATTGGCCCTGCGTCA
>Ga0209123_1002494_pt1 | contig 15467 bp, 6 predicted proteins | sample BarGraIncu00431A_FD_184500 | JGI IMG/M metagenome (GOLD analysis project Ga0209123, IMG submission 184500) | Arctic peat soil microbial communities from Barrow, Alaska, USA - Barrow Graham LP Incubations 004-31A (SPAdes) (version 2) | ecosystem: Environmental > Terrestrial > Soil > Wetlands >...
AAACATACACGATTTGCATGCATGGTCGGTAGATGGATCGTACAATGTGTTAACCGTTCATGTGGTGTTAAGCAATCCGGTAAACATGGAAAATTTGGCAGAAATGAAGGACGAAATCAGGCTTTTGTTACACGAAAAAGGAATTCAGCATGTAACCATCGAATTCGAAACTGCTGACGAGAAATGTACTTTAGAGAAATGTTGTGATTGATGATTCTTCATATGAGTATGTTGTAACATGGAGTGTAATACTTGTTTTATACAATACAAAGAGATTACATTTGTTTAAACTATAAAAAAGAGATTGTTCAGAAGAACAATCTCTCTTTTTGTAATGAATAGAACAACAGGTATTAAACTAATAATTATCCAACTATCAATTTGTTACAATTACTTTGTTTGTTTTTATAGTTATGAAACTAAATACAGGTATGCAAACGCATATACTCAATAAAACTTTATTTTTTAAGATACCAGTTTTCCCTTATCGACAATTTAGTTCTGATAGCTTCCTTGTTTTCATTATATTTTGAAGATACTAAATTAGCCAGGTATAAATTATTATCTCTTCGGATGGCTATCCGCATTAAATCATGAAAACGATTTCCTTCAAATGCTGTTTCCAAAGATAATTCCTGTTGAATCAGATCTTCCACATAAAGAATGGAATCTTGTATCGCTTCTAATTTTGGGATTTTATAATAGGTTGTATCCACATTTACATTTCCACAACCACGCATTCTAACACCGATATTAAGTTCAAATTGATTTTTTTTAACTACATCTGTAATTCCAAAATCCATATAGTTTGGAAGTGGTACTGATAATTCATTTTTAGGAACAATTTTTGGATTTACTATACTACTATTTTTTAAACCATTTTTCAAAACTGCCATAGCCAGATTTGGTTTACCTAAACGATTTACAGCTTCTGCATAACGCAGATACAACAAAGGCACACGATAAGGAGTTATTTCCTTGTTTATTTTCTGTGTACTCGTTGGATAATTCAACAAAATATATTTATAAATAAAATTATTTGAGGTCTCGGTTATTTTAGTAGAAGTTGTAAAATTATTATTAGAAGTCGGAAATTTAGAAGATGATAATGCAACTACAGAACTGAGAAGTCTTAAATCACCCAAGGTGTCAAGAGTATTTGAATGAAAATACTTTTGTTTTTGCCAGTTAGTAATGGCGACTGCCGAGGGTGCTATCATGCGGTTCAATGTAAGACTATCCAGATCAAACTTTTGACCATATTGATTTGTAGCAGCAATATTAGTTATGTTTTCCGAAGAATTACCAATGAAATTGAATAATGTATAATTCCCTGTAAATGCATTATTTAAAACTGCACGAGTATTCCTGTAAGATATATTTAGAATATAACTATTCTTATACATCAAATCGTGATATTCATTGGCTGCATTTTCATATTGTCCGGTCCAAAGATATAAATCTCCTAATAAAAAGCGTATGGGGAAATAGGAATTGGACGTATTATGATTGAACAGGAATCCGAGTGAGGGCATATCAATATCTTTCCAGGGAGCAATATCAGCAACCAGGATGGGTACTAGTTCTGTCAGAGACAAAGGTGATAATTTTTGAATATTTTCGGCATCTTCTACAGTAAGAACAGGCTTTTCATAATATATTGCAGAACCGTAATTCAGGACAATCTGCATATAGGTCCAGGCGCGTATAGCCTTACAGGCAGCGTATTCTTTGTACATTACCTTAACGCCACCTTTTACAACAGAAGTATCAATGTTATGAATAACATAGTTACAATTATTAATGACCGAATAATAATCTTTAATATTATTGGCATAGGGATTATTGCCTGAAATATCAAAGTTGTTTATTTCTTTCAGAAACAAATTCGATGTAGGAGTAACATCCATTAAATCGCCACGTAATTCTCCCAGAAGTACGTAACTGTCGGCAAGTTTTTCCATTTGTGAAAAGATACCGAACATCGAATAAAGTGTATCGTTTGACGCATTCATTTGATACCCATTTGGGAAAACCAGCCTGTTCGAATCCACATCCAACAGGTTGCTACAACCCTCAAAGGTGAAAACAGAAAGTAACAGGAATAACATTATTTTGCTGATTTTTTTCATATCATATATTTTTTATCATTATAATAAAATGAGAATTATAAATAGAGACTAAAGAAATTTTCAGATATGACTTTGTCTGTGACATAGCCCATACCTTTGTCTTTTCTCTTTGATTTTTTACAAATTTAATTTAATGCCAAGATAGTAACTCTTAGTTAAAGGTATTAATCCGTTATCTACACCCTGGAAATAAACAGAGTTATTAGCTGAAACCTCAGGATCTTGTCCTAAATAATGAGTCATAGTAACCAGATTATTTGCTGATATCCAAAAACTAATACCTTCAATGAAATTACTTTTAATGGGGAGATCGTATGATAAGGAAACCGTTTTTAAGCGGATATATGAACCATCTTCAATCCACCTGTCCGAAAAACGGGAATTGCCTGACAAATCACCATACGTTGCCCGGGGTTGATCTGTTACCTGTCCTTCAGCAGTCCAACGTCGCAATAACGCAGATGTTTGATTACTGAAATCAGCACCTGCTTCCAACTGACTACGTTGGAAGTTATAAATATCGTTTCCTAATGAATAGGTAAATAAGGTATTTAACGTAAATCTTTTATATGAAAACTTACTATTAAAAGTTCCATAAAAATCAGGATTCGGATTACCAATCACTTGTTTATCTTTAGAGTCTATCATATGATCCCCATTTATATCAACGAAAATCATATCACCGGCACCAAAAGAACTATAGGTACCATCTGTATTTATAATTTTAAGATTGGCAGTTTCTGCTTGTAAAGTGGTTGCAAAAACTCCATTGGTTTTATAGCCGTAGAAAACTCCCACAGGCTCACCGATTCTTGTCAGGACTTCGCCTTTATAAACGGAAGTTGTATATTCACCGTTTGGTAATGAAGTAATGAGATTATTATAATGTCCAACACTTAAACCAAGTTCCCATTTCAGCTTCTTAAAATTAAACACTTTCAGATTGGCAGAAAATTCGTACCCTTTATTTGTCATGGTTCCTCCATTGTCCCAATAAACACTTAAACCTGAAACATAGGGCATGTTCTTCATTACCAGAAGATCAGTTGTATTACTTGAGAAATAATCAAAACTTAACGACAATCTGCTATTGAACAAACTTAAATCGAAACCGGCATTTGCTTTTCCGGTTGATTCCCATTGAATTTTAGAATTTGCTAAATTTGTAATTACCAACCCATTTGCTTTATCCATAAATTTAGTGGACGTAAAAAAGGCCAGTGATTCGTAATCTTTAATTCCATCATTCCCTGTAACTCCGTATCCTGCCCTGATTTTGAAAAAGTTTACTACAGCAATATTTTTCATAAACTTTTCTGAAGAGACCAACCAAGCAGCGTTAGCTGCCGGAAATACTCCCCAACTACGACCCAACAAGTTGATGCCACCCTGTGTTTCTTTTCCAAATCTGGAAGAAGCATCCATCGCCACTGTTCCGGTAATGAAAAAGCGATTGTCGAAATCATAATCGGCATTCAAATAATTTGAAATGGAATTTGTTTGATTGTTGATCCCATCCACCTGTAAATAGCTATTTTTACCGGTAATGGTTGTATTATTGTTTGACCCGGAATTGTGTTCTTCTGCATAATCAGATTCATAATAATTATTTATATACCTCCATCCTAATATTGCTTTCAGATGATTAGAATTATCGAATTTCTTATCAAATGTCAATCTGGTTTCATCAAAATAAGCGGTATTTCGCATCACCTGATTGCCTATTTCATTTTGGGAATATCCGAAATTTGGAAGATATTCTTGTGGAGTAAAAAACATGGGGATATAATGTCTTTCAATTGTTTTATCCAGACTATAATCAAATTGTGAACTCAGAGTTAAATCGTGGGTAATCTGAATGGATGGAAGAATACCCATGTTGAACCGGTACTTTTTCAAATTGTTTATAGAATACTTAATAATTCCATCAGGATTACCAATACCAAAACTATCGGTTCTGGCATAATCGGTTGTAATTTGACCTAAAGAAGTAAAAGTATTCGGACTTAAGAACGGCGATTTTATTTTACTGACCCATGTAGGAGAAGAATAAAAATCCACACCATCATCCTGTAATGTTCTTTCAACACGCGAATAGCCTATGTTTAATCCCATTGTAAATGTGTTTGTCATTTTTAAATCTGCATTGCAGCGGAAATTAAGACGTTGCATGTCGGTTGATTTTACTACTCCTTTATCATTAGTCATCCCTAATGAGAAATAATATAAAGCTTTTTCATCACCCCCGGTAGCATTAATCGCGTAACTGTTTGTTTGTCCGGTTTGATACACCTGATTTGCCCAATCTGTTGTATTGTGATTTGCATTGTAAATCTGTTTTTGAGTCGGATCAGTTCCTAAAAATTCATACCTGGAAATATCATTCCCAACTACTCCTTTTGAACTTAATAAATCACTGGCATAAACTCTGTAATCTTCACCATCCATCATTGGTAATGTGCCCGGTTGTACAGTCATTCCCGTGAAATAATTTAAACTGATTTTAGTAACCATAGACTTTGCTCTTTTGGTTTTAATCAGAATAACCCCATTGGAAGCCTTACTTCCATAAATAGAAGTACCATCTTTGATGACAGTTATATTTTCAATATCATTGACATCAATATTATCCAGTGGGTTTGAGAAAAAGCCTTTGTGAATAGACTGCACATCATATAAATTATTCCAAATAACGCCATCGACAACAAACAATGGTTGAGCATTGGCGTTTATAGAATTAATGCCTCTGATAAATAATGAAGCACCTTCTCCGGCAAGCCCTGAACGCGTAATTGCACGTATATCACCACCAAGAGAAGACTGTAAAACTTCGTCTGCTGAAATGGCAATCGATTTACTCACATCATCAACACTCTTTGCAGAAGAGACAATAGATGAGTTATTAACAGTACCAGTAACTCCTTCAATACTTTTGAAATAATTACTAAATTGATTCGAATAAAGATTAATGACCACAGAATCTTTTCCTAGAATGGCTACTTCAGTCAGATTGTAATCATAGGCTGAAACATGTAGTACATCATTCAACGAGGAAATTTTTAATGTGAAATTTCCTTTTTCGTCTGAAACAGCTGACAAATTCTTGTTTGGCACTGATATCTGAGCTGCAGGGATAGGTTTTTTGGTATGCGCATCACGAACAAAACCTCTTAATATTATTTCCTGTTTTTTATCTGTGATTTTGTTTTCAGACTTAACAACAGAAGAAGACAATAAGAAAGATGCAATTACAATCACACTTATGAGTTTAAAACTGAAAGAGTTCCTGTTCATGCTTAATATGTTTATATAATTTTTCATTTTCATACTAAATAGTTTATTCACTCAATATTATTGAACAGGTTTTAGAATTATATAATCTATTCGCAAGGTTCTATTCACTTTTTTGGCAGATTCATCAGCCGGTGAACCTGCATTTTGAACTTTTAGAGAAACAGTTGATAATAAACCTGAAATATAATCAGCTCTTTTAACCAGGTTAGAATACGGAAATTGGAATCCTGAAACAACCAACATCTCTTGGGGTTGCAATGTAGGAGTTGTAGTGAAAATATAACTTGTCGATGAAGGTAGCTGCACTTTATTATTAACATCTATAGAGGCGTTTGTTACCGTAGTTCCTTCACTGTTTATGTAAGACAAATAAAATTGCACTTTATTTGGTCTGACATCAGTAGGATCTACAATACTAGTAGGAACAAATACACAATAAATATCATATTTGGCAGATAATGTATTTGGAATCGGGAAAGTGACAAAAACTTTTGAAATACTGCTCGAAGTCATTGGAACAAGTCTTACATAGTAGCCTTTTGAAATATTAAAGCCTGTACCAATACTTGAAACCGAAGTGGCAGCGTAATTTGAAGTTGTTCTTCCATTACTTGCGTCTTCCGCTTCAACACGAATTTCTTTAAACCAGGACTCAGTTGCATTATTTTGCAATTGACTTGTAACATAACTTATTCCATTACTCATTTCATTAACCTGTGCTCCTGTGAAGAGTCTGGTTGGATTGGAAAAAGCATGTCCATAGGTCGAAAATAACGTATCTTCAGCAATGGGAAGTGTTTTTTTACCTTTGAAAAACAAATCCTGAATCAATGTCCATTTTGTATTTGCAATTTGTGTTGTTACACCACCATCCTTGCTCAAGGTAGTATAATAAGGTAGTATTCGATTATATGCTTCAACCCATGCGGCATTATTAGGCAAAATGGCAGTATAAATACTATCTTCGGTTTTAAATTGGGCTAAATATGTTAATGCTTTATTTGTCAATTTAAAAACCGGACTTATAAAAATTCCATCTTTAAAGCTGGCCGCTGTGTCAATTTGATTTTTCGTCAAAGAATTAATATACACTCTTAATGAATCAATTCCATCTGTTGTATTTAGAAACTCCCAGATATTCATTTTATATGGCGCGTAGTCACTTAATATATAAACTATTCCATTGGATGTTGCTATATCAGATTGAACGATAGTTTTTCCTCCAAAAGAGTAGCCATCGGCACCTTTTGCAAAAACTATGAGCTTATTATCCAACATAATAATAGTCTTACTAATAATACCTGAAGATGTGTGTGAAAATCTGGTGATATGATTCTTCACAATTATACGTACTAAAGCAGTATCAGTTAAGTCAACATTCACCAGTGCCTGATTATTTGGTGCCCAAACTGTAAAAGTTTGCGATTTGTTAAGTATTGAATCATACCCCGTACTTTTTAGCATTTTGGTAAAAGTACTTAAATCAGTTTGTGATTGAATATATTCGAATATATTCAAATTACTTTTATTTGCCGGCTCAGCATTATAATGTTTATCCCAATCATCTCTACACGAAACCACCAATACTGTTAATATCAGAAAGGCAAAGATGGGAATTCCATAATATCTTAATCTCATAATATAAAATATCTAAAGTTAATTCAAAAAAAAACGTTAATAAATATCCTCACTTTCAAGGGCACTAGTTGGGACAAATTCCAGATAATCAAACATGAATTGACCTCCACTTAATCCTTTTACAGTAAATTTATGAGTTCCTGCAGTCTTAAACGTATAAATTCCTAAAATATGTCTTAAAGATACTGATTCATATCTGGCAGATTCGGCCCTATACCATTGTTGAGTGACAGTTTTATAAACAGCCGGACCTTTCATATATCCTCTGTTACGCATCATCTTATCATTTAGATAACCAAAGGGATCATCGGGGGCAGTTCCCGGTACAACATATCCAATATCCGGACTGGTACCTGTAATATTCATATTTAACGGCACTCCACTTGGAACGTCATCAACATACAATTGAGCCACACCACGACCACCGTTAGCAAGATACCCGAATCTTATTTCGTATGTTCCTTCCGGAACCGCAGGTGTAATGATAGAAAAATCATATAAATTTCCTGATTTAGCTTCCAGGTATATTTCGTCTCCTTGATAATCACAATATCCGTCATACGGTGTCAGATAACCTACCTGAGTTTGTTCTGAGCTTGTAATTCTGTCAACGTAACCTCTTGGAATCACAAACAGTGTGTTTTTTAAAGCCGTGGCTAAACCATGCTCAGGTATTCCCCGCATATTATTGTTGGTTAACTCGGGGAAGAAGCATGAAGAATCAAAACGAAGGCGTTTACCCGACATTTCAGTATTGACAGCGTCACTATATACCAACATCCCATCAATTTCATGATAAACACCATTGGTTGCATCATTATCATAGTTCGATGTAATTTGAATCACTTTACCCGTTTCAGTTGAATAGTTAATCAGATTTGTTTTGTTCAATAACCGGTCTTTTTTAATCTCAATCAATGTATTCGGACACATTGTTTCAATATATTCATACATATTCCGGTTTTTCAACATATGCCCCGTATCATAAGCATCAATAAATTTCGTATAACTCAATTGTTTATTGATAAGATGATAGGCTATAAACTTATTCAGGCTGTTGTTCCGGTTTGTTATATCGGTAATGCCTGGATCCGCATGGTAAACATTATTTGCAGCAAATTCTTTCATACTTGCCAAATCTGTAATACCATTTGCCATCAGAGTGGCATTGCTTTCCATCAACACCGTATATCCATATTTCCGGGCTGTAGGAACGAGTTTATCAAACTCCCTGCCGGTAGCCAGATTAACCAAAGAGGCATATTGTTTCGGGTCGTAAGTATCGTCTTTAATTTTCAGAAGCGAATCAGCTAATCCAGTTGCTATTAAAGCTTTATAAAAAATAGTAAATGATGAATCGTTTGATATAGCTTCAACTATCCCCGAACGGGTTGGATTAAGCACTTGATTTATTTTATGGATGACTCCATTATGAACTAAAATATCTTTTTGTAGGACCTGCGATGTATTGTTGATAAATGCAACACCGGTATTCGAAAAAGAGATGGATAAATACCGGTCACTCATCGATAGATCCGGCAATCGTCCCACCAGAAAGTTTGAATACATCACCACCGATCCCAATATGATATGGTCGTAAGCTATTATTTTTAACGAGTCGAGTGTAAAATCCTTGAGTGATTTTTTACCTTTTGATACGTAAAACTTTTTCATTGCCTCATTGGATGGAGCAAAGCAGGTATATTTACCGTATGAATTTAATAGACTCATCACTTTTGATGTATCTAATAATGCAGTAAATTCTGAGTAATCTGCTGAGTCTCTAAGATATTGACCCATCATTTTATCTTTAAAAGTATATAGATTCCCTCCAATATCATCAGAATTACATGATGAAAAAATACCTATAGCAGATAATAATATAACCATACCGGTTATTATATGCTTTTTAAAAGGTGTTTTTGAACTATATTTTACCATTTTTCTTTAAGTTTTTACTTAGTTATTTAGTGATTGAAGTTGTTTCCTGATAAAATGGATTTTGTATCATATTCGGATTCGCTTCTAATTCGGATTTTGAAATCGGCATATACATAGCATCCATTACTACTGCACCAAGAGGTACAGCATTGTTACCCGAGGATTTATGATTTACATAATCGTTCAACGTTGAAGTTGAATTTTCGCGACGTGCCACTCTTACTAAGTCAAACCAACGTTTACCTTCAAAAAGCAATTCTCTCTGACGTTCACGTAATACTAAATTTTCCATTTTAAATTTAGTTATATAATCGCTTATTTTAAGTGAATCCTGGCCCGGATTGGATCGCAAATAAGTTTCATTTACCAAAGAAAGGGCATTATTCAAATTCGTTGCACCGTCTAATTCAACCAAAGCTTCCGCTTTCATCAACATAACATCTGAAAGTCTGTATACAATCCAATTGGCTGAATTGCTGCGATAGACATAACCAGGTTGTGCACCTGCAATTATACTTTTAATAACAGTAAGACCGGCATATTTAAATATAAAGTATCTTCCTCCATATAGCATGTAAAATTCAGAAGCCCTGATATCGTTCACACCTTCTATAACCGTTGTTGAGACTTTATAATCGAAAGGGCTAAATATACCGGCAATATTAATAACGGGATTGTAAGCTAAAGTTGCCGGAAAACCCAGATAGCCTAAGATTGATTTACTCCCTGAGCCGTATAAAATTGCTGCCGGATTATTAAACTGTACATTTTCTTTAAATTGAAGTTCGAAGATACTTTCAGTTGAATTTCCCAAATAAAAAACCTGAGTAAACATATTTGTCGATTCAACCAGTTTTAAATTTTTATCTGCAAGTACTAAATCACAGGTTTGAGCACACAAATCATATTGTTGATTCCAAAGATAAACATCAGCTAACAGTGAATTTACTGCATCGAGTGTAATCCTGCCTTTATTATAATCTGTTCTTCCAAAATCAGTTTGTGCATATTTTTGAGCTGTCAACAAATCTGTTATAATATTATTTATGATAGTCTGTTCAGTATCTTTTGGTTTAGCATAATTTTGCGTATTATCAATACTTGCATCCACAATATAGGGAACTTCTTTAAAAGTTCTTACCAAATAGAAATAACAAAGGGCACGTATTGTAAGTGCTTCTGCCTGGACTCTTTGCAAATGACTTTGAGTGAAATTATTATCTCTTTCGGTCACTTGAGGGGCATAATACAAAATAGTATTGCAATAATTTATAACAGTATAAAAAGAGCCCCATGAACTATAAGCATTGCTGGAGGTTATATTTCCATCCAGAATTTTTTGCATATCTTTCATATTGTCGGCGGAACCTGATCCCGTAACCATGTTATCCGATCTTAATTCACCCCAAATAATCATTCGATAGATATTATCATCGGTAGTCAATCCTTTATAACATGCAGCAAGTACTGCCTGAACATCAGTTTCCGATTTCCAGTACTCATCCAAAATGATTTGGCTTTCAGGTTTTATAGTTAACCATTCGTCACAACCGGTTATTCCCATAAGTATTAGCACTGATAAACCTATTATAGTAATTTTTATTTTCATCATATTGTTTTTCTTTTATAATCCTACTGATAATCCAAGTGTGAAATCTTTCGTTCGTGGAGTAGCTGAACCATCAAAACTCAACCCATGGTTTTGAGTTAATATTCCATACCCTACTTCAGGATCTACACCTGTATATTTTGTTAAAACTAATAAATTATTAAATGTCAGGTACAAATTCAATCTGTTTACATTAAATCGTTTCAGTAATTTTGATGGAACAGTATAATTAAATGTCAGATATTTAAATCGCAAAAAAGACCCATCTTCTACATAACGATCACTTCCCAGCCAGTTAACACCGGTTCCATACAAAGCTCTCGGCATTTGAGTATCATCACCATCTTTTCTCCAACGCCAGTTCACCGCAATACTTTGATTGTTATCATAGTACATATTTTCTGCATTCATTCGGGCCGTATTGATTATTTTATTCCCATATCTGAAGTTAAAAAACATTTTGCATGAAAAGTCTTTATAATGAAAGGTAGGACCAAATCCTCCGTTGAGAATCGGATTGCTGTTTCCTAAATATACAATATCAAGTGCATCGATACTACCGTCATGATTTATGTCTTCATACATGGCATCTCCTCCTCTGAATTTATATTGAGAAGTAGTACCATATTCAAAATACATTGCTCGTGGAATTCCATTCTGATCCGTAATAACATTACCGTTGGGATCTTTAGCAACAGGCGCAACGGAGTGATCAGTTGTATATTCGTCATATTTATATACACCTTTATATTTGAATCCATAAATAGAACCGAATGAGTTCCCGGTTTGTACTCTGGTTAAATACGATCCGTTTTTATAATCAAAAACCCCGTTATAACTTGCCAGCAAGGATGGATCTAAATCAATAATGGTGTTTTTATAATTCGAGAGGTTAAAGGTGAAATCCATACTGAAATCTTTGGTCTTAAATAACCGGTTTGCGTAAAAATTCACTTCCCAACCATCATTATTCATTGTTCCTCCATTTATAAAAGAGACAGAACCATATCCGGATGTATTTGATATAGAAACATTTGGGAACAATAAATCCGTGGTGCGTTTATTATAAAAATTAATATCGAATACAAATTTGTCATCAAAAAGTCCTAAATCCAACCCGTAATTAAAGGCCGAGGTAGTCTCCCATTTCAGGTTTTTTAATTGAAGGGAAGCCGGATTAACTGCCGTAATATCAATATACGAACCATTGGTGGTGTACCGGCTTAAATATAGATATTCAGCATCTGGTTCATTTCCGCTTATTCCCCATGATGGACGGATAGCTAACATGCTTAACCACTTTTTAGTATTTTTCATAAAAGGTTCATCCGAAATAATATATTTAAGAGCTACTCCCGGAAAATTCCCAAATTTGTTCCCGGGTCCAAACTTGGTACTACCATCTCTACGAAATGTTCCATCAAAAATATATCTTGATTTATAGGCATAATGAGCACGCATCATGAAAGCCAGGGATCTCCATTCAGAACTGCTGGTTGTAGAACCGGTCAGGTAACCGGAACCGGAAGCGTCTGTCTCTAGTCTGGAAGGAGTTGAATAAGCAATAATGCTCTGACTGGACGAATTACCTATATTAATCTGAAATGAACCGTATAACAATAAACTATGATCTGTATTATCAAATTTTGGTTGCCATGCCAAATTTTCATCAGAATAGATCGTCATATTTTCTGTATCATAATTTTCAGCACGATTTACCGCAGCACTTGACCATGTATAATTAGAAACTTCCTGCGGTAAGAATATGGATGTTTTACTGTTGTCAATATCAAACGATACATAAGAATTAAATCTTAGCATTTGTTTTTCAGGATCCAATAAATCATATTGTAACCTAAATGTAGGGGTAATACGGAATGACTTTAAATTGTTTGTAGCAAGATTAGCCAATGCAACAGGATTTACTAATAGTTTTTGATTATTACTTAAAGTGGAAGTGGTCGGAATATTATAATAAACATTCGTATTATTTCCATTCCTATCCTGAGCATATACACTTACATTTGGCATTTTTTGATAGGCTATTGCTAATATTGATTTGCCTTCGTTAGTACCATTATCACCAAGGTTAAACTTATAATTTTGATAATTATCAGCATTTGTCAATGAAATTTCGGTAATGAATTTAATTCTATCCGAAACTGCGTATTCAAGATTGGCACGTGAAGAAAACCTGGTATATTTCTGTCCAATCACAGTCCCATTCTGAGATAAATATCCGCTTGATACACGATAATTTGCACGGTCACCTCCACCTGAAACAGTCAAATAATGGTCATTTATATTCCCAACCTGTGTTACTTGCTTTACCCAATCTGTATTATTATTAAAATTCTGATATTCGGGGTTATTTAGGTCATAATTGTACTCAGGAATATTTGTCGCATTATCATCCTGCAGTGGATTTAAATGTGACTCTTTCATCAACATGGTAAAATCTCCCCCATTTAGCATATTTAAGCCTTTAGGTTGTACAGTATTAGTATATCGATACGTGTATTCCACCCTGGTTGGTCCTGAAATACCCTTTTTAGTAGTAATCATAATAACACCATTAGCCCCTTTTGAACCCCAAATTGCAGACGAAGCGGCATCCTTTAATACAGATATTTCCATAATATCATCCGGATTTAAACTAAGCATATTTGCATATTGTTCCGAATTGGAGTTAGCATAGTCAAAGTTTGGGTCAATCTGAACTTCGAACGGGATACCATTCACAACGATTAAAGGCTGACTATTCCCGTTTATCGAAGTTACCCCACGAATACGCATGGAGGTTCCACTTCCCGGATCGCTTGAATTAGCTACAATATCCAATCCTGCAATACGTCCTTGTAAAGCTTCATCTACTGAAGAAACCTGCAATCCTTCAAACTCTTTTGCATTGATAGTCTGAATAGCTGTTCCGATCTCTCTGATAGGAATGCTATAACCTCCCTGAGTATTCTTTTTGCTCCCCACTATTTCCACGACTTTCAAATTCTGAGTGTTTTCAGCCATGATAATATTTACTACCCTTTTTTCGTTGATATTTTTTATTTGTTTTATGAAACCGACATAACTTATAGAAAGTCTGTTTTTCAAGCTTTTTACCCTTAGAACATAATGTCCGTTTACATCAGAAACTGTTCCAGTAACAACCCTGTTATTAACATCCATCTCAGATACATTTACCCCGATCAATGTAAGACCATCATTACCTGACGTAATTTGCCCTTGTATAATTGTTCCGTCCCCAGCGTTCTGACCATTACTATTAAATGGTAACATTAGTGATAACATTAAAAACAATCCTGCAATAGTTGATTTTATATTTATTTTCATATTATTCAAAGGTCAATACGTTATCAATTTGGTGAATAACTGCCGATGCTGATGTAGTAATAATCGAAGTATTAAATAAAGTGCCGCTTATTGAACCGGTACCATCGATATTTTTATAACCGGCTGGAAGCTTATTAAAAATATAGTCTTTTACGATAATATTATGCAATCTGGGATCTTGTACTACATTTGCAGTACGTATTGGATCTGTTGCTTTTGAATCCATAGTTAATGTTATTGAACTACCGGTTCCCACCACTCCTATTTTGAAATACTTATTTTTAGAAGTTCCCCAGTAAGTTTGATTATTATCATTTTTAATTGTTGCAGATTGAAATTGATCATTAACCGATTGTCCAAAAAATACAGCATTATCCTGAAAATGGTATTTTAAAAATTGTATCATTTTGTTTATTGCAATAGCCTTAGCAGGATTTGGCAGGATATATATTGACTCCCATGGAGTTATTATATTTGCTGTTATTGCATTTTGTATAGCCTCATTTGTCGGAACATAAATTGTATATCTAAAGGCTTGGAAGAATTTAATTCTATAATCCATACCCTCTTGTGCAAAAATCTGAGTAATGCAAGTATCCGGAACACCGTTTAATAAATTATAGAACATGCTAAATTCCGGGGTTTCACTTAATACTTTATAAACCGATTTTAAAGCAGGACTAATTGGTTTGTTTATAAAATAGGTTTTACCATTGAACTGACTAAATACATTCGTTACTTGTGCACTTGTATTATTTACTATATCTGCACCCCCTTTAACTGTCATTGATGTTCCTGAACCATCCACTTTGATAAAATCGTTTGCTTTTGTAATAAAGTAATTATTGCCATTTTCAACATCACCAACCACAATGTGACTGTCCAGTAAATTCCATAATCTGTTCTGAACGAAAGTAGGACTTGTTATTGAATCTATAGGTTCAGTTCCAATTTCACCTGATGTTTTATTATACGTATATACAAAGGCAGTAACCGAAGAAGTTTTACTGTTGAACTTAAATTTCAAAACACCTTGTTTGTCCTGGCCATAAGCTATCGGATCTATGTAATCATTCAGATACTCATCTGTTGGTATAAATAAACTGTATTTACTTACTAACGAGTTTAAATATAATTTATAAAAAGCAAATTTAGTTCCATCCACACTGGTCTGAGAAATATTGATCGCCCAATTCATTATTTTCGAATTATCGCTAAGAAGAACAGGACTATACACCGAAATGTAATCAACCGGAGGATATACTGAATTTGTTACAAACACTTCCCCATTTACCGCAGTATACGACGATTGGATTTGATCTTTTGTAACGGGCAAACTATAGTTTTCAGCATCAACCATTTTACTAAAACGACTTGGGATAGACTCAATCATTGAAGTCCTCATGTGTCTTTTTATAAATGGAATAATAATTTCATCCGGCACATTTTCCCATGATCCAAAACGATTTTTTAAAATAGCACCAATACCACTGTTAAAGTAATTA
>Ga0209123_1002495_pt1 | contig 15460 bp, 12 predicted proteins | sample BarGraIncu00431A_FD_184500 | JGI IMG/M metagenome (GOLD analysis project Ga0209123, IMG submission 184500) | Arctic peat soil microbial communities from Barrow, Alaska, USA - Barrow Graham LP Incubations 004-31A (SPAdes) (version 2) | ecosystem: Environmental > Terrestrial > Soil > Wetlands >...
CAAACAATGGTATCTCCACTCGATAAGGGCACACAAGTTCAAACGGTTGCTTGGTATGATAATGAAAATAGCTATACAAGCCAAATGGTTCGTACCATTAAGTACCTTTCCGAACTTAAATAGTTTGTAAAGAGTTTACGGCCCGGCCTTTTTGGGCCGGGCAATATTTTTAAGGAGAAGGAAAAATGTTGAATAAAAAGTCGATTAAAGACATAGATGTAGCCGGCAAGAAAGTTTTTATTCGCGTTGACTATAATGTTCCTATGGATAAAGCGGGCAATATTACTGAGGATACTCGTATTCGCGCTACGTTGCCAACATTAGAATATTTATTATCTAAAAATGCTGCGGTGATCATTGCGTGTCACTTTGGGCGCCCTAAAGGCACCGTAGTACCTGAATTTTCAGTTGCGCCGATTGGTGTACGACTGTCTACTTTGATCGGCAGAGAAGTAGTTGTTGCTCCTGACTGCGTAGGCCCTGAAGTAGAAGCAATGGCCAAAGCATTAAAGCCAGGTCAAATTTTACTGCTAGAAAATCTTCGCTTCCATAAAGAAGAAGAGAAAAATGATCCAGAATTTTCCAAAAAATTAGCCAACTTAGCTGATGTCGTAGTCAATGATGCTTTTGGTGTATCCCACCGTGCACATGCGTCAGTAGAAGGCATTACTAAGTATCTGCCAGCAGTAGCTGGACTGCTAATGGAAAAAGAAATTATTTTTGTAGGTCAAACTGTAGCTAGTCCAGTTCATCCTTTTGTGGCGATTATTGGTGGTGCTAAAGTTTCAGATAAAATCGGCGTGATTGAGAATTTACTGAAAAAAGTAGATACCTTAATTATTGGTGGTGGTATGGCCAATACCTTCCTCGCTGCCCAAGGTTATAATATTGGTAAATCAATGCTGGAAGTTGACAAGGTTGAACTCGCAAAAAGATTGATTGTAATTGCTAAGGAACGAGGCGTTCATTTGCTACTGCCTACTGATGTCATCATTGCCGACAAATTTGCTGCTGATGCCAAGCATAAGGCAGTCGCTGTGAATGCCATTGATAGCGAGTGGATGGCTCTTGATATTGGACCAGATACTGCCAAAACCTACGCAAAAGCCTTAGAAGATGCAAAAACAGTGGTCTGGAATGGCCCAATGGGTGTATTTGAAATGGATGCCTTTGCGAATGGTACAGAAACTGTAGCCAAAGCTGTAGCAGCTTCGAGTGCCACAAGTATTGTCGGTGGTGGTGATTCTATTGCAGCACTAGAAAAAACAGGGTTGTCCGACAAAATTACCCATATTTCGACTGGTGGTGGTGCATCCTTAGAATTCTTAGAAGGCAAAGTACTGCCAGGGATTGCAGCACTCGCTGACAAGTAAAACCGAATATATAATGCGTTAAAGAAATTGCATGTATATTGTTGGCCTGCCAGAAATGGGATATAGGGCATTCCTAACGATTGCCATGTATAATATTTTATTCAACTTATATAGTAAAAGGGAGGAATTTATCATGCGTAGACCGATTATTGCTGGTAACTGGAAAATGCACAATACAGGTGCGCAAGGCGTGGCTTTGGTAGAGGAATTGGGTAAATTGACCATGGATGCTAAAAATGTGGATATTGTCGTTTGTCCCACGTTCACAACGTTGACTGCTGTGGCAAATGCCTTAGCTGGTACTAACATTCATCTTGGTGCACAAAATATGCATTGGGAAAAGAAAGGTGCTTTTACGGGTGAAATCACGGCAGAAATGTTGACGGACGTCTGTTGCGAATATGTATTGGTTGGCCATTCAGAGCGTCGTCAGTATTCTGCGGAAACAGATGAAACTGTCAACAAAAAAGTGAAGGCTGCCTTGGCCGCTCAATTGGTTCCAATTATGTGCGTAGGTGAATCGTTGGAAGTACGGGAAGCTGGTACCACAGAAATGCTTGTTGGCGCACAGGTCCGGGCTGGTCTTGAAGGGGTAACGAAAGAGCAAGTAGGGACAGTCGTCATTGCTTATGAGCCAATTTGGGCCATTGGTACAGGGCGTACCGCTACTTCTGATCAAGCAAATGACGTATGTACATTTATTCGCCATACTGTGGCGGAACTATTTGGCACTGAAACAGCGAACAAAACTCGAATACAATATGGTGGTAGTGTAAAAGCTGATAATATTGCTGAATTAATGGGTAAAAGCGATATTGATGGTGCCTTAGTTGGTGGCGCAGCTCTTGATGCTGTAGGTTTTAGTAAGATTGTTAAATTTTAGGGGGCGTTTTGGTGGGTAAGTTAAAAGCACCGATTGCACTTGTGATTTTAGATGGCTGGGGTATAGGGAGTGAGCAAGATTCGTATAATGCAATTTTACGAGCTGACACGCCCCACATGAAACTGCTGTCCGAATTGTATCCAACCACGACCTTGACTTGTTCAGGTGAGGCTGTTGGGTTACCTGAAGGCCAGATGGGTAACTCAGAAGTTGGACATTTAAATATTGGTGCTGGGCGGGTTGTATACCAAGAATTAACCCGTATTACCAAGGAAATTAGAGAAGGTGACTTCTTTACCAATCCAGTATTGGTGAAGGTCGTAGAACAAGCTAAGGCTCATGACGGAGCATTGCATTTGATGGGCTTGCTGTCAGATGGTGGTGTACATAGTCATATCAACCATGTATATGCTTTATTAGAACTGGCGAAACGCCATGGCTTGACGAAAGTTTATGTTCATGCTTTCTTAGATGGTCGTGATGTGCCACCTTCCAGTGGTCTCGGCTATGTTCAAGCATTAGAAGCTAAAATACTTGAAATTGGTGTTGGTAACATCGTCAGTATTGCTGGACGTTATTATGCCATGGATCGTGACAAACGGTGGGGGCGTGTAGAACAAGCCTATAATGCTATGGTTTGTCGCCAAGGTGAAAGTGCCCTGACAGCGACTGAGGCTGTTGAAAAATCCTACAAATTGGGAAAAACAGATGAGTTTGTGATGCCGACAGTCATTGGTGGTTGCACAAATTGTGGTATCAAAGCCAATGATGGAGTTATTTTCTTTAACTTCCGTCCTGACCGTGCCCGGGAACTGACCCATGTATTTGCGGATAAAGACTTTAGCGGTTTTGAACGTTGTAATGGTTATTTTCCGCTGCATTTCGTTACCATGACCCAATATGAGGAGAATTTACCTGTCCTTGTAGCTTATAAACCTCACTATCTGAAAAATACCTTAGGCGAAGTATTTGAACAGGCTGGACTGTCTCAGCTCAGAATTGCTGAAACAGAAAAGTATGCTCATGTGACTTTTTTCTTTAATGGTGGGGAAGAAAAACCTTATCATGGTGAAGAACGTATTCTAGTGGCTTCGCCGAAAGTGGCTACTTATGACATGCAACCAGAAATGAGTGCCATCGAAGTCACCGACAAACTGGTGGCGGCCATCAAAACAGGCAAGTTTGATTTGATTATTTTAAATTTTGCTAACAGTGATATGGTAGGTCATACGGGCAAACTAGAGGCAGCTATCAAAGCCGTGAGTGCAGTGGATGCTTGTGTTGGTCGTGTCGTAGATGCCATGCGCGATCGCGGCGGTATCACCTTAATTACAGCTGACCATGGCAATGCTGAGAGGATGCTTGACCATACGACAGGAGAACCTTTTACGGCTCATACGACGAATGATGTACCCTTTATTTTGGTATCAGAGCAACATCGTGGCTTTGTGCTGCACAAAGGAATTTTAGCAGATATTAGTCCAACTATTTTGGCCTTAGCCAACATGGCGATTCCTGCTGAAATGACTGGCAAAAATTTATTAAAAAATATGGAGGCTAAATAAATGATTATTACTGACGTTTTAGCAAGAGAAGTTATGGATTCCCGTGGTAACCCTACAGTAGAGGTAGATGTAATTTTAGAAGATGGCACAATGGGCCGGGCTGCTGTTCCATCTGGTGCTTCCACTGGTCAATATGAAGCTGTAGAACTCCGTGATGGTGACAAAGCTCGCTATATGGGCAAAGGCGTACTGAAAGCTGTGGATAATGTCAATGACCGCATTGCTCCTGAAGTAGTGGGCATGAGTGTTTTTGATCAGGTAGGCATTGATAGTGCCATGATCGAACTTGATGGTACTCATAACAAATCAGTACTTGGTGCCAATGCGATTCTTGGTGTGTCCATGGCTGTTGCTAAAGCCGCTGCCATTACTTTGGGACTACCTTTATACCAATATCTTGGTGGATTTAATGCCAAAGAACTACCAGTGCCAATGATGAATATCCTCAATGGTGGTGCCCATGCTGATAACAATGTAGATATCCAAGAATTCATGATTATGCCTGTTGGCGCACCAAGTTTCTCAGAAGCACTTCGCATGTGTGCTGAAGTTTATCACACTCTTAAAGGCGTACTCAAAGGCCTTGGTCTTAACACTGCTATTGGTGATGAAGGCGGCTTTGCTCCTAACTTGTCTTCCAATGAACAAGCATTAGAAGTCATTGTTGAAGCCATCAAAAAAGCTGGTTACAAACCAGGCGAAGACTTTGGCCTCGCACTGGACGTAGCTGCCAGCGAAATTTACAAAGATGGTAAATATGATCTTGCAGGGGAAGGCGTTGTCAAAACTTCCGCTGAAATGGTTGCATTTTATGCTCAATTAATAGAGAAATATCCAATCCTGTCCATTGAAGACGGTATGTCTGAAGACGATTGGGCAGGTTGGGCATTGATGACTGAAAAACTAGGTAGCAAAATCCAAATTGTCGGTGATGATTTGTTTGTTACGAACACTGAACGTTTAGAACGTGGTATTAAAGCTGGCACAGCCAATTCCATTTTGGTTAAAGTCAATCAAATTGGCACTCTGACGGAAACTTTCGATACGATTGAAATGGCAAAACGCGCTGGTTATACTTGCGTAATCTCTCATCGCTCTGGTGAAACCGAAGATGCGACGATTGCCGACATTGCAGTAGCCGTTAATGCTGGTCAAATTAAAACGGGTGCGCCAACTCGTAGTGACCGTGTTGCTAAATACAATCAACTGCTACGCATTGAAGAAGAATTGAGCGTCATTGGCCAATACAAAGGTCGCAAAGTATTCTATAATATGAAATAACTATCGCTCCAAGAGAACACCAAGAGGGAAATGAGTACCTCCTGGTGTTTTCTTTTATTACACTATATTGTAAAGTAAAAAGGACGCGCTAGCGTTTTTCTTAATTTTTTGCAGATAGAATTTTTATTTTGAAAAATGGTATAATTAGAATAAATGAATTTTGAAGGAGGTGCTTGCGAGTGGCCATAATGGAGGGTGCCGAGCCATTTTTTTTTGCTGGGGGCGACCAGGGGGTTTTATTGATACATGGCTTTACTGGTTCACCTGCAGAAGTAAGGCTGCTGGGGGAATTTTTACATAAAGAAGGTTATACTGTCTTAGCACCGCGATTGTGCGGACATGGGACAACGGTAGAGGAAATGGCTACGACCAAATGGCCTCATTGGTATGGCGCAGTTGAAGATGCTTATCATATATTGAGGGCACATTGTACTAGCATTACAGTCATCGGGCTATCGATGGGTGGTTTGCTGGCTTTCAAATTAGCCACAGAATATCCTGTGGACAAGATTGTTTCTTTGAGTACCCCTATTTTCATTGCTGATAAACGTTTGGATATGTTACCTGTATACCGAGTATTTCAGGCATTTGTCCCTAAAAAAAGAAAAATCTATGCTGATATTGGACCGCAATATTCAGTGGGTTATAGTGCGACCCCTCTAAGTAGTCTAAGTAGCCTACTGGATCTCATTCAATATGTAAAAGCACTTTTACCGATCATAAAGGCCCCCCTACTCATTATCCAGGGACATCGCGATCATACTGTGGAGCCGAGAAGTGCTGAATATATTTATGATAACGTTGTGAGCAAGGAAAAATCCTTACATTGGTTAGAAAAATCTGGACATCTTGTCACGATTGATATCGAACGTGAAAAAGTATTTCAGAAAATTATTGAATTTGTATAAAATACAAAAAAAGAAGTAAAAGCTGACCCTTGCATAAAAATAATTATAGTTTTAAAATATTTGGAAGTAATTTACAAGAGGCTTAGCGAATATGTTAGATATAGGCAGAGTACTGAGATAATAGAGAAGATGAATGAATGTAAAATGGTTATTCATTCATTCATCTAGCAATGAGTGAGAGTAAAAATTTTATAAAAATATCATAATATTCAGTAAATTAGCAGGAGATCATAATATTACGGAGAATAAGTAGAGTATGGATAATGTGCTCGATGATGAGAGCTAAATAAATATTTTTGGACTAGAGATAAAGAGAAGTCCATTTGTTCCTCTTGAAACAGATATATATGGGGGTATAAATGGCTTCTCTTTTTATCTGAATTTTTATTAGGAAAGGATGGTGTTAAGGGATATAAATACATTTTAATATCTAGAGGGGAACATTCAGTTAAGTAAAAAGTAAAGAAGGAGGATTTTGAATTTATGACAAATTTATTTGGCGAATTTTTTGGTACGATGATTCTGTTAGTTTTTGGTTGTGGTGTTGTTGCTACTTGCGTGTTGAAAGAATCTAAAGGTTATGGCGGTGGTTGGATTGCGATAACTGCTGGGTGGGCATTTGGTGTTTTGTTTGGCATCTTTGGTGCTGTGTCGACAGGTGCTCCTCAGGCTGATCTTAATCCTGCAGTTACGTTATTTAAAATGTTTTTAGGCGTATATTCTGTGCCACACGCTATTGCTACTATGCTGGCTGAAATTGCTGGCGGGATTGCTGGCGGAATTATTGTTTGGTTGGCATATCTTCCACACTGGGCAGTTACTGAAGATAAGGGTGCGAAACTTGCTGTTTTCTGCACGGGTCCTGCCATTCGTAATATTCCTGCTAACTTTATTTGCGAAGTAATTGGAACTACTTTCTTGTTAATTGGTATCTTTACGATCTTTAGTAAGGGTGTAGTTGGTAGTGGCAGCTATGCTGTTGGTGTTGGGCCGTATATGGTAGGTATGTTAATCTGGGCTTTGGGACTTAGCTTAGGTGGTCCTACTGGTTATGCCATCAATCCTGCTCGTGACCTTGGGCCCCGTATTGCTCATGCCATTGCACCTATCGCTGGTAAAGGAGATTCTGATTGGGGTTATGCCTGGGTTCCTGTAGTTGCACCAATGGTTGGCGCATGTCTTGCTTTCGTAGTTTGTAAAGCTGCTGGGATTGTTTAGGAAACTCCTACTGATAGAATTGGCAGTCTTGGTATGGGATAAAAATTAGATCAACATTGTCGCGAGTTAGTTATTTCTGATTCTTTATAAAAAAGCGTATAAATAACATGAAAATAGAAGGAGTGACTTTTGAGATGACTAAAAAATATGTAATGGCACTTGATGCTGGTACAACTAGTAATCGGGCGATTATTTTTGACCAAGACTCCAATATTATTGCAGTGGCTCAAAAGGAATTTACACAAATTTTTCCAAAAGCCGGTTGGGTCGAGCATGATGCCGATGAAATTTGGAGCACTCAAATTGAAGTCATGAAGCAAGTTGTGAAAGAAGCGGGCATTAGCCCTAGTGATATTTCGGCGATTGGTATTACCAATCAACGGGAAACTACAGTGGTTTGGGAAAAGGCTACTGGCAGACCTGTCTACCATGCCATTGTTTGGCAATCACGTCAAACAATGGATATCTGTAATAGTTTAAAAGCTAAAGGTTTGGAGGATGAATTTAAACAAAAAACGGGCCTGGTTGTTGATGCTTACTTCTCAGGTACAAAAGTAAATTGGATTTTGGACAATGTAGAAGGCGCTCGCGCTAAAGCTGAAAAAGGTGAACTCTTATTTGGTACCATTGATACTTGGCTCATTTGGAAATTGACTGCTGGTAAAGTACATGTTACTGACTATTCCAATGCTTCTCGTACTTTGATGTACAATATTCGGGAACTGAAATGGGATGTAAAACTTCTTGAATATTTAACGGTACCTCCATCCATGTTGCCAGACGTTAAATCTTCGAGTGAAGTATACGGTCTAACAGATGTGGCAATCTTTGGTGCTGCTGTGCCGATCGCTGGTGCGGCTGGTGATCAGCAAGCTGCTCTATTTGGTCAAACTTGCTTCAAACCAGGTATGGCGAAAAACACTTACGGTACGGGTTGCTTTATGTTAATGAATACTGGAGCTAAAGTATATGAGTCTAAAAATGGCTTGTTAACTACAATTGCGTGGGGGCTTGACGGTAAAGTAGATTATGCTCTGGAAGGGAGTATCTTTGTTGCTGGTTCGGCAGTACAATGGTTACGTGATGGCTTACGATTAATCGAAGCCGCTCCTGATTCTGAGTATATTGCTAAAAAAGTAGCCGATGCCGATGGTGTATATGTAGTGCCTGCTTTTGTTGGCCTGGGTGCTCCATACTGGGATATGAAAGCTCGGGGTGCCATCTTTGGCTTAACACGTGGTACCAATAAGTCTCATCTGGTTCGTGCCACATTGGATTCCATGGCTTATCAAACGAAAGATGTATTGAGTGCCATGGAAGCAGATTCTAATATTAAACTGCAAGCTTTAAAAGTAGACGGCGGTGCTGTTGCTAATAATTTATTGATGCAGTTCCAAGCTGATATTCTTGGTGTACCTGTTGATCGGCCGAAAATTACTGAGACAACAGCTCTTGGCGCAGCTTATTTGGCAGGACTCGCTGTTGGTGTGTGGAAAACGAAAGAAGATCTTGTTAGTACTTGGCAACTTGATAATCGTTTTGAGCCTTCTATGGATGCTGAGCAAAGTGCAAAACTTTATAAAGGTTGGCAAAAAGCAGTTAAACGGGCTATGGATTGGGAAGATTAATTACGCTCCCTAAGATTTCAACAACATGAATTACTGGTGCTCGCAAAAGAACACCGAAATGTCAGCAAGTGCTGTCCTTTCGGTGTTCTTTATGATCATTTACCTTTTAAATATTATTTTGCAGAGTAAGGCATGATTAAAGAATTTGCAGGGATCAAGTCCGGTGATTTCTTTTAACTTTGTTAACCGGAACAATAATGTATTACGGTGTATATAAAGACTTTTAGCTGTACCAGTGATATTCATATTGTTATTCAGTAGGGCTACCACGGTGTTTTTCATGTCATATTTTCTTGTTAGGCCAACATTTAATTTTGCTTTAATCATTTCAAGGGGTTGACACGACTCCATTGTAGTTATTTTTTTTACAAGATAAGCAGATAGGATATCAAAATCATGAATGGTAGCAAGGGTATCTTGGGTGCTGCAGCTATTTAGAGCAAACAGGGCTTCTTGATAGGATTGGCTTAATGACGCGTAACTCATAACGAGACTTCCTAAACCGAGTTGAAGGGGTGTATTGCTGTCAGAATTCAGTAGTTTTAAGAGTGCTAGGCCCCATGTTGTATATGCAATTTCTGGGTCTTGCTTCTGAAAATGTTTAAGAACAATAAGTCGATCTTCGATAAATACAACTAAATCCTGGCTCTCTATATGGGGGTGGGTGGATATCAATTGTACGAGATGTTCTCTAGCTCTAGTAGCTACAAGGTCATTAAGGCCATAGGTAGTAAAAGCAAGGTTAATAATAGGTTGAATATCGATAACAAGCACTAGACGAGGGAGGTCCAGTTGGTATTTAAGCAATTTTGCAGTTTTGACTAGTTTATCGTGATTGGTGTTAGCGTGATCAGAAAGCAGGAGAGCTACAAAATTTTCTCGTAATTGAAATTGGGAACGAATCTCTTCTTGTAGTATTTCTTGTTCTAAGATCAATTCCGTGACCATTTTCACCATGCGAGCGATATCTCGTACTTTATCGGGATGGCCAGAGATACCTACCACGCCTAAAACTTGGCCATGTAATACAATTGGCATATTGAGGCCAGGTAATGATCCGGTGTATTGATCAAGGTCATCAGGATAAATTTCCACGGTTTTAGCACTGCTGATCACATCTTTTGCACCCTTGTGGAAGGTATTTATCCTGTGCTTTTGCCCTGAGCCGATGATCACGCCCCGGTTATCCATGATATTGATATTCTGTTGGGCAATTGACATGACGCTATCAACAATTGGCTGAGCTAAGTTACTTGTCAGAAGCAAAGAAATTCACCTCAATGAGTTAAAATATACAAGTTTTACTTATTATAACGTAAGGCCATCTTGTATGCAATGAAAGGGTAATTATAGCTTGGCGCAAGCCCAGTTTCTAACCGCAGAGGACGCGGAGGGTTTAGTTTTTTTGATTGGATAAATTGTATACTATTTAGTTAAATAGATGGTTAAATATTAGAGGTTCTGATAATTGTAATAAACTCAGATTTTAGTTAGAATGGTGATAACACTTCATAACAAGTTAAGAAAATAAATATAGAAAGGTTGGATGAATATGCGTATTATTGTTGCTCCAGATTCTTTTAAAGGCAGTGTGTCTGCCGTGTGTACTGCGAATGCTATGGAGAGAGGAATTAAAGCTGTATTTCCCGAAGCGGAAGTCATCAAGGTTCCAATCGCTGACGGTGGAGAGGGCACGGTAGAAGCTCTTGTTGCGGCGACTAATGGGCGCATGATATACCAAAACGTAGTGGGGCCGATGGGTGATGTGGTAGAAGCTTATTGGGGTATTTTAGGCGATGGTGAGACTGCCGTTATGGAGATGGCGGCGGCTTCGGGATTGCCGTTAGTCCCCAAGGACAAGAGAGATCCTCGTATTGCAACTACTTATGGGACAGGTGAATTAATAAAAGCAGCTCTTGATAGAGGCTTGAGGAAGATAATTATCGGTATTGGCGGTAGTGCCACCAATGATGGCGGTTGTGGTATGGTCCAGGCTCTAGGTGGAAAATTTTTGGACAGTGATGGGCAGGAATTGCCTTATGGAGGAGCAGCACTCGCACAATTGGATCGGGTAGATCTCTCCGGTATGGACAGCCGGCTTATTGATACAGTGATCATGGTCGCTTGTGATGTGGATAATCCGTTGTGTGGGGCAACCGGAGCATCGGCTGTATACGGACCGCAAAAAGGGGCCAATCCTAAAATGGTGGTTGAGCTGGATGGGGCTTTGAAAAACTTTGCCAGTAAGGCCCAAATCGCAACGGGTAAAGATGTAGCGGAGCTCCCCGGGGCAGGTGCTGCAGGCGGACTTGGTGCTGGTTTCTTGTTCTTTACAAAGGCAAAGCTGCAGCCTGGTGTGGAAATTGTTCTCACGACCACTGGTTTTGAGTCTTTAGTGAAATCAGCGCAACTGGTTATTACTGGCGAAGGATGCACGGATTTTCAGACTGCTTTTGGTAAGGCCCCTGTCGGGGTGGCTAAATTGGCGAAAAAATATAATGTACCTACCTTGTGTCTTGCGGGTGGTCTTGGTCAGGGATATGAGGATGTGTTAAAGCAGGGGATAGACGGGTTAATGAGTACGGTTCCTGGTCCAATGACTTTGGATGAATGTATCGAGGGCGGAGCGCAGCTTATTGAAATGGGAGCAAAACGCCTATGCCAAATCGTTAAGGTCGGTATGCAGATGAAAGGAGAGGCTGACTCATGATGAAAAAAACAAAAATAGTATGTACTGTTGGTCCGAGTACAGATGCTTTTGGTATTTTGCCAAAGATGATTGCTGCAGGGATGAACGTGGCCAGATTTAACTTTTCTCACGGATCTCACGAAGAACACGCCATAAGGATTGGGATGGTGCGAACAGCGGCTCGCCAATCTCAGTCCCATGTTGCACTGATGCTCGATACGAGGGGGCCAGAGATGCGCCTTGGTAATTTTATCGAAGGTAAGGTTGTTATAGAACAAGGACAAAAGTTTATTTTAACCTCACGAGAGGTTGATGGAACGAAAGATATTTGTTCCGTCAATCATAAATTTTTGCCTCAAGAAGTGGTACCAGGTAATGAAATTTTATTATCGGATGGTCTCATTACCTTGTCTGTTGAGAGGGTGGACGGTAATGATATTCATACCACTGTGCTTAATACGGGGGTAATTGGCAACAGAAAACGTGTGGCAGTACCTGGCGTATCTGTAAATTTGCCACCTTTATCTGAGCAAGATATTAAAGATGTGTTGTTTGCCACAGCCGAAGATATGGATTTCATCGCTGCTTCTTTTATTCAAAGAGCCGCTGATGTATTGACGATTAGAAAATTATTGGAAGATGTGAATTCTCATATACACATTATTTCTAAGATTGAAAATAAAGAAGGCGTAAAAAATATAGACGAAATTATTAAAGTATCGGATGGCATTATGGTAGCTCGTGGTGACTTAGGTGTGGAAATTCCTACTGAAGAAGTGCCAATCGTGCAAAAAATGATTATTGAGAAATGTAATAAAGCGGGTAAGCCTGTTATTACTGCAACACAGATGTTAGAGTCCATGACTGTCAATCCGCGTCCGACGCGAGCTGAAGCTAGCGATATCGCCAATGCTATTCTAGATGGTACAGATGCCATCATGCTCAGCGGAGAAACGGCATCAGGACTTTATCCGGTGGAAGCGGTAGCGACTATGGGGAGAATTGCCATTCGTACTGAAGAGGCGTTGCCTTATAAGGAGCTATTACGCCGTAAAGGATTATTTTTACAGAATACTACGACGGATGCCATCAGTCATGCCACAGTACAGGTTGCGCATCAGTTAGAGGCAGCTGCCATTATTACTGCGACGGAGTCTGGTTATACATCGCGGATGGTTTCTAAATATCGTCCCAAAGCCGTGATAATTGCAGTAACGCCCAAGGAAACGACCGCTCGGCTTGTACAATTATTATGGGGCGTCCATCCAGTGATCGGCAATCGCTACCAAAATTCCGACGAAATGGTACAGAATGCGGAACTATGCTCATTACAGGCAGGGGTTATTCAGGATGGAGATTTAGTGATCATTACTGCGGGAGTCCCGACAGGGACGAGCGGGACTACAAATTTAATTCGCGTTCACGTGGTGGGTACGATTTTGCTACGGGGCACTGGCATTGGTCAGCAAATCGTCACAGGGAAAGTCTGTATCGCCCATTCATACGAGGATATGGTAAGGAAGTTTCAGCCAGGAGATGTTTTGGTAGTGAGCGGTATTGATGATGAAAATGCATTGTTGGCCAGCAAGGCTGGGGCCATTGTGGCAGAAGAAGGCGGATTGACATCCCAAGCTGCTATTGTGGGGATTAGTTATAACATTCCGGTGATTGTAAATGCAGAAAATACATTAGGAATGTTGAAAGATGGAGAAATTGTTACTGTGGATGCGGCACGTGGCTTAGTATATCAAGGTAAAATTAATGCAAAATAACTTATTGTGTTTCTATCATAATGGTTAGCATGAAAACCAAAAAATATTTTATTATATGAAATAAGTGTATTTTAGAGAGAACATTAGGGTATAATAATGGATATTATTACCTGCGAATGTTCTTTTTATCGGATAAATACCTAAAATATTGTCAATTTGATTTTGATTATGATACAATAGTAAAGAGTTTAAGTATAAGGAGGTTATTACTGTTTTGGTTATAGTTTTACAAATTGTAGAAGCAATTCTTGCGATTGCTTTGATTGCTGTTGTTGTACTGCAGTCAGGTAAAGGTGGAGGCCTGTCTGGGGCGATTGGTGGCGGAGCTGATAATGTTTTAGGTGGTAAGACAAAAGGTCTTGATGAAATTTTATCAAAAACAACCATGGTTCTCGGCGCTTTATTTGCAGTCGTCACATTGGCTTTAGTTCGAATAATGAGTTAATTAGTTCTAAATAGTTCTAATACACAGCAATTTATATGCCACACAATATAATAGTTTCAAGTATTATTTCGTTAGGGCCTTTTCGCGAAATCAAAGAGTATAATACTTCCTTGGCTCGAGGTAAGGCAACTAGGGCTTGGCGCAAGCCAAGTTTTCTTTACGTAATCAGGAAGGTATCACTTTCTGACGACAAGTAAGGCAACTAAGGCTTGGTGCAAGCCAAAAATTATTTATCACATAGCGGACATGTTGTTCAGCATAAGGGGGAAAAAGACATATGGATTTATTGTTTATCGCTCCAGTGGCTGGGGTAGTAGCATTGCTATTCGCGGCCTATTTTATGAAGAGTGTACTGAGTGAAGATCCTGGTAATGAAAAGATGCAGGATATATCCCTAGCAATTTTTGAAGGGGCGATGGCTTATTTAAACAGGCAGTATAAGACCTTAATCCCTTTTACTGTTATTATTTTTGCCGTATTATTTTGGGTTGATGGTTATAAATTAGCTGTTTCTTTTTTAGTCGGTGCTGTTTTTTCAGCAATTGCCGGTTATGTAGGGATGACTTCAACAACGAAGGCTAATGCCCGGACTGCGCAAGCCGCTCGTCATAGTCTGAATAAGGCCTTAAGTGTTTCTTTTAGGGCTGGGGCGGTTATGGGGATGTCAGTGGTAGGTCTTGCTCTACTTGGGGTGTCTGTACTTTACATACTATTTCGGGATCCTGTTGTTATTAATAGTTTCGCTTTTGGCGCCAGTGCCATTGCATTTTTTGCCCGTATTGGCGGTGGTATCTTTACCAAAGCAGCCGATGTTGGGGCTGACTTGGTTGGTAAAGTAGAAGCTGGTATTCCAGAAGATGATCCGCGTAACCCAGCTGTTATTGCCGATAACGTAGGGGATAATGTAGGCGATACAGCAGGTATGGGTGCGGATTTATTTGAATCTTACGGTGCTACTGCTATTGCGGCCATGCTCATTGGTAATACGTTATATGGCGTCAATGGTGTTATATTTCCATTGCTGATTGGTGCTGCAGGCGTACTGGCATCAATTGTCAGTACATTTTTAGTACGTACAGGCGAAGATGCCGATCCACAAGCTGCTCTTAATCGGGGATTGTGGGGCACTAATTTATTGACAGCGATAATGGCCTATGCTTTAGCTACGTATGTTTTTGGCGATAAAGCTTTTGGGATATTTATTGCCATCATATCAGGTTTGATCGTCAATGTTTTGGTAGGTATGATTACTGAATATTATACTTCCAGCACGAAATTACCGACCCAATTAATTGCTAAAGCCTGTGAAACTGGGGCGGGTACAAATATTATTTCGGGGATTGCTACAGGTCTTAAAAGTACAGGCCTGCCAATGCTCGTATTTTCGGTAGCTATTTGGGTATCCTATGGACAAGCTGGTATTTATGGTATTGCTATGGCAGCCATGGGTATGCTTAGTACAGCAGGTATGGTAGTGGCTGTAGACTCTTTTGGTCCTGTTGCTGACAATGCTGGTGGTATTGCTGAAATGGCAGGTCTTGAACCAGAAGTACGTAAAACGACAGATCAGTTAGATGCAGTAGGTAATACGACAGCTGCAATTGCTAAAGGTTTTGCTATTGGTTCAGCAGCCTTAACGGCTCTCGCTCTCTTTACGGCTTTTGGTGAAGAAATTGCCAAAAATCCAAAATTGTCAGG
>Ga0209123_1002496_pt1 | contig 15457 bp, 6 predicted proteins | sample BarGraIncu00431A_FD_184500 | JGI IMG/M metagenome (GOLD analysis project Ga0209123, IMG submission 184500) | Arctic peat soil microbial communities from Barrow, Alaska, USA - Barrow Graham LP Incubations 004-31A (SPAdes) (version 2) | ecosystem: Environmental > Terrestrial > Soil > Wetlands >...
TCAAAAAAATAACTTTTAATTTAATACACATGAAAAGAAAATTTCTCACTCTTTTTGCTGCTGTTCTTGCGTTGTGTTTTACAAGCACAAACCTGCAAGCACAAGCAGTTGGTGATTACGGTTCCACGGCTGCCAGTGGCACTCCGGGAACTATGAACTGGTTTACCGGTACATGGTATGTTTGTACATCACTTGGGACATGGGCTGGAGCGACAACTACAGTTACGCCCCCAACCAATGCTAAAAATGTTTGGATTCTGGCGGGAGACTCTGTTGTTATTTCTTCGGGAACGGCAGCAACGCTTGCAAAATGTCTTAACCTTGAAGTTGCAGGTAAATTAAACCAGGTAGGGACTCAGGTTGAGAATTCCCAGTTCTATGGAAATTTACATGTTGCATCGACAGGGATTATTTATGGTAGACAGAAACTGATTTGGGGAAATTACTCGTCAGCAGCATCTACGTTGACAATTGATGCCGGTGGTAAGTTTTTGTTGTACGACCAGTTTAAACCTTTTGGCTCAAATGGAGCTACCACTACTATCACGAATAATGGTGTGTTAGGATCTGCTACGGCTGTCACCGGTAGTGGAGCTACTATTTATATGGTTAACCAATCCAGTGCTGTAGGCAATTCAAATGTGATTTTTACCGGTACCGGTACTACAATTTTCAGACGTTTATTTGCCGATACCAATGGAGGAAGTTTTAACATTACATTCGACCAGAATGTTACGTTTTCACCAGCGTCCGCTGATCCGGGTATTAAGCTTCAAAATGCATCGGGTGTAACTGCTACAAGTGTCCGCTCATTGACAATAAATGCTGGCAAGACTGTTACTATATCTTCTGGTTGGTTTGCTAATAATGCCGCTTATACTGGTGCAGATGCCACTAATACCTACAATATTAATGGAACGCTGGATGTAAGTGCAACATCAATTTATTTTGGTGGAACTACCAATGCAATTGCCGGGGCTCAAAGCATTAATGTTGGGTCAACAGGAGTATTGAAGTGTGGCTCAGTAATCAGTGTAAATAAACCACTGGCTGTACAATCTGTGAACGTGACTGTTGCATCGGGCGGTACAATTACTTATCCCGGCACTGCCTACCAGACTTTTCCTACAGCAAGTACGTTCTCTGTAACTGCAAGTCCCTATGCATTGCTTACAAATAGCAACTCAAATGTTTCACTCACAAACGCAAGCGGTGCTTCAGTAGTGATGAATTCTGATATGACTGTAGGTCAAAACCTGACTTTGGCTGGTGCAACTACACTTACAGGTGCTTCTAATCTTACGGTAAACGGAACACTCAGTCTTGGTGGAAAATTAACCAATAACATTGGAAACATTACTCTTGGCAGCAGTTCTGTATTTAGCGGAAGTTCTGCAAACTATATTGATTTGTCAAGTGGAGGAAGTCTGACTCGTAATGGACTGACGACTTCTGCAACAGTTTTTCCTATTGGAGCCGGAAGTTACACGCCGCTAACGCTTACCAATACCGCAGGTACTCCAAACATTACTGCAAAAGTAAAAGTAGGATCGGATAATGCGGTGGAAGATGCAACCAAAATAGTGAACCTGCAATGGTCGCTGATTGGAAGTGCTGCCACAACAGCCCATGTTGCTTTCCAGTTTAATGGAACGAATAAAGCTTCAGCTTTTGATGTTGCTGCAACATGCGATTTAGGAAATTATACTTCAAACTGGGCAGCCACGAATGTCAATACGCCATCCGGAGCCGACCCATATACTGTTTCAGCAACTGGTTTGGCTATCCCGACTTCAAATAATTTATACGTGATTGGAAATACCGGAAAAGTGGTTCGATTGGCTCCCACAAGTACAACTTGGTCGGGAGCGGTAAGTACCGATTGGGCTATTGCCGGAAACTGGTCGAACGGAGTTCCAGATAATACACTTGATGTGGTTGTTCCTGCTTCATTGACAAACTATCCTGTAATTTCTGCTAGTCAGGATATAAAGAACCTGACTGTAGCCAGTGGAGCTTCGGTTACCAATAACGGAACATTAAATGTTGTTGGACCACAACTTTCGGTAAGCGGTTCTTTGCTAGGAAACGGAACGTATCAATTGTCAGGTCCTTCGGCTCAGGCTATCACAGGTACAATGTCAGTTAATCATTTGACATTAAATAATAACTCCGGTGTAGTTAATAGTGGAAGCTTGACTGTTAATACCGACTTGACTATTATTGCCGGTGCAATAACCGGTACTGCTCCGGTTTACAGTGTCGATATGCCTATAACTTTCAGTGGTTCTGCTACTGCGCTTACCGGATTGGCTTTAAGTCCATCATCGGGAAATGTAGGCGCACTGACAATCAATGCTGCCGGAACGTTGACCTTGTCGAATGCTGCACAAGTAAAAAATCTGATACTTACTTCAGGTATTTTGAATAACAGTTCTAACAACATCACAGTAACCGGTTCTGTAACACGTACGGCAGGAACATTGGCGACTGCACCTGTATATACCGGGGCAATTCCGGTTAGTTATATCGGAACAACTGCAACCAACTCAGGTTATGAAATATCTCCGGTTTCCGGTTCGATAAGTGTATTTACGCTTAGCGGAAGCGATGTATATACTACTGCAAATGGATTTACCAGCACAGGCGATATAAATGTAACAACCGGAACGCTTAAAATGGCTTCCAATATTGCCGCTCAGAATGTTACAGTTGCAACCGGAGCTGTTTTGAATTCCGACAATACTGCTACAAACGCTACACGTCACACATTGACCGTAGGAAATGGAACTGCGGGTAATGACGCAACACTTACTGTTGACGGAACACTTGGTAATACAACCAAATGGGCCAATGATGGTATTGATATTGAAGTAAATGCCAATGCAAAAACATTCACTGTAAATGGTGCCGGTTTTATCGGAATTTCTGGTATGCGCCCGGCTGTTGACGCCAACTTGCGTACATTGGATATTACCATTAACAAGGACATGAATCTCGACCGTGATAATGGTGGTGCAAGCAATATCGAACCGACTTTGACACTTCAAAACGGCACTTGTTCTTATGCACGTACACTCACTATTGCTTCTGGTGCTACTGTTTATTTCCGTGGCAATGGAGCTTTCCACGGAACGAAAAATACGTCATCTTCTACCGATGAGCTAGTAAATAATTACGCCAGTTCGTCATCGAATCAGGGTAATTGTACTTACAATATTTATGGAACGCTAGACTTGGCATCTTCTTACACCAGTACTGCATTCAACCTGAATACTTGTTCGTATGCGGGGAATACTCAAGCGGTAATTGTAAATGTAAAGAATGGTGGAATATTGAAATTGGCTAATATCGTGAAAATGTTTACGGCACTTAGCGGTCAGACGGCAGACATTGTTACTGAAAAAACCTCTAAAGTTGTGTTTGGCTACAATGCAACCCAGTACAACATTCTTACTGGAAACGGTACTATCCCTGCTTTCAATATCCAAAATCTGGAAGTGAATAATACCAGTGGCGTTATTCTGACAAAACCACTAAACATAACCGGAACACTTACACTTACTGCCGGAACTATCACCGGAAGCGCAGTAGTGATGAGCGGAACGGAACAACAAACCATTACAGCTAATGGTAATACGATTGAAAATCTGACTATCAATAATGCAACAGGAGTGCTTGGTGCACCTTCGGTAACCGGTACACTTACTGTAACTAAGGGTGATGTGTTGGATTATTCAAATCTTTCAAATTGTAATGTTCTGTTTAATGGTACAACTGCACAGACTGCAAGCACAGGTTTATCAACTGTGAAAAATCTGACTGTCAATAATGCTAATGGAGTTAGTCTAGCGGCAGATCTGACCGTAAACGGAATTCTTACCCTGACCTCAGGAAAATTAAAAACAGGAAACAATAACGTAAATATCTGGACTTCGGGTTCTGTTGCTGCTTCCAATTCAGCTTATGTTGAAACAAGTGGTACAGGATTATTAGTAATGAATACGCCTGCTTCTACTTCTACTGTGTTCCCGGTTGGAACTTCTACCGGGTTTAATCCGGTAACGTTGAATCCAGCTGATGCAGGCAAGTTCTATGTCCGCGTGAACGAAGGAAATACTCCGGCTCTACCGACAGGCGATGCAACTATACTTCCAACAAAATCGCTAAACAGAACATGGAATATCACTCCGTCAGTTCCAACAACAGCAACACTTACTTTTGGATATAATGGTTCAACTGATGCCAATGTAGGATTTGATAACTTAGGGGTTGATGTTGCATTGTTGCACAACAATACTTCCGCTAACTGGGAATATGTTGGTGTAGGATCTGTGATTCCGGGTATTGGTTCAACAACTTCTAAAACTGCCACTATTGAAAGTATCAGCAATTTCTCTCCGTTTACCATTGTAAATCCGGGTCCGGGTGCAGTTTATGTAAACTCAGGAGTAGGAACATTTAGTGATATTTTCCGGTCAAAAGCAAACGGTAACTGGGGTAGCTCAACTACCTGGGAACTTTACGATGTAACAGCAACGGCTTGGCAATCAACGGTTCTAACGCCAACTGAAACCAGTACTGTAACCATTCTAACTGGTGATAGTGTGACTATTACATCACAATCGGGTGTTGGTAATCTAACTATTGAAGCTGGAGCAAAACTGGTTGCTTCAACTAGTGCTTATACAGCTTCACCATTTGTACTTTCTATTGGTAAAACGTCTTCGGTAATCCGCAATAACGGTTTGTTTGGATGTGCCATTGGTAGTGCTGCCGGAACAGTGGGCGATGGTATTACACTTTCAATTGCTCCAAATTGTGTGTCATTCTCGCTGACTGGAACAGGTGTTACCGGTATTGGAAGTCTGTATGCCGAAGCAGGGTCGAATAATCTGACTGCTGTGATTGACCAGAATGTTCAGTTCCGTCGCACAACAGCTTCTGGGAAACAGGTTGCTTTATCCATGATTTCTCCTTCGGGAACTGGTTTCTCCGGTTCAAGAACATTGATTATCAACAAAGGAAAAAATGTTTCATTCCTAAACGGATACAGCTGTTTGCACAGCACTGCATTCTCTTCGGCTGGTTCAAACTCCGAACAGCAAGGCGACATTACGTATGATATTCAGGGAAATCTTGATTTGAAAGGTGGAAATGTGTATATTACGTCTTCTTCCAATGCTTTGTCATCAGTTCAGAAAGTGAAGCTGGATGTGGGCAAGAATTCGAAAATCGTTGTTGGAGGTGACTTCAATATGTGTAAAGTTCAGGTCACTCAGGCAGTTTATGTAAATTTGGAAGATAGTGCATTGCTTGACGCTTCTTCTGCATCTGTAAATGCTGCAAACTTCTACGGTCCTTCTACAAATTCCACTTCCGGTTATGGTTCAAATTATGTTTGGATTATTACCAATGGAAATTCGCTTTACAAACGCGTTTGTGGAACTGGTGGTTTGACGAAAGTATTCAACGTAGCAGTAGCTCCGGCGAATGCCGATTATGTGAATATCAATGCAAATCCGGTTTCGGTAAGTCCAAATGTGAGTGAAACAGATGTTTATACCGTGAATGTGAATCCAGGCCAACCTTATGCGTTTACTTCATTTTCTGCTGCGTACGCAATCAATCGTACATGGATTATCCAACCGTCTAAATTGGATCCACCTTACGGAACTAATCTTAAGTTTGGTTTTACAGGCACGAGTACAACCGACGGCAATGCTACATTTTCGCCAACACTGGCAGTGGTTTCGGGTACTCCCGAAACCACTGAAACTACTGCCGGAACAGCAATACCTGCCGGAGCAATCGATTTGTACACTTATATTGGATTTGCTAATCGTTGGTATGATTTGACTGCTTTGAATAATCAAACGGCAATAACAGGAACTTTCGGTACTCCTTGGCAGATAAACTTTGCAACGATTGCCAATTTTGTAGCTCCTTACAAGTTTACTTTCCGTAATACGGCAGCTCCACTTATTTGTCAATAATTGAATGTATAATTATAAAGTATAAGAAAATGAAAACAAGATATATGAATACATTGTTAAAACGGATTTCTGTCCTTGCAGCAGCACTCCTTTTCGTGATAACTGTCTTTGCACAGGTTGATGCTCCTGGTCAGGTATGGCAATGGTCAGTACCGGTTAAAGGTGGTATGAATGGTTTAGGTCAGCCCCGCGCATATATGTGGATCCCAGAAGGTTGCACAAAAGTTCGTGGGATGGTTATCGGTCAAAATAATATGGAGGAATTCTCTATTCTTGAAAACCAACAATTTCGCGACAGTCTGTCAAGTATTGGCTTTGGCGAAATCTGGGTTGCCCCTGCATTTAGCCCATATTTCAATGTTCAAGAAGGAGCAAAAGATATTTTGGTTCAAATGCTTCAGGATTTAGCTGATGGGTCGGGTTATCCGGAAGTGTTTTATGTGCCGATGGTTCCCATAGGTCATTCCGCCATGGCTAACTTCCCGTTTGCTTTCATGGCAGCATGTCCTGAACGCGCTTTGTGTGGAGTTTCGTTAAGTGCAGTTTTTCCGTACGATTATGGAAATTCCTATGCGGCGAATACACAGTGCGGCAGTACGATTGACTATATGCCATATTTAGTGTGTCAGGGAGAATTTGAAGGGGCAGGTGATCTTGGTAATTCTATTTTTAATAAGTCGTTTGGGAAACGTGCCGGACATCCGTTTACACCCATATCGCATTTGCCTGCTGCCGGTGAGTGGCATTTTGCAACTTCGCAAAAGAAAACCAATTTTATTGCTAATTATATCAAGAAGGCTGTACATTACCGTTTGGCTGTGGATGCTACTTCCAGTGCTTATGCAACATTAGCCCCAATTGATCCAACTACAACAGGTTGGTTGGTTGATCGTTGGCTCAAAAATATGCCTCCTCGTTATCCGGCAGCTCCTGTGGCTACTTATACAGGCAAAAAAGCGTTGATTGGAACAGCAGGTGAAGAAAATTTCTGGTGTTTTGACGAAGACATGGCTCGACGGATTGAAGTATATGAAAATGCCCACTTCCGCAAGACACCATGCCTGATTGCTTATAACCAAAGTACAACTCCTGGTGTAGTGGGGTCGCAGGTACCTCAAACAAACAATCACGTACAATGTACATTATCATTTATTCCATTGAACGACAGTTTGGATTTTGAATTGTCATCTTCATTCCTGAACACAATACCGGCAGTTAGTGGTCGTTGTGCTAATTTTATGGGTACAACCAATACTTCTACAGGGGCATGGATAATGGGAACCGTTGGCGCAACTATCACTTATCCTTCCGACAACAGTCTGTCTGTTATCGACCGCGAGATAGGTCCGTTGACCAAACTAAGAAAAGATCCCGTTACAGGAATAACAACTTTCCGGATGACTTTGGAACGTGGATTGGGAAATGCTATGACAAACTATCAGCAATATTGTATTTTCTCAGTGGCTCATCCTGGCGATGCCACTTACAAATCATCCATTTTGCAAGCTGATATGAGTATTTCTGTAAATAATACTTCGGGATTGGCTCAAACTATTACTTTTTCTCAAATAGCTGATGTAGCTAATGCAGCTACAACTGTAACGTTGAATGCAACTTCCAGCCTTGGTATGCCTGTTCAATATTTTGTGAATGAAGGACCGGCCAAAATCGTAAATAACAAAATTATTTTTACGCAAATTCCTCAGGGTACTAAATTTCCTGTAAAAGTAAGTGTTGTAGCATGGCAATGGGGTAGGAATGCCAGCTTAGCTGCTCGTGTTACTTCGCCATCTCCATATCCTGGTCAAACCATACAGACAGCCAAACAGATAGCAAATACGTTTTATATCACGGGACGCTTAACACCTCAAGTTGATTTGACACTTGCAGCCACAAAAGTAAATCCGGCGTTAATTCGTGTCAACTGGTCAACTGTAACAGAAGTCAACAATAAAACGTATGAAGTTCAGCGTAGTGCCGATAATTCAATATGGTCTGTATTGGGTACAGTTCCGGCTACAAATTCATCATTACCTTATTCTGTCGACGACATCAATCCAATCTCAGGAATCAATTATTACAGATTGAAGATAATCAGTGTTGATGGCACTTTTGTCTATTCAAATGTGGTTTCGGCTTATGGTGGAACTTCGTTAAATAAGCAATTGAATTCAAATGCTTATATCAATTTGAAAAAAGTAGGGGATGTAATTGAAGCAATTGGATTTGAAGTGAATACACATGTTACAGTATCAATTTTCGATTGTTATGGACGAGTGATTTATAGTGAGAATGACGTTGTTCCGCAGACTGGAGTTGTTTTAACCAAGCTACCTAAATTAGTTGTAGGTATGTATATGGTGAATGCTAAATCAGATAAAGAGACTAAAACAATGAAGTTTATTTATTAAAATACATTAAAGAGCTTATCTGAGCGACTAACACTCTTTACAATAGAGTTAGTCGCTCTTTTTTTAATTAAAAAATGATTTGTTTATAAGTGTTTTGTTGCTTCATCCGTATTAGAATACAAGTAGTTTTTTCATGAAGGTTTTTTAGGGTTTTAAGAGATTGTGTTTTTGTTGACTTCCAAAATATCAAATAGTTTTTTCAGGTTATAGGGAAGTTTTGTGAGTTAACAGTTTATGAGTATAAAAGGATTGTGTTTGTTGATGTTACTTTCTTTGACGGTAACATCGAAAGCCGTGGAGTGGCAGTGGTCGGTAAGTATCCATAACGCAGTTTCATCCGAAACCAATGACCACCCGCGTGCTTTTTTATGGATTCCCGAAAATTGTAAGCAGGTTCGGGCAGTGATTATGGGGAATCATAATATGTTGGAAGAAGGCATTTCAGCAACTTAATCTTCGTATTCCGTACCCGAATAAAGAAGGTAAAGCATAGCAAATCAGTTTTGATTCTATTCCGAATATAAAACAGGATCAAAAATTGGTAGATTTGTATGCAATATCCGATAGTGGAATGCCTGTTTATTTTTATGTGCAGGAAGGTCCGGCTGTTATAAATGAAAATAGACTTATTCTGAGCAAAATACCTTCAAGGTCAAAGATGCCGATAAAGAAAGCATTGCCGCCATTGCTTATGGTCCTGTCGTGTTAGCAGGAGTGATGGGAACGGAAGGCATGGAAAAGCCGGCTCCATTTTCAAATCCGAAGTTATACAACGATTATTACACCTATAATTTTCACGTTCCATCCAATATAGTGAAGGTGTTGAAACTTAACAAAGCCAATCTTTCGGAATCGATAATACCGGTTGCTGGAAGTAGTCTGACTTTTAAAACTGTAGATGAAGGGGTTGTGCTTAAACCATTGTATAGCATACACCAACAGCGTTATGTGGTATATTGGAATTTAAAATAGAGTGATTTTGACATAGAAGTAGTTTTAAATATTTAATGATATGTTTTTTTATAGCAAAATCCAGACAAACAGACTTGTAACTCGTAACTATTTATTTGTAACTATTTATATGAAGATTTTTAAGTTGATAGTATTGTTTGTGCTGGTTCATGTCTCCGTTTTTTCTCAATCGGAGAAATACACTGCCTTCCACCCCGGTGAAATTTGGAAAGACAATAACGGTGTGCATATCAATGCGCATGGTGGTGGTATTTTGTACCAAAAGGGAATCTATTATTGGTTCGGCGAACATAAAATAACAGGAAAAGGAGGTAACTTTGCAATGGTTGGCGTTCATTGTTATTCTTCGAAAGATTTGTACAATTGGATAGACGAAGGTGTTGTTCTAAAGGTAGACACTACTCTAAATAGTATTTTGGAAAAAGGGTGTAAAATTGAACGTCCAAAAGTGATTTACAACAAAAAGACGAAGACATTTGTTATGTGGTTCCATTACGAAAAAAAGGGAAATACGTATAACAGTGCTCAAAGTGCTGTGGCTGTAAGTGAAAAAGTGACAGGTCCGTATAAATTACTGAAGGTTTGCAGACCTGATGCAGGAACATGGCCTCTGAATGTCTTGTCAATGCATAAGAGTTTGAAGTTTAACACAGTAAATGCAACTTTCAATGGGGGCTCATGCTCAAAAGATGTGGATTCGGTAAACTTTGTAGGGCGCGATTTTGAGGAAGGGCAAATGGCGCGCGACATGAATGTTTTTGTGGACGATGATGGAAAAGCTTATCATATTTACTCGTCGGAAAGCAACAGCACCCTGCATATTTCGCAACTGACCGATGATTATTTGTCGCATTCAGGAAAGTGGGTACGTGTATTCCCCGGACGGTTTATGGAAGGAGCTGCCATGATGAAACATAACGGAAAGTATTATTTGATTGCTTCCGGTTGTACAAGTTGGGCACCTAATGCTGCTCGTTCAGCAGTTGCCGATCATATTTTCGGACCGTGGAAAGAGTTGGGAAATCCTTGTGTAGATAAAGATTCTGCCACAACCTATTATTCGCAAAGCACTTACATACTGCCGGTATCGGGTAAGAAAAATGCATTTATCTTCATGGCCGACCGTTGGACGCCTCAAAAACCGATTAATGGGCGCTATATTTGGCTACCCATTAAATTTGATGGAGATAAGCTGCTTTTGAATTGGTTTGAAAAATGGACGTTAAACAAGTTCAATAAAAAGAAGAATTAGTATTGCCGATTTGAGTTTTGTCTAAATCTACTTTACAAAAAATAAAACTTATCAAATGATTTGAACCACAATAGGCGCAATAGGAAAATACCTGTCAGTATCTTTTTTTTATTGAATTTAAAAAATCATTATTCAATATATTGAAAGAGATCCTTATCCAAACGACATTGATACAGAAAGAAATAACCAACAAAAATCATGTTTTTAGAATCATTATCCTTTGCATCATCCCTTAACTTCGCTTTGCTATCGTTGGTTTTATTTCTAAAACGAAAAAAAACGCCAAACAGGAAATCAAATACGATATTAGCTGTTTTACTACTTTTAATGTCTGTTTATTGTTTTCTGATTTATTTTCGATATTCAGCTATTGACAGACACGCTTTACAACGATTATCCTATTATTTACCCATTGACGGACTTTTGTTGTTGTCAATGACACCGTGCCTATACTATTACATTCTTTCGGTACTCAATAAAACTCTCGTCTTAAAGCCAACCAAAGTCTGGTTTCATTTTATAGCCTTTTTTCCTTTCGTATGGTTCAATATTAGTTTTGCTCTTCTTCCACTTAAACATCGTATCGACTGGTTTTATACCGATTTTACAACGGGTACATGGGAAATGACCGTATTGAATATGGTGTTGTATGTACAGATATTAATCTATCTGGTGGTGTGTTATCGGATAGTAAACAAACAATTGACCGATTCGGACGTAATCAGCTATGGCAACTCCAGTTTTAATATCAGGTGGCTGAAATCCTATCTGATCATTAATCTCATTTTTATTTGCGCATCCATGCCATTATGCTTCTATTTTGGCAATGAACATAGCAGTATCATCATTGGACTGCTGGCAATGGATATTCAGTTTCTGTACATTTTTTTTAAGAGGTCGTTCCAAGAAGCTGATAAGCCTATCATCGTGGATGAATTACCGGCAAAAAAGAATAGAATGGATTTAAGCATTGCAGTTGCCGACGATTGCCTTCACTCGTTAATCGCGCACATTGAACTGGAAAAACCCTATCTGGATGAAGACTGTAACATTCAGACGGTGTCCATTCAAACAGGTATTCCGTTTCATCAGATATCCAATATACTCAATGTGAAGCTACAAAGAAGTTTTCCGGATTTTATAAATGAATACCGTATACAATTGGCAAAAGAAATACTTTTGTCGCCCAAAGTACAAGCCAATACCATAGAGCATATTGCTACCGAGTGTGGTTTTGGGTCGAAAAGCACATTCAACAGGGCTTTTAAAAAACACACCAACAATCTCACTCCTTCCGAATTTCTTCGGCAACATGAAACAAATTTGTAATTTCTTTTTGCATTTCAGTCTCCACAGATCGCTTTACTCAATTTTCCTTCCATTTTTTTTCAAAAACTTTGTGTCATTTTCGAAAATGACACTTCATAACTTAAATTTTATCATATTTTTGCGCTTGTTCTTAAAAAAGAATGTATTGTCTTTTACAATCATTCTGCAAATATGGGACAAGTAAAAAATCATAAGTTTAATTTATAAATCTATTAAGTTATGCCAATTAATTATGTAGTAACGCCCCGCGTTAATCCCAAAGATCTGGCAGCTCCACGTAAGTTTTACGCCATTGCCAAAAGTACAGGCGAAGAAACCGTACGCCAGCTTGCCACCGAAATCAGTAAACGAACCAACCTGAGTAGTTCCGAAGTGTTTGCCACCATCGAAGCTTTTATCGATTTGGTGCCCGAGCGCCTGTCCGAAGGCAAAATTGTCCGCTTGGGCGATTTTGGGAGCTTTAGCATCAGCCTCAGTAGCGAGGGTGTGGAAAAAGAAGAAGACTTTACGGCAGCCAACATCAAAAGCAACAGCCTGAATTTCCGCCCCGGAAAACTGGTACAAAAAGTCATGGATGGAGCCGAATACAAAAAAACTTCCGTGTAATCCCCAAAAACGTTCAGTATCGTTCTGCAAAAAGATACTGAACGTTTCTGCAAACGATACGTATCTTTTGAGTAAACGATACGTATCGTTTTTTCATGCAATTTTGGCCAAGTAATAAGTAGATAATAAATACAGATAATTTTTAAGATATTAATAATGAAACAATTTTCACTTTACATTTTCATTGGCGTATTAACCATGGGGCTGCATGCACAAACCCTAACCAGCCACCGCAACCATCTCCGCTCCGGGGATGTGATTATCAAACAGCAAGTAGAATTTAAAGACCCCGGTGCTTCAGGAAAAAACATTACCTGGGATTTTTCGCGTGTAAACATACTAAACGAAAAATACCAATTAGTGTATTATAACACTACCAAAGATGACACCACTCATATAACAGGTGTTGAGCACGAAACACGCTACCGTTACCTGCTCAAAATGGACACTCTTTGGCTTACCGGATATGAGAACCGAACAACCCGAATGGATTATCAACAACCGGAAGCTTTGCTACGTTTCCCGCTCCATTATGGCGACACATTGGGTGCTGCCTTTGTAGGCACAGGCTTGTATTGCCAAAAAATAGATTTAGCAGCCGAAGGATATACCAAAGTAGTGGCGGATGCAACAGGTAAACTAATAACCCCCGATGGAGATACTTTGAAGAATGTATTACGGACAGTACGAACAAAAGAATTTTCGGACATAGGCACAGACAGTACCAATATGGATGCCAATATGCGTATGGAAACTTACCAATGGTTTGCCCGTGGTAGCCGCTATCCTGTATTTGAGACTGTCAAAACATACACGTTGCGTAATGATAGTGTGTTGAACAATTTTTCGACTTCGTTCTATTTCTCAACCATAAACAGGGAACAACTACAAGAAGACATTGCAAATACCAAGATACAAGATGATATAGTTAACCCAGATGACATTTTTTTGAATTGCAACACTTACCCCAATCCGGTGACAACCGATGTCACGGTAAACTACGAACTATCGGTGAATGCACAAGTATCCTTTCTAATCTGTGATGTAAGCGGAAGACCATGGGCAAATGTACCTGCGAGAAGTTTGACTGCAGGAAATCAACAACAGCGAATTTCGATGACCGGATTACATGACGGTGACTATGGATTGTATATCAAAGTAAACGACAAAGTGTATAAACGGACAATAATTAAACTATAATTTAAAAATAAAGAATGATGAAAGAGAAACTACATCAACGCAATAAAATTCTCATAATATTATTGTTTCAAGTTACATTTTTGACTTTATATTCGCAATCGTTTAATGAGAATTCAACAACATTTAGCTCCAACTCTATGGGGTATAATAATGTCAATGTAGACTTGTTTCGAGGTAAACAAGATATAGAAGTTCCGATTTATCAATATAAATCCAGATCATTAAATCTTCCTGTGTATATTAAGTATAATCCTGTTGATTATGGAGAAACTGATATGCAATACCACCCGGGTTTTCTCGGATTGGGGTGGAACTTAATGGTAGGAGGAGCAATTAACAGGGTGGTTAATGATATTCCGGATGAATCACCCGGAGTTTTGGGGAAAATGAACGGAAATTTATCAAATTTTAAAACAACTTTTGACCCTTTTTCTTTAGTAAAAGATCCAATTACTAATTTACTTGATAAAGATGGTTATGAAGTAGGTGAGGATGAATTCTATTTTAATTTCTGTGGGTATTCCGGAAAATTCTTTTTTTACAGAGGAGTATGGAAAGTGATGTCGAATACCAATTTTCTGGTTACTTATACTGAAGAAAATAATCATATTGTAGAATTTAAACTTCAAACACTTGATGGAATCAGATATACATTTGGAGGTGTAGACCTTACTGCTAATATTAATTCGAGAGAAAGAACTAAGGGAGTTGAGTTTAGCACCTATGTAAATAATGGTGTTTCCGCTACAAGTATATCTACAACCTGGTATTTAACGGAAATTGAATCACCTGAAGAAGATGCAATAGTCATACAATATCAAATGTCAAATTATTATTTCAGAAAACCAGTTGAAAAACCGTGCCATTATGAAGCCTCTGCACCGGGTGAGTACTGGGATTGTTATTCCCCTAAGTTGGATGAAATCTCCAATGGTACTGTGTATTATGATAATGATGAAGTGTATGTAAGATGTATTTACAGCTCGTCTTCACCTATTGAAATGTGGTTTGATAGGTCAATATCTAATGAACTAGATAATCCTAAATGCTCTAATACGTCATATAAACTGGACGATATTCGATTAGTAAATCCATTCTCACATACATTTAAACGTTATGAGTTTAAGTATTTTGAAAATAAAAGTGAAGTTCTAAAATTAAAGTCATTTCAAGAAATAGGCATTGCTGATAATAATTCCGAACAATCTTTACCACCTTATACTTTTGAATATGTAGTAGATGAAAATGATATAACAAATTCTGTGAACCTTCAGAAAATAACTTATCCAACGGGAGGAACCACGACCTTCGAGTTTGAAAAAAGTGATTATTGTGATATTGTTAATCTTCAAACTAATAAGAGCGCATGGGATGGAAAACGATTGAAAAGAATGATTTCGATGGGTGCTTCTACTGATGAATCTCTAATAACGGATTATAGCTATACCTCACCAAGAAATTCTTTGATGGACATGTATATGATAAGTACATTGGGTCTTAATCCTCAATCCTCTGGTATGATTAGCAGGGAGAAACTTACAAGTAAAACTGCAGATCCCTATATTTATAAGGCAGTAAAAACAGCAAATTATGATCTTGCAATTCCTTCAGATTTCCCCTATGTAAAAGTCAATAAATCTCAATTAGGATATTCATCGGTATGGGTTACTAAAACTAAAAGTAAAGGAAGT
>Ga0209123_1002497_pt1 | contig 15443 bp, 13 predicted proteins | sample BarGraIncu00431A_FD_184500 | JGI IMG/M metagenome (GOLD analysis project Ga0209123, IMG submission 184500) | Arctic peat soil microbial communities from Barrow, Alaska, USA - Barrow Graham LP Incubations 004-31A (SPAdes) (version 2) | ecosystem: Environmental > Terrestrial > Soil > Wetlands >...
GCTTCTCTGTCAACCTGCCGTAGCTCATGGCTTTGTGCCGAGGTAACTGGTCAGGTCATTTGAGGTTGCCAGGGGTTTCCGGTGGTGAGTTGGGTAAGGGCGTCGAGTCCGTTGATGCCGTGTTTCGCGGTGGTGGCGAGATAGCTGCGTAGGGCGGCGAAGTGTTGGGCGCCGGTGAGGGTGCGCATTCCGCCGGATATTTTCTGGCGGAGTTTCGCCATGCGGATCTCGCGCTCGGCGGCGTTGTTGTCCCACGGCGCGCGTGGGTCGGTCGCGAACCGGAGGTAGTCCTCGATCCGGCGATCGATGCGCCGGGCCAGGGCCCGGTGCTTGGCTCCGACGGGTCCGGGTGTAGGCGTGGTTGCGCCGATGCGGGCGGCGTGGACGAGCAGCTCGCGGTGGCGGACGAGGCTGCCCGGATCGATCGGGCCGTCCTGGGTCAGCGTCTTGATCGCGAGCAGGTTGTCGATCACCTGGGCGGCCCAGCACCAGGAATTCGGGTCCGGTGAGTGTGCGTGGTGGTCGGTGACCGCGATCAGTTCCCGCAGCACGTGCGCATTGCACAGCGCGTGGGTGATCTGCGGGTAGGTGTCATACGGTGCCCACGCGTCGTGGACAGCGATGCCGGTGAATGCGGGAAGGATTCCGGCGGCGTTCATCGCTTCGCGTCCGCGTCGGCGGTGGCACGTGATCATGGTGAACATCGTCGTGGAGGCGGAATGCAGCCAGTGCAGCTTGCCGTCCGCGCGGAACCCGGTCTCGTCGAAGTGCGCCACGTCGGCGCCGGCGATCTTCTTGGTCACCGCCGCGCAGAACCCGCCAAGGTCCCCGGCGGCGCGCGCTGTTGCCGCCGAGACCGTCCCGTCGGAGACCGGGGTCCCGAACAGTTCGCTCATGGCCACCGCGGTGCGGTGCTTGGACAGGTACTGGCCCATGTACAGGTAGACCATCACGGCCTTGATCCGCGGTCCGTACTGGACCGGTGCGTTCACCCCCGCTGGCCCATCCGCGGTGGTCGTCACCCCGCACCTGCACCGCCGCGAGACCAGCTCGTGCTCGGTCACGCGGATGCTGATCGGGGGCAGGTCGAACACCTGGCGGCGGGCCACGCCGACCTCGGGTGCGCGTCCCAGACCCGCGCCGCAGCCCCGGCAGCGTGTCGGCTCGTGACGCAGCACCTCGTCGGGGTCGCTCACCTGCGCCAGGGTCTGGCCGCCATGACCGCTCTGGCCGCCGGGCTTGCGCCCCGACTTGCCCCGCAGGGACTTCGGGTTCGGTTTGGCCAGGCCATCGCTGGACGGTGGCTTCGAGGAGTTTCGCGACGTCGCAGCCACCTGCCGCTCCAGCTCCGCGATACGCGCATCCTGGCGGGCGATGCGGGCCTCCAGATCCACCAGATGAGACTTCAGCGCGACCACCAGGTCGGCGAGCTCCTCATATGTTGGCTTCGGCACAAATACATTCTCCCGCACCAAGCAAACAAATCAATGCAGACACGCCGACCAACAGCCAGCAATCGGAATAGGCAGGCCCAGAAGACGTCCGACCGGCGAACCACTCAAGAACTCGCCCTGCCTCAATCCCAAGAATGCCAAACAATCAAAGAACCTGACCAGTTACTCTCCTTCATGCTTGGCGTGACCGTTCATCGCGCGACTGCGTCGCCGTCGACGCGGAACAGTCCGGTGAGGTGGTAGCGGCCGAGGATGGCGGCCCCATGGAGGGAGGACTGGTCCCTGATCTCGAAGTCGTAGTCGCCGAACCACCGCTTCCTGGCACGTAGCAGCTCGTTGATCTTCGAGCCGGATCCCGCGGCGATGATCCGCTTCCCGAGCGGCACCATCTGCCCGACCTCGACCAGGTGGGATCCCGAGTACATGGCGTTCCCCCGCACCATCGCCAGCAGCATCTCGTCGCGGGTGGTCTCGAGGTCGAGGCCGGCGAACTGTGCGGTCTCGCGTTCGAGGCTGTAGCGGGAGCCACCGAGGAACGGTCCGTAGTCGGGAAGGTGGCGCTCGATCCCGTCGAGGTCCTCGGCGGCCAGGAAGTCACGCAGCACCTGCGGCAGGTACTGGTCGTAGAACTCGCTGTCGGTCATCTCCGAGCAGAAGACCGACTTGAACCATTCGAAGCCCTTGCCGCCGGCGTTCAGCACGAAGAACGTCAGCCAGCGGTCGGGAACCACGTGGCAGCGGACGTTGAAGTTGGCCGAAGCGATCGGGGAGGCGACACACACGTAGGTGATCTCGGCGGTCCCGATGATGCTGATGATCTCGCCGTGCTCGGTGATCCCGCCCGAGAGGGCGGCCAGCACGGCGTCGTTGCCGCCGATCAGGACCTCGACGCCTTGCGGCAGCCCGAGCTCGGTGGCGACCTCGGGCAGGATCGTGCCGACGGCCTCGTGGGAGCGGTACAGAGTCGGGAGGCGAGCCGGATCGATTCCGGCGGCGTCGAGCACGGTGTCGTTCCAGGTGAGGTCGTTGGCCCGCGAGTTGTACAGGCCGGTGATCGACATCGTGGTCGGGTCGACGGCCCACTCGCCGGTGAGCCGCTTCACCAGGTACGAGTTGGTGTGCCCGAACTTGGCGGCCGCCTTCCACACTTCGGGTTGCTCGTCGCGGATCCACATGATCGAGCACAGCGACGAGCCGCCGGAGACCGGGAGGTTGCAGGTTTCCTGAAGGAACCGCTCGATCCCGACCCGTTCCCGAATCGCCCGCGCCTGGACGTGGGAGCGCCCGTCGAAGAAGAGGATCGCGGGCCCGAGGGGCGTGCCGTCGGCCGCCATCGGCGTCAGGCCGGGCGTCGTCACCGACAGCGACATCACGCCGACGTCGCCGAGGTGCTCGGCGACCTCCGAGCAGCCGCGCCGCAAGGCGGACCACCACGTCTCGGGGTCGATGTCCGCCTTCACCCGGTCGTAGATGTTGACCTTGTAGGGCAACACCACCTGGCAGCGCTGTTCGAGGTCAGGGGAGTAGACGGCGAGCTTGAAGCCGGTGGTACCCACGTCGACGGCGAGGATGTCGTCACCCATCGAGAGCCCCTTCCTCCTCGAGCACGCCGCGCAGGGTCGCCTCGTGCTCGTCGGTCAGCGGCAGCAGCGGCCGGCGCGGGATCCCGCCCCGCAGCCCGGCGATGGTCATGGCGGCCTTCACCCCGGCGACGCCGTACGAGCCGGAGATGGCGGCGTTGAGCCGGCGGCACCGCTCGTGGAAGGCGGGGCCGTCGCGGCGATCCTGGTCGGCGCCGTAGCGGTAGAGCCGCTGGGCGATGGCCGGGAACGCGTTCGCCAGCGAGATGGTGCCACCGATCGAGCCGGCCAGCATCGCCGGGAAGAGGTGGTTGGCCGACCCGGCTAGCACGTGGAAACTGTCGCTCTCGAGAGCGAGGAACGCCTCGATCCCGGAGGGGGCGCTGTCCTTCATGCCGACGATGTTCGGATGCTCCGCCAGCCGGGTCACCAGCTCGACCGACAGCGCGATCCCGCAGAATCCCGGAGCGTTGTAGACGAGCAGCGGCACGGGGGACCGGTCGGCGGCGCCGGTGAAGTAGCGGTAGAGCACATCGTCGGTCATCGCCTTGCGGAAGTAGGACGGGGACAGCAGCAGACCGAAGTCGGCGCCGAGCGAGGCGGCGACCTCGAAGAACCGCTCGGTGTCGCGCTGCGCCTCGTAGGTCGCTCCGGCCATCACCACCTGGTCGGTCGCCTTGTGGGCGGCCACCGTCGCCAGCACGCGCTCCTTCTCGTGCTCGGTCAGGCTCTTGTTCTCGCCGTTCGAGCCGAGGGCGAGATAGCCCTTGATCCCGGAGGCGGCATAGGCGTCCACGTTGGAGGCGAGCGCATCGAGATCCAGCTCCTCGTCGGGAGCGAACGGCGTACAGATCGGGGCGAAGACGCCACCGAGCTTGGCTCGCAAGGTCGGCTCCGAGGGCCGAGGAGGCGACGTCACGGGATGACCTCTCCCTTCTCCGAGATGCCCGAGATGCGATCCGTGCCGGCGTAGGCGACCGCCAGCAGTCGTGTCTCGACCGTCTCGTTGGGACCGATGTGGTAGGCGGAGCCGTTCTCGATGGCGCGTAGCAGGCCACCGTCGGGATAGGACGTCCACGGTTCCAGTGCGAAGTTGTAGTTCCGGCCGTACCACGGATATCCCGGCATGCCACCGAACACGTGCCAGAACCAGAGGTGCCGGAAGACCGCGGCGTCCCATCGCAGGCCGAAGCCGACGCGGCGGGTGCCGCTGGTGACCCCGTACCATCCCTGCTCGAAGCCGGTGAGTCGCACCCAGTCGGCGATCTTCGAATCCGGCTCGGGGATGATGCTCAGGTCGCGGAATCCGCCGCCGATCCGAGGCGCCAGGGGCCAGTCGAACTCGACTCCGAAGGCGAGCTCACTGTCTACCCACTGCTCGGATCGGTCGGTCGTCGCCCGACACGGGGGAAGATCGATCCGGCAGGTCGCGTCGACGAACGGTGGGCCGAAGGCCGGATGATGACCCCACATGACGTCCATCGGCTCGTCGGCGAGGTTGGAGAGGCGTTCGTCGATCTCGAGCACCGCGCCGGCGGCGTCGAGGCTCAAGGTCTTCTCGAGGCGGAACGGGGTGCGCAGCGTCTCGGCGGACAGCCGGACGGACACCCGATCAGGGGTGTCCTCCAGGACCTCGACGTCGAAAGGGAGGGTGAGGAACTCGCCGTGGAAGGGGAGGAGAGCGCCCTTGTATTGGACACTCTCGCCACCGTTGGGGAAGCACTCCTGCCAGCCGCCCTCGTAACCGTCGACGAACACGTACTCGTCGATCCCGCGCGGGACGCTGGCGAACGGGGCAGGCCGCAGCCCTTCGGCACGGTGCCACATGAAGTCCGTGTCGGAGGGCTTGTGCAGGAAGCTGACGATGTCGCTTCCCTTGTCGACGACGACCTCGACGCGCACCGACTCGTTCTCGAGGGCCACCATGCGATAACCGTCGGCGGTGTACTCGTGGATCCTGGCTCCGAAGTGATGGCGGCTCATCGTTCCCTCAACTCCCCAGGTCCAGCCGGTAGGCCTCGGCGGCATTGCCGCCGAAGATGGCCGCCCGGTCCTCCTCCGAGAGATCACCGAGGGCGTGAACCGCCGCCGCATACATCTGCGAGTAGGTGCCGGCGAGCATGCACACCGGCCAGTCCGACCCGAACATGAGCCGGCTCGGCCCGAACCATTGGAGGAGGTTCTGCACGTATGGGACGAGATCGTCCGGTGTCCAGCGGTACCAATCGGCCTCGGTGATCATCCCGGAGACCTTCACCCAGACATTCGGGTGGAAAGACAACGGCTTCATCCGTGACGTCCATGGCTCGATCTCGCGCCGGGCGATGTCCGGTTTGGCGATGTGATCGACCACGAAGCGCATCTGGGGGAAGGCCTGCACGGTGGCGAGGGCCGCCGGCAGCTCGCGCGAGCGCACCAAGATGTCGTAGGTGAGGCTGGCCTCACCGACGGCGGCGATCCCGCGCTGGACGTCGTCTCGCATCAGCCATTCGGGGTCGGCCTCGTCGTGGACCTGGTGCCGGATGGCGACCAGGTACTTGCCGTCGGGCCGGGCTTTGAGCTCGGCGATGACCTTACCGACGGCAGGGTCGGTCAGGTCCACCCATCCGACGGTGCCGGCGACGAAATCGGTCGCGGCTGCGATCTCGAGGAAGTCCTTGGTCTCCTGGAGGCTCGGGATCGTCTGGACCAGGACCGTCCGGTCGATGCCGTTGGCCTGGAGCCAGGGACGGAGATCCCGCGGACGGCGCTTGCCCTGGAGGACCATGAGATCGTCGGTCATCCAGTAGTAGTCGTAATCCCGGTTGGTCGTGTCCCAGAAGTGATGATGGGAGTCGACGGTGAAGGCCATGTCGGTTCGCTCCTTCGTTCCTACGATCCAGCCAGGCTCGGGGTGGGGGCCTCCGGATGCAGGAGGCCCTCCGCCTTCAGCTCGGCCCACAGATCGTTGGGGATCTCGACGCCGAGCTGGTGGACGGTGTCGTCGAGGTGGGAGATCTTGCGGACGCCAGCGACGACGGTGGCGACGGCAGGGTGGGCGTAGACGAACTGGAGGGCGGCGGCGCGCAGGTTCACGCCGTGGCGCTCACACACCGCCTTCAGCTCGAGGGCCTTGTCGACCCACTCCTGCGCCTCGGACGCTGGCCCGTAGTCGAAGTGGGAATCGGGTGACGGGTTGGCGAGCAGTCCGCTGTTCATCACGCCGGCGATGACGATGCCGATGCCCTTCGACACACACAGGGGGAGGAGGTTGTCGAGGGCCCGCTGGTCGAGGAGGGTGTAGCGGCCGGCGAGCATGAAGGCGTCGAAATCGCCTTCGCGGGCGAAACGGGCCAGCATCTCGGCCTGGTTCATGCCGACTCCGATGGCCTTGACGAGCCCCTGGCTGCGTAGCTCGGCGAGAGCCGGATAGGCGCCCCCGATGGCCTGCTCCCAGTGGGTGTCGGGATCGTGGATCCAAAGGATGTCGAGCTTCTCGAGACCGGTCCGCTCGAGGCTGGCCTCGAAGGAGCGCATGATGCCGTCGTAGCTGTAGTCGTAGACCGGCCGCACGTCGGGCACCCCGCGGTAGTACCAGTCGTTCAGGTCCTCGGCCGGCTCGTCGCCCTCGATCCCGGTGACCGAGCCGAGCCGCTGCCAGTCCCGGTCGAGGTCCGGATTGGCCTCGACCTCGGCGATGGGGTAGAGGAGGCGCCCCACCTTGGTGGAGATGACCCACTCGTCGGCAGGATGCTGCCGGAGCAGTCGGCCGAGCCGCTGCTCGGCGAGGCCGTAGCCGTAGAGGGGGGCCACGTCGTAGTACCGGATACCGAGGGCCCAGGCGTGTTCGAGGGTGGCGGCGGCCTGCTCGTCGGTGACGGGTTCGTAGAGACCGCCCAGCGGCGCATTCCCGTAGCCGAGGCGGGCCACGTTGATCGACGTGCTCCCGAGCTGGACGACTTCTTTCGGGTCGACTGACATGTGCTACTTCCCCTTCTCGTTCACCGGCCCGGGGGTGCCCGCACCGCGGGCACCCCAAGCCTCAGCCAGGATTCGCTCGCTGGCCTTTGCGTAGTCGTGGTCGTTGTCGATCTCGCCCATGATCCGCCCGCTGCGCATCACCAGGATGCGGTCCGCCAACCGGACGATCTCGGGCATGTCGCTTGAGATCAGGATGATCGCGAGCCCCTGGGAGACGAGGTCCCAGATCAATTCGTGGATGTTCGCCTTGGTACGAACGTCGATGCCGACCGTGGGCTCGTCGACGATCAGCACCTCGACTCCGGCGGCCAGCCATTTGGCGACGCTCACCTTCTGCTGATTCCCGCCGCTGAGGGAAGCGATCGGCGTCGTCAGCGACGGTGCCTTGACGTCGAGCTTCTCGACGAACGGCTGCACCGTGGCTCGTTCCTTCCGGCCGTTGATGAACCCCGAGACGTTCTGCAACTTGCGCCAGATCGTGATCGAGACGTTGCTGAGCACAGAGTGCATCTGGATGAGACCCTCCTCCTTGCGGTTCTCGGACACGTACCCGATCCGGTAGCGGTCCAGTGCCTCCTTCGGCGACTTGATCCTGGCGACCTCGCCGTCGACCAGGATCTGACCCGCTGCGATCGGCTCGACGCCGATGATGGCTCTGGCGAGTTCGCTGCGACCGGCACCGACCAGCCCGTAGAGCCCGACGATCTCGCCACGGTGCAGCGTGAAGCTGATGTCGGCGGCTCCGGCGGGCGTCGAGACGTTGCGCAGCTCGAGGACAGGGCCACCAGGCTCGGTGGCGCGCCTGGGGAGCTCCTGCTTGACTGGGGCGCGGCCCACCATGAGCGTGATGAGCTTGTCGCTGTCCATGTCCTCGACGCTCGCCTGCGGGCCGGCGTTGAGGCCGTCCCGCAACACGTTGATCGAGTCGCAGAGCTCGAAGACCTCTTCCAGCTTGTGCGAGACGAAGATGATGCCGACTCCCTGGTCCCGGAGGCGTCGCAGGATCTCGAAGAGCACGTCGGTCTCGTGCGGCGTCAGCGACGCCGTCGGCTCGTCGAGCACGAGGATCCGGCCCTGTCGTGAGATGGCACGGGCGATCTCGACGAGCTGCATGTGCGCAACGCTCAGATCGGACACCGGGGTATGGGAGTCGATCGGGGCCTTGAGGAGGTCGAGCCACTGCTGCGCCTCGCGGTGGACGGCGTGGTAGTCGACCAAGCCACGGCGCGTCGTGGGCAGGCTCTCGAACATGATGTTCTCACCGGCGCTGAAGTCCGGCACGAGGTTGCGCTCTTGCGGCACGTGGGCGATCCCGGCGGCGATGGCGCTGTGCGGCTCGGCGAACTCGACTCGCTCTCCTCGCAGGTAGATCTCACCCTGGTCGGCCTGGTAGAGGCCGGTGAGGATCTTGATCACTGTGGATTTGCCCGCCCCGTTCTCACCGAGCAGCGCCAAGACCTGTCCTTCTCGCAGGGTGAGCGCCACGTCGTCGAGCGCCTGGACCCCCGGGAATGCCTTCGAGATTCCCCGCATCTCGAGGAGCGGCGGCGTGGCGGGGTCCGTGGCGACGCCTCCGGCCGGCGCCTGCTCGGGAACGTCGAGTTGCGGCGGGTTGATGTGGTCGCGATCCATCACTCGATCCCCTCGCCTGGAGTCGCTGCTTGTGATCGGAAGAGGGGGGCAGGCTTCGTCGAACGGACCGCCGTGCCGACGATCACGGCGACGAGAATGAGGCTGCCCTGCAGCAGCGTGACCCAGAATGGGTTGACATGGTTGATGGCGAGGGCGTTGCCGATCACCCCGAGCAGCGTGACGCCGAGCAGGGTGCCGAGGATGGCGATGCGGCCACCCTCGAGCACGACCCCGCCGATGATGATGGCGGCGAAGCTGGGCAGCAGCCAGTCATTGCCGATGGTGGGTGCGCCGGCCGCGACGCGAGCCATGGTGAGGAACCCGGCGATGGCGGCGAGCAGGCCCGAGAGCATGTGGGCCCAGACGACGACCCGTTTCACCGGTACGCCGGTGAGCTGGGCCGCCTGCTCGTTCCCGCCCACGGCCAGAATCTGACGACCCAGCACCATGCGGTGGAAGAGCAGGGCCAACAGGACGACGACGATCACCGTGACCGTCGCCGGCCACGGCCAGAAACCCCACCGCGCCTGACCCCACTTGATGACACCGCCGTAGATGTCGTAGAAGGGGTTGGCATTGGTGATCGCCATCGTCGCCCCCGTGTAGGCGCTGGCGGTGCCGAGGGTGATGATGAAGGAGTGGATCCCGGTCTTGACCGTGAGGTACCCGTTGATCCATCCCATCACGACCCCGGAGCCCAACCCGGCGGCGATGACCACGGGCAGCGGCACGTCGTACCACTCCATCAGCATCGCCGAGAACACGACCGAGAGGGCTCCGGTAGCGCCGAGCGAGATGTTGAAGCCACCGGTAGCGACCACGACCATCTGGCCGTAGGCGACCAAGGTCGCCAGGGCGATGTTGTAGAGGAGCACGTAGATGTTGAAGGTCACCAGGAACTGCTCGGTGAACACCGACAGCCCGGTGAGACCGGCGAACACGATGAGGAACAGGACACCGGTCTCGGTACGGAGCAGCGATGCCGGCGTCAGCCTGCCGTTGAATCCATGGGTCGTCATGTCGTCACTCCGATCCGGCTGCGCTCGACTGCGACTGTACGGGCGCGGTCCAGAATCACGGCGATCAGCAGGACGAGGCCGGTTGAGAGCTGGACCCAGAAGCCCGGGGTGTCGAGCAGGGTCAGCCCGTTCTCGATCGATCCGAGGAGGAGCCCTCCGAAGAACGTGCCCACGACGCTGACGGAACCGCCGGCCAGCAACGTGCCGCCGATGGCGGGGGCGGCGAAGGAGGGGAGCAGCCAATCCCCGCCGCCGGCGGTCCCGATCGAGGGGATCGCCGATCCGATACGCAAGACGAGCATGATCCCGGCGAGACCGGCGAGGGCGCCCGAGAGGACGTGGGCGAGTACCACGATCCGCTCCACCGGAACCCCGGACACCCGGGCGGCGCGGGCGTTGGCTCCCACCGCCAGCATCTGGCGGCCGAAGGTGGTGGATCGATACCCGATGAAGAGCAGGACCACCACCGCCAGCATCATGAGGACGAGGGGCGAGATGAAACCGAAGATCTTGACCTGACCGAAGTCGAGGAATCCCTGCGGCAGGTTCCGGAACGCTTCGACCTTGGTGAGGATGTACATGGCGCCGCTGAACACGCCGGCGGTGCCCAAGGTGATGACAAACCCGCTGATCCTGGTCTTGACGATCAGGATCCCGTTGACCGCCCCGAGCAGGCCCCCGAACCCGACGGCGAGCACGATGGCGAGCGGCCAGGGGATGCCCCATTGCTCCATCAACCACCCGAGGAACATGGCGACGACGCCCCCCATGGCACCGACCGCGAGGTTCATCCCCGCGATGCCGATGACGACCATCTGGGAGAGGCCGACGACGATCAGGATCGAGACGAGGCGTCCGACCGAGTAGATATTGAACTGGGACGTGAAACCTTCGGTGAAGACCGCGAAGATCAGCCAAGAGGTGAGCACGATCGACGCCAAGCCGACCCGATCCCACAAGGTGATAAGACTGTATTTTCGCACGATTCTCTCCAAGGGTACTGCTACCGGACTGTATGGCGGGTGGCGTTCAGCACCTGGATCTGCTCTCCCGCTTCGAGACTAGGCCCCTCGCCGTTGGGTTCGGGGAGAGCGGCCACAAGGCGTGGCCGCTCTCCCAGCTACCGCTACCGGGCTCCCGTCAAGGGCAGTCCAGGTAGTTCTCCTCGAACGTGGACATCAGCTCGTTCGTGATGTCGACACGTGTCTGCTCGTAATCGGCGATGGTGACACTCTCGATGTCTCCGATCGGCGCACCGTCGGCGGTGATCAGGAACGTGCCGGTGTCGATGAGGAACGGCGCCGTCGGCTGCACGGTGCAGCCGTGGCGGATCTTGTCGAGGACCCAGGCGCCCAGGTAGGACTGGCCGTACGGGTTCTGCGACATGGTGCCGAGGACGAAGCCGTCCTCGATCCCACGCAGGACCTCGGGGTCGTCGTCGATGCCGATGAACAGGATCCTCTTGTCGCCGAGGTTGCGCAGCAGAGTCGCGGCAACCGAGGAGCCGACGTAGGCGACACTGATAATGCCGTCGATGTCGTCTCCGCTGGAGGCGAGGATGGCGCCCACCTTCTGGGTGGCGGCCTCTTGGTCATCGGAGTCGGTGAGGTGCTGCAACACCTCGACGCGTCCTTCGGTCTCGGAGGTGGCCAGGTCGACCGCGGCGATGCGGGCCTGGGTGTTCGGGTCGACGAGGCGGCTGGCGATGTGGACGATCTGACAGGGGTCGTCGACCGTGCACTTGTCGCCGAGTGCCGTGATCAGCGCCTTGGTGGCGATGTAGGCCGAGTTGCCTACGTCGGTCGCCAGGCAGAATGCCGCCGGCGACGGCTCGCTGGTGCAGCCACCACCCGCGATCGAGGGGATGCCCTCGTTGGCGAGCTCTTCCATCAGGGTGTTCGTGCCGTTGGCATCACCCGGGAAGATGGTGAAGGCGTTGTAGCCCTGCGCCACCAACGTCTCGATCAGGTTGTTCTGGGCCGTGAGCTCCCACTGGGGCGGGAACTCGTAGGTCCCGCCTGCGAGCTCGAAGTCCGCCACCGCGTCGGCGGTGCCGGGCCCCCACGGGTCGAAGAACGGGTGGGGACCCCCGCCGACGCTCGCCACCTTGGTGGGTTCCACCCCGTCGGCAGCCGTGGTAGTGGTGTCGCCGTCACCTGCGGTCGTGGTGCGGTCCCCTGAATCGCCGCATGCAGCGGCGATCAAGCTCAACGGCAGCAACAGCGCAATGGCGGCGTTCCCTCGACGGAATTTCATACTCTTGTTCCTCCTCCGGGTTCTCAAAGTCCCTCCGGCCTGGTTCACAGTCTCCCGCCCAGTTGTTACACCTGACGAAACTGTGTATCATCAGTTGATATTACTGCGATGTTCGAAAGAATGCAACCAAGTTTCATGGTGTGAAACGGCGGTGGCCCCCGCCACGGATCACGACTCGGATCGGCAGGAAGGGAAGAGACGATGTCGCGTGCACTAGTGAGAGGGATCACGGTCTTCGAGACGCTCGCCGAGGCAGACGATCGAGGGCTCGGTCCGTCGGCCATCGCCGAGGCGGTGAAGATCGACAAGGCGACCGCAACCCGGATCCTGCACACGCTGATGGACATGGACTACGTGCAACAGGACGAGACGACGCGTCGCTACCGGGTGACCGGAAAGATCGTTCGCCTCGCCCAGGGCGTGCGAAGCCAGTTCGACCTCAGGTCCATGGCTCGCCCCTACCTGCGGCGACTCAGCGAGATGCTCAACGAGACGGTGCATCTCGGGGTGATGGAGGATCTGAGGATCGTCTATCTCGACAAGCTGGAGTCGACCAACAGCATCCAGCTCGTGTCGGCGGTGGGCCAGACGATGCCGCTCCACTCGACCTCGCTCGGCAAGGCGATACTCTCCGCCCTGCCCGAGGCGGAGCTCGAGGCCAGGCTGGCCCGGATGGACTTCGCGGCGCGCAGCGAGCGGACAATCACCGACATCGACGAGTTCCGAGCCGAGGTCAAGCGCACCCGTGAGCGTGGCTACGCCACCGACGACCAGGAGAATGAGCCGGGCGGAGCGTGTGTGGCGTCGGCGATCGCCGACGCCGACGGCTGGCCGGTCGGCGCGATCAGCGTCTCCGGCCCCGAGTTCAGGATCCGGGATCACCTGGAGACCTTCGGTGTCGCCACCAGGGACACCGCGGCCGCGATCGCCCGGGCCTTCGGAGGCGGCACCGGCTGAGGGGGACCGGGCGTTCCCGCTTCATCCCTGCGGGACGAAGCGGACGGTGCCGAGGGTGAGCCGTCCGGGCTGCGGTCTGCGGACGAGCAGGGGTTTGAGGTCGCGTGGTTCCCCACCGAGCCGAGTCCTCTCGATCTTGGGGAGTCTCACGTCTCGGGCGGGAGACGGAGGAATCAGGCGATCACGGACGAGGGGCCTGTGGGATGGGCTCCCCAATCTGGAACGGCTCGCACGGACCATCCGCCTCGCTGACGACTCACCGTTCGCCACGCTCCACGCGGCGCAGCTCATCAAACACGCCCTCGGGCTACGCCACTCGTACGGCGACGGGTTCAAGCTTGTGTACTTGTGGCATCGGCTCGCCGGTACGGTGGAGGACGCTCACGCACGTGAGGTCGAGCGCTTCGCCGGGGTGGCGCAGTCCCAGGGCCATTGCGTTGTCGGTGAGAGGGTGCGGCGGCGTGGGGTTTGAGGTCCGACACGCCGAGCGGGGTGATGGGGCAGGCACGGCCCAGCCGCGCTGATCATGGGTGTGTCAAGCATCCAAATCTGCGTGAAGGACCGTGCCTGCCATGCCATCGTGCCTCACTGCGCCCGTCTTGGACGAGCGTTTCCCCCTTCCCGGCGCCGTGCCGGTCGCCCCACTCGAGGTCACCGAGGGTGACCGCGAGTCGTTGCTCACGGCGTTGGGTCGGGTACCCGATCCGCGGGACCCGCGCGGGGTGAGATACCCGATCGTCGCCATGGTCACGGTCGTGGTCTGCGCGATGCTCGCCGGAGCGCGCTCCTACGCCGCGATCGGTGAGTGGTGCGCGGACCTGGACGCCACCGACAGGCGCGACCTCGGGTTCACCGGCAAGGTCCCGGGGCCGGTGACCATCTGGCGTCTGCTGGTCCGCGTCGACGCCGTGGCGCTCGATGAGGTGGTGTGCGCGTGGATCCGGGCCTGCCTGACGCGCGTCAACGCCGCCGCCCGGGCGCGCTCACCAGATCGGCGCCCGGTGCGCCGGGTGCTGGCCGTGGACGGCAAGGCGATGCGCGCTACCTTGCGCGGGCCGGGCCCCATGCACCTGCTCTGCGCCCTGGACCACGCCCGCGGTGTGGTCGTCGCCCAGGTGTCCGTGGACGTCAAGACGAACGAGATCCCGCTGTTCGCGACCCTGCTCGACCAGGTCCCGGACCTTCAAGGCACGCTCATCACGGGCGACGCGCTGCACGCCCAGGTCCGTCACCTCGACTACCTACACGCCCGCGGCGCCCACCTGCTGGTCTGCGTCAAGGGCAACCAACCGACCCTGCGCGGCAGGCTCCGGGCCCTGCCGTGGACCGACGTCCCGGTCGGACACACCCAGACCGGGCGCGGTCACGGCCGGATCGAGAAACGCACCGTGAAGGTCGTCACCGTCGGGGCGGGCCTCGGGTTCCCCCACGCCGCCCAGGGGATCCAGGTCGTGCGCCGGTCCCGCCCCATCACAGCGGGCACCGGCAAACGGGCCAAGTGGCGCACCGAGACCGTCTACGCGATCTGCACGCTGAACGCCGCCCAGGCCCAACCCGACGAGCTGGCCCGGTGGCTGCGGGGCCACTGGGGAATCGAGAACCGTCTCCACTGGGTTCGCGACGTCACCCTCGGCGAGGACCTCCACCAGGCCAGAATCGGAGCCGGCCCCCACGCCCTGGCGGTCTGCCGCAACCTGATCATCAGCCTCCTGCGACTGGCAGGCCACACCAGCATCGCCCGCGCCCTACGCCACCACGCCCGCCACCCCGACCAAGCCATCACCCTCGTGACCAGCAAGAACCCGACTACGCAATGACCCTGCCTGACGACCGGCGCCGCACACGGCTCGCCAAGAAGCTCTCTGCGTACGGGGACCGCGTCCAGTACAGCGTGTTCGTGTGCGACCTCAGGCCTGCGCGGCTGGTCCGGCTCAGAGCAGCAGTCCGCGGCTTGGTTCAGCCAGACGAGGATTCCGTCCTGTTCTGCGATCTCGGACCCGTCCGAGCCATCAGCACTCGAAGCTTCTCGTTCATCGGCATCGAACGGCCGATCACCTCGGCCGAGTCCATCGTTGTCTGATCTCCCAAGGGGCCGCGAGCGCTCTGTTGTGCGCAGTGCGCCGCACTAGCGCTCGCGGCGCATCGTCGCAGGTCAGCCTCGATCCCTGGGGCAGCGGACGGACAAGATGGGCCCAGCCGCCTCGACTGGACCCGGAGCGCTCGCGGAGCCCCCGCATCGCTGCTGGCCAGGACGCTACAATTGGGGGGTCCGCCGGCGCCGCTTCGCGGCGGCGCCCTTCATTGAGGCGCCACCTGGATTGGCACACCCGTCACCGCCAGGACGCCGGCGCCGCTTCGCGGCGGCGCCCTTCATTGAGGCGGGTACCCGCACGCCGAGTACCCCGGTCGCTCTCAGCCGGCGCCGCTTCGCGGCGGCGCCCTTCATTGAGGCCCGGAAGGACGCAGGCGATGAGCCTCGCCGCTCACCCCGGCGCCGCTTCGCGGCGGCGCCCTTCATTGAGGCGCGTCCACGGTCACGTCGTCGTCAGCGTTCACGTCCGAGCCGGCGCCGCTTTGCGGCGGCG
>Ga0209123_1002498_pt1 | contig 15442 bp, 15 predicted proteins | sample BarGraIncu00431A_FD_184500 | JGI IMG/M metagenome (GOLD analysis project Ga0209123, IMG submission 184500) | Arctic peat soil microbial communities from Barrow, Alaska, USA - Barrow Graham LP Incubations 004-31A (SPAdes) (version 2) | ecosystem: Environmental > Terrestrial > Soil > Wetlands >...
TTCTACGTTCTACGTTCTACGTTCTACGTTCTACGTTGAATGCCTGAAAGCATAGGTAGATAGTTAGTTGCCGTGTAGAACGCGAACCCGGGACTTGGAACCTAGAACCTAGAACCTAGAACCTAGAACCTAGAACAGTTTTTAAGGATTTTATATGATCGCAATAATTGACTATGGCATGGGCAACCTCCGCTCGGTTCAGAAGGGGTTCGAGAAGGTTGGTTTCGACGCCGTCGTGACCGCCGATCCCAAAGTGCTGCTGGACGCGGAACGGGTGGTACTCCCGGGCGTGGGCGCCTTTCGCGACTGCATGAAAAACCTGGAGGAAGGCGGATTCGTGGAGCCGATCCTCAGGGTCATCAAGGAAGGGAAACCTTTCCTCGGCATCTGCCTCGGCCTACAGTTGCTCTTTACCGAGAGCGAGGAGTTCGGCCTGCACCAAGGGCTGAACGTGATCCCCGGCCGGGTGCTGCGCTTTCCCGAAGGGATGGTGGAGGAGGGCGAGAACCTGAAGGTTCCCCACATGGGCTGGAACCAGCTGTCCATCAAGCGTCCCGCCCCGATCTTTGCCGGAGTGGAAGAGGGGAGCAATGTTTACTTCGTGCACTCCTACTATGTGAAGCCGGAAGATGAGAGCGTCGTCGCGGCGACCACCCGTTACGGCATCGATTTCTGCTCGGCGATCTGGCGCGACAACGTCATGGCGACCCAGTTCCACCCGGAGAAGTCGCAGGACAAGGGCCTGGCTATGCTGAAAAATTTCGCGCTGATGAAATAATGCCACAGGGGTGGTCGTGGCTGGGTGACGAAGTGCTTTTGGGCTCGGTTCCGATGGAGGACATGGATCTGGTGGTGATTCCGGCGACCCGTACCCTTGCAGTTAACCCACAGAGCCCAAATTACCCACAAGCTCTAGTGAAGTGAATACCCATAAAAGAACTCCGAGGGAAGTAAATGATCGTTATACCCGCAATTGATTTGAAAGATGGCTGCTGTGTCCGTCTGGAGCAGGGCCTCATGGATAAGGACACGGTTTTTAACGATAACCCGGGTGCGCAGGGTGCGGAATGGCAACGCCAGGGCGGGGAACTTCTTCATATCGTTGACCTGGACGGCGCCTTTGCCGGCGAGCCGAAAAATCGGGCTGCCATCGAGGCAATTGTTAAGGCTGTCACCATCCCGACCCAGTTGGGTGGCGGGATCAGGGACATCGCCACCGTCGAGGCGTACCTATCACTTGGCATCGGCCGAGTCATCATCGGTACCGCAGCCCAAAGGAATCCGGATTTCGTAAAAGAGGCCTGCGCGCTCTTTCCGGGACGGATCGTGGTCGGCATCGATGCGAAGGACGGCATGGTCGCGGTTCAGGGCTGGGCGGAGGTTACCGGTGTTACGGCGACCGATCTGGCCCGAAAGTTCGAGGGCTATGGCGTGTCGGCCATCATCTACACCGACATCAGCCGCGACGGCATGATGCAGGGGCCGAACATCCAGGCCACCAAGGCGCTGGCCGAGGCGATCAGCATTCCGGTTATCGCTTCGGGGGGGCTTTCCTCCCTGAAGGACATAGAGAACCTGATGGCGATCGAGTCCTCCGGCGTGACCGGAGTCATCACCGGGAAGGCGATCTACAGTGGCGCCATAAAACTCGCCGAGGCGATAGCGCTCACCAAAAGGTAGATGACAGCGTCACTGATGTGGCTAATCCCTCACCCCTGCCCCTCTCACGCCTTCGCCGCAGGCTTCGGCGCGCAGGCCCGGAGGGCGAGGGGATAATGGTTGTCAAGAAGCAGTACTCGCGCGCCCCCAATCGTCCCGGCCAGTCTCTCCCTCGCCCTCCGGGAGAGGGTCGGGGTGAGGGATTAACCCTCTGGAGGCTGCCTGTTGCTGGCGGAATTCAATGTTGACCAGAACGTAACTTTCAAAGACAGGACGCGATAGGGTTGGGCAGTCCCTCAACTTAACCTCGACCTGATGTTTCGGAGAAACATCCTATGCTGACCAAGAGAATAATTCCCTGCCTCGATGTGAAGGGTGGACGTGTAGTCAAAGGGGTCCAGTTCCTGGGCCTGCGCGATGCCGGAGACCCGGTCGAGATCGCCGAACTATACGACAGCCAGGGTGCTGACGAACTGACCTTTCTCGACATCACCGCGTCCTCGGACGACCGGGACATCATCATCGACGTGGTGCGCCGCACCGCCGAGCGGGTTTTCATGCCGCTTACCGTCGGCGGCGGCGTCAGGGTGGTCGAGGACATCAGGCGCCTTTTGAATGCCGGAGCCGACAAGGTTTCCATCAATACGGCCGCCGTGACCCGCCCCGAGTTTGTCAGCGAGGCCGCGGAGAAGTTCGGCAGCCAGTGCACGGTCGTCGCCATCGACGCGCGCCGCAGGGCAGGCGGCGGCTGGGAGGTCTACACCCATGGCGGCAGGAACCCGACCGGGATCGACGTCATCGAGTGGGCGCACCGGATGGAAAGCATGGGTGCCGGCGAAATTCTGCTCACCAGCATGGACTGCGACGGTACCAAGGACGGCTACGACCTGCCGCTCACCCGCGCCGTGGTCGATGCGGTCAGCATTCCGGTCATAGCCTCGGGCGGCGTCGGCGGACTGTCGCACCTCTACGACGGATTCACCCAGGGTGGCGCCAGCGCCTGTCTGGCGGCCTCCATTTTCCACTACCGTGAGCACACCATCGAAGAGGCGAAGCAGTACCTCCGCGAAAGAGGCGTTGCGGTACGGCTGTAATTTTTTGCTTGCCGCTTTTCTGATGGCGCCTCAGTCCTCAGCTGGTCTTGAGGGGTGTAAATCGATTTTTGTGTAGAGACGCATTGCATGCGTCTCGCTTTTCGGCCTTTTGGGCTTTGAGGCAGGTTCGAGGAAGCCGGGCAAAGCTGAGACGCATGCAATGCGTCTTTACACGCTCTCGTCAAGGGCAGCGCAGGTCGTCACCGAAAGCCGGGGCGCCGGCATTCCGCCCTCAGGAAAAAACGTGGCTGCAGGCTGATCCGCTGCGGCCGAGGTGGCAAGACAGGACGCGCACACCGCGATCAGGAGAAATCCCATGGAAAAACCCAACGACGACATCTTAGCTGCAGTGTACCGCGTCATCCAGGAGCGCAAGGCGAACCCGAGCGAAGCTTCCTATACCGCAAGCCTCATGGGAAAAGGGATCGACAAGATCCTGAAGAAGATCGGCGAGGAAGCGACCGAGGTCGTCATCGCCGGCAAGGGTGGAAAACGCGAGGAGATCGTCTACGAGACGGCGGACCTCATCTTCCATAACCTGGTATTGCTCGGCTTTTACGACATTGATCCGGAAGAGGTGTACAGCGAATTGCGCCGCCGTTTCGGCCTCTCCGGCCTCGCTGAGAAGGCTTCCCGGGTCGTCTGAGCCAGCCTGAACCCATAGAAATTCCTTGACAATTATCCTGCTCATGATATATTGCTCTATCCTTGTAGCATGTCTGCCGGCCCGATCTACCCACAAAAGTTTGTAAATCTAGATAAGAGAGGGGGGGAATATGAATGCCGGGAGTAAAGGTAAAAGAAGCTGAACCGTTTGAACTCGCACTGAAAAAGTTCAAGAAGCAGTGCGAAAAAGCTGGGATCCTTTCAGAGGTGCGTAAGAGAGAGCACTACGAAAAGCCGAGTATCAAGAAGAAGAAAAAGGCGATTGCGGCGCGTAAGCGTGCCCTGAAGAAACAGCGTAAGATGGTCGACTAAATGAGGGCTGAATGCAACTGCGTGAGAGATTAACAGCGGAAATGAAGGAAGCCATGAAGAGCCGTGAGACACTGCGACTCTCCACGATCCGCTCGGTCATCTCCTTGGTGAAAAACCGGGACATCGAACTCAGACGCGAACTGAACGATGCCGAGATCACTGAGACCATCGTCACCCTCTGCAAGCAGCGCCGGGAATCCATTAGGCTCTTTAAGGAAGCAGGCAGGCAAGAGCTCGTGGATAAAGAGGAGGCGGAGCTTGCGCTCCTCCTGGGATTCCTCCCCCAGCAGCTGACACGGCAGGAAGTCGAGTCCCTTGTGGATCTGGCTATCGCGGAAACCTCCGCTACCAGCGGAAAGGATATGGGCAAGGTCATGAAAGTCTTGCAACCGTCCGTTTCCGGCCGCGCAGATGGCAAGATGGTGAGCGAAGTTGTAAAGGAGAAGCTCGCGTAGATATCGCCCCCGGGACGACCTCCCGGGGGTGGTTGCGGGCTTTTGGTTTAATGAGTGGGGGCGAATCTAGCGATTGCCCCTTCTTTTACTTTGTGGCTTGTTTCCAGGTGCGTGAATGATCCTTTTCGATATCCTTATCTGGGCCGTTCTGGTTTTTTTTGTCGTAAAAGGTTTCTCAAAAGGGCTGGTGCGGGAAGCATGCTCTCTGCTTGGGTTGGTAACAGGCGGCTGGGCAGCTTTCCGGTACTATCCCTTTCTCAGTCAGGGGATTCGGGTTTTCATCAACCTCCCGCCGCAGATAGCGCAGCCGCTTGCGTTTCTTCTCATCTTCATGCTGCTCGGCGTCCTGTTTTATTTCCTGGGCCATCTGCTCACCGTTATCTTTAAGATCATGCTATTGGGAGGGGTCAACCGGATCGGCGGAATCGTTTTCGGCTTTCTCGAAGGTGGCTTCGTTCTCTGCATGATCCTGTACCTCGGGACCACCAGGCCGGTCCCTGAAAAGGTGAAGCACGCCATTTCGAGTTCAAAGACCGCGCAGTCGTTCGCGGCGACCGGCGGCAGCATCGCCTCCGGCTGGGAAGCGGCTCATGGCAGAGACATTTCTTCTCCGAAGTGAGAAAGGACGCAATAAGGAATTAAGACGTGTCGATGATACCGGACGAGAAGGTAAGGGAGGTGCGCGAGAGGGCCCCCATCCTCGAGGTCATCTCCGACTACATGAGCCTCAGGAAATCAGGGGCGAACTATCAGGGCCTCTGCCCGTTCCACGGGGAGAAAAGTCCGTCCTTTAACGTGAACCCGGCGCGCGGCATTTTTCACTGCTTCGGCTGCGGTGCCGGCGGCAACGTGGTAACCTTCGTCATGCGCATGGAGGGAATGAACTTCCCGACGGCCGTGAAGTTTCTCGCCAAGCGGGTCGGAGTCGATATCCCGGAGCGGCCGCTCACCCGCGACGAGAAGCGCAAGGTGGACGAGCAGGAACAGCTGTATACTATAAATGAGTTGGCTGCTCAGTTTTACCGTCGCGTGCTGGAAAGGGACGAGGCCGGTGCCGCCGGGAGAAGTTACCTGCAGCGGCGCGGGGTGGACGATCAGACTGCCGCCACCTACCGGATGGGTTTCGCCCCGGAGGGTTGGGACAATCTGGCCAAGCACCTAAGCCGTAAGGGAATCGCGGCGGAAGATGCGGAAAAACTCGGGCTTTTAAGGAAGCGGGAAGGAAGGGACGGTTACTACGACACTTTCAGAAACCGGCTGCTGTTCACCATCTCCGACCTGCATGGCCGGGCCATAGGCTTTGGCGGCAGGGTGATGGACGATTCGCTTCCCAAGTACATCAACTCGCCCGAGTCGCCCATCTACCACAAGAGCGAGGTGCTCTTCGGTCTGGACCTCGCCAAGAAGGGGATGCGCGAGCAGGGTAGCGCCATCATCGTCGAGGGGTACTTCGACCATCTGGCGCTCTACCGTGCCGGACACACCAACGTGGTTGCTACCTGCGGCACGGCGCTCACCCCGCCGCACCTGAAACTGCTCAGGCGCTACGCGGAAAAGGTGTACATGCTTTTTGACGGCGACGAGGCCGGGCGCAAGGCGACCGTGCGGTCGATGGAGCTCTTCCTGGAGGAAGGGTTCCCGGCGCGCGTTGTCGAGGTGCCGTCCGGTGACGATCCGGACACCTTCCTAAGGCGTGAGGGGGCCGGGGCGTTCGCTCCGCTTCTGGAGTCGGCGCAGCCGATCTTCGAATTTTTCTACCGCGGCCTGATCCGCACGACCGACACCCGGGGGGTGGAGGGGAAGGTCGCCTTCGTTAACGAGGTGGCCCCGCGGCTTTTGAAGATCTCCGATCCTCTGGAGCGCGGGCTTTACGAGAAGGAAATCTGCCGGGCAGTCGGCATCGACCAGGGAATGCTGCGCAACAAAGTGGGAATAGCTCCCGCCCCGCAGCCCAGGCCCAAGCCTGCGACGCGCGAGAGCGCCGGTACGGAGGAAATCCTGCTGACGCTCATGGTGAAGTTTCCCGAAGTCGTCGCCAAGGTCCGCGCGCACGGCGCCGAGAGCCTGTTCAGCGCCGGGCACCTGGGAGTCGCCCAGGCCATCCTGGAGCAGTCGGGTGAGGACGGGGTCGATCTGCCGGCGATCCTGGAGCAACTGGAGTCGCACGAAGAGAGGGCGCGGCTCTCCTCGCTTTTCGTGGAGGACGCCCATCTGGAAGACATGGACGCCGTCAAGGCGTTCGAGCAGTGCCGCCAGGCACTGGAGCGCGGGGCGCTGAAGGGGGGAGGCAAGGCCCTGGCGCGGGAACTCGCGCAGCTTGACCCGGATTCTCCCAGGTATCGGGAAATCCTTTTGGAACTGGAAACGTTGCGTAATAAGAAATCGAAATTATCATAGCAGGTAGAGTCGTCGCGGAGTGTGGTTAATGGCAAAGAAAAGCATGGACGAAGTGAAGCAGCTCATCGACCTCGGCAAGGAAAAGGGGTTCCTCACCTACGAAGAGGTGAACGACCTCCTCCCTCCCGATATCGTCTCATCTGACCAGATCGATGACGTGATGAGCATGTTCGGCGATATGGACATCGAGATCGTGGACTCCGCCCAGAAGGTGAAGATCCCGAAGATCAAGATGGACCTCGAGGAAGACGAGGAGCACGAAGGGGAGCAGGAGGAAGTCGAGTTCGAGCCCGGCACCCTCGGCCGCACCTCTGACCCGGTCCGCATGTACCTGCGCGAGATGGGCTCGGTATCCCTGCTGACCCGCGAGGGCGAGGTTGAGATCGCCAAGCGGATCGAAGTGGGCGAGCGGGACGTGGCAAGCGTCATTCTGAACACCCCGATCACCGTGAAGGAGGTCATCTCCCTGGGCGAGCGTCTGAGCAAGTTCCAGATCGGGGCCATCGAGATCAGCAAGGACGTCGAGGAAGAAGTGCTTGAGGAAGGTGAAGAGGACCTCCAGGCCATGAAGGTCCTCGCCATCATCAACGATATCAAGGAACATTTCGGGCGCATGGAGGAGATCCAGACCTCCCTGGAAACGGTTGCCGCCAAGGAGCGCGAACGCCTGCAGGAAGAGCACGCCGAGCTGAAGGTCAAGATGGCGGACCTGCTGAAATCGCTCCGCCTCAAGGACCGGCACATCGAAAAGATCGCCCAGCGCCTGAAGGAGCTTTCCAGCAAGGTCGACCAGGTCATGCTGGAGATCAGCGACCTCGAGAAGGAAACCGCCACCGAGAAGGATTCGTATCTCACGGCCTACGGCGCCCTGCCCGGTTCCGCTTCGGAGAGCGACTTCCAGGCCAAGCTCAGTCTGAGCCAGGAAGAGGCCCACAAACTCGAGAAGCGCTACCGCTCTGCCGAGAAGAACCTGACCAAGATCGAGCAGGAGTCGGGTTTCAAGGCGTGCGAACTCGCCAACGCGCTGAGGGCCATCGATCATGGCGAGCGCAAGGCCAAGCTGGCGAAGAGCGAGCTGGTGGAGGCGAACCTCCGTCTGGTGGTCTCCATTGCCAAGAAGTACACCAACCGCGGGCTGCAATTTCTCGACCTGATCCAGGAAGGGAACATCGGGCTCATGAAGGCGGTCGACAAGTTCGAGTACCAGCGCGGCTACAAGTTCTCCACCTACGCCACCTGGTGGATCCGTCAGGCGATCACCCGCGCCATCGCGGACCAGGCCCGCACCATCAGGATCCCGGTCCACATGATAGAGACCATCAACAAGCTGATCCGGACCAGCCGGCAGCTGGTGCAGGAGATCGGCCGCGAGCCCTCCCCCGAGGAGATCGCGGAGCGCATGGCGCTGCCGCTCGACAAGGTCCGGAAGGTCCTGAAAATCGCCAAGGAACCGATTTCCTTGGAGACCCCGATCGGCGAGGAAGAGGATTCCCACCTGGGCGACTTCATCGAGGACAAGGGCGTGGTTTCCCCCCTCGAGGCGGTCATCAAGGCGAACCTTTCCGAGCAGACCTCCCGGGTCCTCTCCACCCTGACCCCGCGCGAAGAGAAGGTCCTCAGGATGCGCTTCGGTATCGGCGAGAAGAGCGACCACACCCTGGAAGAGGTCGGCCAGGACTTTGAGGTGACCCGCGAACGCATCCGGCAGATCGAGGCGAAGGCGCTCAGAAAGCTGCGCCACCCGAGCCGGGCGAAGAAGCTGAAGAGCTTCGTAGAGTAGCCCTTCAAGGCCGCGCCGGTTCATCGGCGCGGCCTTTTTTTCCTTCGGGGCTGGTGAGGATTCCCCCTCCCTAGCCCTCCCCCTCCGGGAGAGGGGATGATGGTTCAAGGCTCTGAGCTTTGATTACCCTCGCCCCCCGGGAGAGGGTGGCCGCAGGCCGGGTGAGGGTCTCGCGGTTTTCAGAGACAATGCAGCAATAACGCAGGTACGACGAGGTGCAAAATGCAGAAAAAAGCGGTTATCCTGTACAGCGGCGGGCTGGATTCCACCACCTGCCTGGCGATTGCCCGTGAACAGGGGTTCGACCCCTATGCCATCAGCTTCAGCTACGGACAGCGGCATCAGCAGGAACTGGAGGTTGCCAAGCGCAACGCGCGGCCGATGGGCGCGCTGGACCACCTCTTGGTGGAGTTCGACCTGAGGAAAATGGGCGGAAGCGCGCTCACCTCCGATCTGGCCGTTCCCAAGGGGGGCGTGGAGGACAACGAGATCCCGGTCACCTACGTGCCGGCCCGCAACACCATTTTCCTCTCTTTCGCGCTGGGCTGGGCCGAGGTGCTCGGCTCCCTCGACATCTTCATCGGGGTGAACGCGCTCGACTACTCGGGCTATCCCGACTGCCGTCCCGAGTTCATCGCCGCCTATGAGACCATGGCGAACCTTGCCACCAAGGCGGGCGTCGAGGGGAGCGGCAGGATGAAGATTCACACCCCGCTTATCAGCCTCACCAAGGCCGAGATCATCAGGAAGGGGCTCTCTCTGGGCGTTGACTACGCTCTCACCCACTCCTGCTACGACCCTGCCGAGGACGGCGCCGCCTGCGGGCTCTGCGACTCCTGCCGGCTGCGCCTGAAGGGGTTCGCCGAAGCGGGACTGGCCGACCCGGTGCGCTACGTCGGGTAGGAGGTGACTGGTAACCCAGCTTTCGGTTTGGTCCTTGCTCCAGGCAAAAAACTGCACCTGGGCCTTCTGCGTAGGGGCGAATCTTGTATTCGCCCGCATTTGAGCCAGGTCAAGACGCCGAACAGCCAAAACCGGGGCGAACACAAGGTTCGCCCCTACGAGATCAGCGACCTTGCTATCGTTCCCATGCTCCAGCGTGGGAACGATCACGCCAGTCAAATTGTTGCAACCCGTCAAGGGTGAAAGGATGTGCCAGGTGAAAGATAAGAAAGAATGTAGCGAAACTGAAAATGAAGCTGCAACCCCGTCCCCCGCGTCCCGGCATAAGTCCGCTCCCGGCCGCTCCCCGCTTTCCGACGTACAGCTCACCCGGGACACCCGGAACATCCCGATCGGCAAGGTCGGCGTCAAGGACATCTCCTATCCCATCGTGGTGATGGACAAGAACCGCTCCTTCCAGAGCACGGTAGCGCGCATCAACATGTACGTGGACCTCCCGCACCACTTCAAGGGGACCCACATGAGCCGCTTCGTGGAGATCCTGAACAGTTACCGGGAAGAGATCGCCCTCGACAAGATGGAGACCATCCTTGCCGTGATGAAGGAGAAACTGGGTGCCTCGAGCGCTCATCTGGAGATGGAGTTTCCCTACTTCATCGAGAAGGAAGCGCCGGTCTCCCGTGCCAAGAGCCTGATGGAGTACACCTGCACCTTCAGCGCCTCGCTTTCCGACTCCTTAGACTTCGTGCTCGGCATCAAGGTTCCGGTCACTTCGCTTTGCCCCTGCAGCCGGGAGCTCTCCAGCTACGGCGCCCACAATCAGCGCTCGATCATGACGGTTCAGGTGCGCTACAACGAGTTCATCTGGATTGAGGACCTGATCGAAATCATCGAGGAGTGCGGCTCCTCACCGGTCTATTCCCTTTTGAAGCGCGAGGACGAAAAGTACGTCACCGAACGGGCCTACGAGAACCCGCGTTTCGTCGAGGACATGGTGCGCGAGGCAACCGTGCGGCTACTCGCCCTGGACAACATCACCTGGTTTTCGGTCGAGGCGGAGAACTTCGAATCGATCCATAAGCACTCTGCTTACGCAGCTATTGAGAGAAACAAATCGTAATTTTGCTGACACCGGTCAACTCTTTGACGGGTTTTCTGTGGATAACTCTGTTGATAAGCGGCAAAACTGTGGACAAGGCTAGTATTTGTCCCTTCATTTAAGAAGGTTAAGGTGCGTATCTCTAATGAAAAGAGCGCTAGCCGTTTTTGCCAAAGCGCCGCAACCGGGTCGTGTCAAGACGCGTCTCGCCCCGGCCCTGACACCGGAAGAGGGGGCTGAACTTTACCGCTGTATGCTCCTGGACACCCTTTCCAGGGTGGGCACCCTTGGGGTCGACATCGTCATTTTCTTCGACGGCGAGGAGCGGTTTTTTCGGGATCTGGGACCGGTTGGGCTGCTGGTTCCCCAAGGGGAAGGTGACCTGGGCCTGCGGCTCCAGGGTGCCTTCGGGGTGCTGAGTTCTCTCGGTTACCAGGCGCGCGTTGTCATCGGGACGGATGCCCCTGACCTGCCGCTTCATTTTATCGAGGACGCCTTTGGTTTCCTTGAGTCCGGCAGCGACGTGGTGTTCGGGCCGGCTGAGGATGGCGGGTACTATCTGGTCGGGTTGGGTGGCGCATTCGGCGGCCTTTTCCGTGATATCCCCTGGTCCGGTCCTCGCGTGCTCGCTGTCAGCCAGGAAAGGGCCGCTGAATCGGGCCTCGAGACCTCGCTACTACCCACCTGGTATGACGTGGATACCTACCAGGACCTCCTCAGGCCCGGCCTCGCCGATCCGGGAAACGGCGCTCCGCTGACGCGCGGCTTCCTGAAAGAGCGGGGCATCGGAGCCGGTTCCCCGACCGAAGCGAAGCTGGCGCGCTGAGCCAGTTTTTCTGCACCGACCCCTCCGTTTCCTTGGGGAGGGACCGGATTTTGCTGTGTTCCCCGCTGCCAACCCAGGTTCCGGCTTGCAGCTGGCTCACACATGCTTTGGCACGGGCAGGGTGAAAAACAGGTGAAGGAGGTCCAGGATGTTGCTTCGCGAATTATTCCAGCTGATAATCCCCCCGGATGCATCAGTTTTTGACATAGGAGCTTTCCAGGGAGAGCTTTCCTCTTTTTTCTCGGAGCTCGTGGGCCCGAAAGGGCGGGTTTATTCCTTCGAGCCTCACCCCAGTCACTTCCTGGAACTGATTACGCGCGCAGCCGAGGAGCCCAGGTCCAACATTTTTCCACATTGCCGGGCGATGGCCGCCAGCGTCGGGCACCAGCCATTTTTTCTCGCCCCTCCGGCGTTCGCTCAGTCCTCCAGCATTATCCCTGGGCTGGGAAGCGCTGAGCATCTGGGTGCTGGAGTTAGGCGCTGCCTCACGGAAACCGACACCATAGACAACTTCGTGCGCTCCTACGGCCATAAGCCTGACCTGATAAAAATCGATACCGAAGGTGCCGAGCGTCTGGTGGTCGAAGGCGGGCGGCGCACCATTGAAACGATGCATCCCGCCCTGGTTTTCGAGGGGGTTTTCGGATACGACGAGAGCCAAAAGGAATACAGCTTCAAGGAGCCCGTTCCAAGTCACGTGGTCTGGCTCGAATCGATTGGGTACCGGATCTTCGTCATAGACATCGATTATCTGGTCGGCGGGTGGGTCAAGGAAGGTTCGGTGCTGTACTGCACGAACTACGGGCTGCTCGCGATCACGTCGCAGGATTTCAGGGGGCTCCCGCTCATCGGGTGCAACCTCCTGGCCGTGCACTGCTCCAAAAGCGCCGAATTGGGGAAGGTCGAGGCCGCCGTTTCAGGCAGGGTTGTCGACCTCCTTGCCGGATTGAATATCCAAGGCAAAATAGATGGACTCCCGCAGGGCGGATAGCCGCGGGCCCGGTTGCCCGCTGGACAAGTTCGACCAGACTCCAGCCTTTCCCCCAGAAACTTCACGAAACCCAAAGACGCGGTTAACCTATGTCCCTAGCTCCCCAGAAAGTCCTCAGCGAGGTTTTCGGCTTCAAGACCTTCCGCCCGCCGCAGCAGGAGATCGTGGAACAGGTGATCGCGGGCGGCGACGCCTTCGTGCTGATGCCTACCGGCGGCGGCAAGTCCCTCTGCTTCCAGATTCCGGCGCTCTGCCTCCCCGGGACGGCCCTGGTGGTCTCCCCGCTCATCTCGCTCATGAAGGACCAGGTTGATGCCCTGCGGGAGAACGGTGTCGCGGCTGGATGCTACAATTCCTCGCTCACCGAGGCCGAGGCGCGCCGCGTGCTGGCGGAACTGCACGCCGGGACCCTTAAGCTCCTGTACGTGTCCCCGGAGCGGCTCCTGAGCGACGGTTTCCTGGAGCGCATCAAGACCCTCCCTATTTCCCTTTTTGCCATCGACGAGGCGCACTGCGTTTCGGCCTGGGGACACGATTTCCGTCCCGAGTACGCCCAGCTCGGGATACTGCGGGAAATTTTCCCCCAGGTCCCCATGATCGCCCTGACGGCGACCGCCGACAGCCAGACCAGGGGGGACATCCTTTCCCGCCTGGGGCTCACCGGTGCGACCTGCTACGTGGCCGGCTTTGACCGCCCCAACATCCGCTACAGCGTCGTGGAAAAGAAGAAGCCCTTCAACCAGCTGACCGGTTTTCTCTCCAGCCGCAAGGACGAGGCCGGCATCGTGTACGCCCTTTCCCGCAAGCGGGTGGAGGAGGTCGCCAACAAGCTGATCGCCGCCGGCGTGAAGGCCGCGGCGTACCACGCGGGGCTCCCCGACAAGGAGCGCCACCGGGTGCAGGACGCCTTTCTGAAGGACGACCTGAAGGTCGTGGTGGCGACCGTGGCCTTTGGCATGGGGATAGACAAGTCGAACGTCCGCTTCGTGGTGCATTACGACATGCCGAAGAGTATCGAGAGCTATTACCAGGAGACCGGCCGCGCCGGCCGCGACGGGCTCCCGGCCGATGCACTGCTCCTCTTTGGCTATGGCGACATAGCAATTTCCCGGGGACTCATTGAGGGGGGCGGCAACGCGGAGCAGAACCGGATCGAGCTGCACAAGCTCAACTGCATGGCCGGCTTCGCCGAGGCGCAGACCTGCCGGCGCCGGGTGCTGCTCGGCTATTTCGGGGACCGCCTGGAAAAGGACTGCGGCAACTGCGACATCTGCGAGAGCCCGCCGGAGCGCTTCGACGCCACGGAGAGCGCGCGCAAGGCGCTTTCCTGCGTGTTCCGGGTCGGTCAGCGCTTCGGCATGATGCACGTCATCGACGTTTTGCGCGGTTCCCAGAATCAGCGCATGCTCGACCTGCGCCACGACAAGCTCTCCACCTTCGGTATCGGCAAGGACCTCTCCCTCGACGCCTGGAGCGGCCTGATCCGCCAGTTGGTGCATCTGGGGTACCTGGAGCAGGATGTCGCCGCCTTTTCCGTATTGAAGCTGACCGAGCGGGCCCGCCCGCTACTGAAGGGTGAGGAGCGGCTCGAGCTGGCCAGGCCGCGCGACACGCGGGTGGTGGAGAAGAGGTCCGCCGCCAAGAAGCCTTCCTACGACGGCGGGCTGTTTCAGGAACTGCGGGCCTTACGAAAGCAGATCGCAGACGAGCAGCAGGTGCCGCCTTTTGTCGTCTTTGCCGACGCGACGCTGGCAGAGATGGCGGCGCAGATGCCCCAGGACAAGTGGGAGATGCTCAAGGTGACCGGTGTGGGTCAGCACAAGCTGGCGCGCTACGGCGACGCCTTCCTGCGGGTCATCAAGGATCACAAAGGGGAATAACGTTAAGGGACGGGGCGGTTGACTGGTTTTTCTGTAGAGACGCATTGCATGCGTCTCCTCCACCCGATCACGCTTAAGATCAACTAAAGCGCGGCAGCGCTGAGACGCATGCAATGCGTCCCTACCCGATGGGTTGGCGCTTGACAAGAACAAACCGGACGCGTGGCAGGGGTCTCAGCTAAACCAACTACCTGATGATCTCAAGCGAGTACCCGCTGCCGGTCAGGTGCCGGGTGACATCCTGGATATGCTCCACGCCCCGGGTCTCCAGTTCCACCAGGACCTCGGTCTTGCCAATGGGAAGCGACTTGGAGCGCCGGTCATGGGTAATGATCGAGATGTTGGCCCGGGTCTCGGCAATCTGGGCGGTTAACCTTGCCAGCGCCCCCGGTACATCGTCCAACTCCACCTTCAGCTTCAGGTAGCGCCCTGCCGCCAGTAGCCCGCGCTCCACCACGACGGCGATGGTCTTCACGTCAATATTTCCCCCGGAAAGGAGCACGACGGTCTTTCCGGAGAGCTTCTTCACTCTGCCGTTCAAAAGTGCCGCCAGACCGACCGCGCCGGCCCCCTCCACCATCAGCTTGTTGCGCTCCAGAAGCGACACGATCGCCTGGGCAATCTCCTCCTCCTCGACCAGCACTATTTCGTCCACCAGGTCGCGCACGATCGGATAGGTGAGGCTGCCGGCGGTCTTCACCGCAATGCCGTCGGCAAGGCTCGCCCGGATGGGAATGGTGAGGATCTCGCCGTTGCGCATCGATTGCTGCATGGACGGCGCGGCAGCCGACTCCACCCCGATGATGCGGACCTGCGGGTGGGTTTCCTTGATGGCGCTCGCTATTCCAGCGATGAGCCCGCCACCTCCGATCGGGACCAGGACGTTGGCAAGATCGGGAAGGTCCTCCAGAAGTTCCAGTCCGATGGTCCCCTGTCCGGCCATGACCTGCGGGTCGTCGAAGGGGTGCACGAAAAGGGCGCCGCTCCGCTCCGCCTCGCGCAGCGCCGCGGCGCACGCCTCGTCGAAGTTCTTCCCTTCAAGTACGACGGTTGCGCCGTAATCGCGGGTGGCGAACACCTTCTGGGGCGGAGTGCTCTCCGGCATGTACACCGTCGCCTTGACGCCAAGGAGGTCCGCCGAGAAGGCTACGCCCTGGGCGTGGTTCCCGGCGGAGGCGGTGATGACGCCGCCGGAAAGCGCCTCGCGGGGCTGGGAGGTCATGAAATTGAGGGCCCCGCGGATCTTGAAGGCGCCGGTGCGCTGCAGATTTTCACACTTGAAGTAAAGAGGGAGGCCGAGCCGCTCGCTGAAGTGCTGGGCGTGGATCAGTTCCGTGCGACGCACCCGTTTCTTAAGCCTTTGGGCCGCGTCGAGGATCA
>Ga0209123_1002499_pt1 | contig 15433 bp, 14 predicted proteins | sample BarGraIncu00431A_FD_184500 | JGI IMG/M metagenome (GOLD analysis project Ga0209123, IMG submission 184500) | Arctic peat soil microbial communities from Barrow, Alaska, USA - Barrow Graham LP Incubations 004-31A (SPAdes) (version 2) | ecosystem: Environmental > Terrestrial > Soil > Wetlands >...
CCTCGGCCGCCGCATTGACCCAGGCTTGCAGCCAGGTGGAAACCCTGTCGCTGGTGTGCACCGGCGCGCTGGCGCTTTCCCCCGATGATGCCGAGACCTATCTGCCGTGGCTGGCCGCGCAGCGCCATGCTGGACGCACCGTGGTGATTGATGCCAATTTACGTCCGTCCGTCATGCCCAACCAGGAGCAATACCGCCGTCATGTGCTGACCGCACTGCAGTTCGCCGATGTGATCAAAGCCAGTGACGAAGACCTGGCTGGCCTGGACTTGCCCGGAGCCAGCCCAACAGCCCAGGCGCAACACCTGCTGCAAAGCAGCCGTGCCAGCGTGCTGGCGCTTACCTTGGGCGCGCAGGGGGCAGCGCTGCTGACGCGGGCGGGTCAAGTGTTTCAGGCGCGCGAGTTGGAGCCTGTTGCGGTCGTGGACACCGTGGGTGCGGGCGACTGCTTTCTGGCCGGCCTGGTTGCGGCCATGCTGGGGCAGGAGTTGCCTGCGGATTGGGGGAGTGCGTTCGTTTCTGAAGAGGTGGTCAAAAAGCTGCTGGGCTGCGCCATTGCCAGCGCCAGTTTGTGTGTGATGCGCCGCGGGTGCGTGCCGCCTACGCGTTCGGAAGTGCTGGCACGGCTTGAATCTGTTGCGATGTCGTTTACTTGTTGACGGTGGTTCTTATCGTTGATTCCCAGGCGCCCCAAGCCTCAACCCAGGCCTCAAGTGCACCCGCCACGCTGCCACTAAAGGGCTGCAAGCCCAGCACGCGGGCGGCATTGTTCAACGCGGCCAGCGGCTCGGTCGTATCAAGTGCCTGCGCGCCATTTTGTTTGGACAATTTCTCACCATCGGCACCCAGCACCAGTGGCGTGTGCAGGTAACGCGGTGTCGGCAGCCCCAAGCACTGCTGCAGCAGGATTTGCCGCGCCGTGTTGTCGGCCAGATCTTCGCCGCGCACCACATCGGTGACGCCCTGCGCCGCGTCGTCCACCACCACCGCGAGCTGGTAGGCAAAGCAGCCATCGGCGCGCTTGAGCACAAAATCACCCACCTGCGCTTGCACGTCCTGCTGTTGCGCCCCCAGGCGGCGGTCGGTCCAGTGGATGATGTTGTTTGCTATAAAATTAGTAGCCACTTGTGCATATTCCACGGGGGCTAGAGGCCTGTTTTGCTTAAATAAATCAGTGCGCAGCCGCCATGCGCGCCCCAAGCGGCCGTGCAAGCCGGTGCGGCAGGTGCCCGGGTAGACCAGCTCGCCGTGGCGCGTTCGCGCCTGGCCCAGACGACTCAGCGCTGCTTCGATGTCCTTGCGTGAACAGGCACAGGGGTAGGCCAGTCCGTGCGCCACCAACTGGTCCAGCGCCTGCTGGTAGAGCCCGGTGCGCTGCGATTGCCACACGGGCGGCTCGTCGGGGTGCAGGCCACACGCGGCCAGCTGTTGCAGGATGACCCGGTCCATGCCCGCCACGCAGCGTGGCCTGTCCACGTCTTCGATACGAACCAGCCACTGGCCGCCGTGGGCGCGGGCGTCGAGCCAACTGGCCAGTGCCGCCACCAGCGAGCCCGCGTGCAGCGGTCCGGTGGGCGAGGGGGCAAAGCGCCCTATGTATTGGGCCACCATGCCTTGTCTAAGGTTTAAATAACGGCCAGCGCCAGTTCCAGACCTGAGACAAACGCGTTTTCTACCCGATCGCCCAGGCACCAGTCGCCGCAAACGCCGAGGCCAGCGCTGGCATCCCACACGTGTGATTTACCCAGTGGTGCGGTCGTTTTGGCGTAAAGCCAGCGTTGCGTATCGATATGGGCGGGCTCGGCGCGGATACCGGTGACCTCGGCAAATGCCTTGAGCAGCTTGGCTTGCACCCGCGTGGCATCGTCTTGCAGATGCTCTTGCGACCAGGCGGCGCTGGCCTGCACGGTCCAGCGCTCCACGCTGCCGCGCCCGGGCTTGCTCGACTCGCGCGCCAGCCAGGCAATGCGGTGGTGCGTGCTGCGCGCCGCATTCCACTGCGGCCCCAGGGCCGACAGGTCCGGCTGCATGGCCTGTGGAAACGCCAGCATCAGCGTCCAGCAGGGTGCGGCGTCGACCCGGTCAATCTGGCGCGCCAGCCCGTCGGCTTGGGGCGAGGTCTCCAGCAGCAAGCGCGCCTGCTCTGCCGGAATGGCCAGCAGGACGGCATCGAAGCCGGAAAACACATGCTGCGCACCATCTTGACCCTCAGTGTGAAGCTGCCATTGGTGCGGATGAACGGCATCGCGGCTCAGCTGCGTCACCCGTGTTTCCAGTTCGACGCTGTGTTGTTCCAGCAGGGGTTGCGCCCAGCGGCTGACCAGTGCATTCATGCCGGGGGTGGGAACCCAATGGGTTTCGGCGGCAGGAAAGCCGGTTGCCGCGACCTGACCATGCGCGTCAAGCACCCGTATGGTGTTGGCGCTCCAGGCTTTGCACACGCCCGGCACAGTCGCCAACGCCCGCGCAAAGCGCGGATCGCGCACGGTGAAATATTGCGCACCGGTGTCAAACGTGCCAAAGGCGGTGCTGCGTGTCGCCATGCGCCCGCCCATGCCGCTGCTTTTTTCCAACAGTGTGACCTTGTGACCCGCCTGCACCAAGGTACGGGCGCAGGCAACGCCAGCCATGCCAGCGCCAATGATGGCAATATTTTGAGATTGGAGTCTGGATTGGTTCATAAACGATGTGTCCAAGGATTGTTGTATGTCATGCACTTTACACGCCTCGGTAACGCTCCAGCAAAGCCATGCGTGTGGTGGGGCTCTCAAGTTGGGCCAGCCACCACTGCAACGCACGGCCCGGACTCGACTTGGCGACGCTGCGCCACGCGTAGTTGACCCGAATCAGCCGTTGCGGACGTTCCATTTTTTTAACGACCAGGCGGCCGGTTTCAATGTAGCCGCGGGCCATGCACTCAGGCACAAAGCCGCTGCCCAGCCCGCGCAGTTGCGCATCCAGCTTGTCCTGCATGGTGGCCACGGTGAACACGTCCTGCCCGCCCAGCAAGCCGATGGTCAGGCCACCACCGCGGGTGATGGTGTCGGCTACCGCCACTGCGCGGTGTTGTCGCACCAGCTCGTCTTTAAGAGGCTCGGGTGCATTGGCCAGCGGGTGATGTGGTGCCACCGCATAAACAAAGCTCACGTCGCCCAGCGGCTTGCTGTGAATGCCCGTGTTGGTGCTGGCTTCGGTAACACCGAGCGCCAGATCGGCCTGACCCGAAATCAAGGCGTCCAGTGTGCCCGACAGGGTTTCGTCGCGCAGCTTGATGCGGGTGGGCGGGTTGAGGGTAAAAAAGGTGGCGCACAGCTCCATCACGGTGGCCTTGGAGATGATGCTGTCCACGGCGATGGTGAGTTGCGGCTCCCAACCGGTGGCCACGCGCTTGACGCGATTTGCCACGGCGTCAATTTCTTCCAGCAAGCGTGCGCCTTCGCGCAACAGTTCGGCACCAGCTTCGGTCAGACGTGCCTGACGCGAGCTGCGGTCATACAGCAAGACATCAAGCGCGTCCTCCATCTGGCGCACCCGGTAGGTCAGGGCGCTGGGCACGACACCGAGGCTGCGGGCGGCAGCGGCAAAGCTGCCGGTCTGCGCAATGGTCTGCAGCAGGGCCAGCGCGTCTGGGGTCAGGACATCACGGGCGCTGGCCACCTTGCCTACAGCACTTCGCTGGCAAAGTCCGCCAGTCGTGAGCGCTCGCCGCGCGCCAGCGTGATGTGCCCGCCGTGCGCCCAGCCTTTGAATCTGTCCACGGCATAGGTCAGGCCGGAAGAACCCTCAGTCAGGTACGGGGTGTCGATCTGGGCGATGTTGCCCATGCAAATGATTTTGGTGCCGGGGCCGGCGCGTGTGATCAGCGTCTTCATCTGCTTGGGCGTCAGGTTTTGCGCTTCGTCGATGATGACGTATTTGTTCAAAAAGGTGCGCCCGCGCATGAAGTTCATGCTCTTGATCTTGATGCGGCTGCGGATCAGCTCGCTGGTGGCGGCGCGCCCCCACTCGCCGGCGCTGGTGTCGGTCTTGCCCAGCACCTCCAGGTTGTCATCGAGCGCGCCCATCCAGGGGCCCATTTTTTCTTCTTCGGTGCCAGGCAGAAAACCGATGTCTTCGCCCACGCTGACGGTGGCGCGGGTGACGATGATCTCGGTGTAACGCCGGTCGTCAAGCACCTGCGTCAGGCCGGCGGCCAGCGCCATCAGGGTTTTGCCAGTGCCGGCCTGACCGGTCAGGGTGACAAAGTCAATTTCGGGGTCCATCAGGATGTTCAGGGCAAAGTTTTGCTCCCGGTTGCGGGAGGTGACGCCCCAGACCGCGTGTTTAAGGTGGGTGTAGTCCTTGAGGGTCTTGAACACCGCCGTCTTGCCCCGGATTTCAGTCACGCGGGCGTACAGACTGGGCTCGCCGGGCGATTCAAAATAAACAAACTGATTGATCAGCAGGTTAGCAACAATCGGACCGCTGATGCGGTAAAACGTGTACGCGCCTTGTTGCCAGCTTTCCACCGTTTTGGCCTGACTGGTCCAGAAATTGGCGGGCAGGGCGATGGCGCCCGAGTACAGCAAGTCACCGTCATCGAGTGTTTTGTCGTTTTGGTAGTCGTCGGTCGCAAGTCCCAGCGCCCGTGCCTTGACCCGCATGTTGATGTCTTTGGACACCAGCACGACCTCATGCGCCCCAGGGCGTGCGGCACCATCGGGCGCGCTGGTGGACGGCTCTTTGTGTTGGCGGGCCTGTTGCTGGCGCAGAGCTTCCACCACGCCCAGGATCTGGTTGTCGGCCTTGCCTTGCGGCAGGCTGGTCGGCAGCGTGTAGTCCAGCAGTTGGGTCTGGAAAAAAAGCTTGCCGCTGGCTTCGCGGTGGCCGGTGGCGTTGAGCGGCAGGCCGCTGGTGATGTCAGTACCTTGATGGCCGGCCAATGCGTCGAGTGAACGACTGGTTTGGCGTGCGTTGCGGGCGACTTCGGTGGTGCCTTTTTTGTGGGCATCAAGCTCTTCGAGCACGATCATGGGCAAAAAGATGTCGTGTTCCTCGAAGCGGAACAGGCACATCGGGTCGTGCAGCAGCACATTGGTGTCAAGCACAAACAGTTTGGTCGCCCCGTTGTGTTTGGTCTTCTTGGGCTTGATGTCGGCGGGCGGCTGGGTTCGGGTTGAAGCGGGTACTGGTGCAGGTACTGGCGCAAACAATGGCGTTTGCACTTGCACGTCGGGTTCGGGCTGAGTTTTCCGGGCCGAAGGGCTTGCGCGGGGTGTTCTGGTGCGGCTTGCAGACGTGTCTGCAAGCGCCGCGGCAGGGGCCTGCCCGCTGGCCTGTGCGACTTCGGAGGCTACCCGTGCCTGAGGTGTTTCGGTCAGGCGAGGCTCGGCTAATGGGCTCGCAGTCTTGCGTGTTTGGGGCAGCCTTGCGACCGGCACATCGTAGTCCCGTTCGGACAGCAGCGCGGCGCGTTTGGCAGGGGCAGGGGGCAATGGCATAAGGAGTTTGCTCGCAAATAAGGGAATTAAAGGGAGGCTTTAAAAGCAAAAAGCCGCCTTGAGAACAGGGCGGCTTGATACGGGGCCAGATTGACAAACACCGTGGATTGGAACTCAGGCCGGTACGGCGACTTTTTTCTGCGCTTTGACCGCTTTCAAGACATCGTCCACATGGCCTGGCACCTTGAGGCCGCGCCATTCTTCTTTCAGGGTGCCGTCCGCGCCAATCAGGAACGTGCTGCGCTCGATGCCTTTGACCTTCTTGCCATACATGATCTTGTTTTTGACCACGCCGAACATGTGGCACATTTTTTCTTCCGTGTCGGCGATCAGCTCAAACGGGAGTTCCAGTTTGGCTTTGAACTCGTCATGCGACCTCATGTTGTCACGTGAGACACCAAATACGGTGGCACCCGCCTTGACAAAGTCGTTGTAGCGGTCACGAAACTGCATCGCTTCGGTGGTGCACCCGGGGGTGTTGTCCTTGGGATAAAAATACAGGACAACGACTTTTCCCAGGTGAGAGGTGTTGGAGACTCTGATGCCGCCAGTGGCTGTGGATTCAAATTCCGGGAGGGGTTTGTTGACAATGATCGCCATAGTTCTTAATCTCGTGTAACAGGGATGCGTCATTCGCTTAAATCGAGGGCTCCTATTGCAATCTGCCGCTGTGACAGCGCTCCTGCAGCCCCGACTGCAGCCTGCAATTTTACCCCGAAACGATAAATTCTCTTTGGAGCCGGGCGTCCGCGTTATCCCTAGGGGGTTTCGATCAGCAGCGCCACGACGACACGGCGACCTTCGCCGGCCAGGATGTTGTAGGTGCGGCAGGCCGCTGGCGTGTCCATGGTTTCAAGGCCGATCTGTTTGTCAATCAGCGATTTGATCCAGGCGCCTTGCGGAAACCGCAGGCGGTCGCCACTGCCAAAAATCACCAGCTCGGTATTGAGTGCGGCCAATAAATCAAAGTGTTGGGCGCTCAGGTCCTCAAAGCGGCTGCAATTCCAGGTCAAGCGTTCGCCACCCGAGCCAATCACCACGCTGGCGGTAATTTTTTCAGTGCCAAGACCGATCCAGCCTGGGCCGTAACCGCTGATGGATTGCACCGTGATGACGTCGGGATGTATTTTCATGTTGGCAAAGAGGGGATTTGGATGCTGCAGTGCGTCAAAGTGCAAAATTTTTACAGCGAAATGTGGTCAAATTATAAGTTCCGCCCCGCACTACCCCATCGGAGAGACTGTGAAGACCATACGCAAATCAGCCAAATTGGCCAATGTCTGCTACGACATCCGCGGCCCCATCATGGACGCCGCGCGTCAGATGGAAGAAGAGGGGCACAAGATCATCAAGCTCAACATTGGCAACCTGGCGGTGTTCGGCTTTGACGCCCCGGAAGAAATCCAGCAGGACATGATCCGCAACCTGCCCAATTCGGCCGGTTACTCCGACAGCAAGGGCATTTTTGCAGCGCGCAAGGCGGTCATGCATGAAACCCAAAAGCAGGGCATCAAGGGCGTGACGCTGGACGACATCTATCTGGGCAACGGCGCCAGCGAACTGATCGTCATGGCCACCAACACGCTGCTCGACAGCGGTGACGAGTTGCTGCTGCCCTCACCCGACTACCCGCTGTGGACGGCGGCCGCCAGTTTGTCGGGCGGCACACCGGTGCATTACCTGTGCGATGAGGCCCATGGCTGGATGCCGGACCTGGATGACATTCGCGCCAAGATCACGCCGCGTACCAAGGGCATCGTGGTCATCAACCCCAATAACCCGACCGGTGCGCTGTATTCCGATGAGCTGCTCAAGGCCATCGTGCAAATTGCGCGTGAGCACAGTCTGGTGATCTTTGCCGACGAGGTGTACGACAAAGTGTTGTACGACGGCGTCCGCCACACGGCGATTGCTTCCTTGAGCGACGATGTGCTGACGCTGACCTTCAACTCCCTGTCCAAGAGCTACCGCTCGTGCGGTTACCGGGCGGGCTGGATGATTGTCTCGGGTGACAAGAAGCCAGCCATGGATTACATCGAGGGCCTGAACATGCTCTCGAACATGCGCTTGTGTTCCAACGTGCCGGGTCAGTGGGCGATCCAGACCGCGCTCGGGGGCTACCAGAGCATCAATGACCTGGTGTGCGAGGGTGGGCGTCTGCGCCGCCAGCGCGATTTGGCCTATGAGCTGATCACTGCGATCCCGGGCGTGACCTGCGTCAAGCCGAGCGCCGCGCTGTATATGTTTCCGCGGCTCGATCCAACGATGTACCCGATCGCCGACGACCAGCAATTCTTTCTGGAGCTGCTGCAGGAAACCCGCGTCATGCTGGTGCAGGGAACGGGCTTCAACTGGCCCGCACCGGACCATTTCCGGATTGTGTTTTTGCCGCACGAAGATGATTTGCGCGAAGCCATTAGCCGTGTGGCCAAGTTTCTGGAAGCCTACCGCAAGCGTCACAGCAACTAGCATGCTACTATTTTAGTAGCCACTAACGTATATTTCACGGGGGCTAGAGGCCCATTTAACTATAAATTTTATGAAACCGATACAAGTAGGCCTTTTGGGCATTGGCGTTGTGGGTTCGGGCACCTTCAATGTGCTGCGTCGCAACCAGCAAGAAATCAAGCGTCGTGCTGGTCGTGGCATCGAAATCACCATGGTGGCGGATCTGGACGTGGCGCGGGCGCAAAGTCTGGTCGGACCTGACGTCAAGGTGGTCAATGACGCCCGCGCGGTGATTGCCAACCCCGACATCGACATCGTGATTGAACTGATTGGCGGCTGCGGCATTGCCAAAACCCTGGTGCTGGAAGCGATTGCGGCGGGCAAGCATGTGGTCACGGCCAACAAGGCGCTGCTGGCCGTGCATGGCACCGAGATTTTTGCCGCCGCATCCCGTAAAGGCGTGATGGTGGCATTTGAGGCGGCAGTGGCCGGTGGCATTCCTATCATCAAGGCTTTGCGTGAAGGCTTGACGGCGAACCGGATTGAGTGGATTGCCGGCATCATCAACGGCACCACCAATTTCATCCTGTCCGAGATGCGGGACAAAGGCATCAACTTCGACGTGGCGCTCAAGCAAGCGCAGGCGCTGGGTTACGCCGAAGCCGATCCGACCTTCGACATTGAAGGCGTGGACGCCGCGCACAAGGTCACCATCATGTCGGCCATCGCGTTCGGTATTCCGGTGCAGTTCGACAAGGCCTATGTTGAAGGCATCACCAAGCTCGGCGCCGCTGACATCAAATATGCTGAGCAGTTGGGCTACCGCATCAAGTTGCTGGGCATCACCAAGCGGCGCGAGCTTGATGCGGCACAACACACTTCAGCGGGGGTTGAGTTGCGTGTCCATCCATGCCTGGTGCCCGCCAAGCGCTTGATCGCCAATGTGGAAGGGGCCATGAATGCGGTCATGGTGCAGGCTGACGCCGTGGGCACCACGCTGTACTACGGCAAGGGCGCGGGCTCCGAGCCAACCGCCAGCGCGGTCATTGCCGACCTGGTTGACATCACCCGCCTGCACACAGCGGACGCGGCGCAGCGCGTGCCGCATCTGGCGTTCCAACCCAATGCCATGAGCGATCTGCCCGTGCTGCCCATGAGCGACGTGGTGACCAGCTATTACCTGCGTTTGCGTGTGGCCGATGAAGCCGGTGTGCTGGCCAAGGTGACCGGCATTTTGGCGTCGCTAAGCATCAGCATTGACGCCGTGCTGCAGCGCGAAGCCGATGAAGTGGGGGGCCAGGGCGGCGCTGTGCAGATCGCGCAGACCGACGTCATCATCCTGACCCACGACTGCGTCGAGGCCAAAATGAACGCTGCTATTGGCCTGATGCAGGCCCTGCCCACCGTGCTGGAACCCATTACCCGCATTCGCAAGGAAGAATTAGCCTGATGAACTACATCTCTACCCGTGGCGACATGAGTCGCAAGCATTTTTGTGAAATCCTGCTCGAAGGCCTGGCGCCCGACGGCGGCTTGTACCTGCCCGAAAGTTATCCGCATGTGGATGACGCCACGCTGACCCGCTGGCGCTCGGTGTACCACCAAGAGGGCTATGCCGAGCTGGCGTTTGAGATTTTGTCGCTCTATATCGACGACATTCCCGCGCCCGACTTGCGCTCGATTTGCCACAAGACCTACACCGCCGAGGTGTTTGGTACCGGCGAAATTGTGCCGTTGCGCCACCTGGAGAATGGACTCTGGCTCGAAGCCCTGTCCAATGGCCCGACGCTGGCTTTCAAGGACCTGGCGATGCAGTTGCTGGGTAACCTGTTTGAGTATGAGCTGGCGCGCCGCGGTGAAGAGCTCAACATTCTGGGCGCCACCAGCGGCGACACCGGCAGCGCTGCCGAGTACGCCATGCGCGGCAAAAAGGGCGTGCGCGTCTTCATGACCAGCCCGTTCGGGCGCATGAGCCCGTTTCAGCAGGCGCAGATGTTCAGCCTGATGGACGAGAACATTCACAACATTGCAGTTGACGGCGTATTTGATGACTGCCAGGATCTGGTCAAGGCCGTGTCCAACGACCTGGAGTTCAAACGCAAATACAAGATCGGCACGGTCAACTCCATCAACTGGGCGCGCCTGCTGGCGCAGGTGGTGTATTACTTTGCGGGCTATTTTCAAGCCACCGACAAGACCCCCACGCTTGCGACTTCGTCTGCTACGCTGCCCCCCGAGGGGGCTGTTTCGCCTTGGGGCGGCCCGGCGGCGAACCCCAACACCGAAAAGGTCAGCTTCACCGTGCCCAGCGGCAACTTTGGCAATGTCTGCGCCGGTCATGTGGCACGCATGATGGGCCTGCCGATCGCCAAGCTGGTGGTGGCCACCAATGAGAACGACGTGCTGGACGAGTTTTTTAAAACCGGTGTCTACCGCGTGCGCAGCAGTGCCGATACGCATGAGACATCGAGTCCGTCGATGGATATCTCCAAAGCGTCCAACTTTGAGCGCTTTGTGTTTGACCTGCTGGGCCGTGATGGGGCCCGGGTCAAGGCCTTGTTTGGGGATGCGCTGGCCCGCACTGGCCGCTTTGATTTGAGTCAGCACCCGGCCTTTAACCAGACCACCTTGCGCTATGGCTTTCAGAGCGGCCAGAGCACCCATGCGGATCGCCTCGCCACCATCAAAGACAGCTTTGGGCGCTTTGGCATGCTGATCGACACGCACACCGCAGACGGCGTCAAGGTGGCGCGTGAGCATCTGCAGCCGGGGGTGCCGATGATCGTGATGGAGACGGCATTGCCCATCAAGTTTGCCGCCACGATTGTGGAGGCGCTCGGGCGTGAGCCGGAGCGTCCGGCCAAATTTATGGGCATCGAAGCCTTGCCCAAGCGTGTGACGCGGATGGCGGCTGATGTTGAGGCTGTCAAGGCCTATATTGCCGAGCACTGCCTATGAAGGTGGTCGGTTTTGCCGGATTTTCCGGTTCAGGCAAAACCACGCTGGTGGAGCGGCTGATTCCGGCGTTGCGGCGCAAGGGGCTGCGGGTGTCGGTGGTCAAGCATGCCCACCACCATTTTGACATTGACCATGCGGGAAAAGACACCTACCGCCACCGCGAGGCCGGTGCCTTTGAGGTGGTGGTGGCGTCAAGCAAACGGCTGGCGCTGATGCGCGAGTTTGAGCAAGCGGCACAACTCTCGGTGCATCAATTGATTGCCGAACTCTACGAGGGCGTGGACTGGGTGCTGGTAGAAGGTTTCAAAGACTCGGATTTGCTCAAGGTGGAGGTCTGGCGGGCGCAGGCCAAGCAACCGGCGCGCTACATGGACGACGACTTCATCGTCGCCATTGCCACCGATTCACCTGATCAGCTGCCGCACGCGACCTTGCGCCCGGTGTTGGACCTCAATGATGCTGAGGCGCTGGCGGATTGGCTGGTGGCGAATCAGGACCGCTTCAACTATTGCCTGGAAGATATTGCATGACGCGGCCCGGTTCGCCAGATTCGCCTCGTCCCGCCCTGATGCCGCTTGACGATGCGCTGACCCAGTTGCTGGCTTTTGCTGTGCCGCTGGCCGATATCGAATCAGTGTCCACCTTTGAGGCCGATGGCCGGGTGCTGGCGCAAGATTTGGTGTCTGCCTTGCAGGTGCCCCCGCACGACAACAGTTCGATGGATGGCTATGCCGTGCGCTGCGCCGATGTGGCGCAGGCATTGCAATCCACTCAGCCAGAGGCGGGCACTTTGCCCGTGTCGCAACGCATTGCCGCTGGCTCATCGGGCGTGCCGCTGGCCCCGATGACCGTGACACGTATTTTTACCGGCGCGCCGATCCCCTTTGGTGCCGATGCCGTGGTGATGCAGGAAGACTGCGAAGTGTTGCCGGGCGCGGACGGGCCCGGCAGCAACGCGGTGCGCATCAAGTCCGTGCCGGCACCGGATCAATGGATTCGCCGTGCCGGTGAGGACGTCACACAAGGCGCGGTTGTGCTCTCAAAAGGAGAGCGGCTAACGCCCGCTGCACTGGGGCTGGCGGCCAGTATTGGCATGAATGTGTTGCAGGTAGCGCGGCGCCCGCGGGTGGCCTTGTTCTCGACCGGCGACGAGTTGGTCATGCCCGGCGACGTGGCGCCTGAGCAGATGAAGCCCGGTGCCATCTACAACTCCAACCGCTTCTTCTTGCGCGCGCTGCTGCTGCGCCTGGGCTGCGAGGTGACGGACCTGGGCATCGTGCCGGACCGGCTGGACGCCACGGTAGCCGCCCTGCAGGCGGCCGCGCAGCACCATGACCTGATCCTGACCAGCGGTGGTGTCTCGGTCGGCGAAGAAGACCACATCAAGCCCGCCGTGCAGTCGCTGGGGCGGCTTGATTTGTGGCAGATCGCCATCAAACCTGGCAAGCCGTTTGCCTATGGCCGGATGCATAACGCCCACTTTATCGGGCTGCCCGGTAACCCGGTGTCGAGCTTTGTCACCTTCTTGCTGCTGGTGCGACCGTTTTTGCTTAAATTGCAAGGTGTCACCCAGGTTGCTACTAAATCAATAGCTGTACAAGCCCATTTCACGTGGGCTAGAGCCGATAAACGTCGAGAGTTCTTGCGCGTGCGGCGCAATGCAGCGGGTGGGCTGGATCTGTTTTCCAACCAAAGCTCAGGGGTGCTGACCTCGGCCGTCTGGGGTGATGGGCTGGTGGACAACCCGCCCGGCCAGACCATCCGGCACGGCGACGTGGTCCGGTTTATTCCTTTTTCGGAGTTGTTGGGATGAAAGTCACTGTCAAGTATTTCGCCTCTATTCGGGAGGCGGTGGGTTTGGTCAGCGAGTCCGTGACGACCGATTCAGCCACTTTGGCTGCGCTGCGGGATGAGTTGATGGCCCGGGGCGGCGGGTATGCTGACAGCCTGGCGCGGGGACGCGCGGTGCGGCTGGCGATTAATCAGGTGATGTGTGATGAAACTGCTGCTTTGGTGGAGGGGGCTGAGGTGGCGTTTTTTCCGCCTGTGACGGGGGGGTGAATTTGTGAGGGCTTGTTTTTTGCTATTTTTTTCCCCACTCACTCCCCCAACCCCTCTCTCGCCCCGCCGGGCGAAAGAGGGGAGCCTCATGTGGCCGCGTCTTTTAAGGTGGGAAATTAGTTCTTGACTGCGCGCTGGCCTCGAAGTGCCGGCAACCTATGAACGGACTACTCAAATCAATAGAGTCCTCAACGCCAAATAGAAGAACCGCTCAATTCACCTCTGACCTCAACGCCAAATGGCGCGTGTACTTCCTACCTTCAAGCACGCGGCCAAATGTGGCTGTTATCTCCCCTTTCCGCCCCGGCGGGGGCGGAGAGGGGTTGGGGGAGAGGGGGGGGGGAATACACCAATAAAAAAATCTGAGGCATCGCCAGTAAGGAAGTAACCCATGAAGAATCAAGCAACTTCACCACGAGTCAGCATCCAAACCGCAGATTTCGATCTAAGCACCGAGGTCGCGCTGCTGCGTGCCCAGGACCCCCGCGTCGGCGCCGTCTGCAGCTTCATCGGCACCGTGCGCGACCGCACGGCGGGTACTCCCGGCAGCATTCGCAGCATGGAGCTCGAGCATTACCCCGGCATGACCGAGAAGTCGATCGAGGCCATGATTGATGCGGCGCTCAAGCGCTTTGACATCTATGGCGCGCGTGTCATTCACCGCGTTGGGCTGCTGCAGCCGCTGGATCAAATCGTGCTGGTGGCGGTCACCTCGGCGCACCGGGGAGAGAGTTTCAAGGCCTGCGAGTTTTTGATGGACTACCTCAAAACCCAGGCCCCGTTCTGGAAGAAAGAGCAAACCCCCGAGGGCGCGCGTTGGGTTGATGCGCGAGTCAGCGACGATGCCGCCCTGGCACGCTGGGGCATTGCGGCATCCAATTAGTTCAGGTAGCGCGGCGGCTCGGCACTGGCAAAGGCATCCAGCGGCGAAGAAGCTGGAGCGTTAGGGTTTTGGCTCAGCAACAGGCCCCAGTCGGCTTCTTTCAGCGCCAGTTCGAGCAGATGCATGAAGCCATGCAGCAAGGGTGGATCCAGGGTGACTTCAAAGCAACGCGATCCCTGGCTGCCCTCCAGTTTTTCTTCAAACCCCACGCGCAAGTTGCCTCCGTCAAGAGGCGTGATGTGGATCGTGGTAGCCAGCAGCGGCTCCTGGCCGATCGGCAACGCCGAGGCCTGCGCTTTGAACGGGGTTTGAAAGTCGGCTTGCTGCAGTGCTTCCTGGCGTCTGAACTTGGCCAGGGCCCGGCCGTCGCCGCCGTCTTGACTTGCCAGTGGACTCAGCGGGCTGGTCGGCGCGCCTGACGCCTGCAGCATGTGTACAAACAGGTTTTTCACCATCCGGCGTGTCAGCCAAAGCCGCAGTTCCTGGTCAGCACGCGTGTTGAGCCGCACCAACAGGCGGTCTTGCGCCACCACGTAGCTGACTTGCAGTTGATGAATCACCATGTTTTGATTTTAGTCAGCTCTGGCGCGCGCTGTTGCACTTGAAATGGAGTCTACGAGCCCAAGCTGAGCGTTAGTCAAAAATTGAAGAGGAAAGCCATGCGAATTGAAAAACTCACCACCAAATTTCAGGAAGCCCTGGGCGAGGCGCAGACGCTGGCACTGAGTAATGACCACGCCTATATTGAACCGGTCCACGTGCTGGTCGCCATGCTCAAGCAAGAGGACGGCCCGAAAGCCTTGCTGCAGCGCGCCGGCGTCAACGTGCCAGGGCTTCTGGCCGCCGCCGAGGCGGCCATGAAGAGGCTGCCCGAGGTGACGGGACAAGAGCAGGTACAGGTCGGGCGCGACATGGTCTCGCTGTTGCAGGCGGCCGAAAAAGAATCCATCAAACGCGGTGACAAGTTTGTCGCCAGTGAGCTGTTTTTGCTGGTGTTGACTGACAGCAAGCAGGACATCAGCAAGATTGCCAGAGAAAACGGCTTGACCCGCAAGTCGCTGGAAGCGGCGATTGACGCCGTGCGCGGTGGTCAAAACGTGGACAGCGCGGATGCCGAAGACCAGCGTGAATCGCTCAAAAAATACTGTGTCGACCTGACCGAGCGCGCTCGCCTGGGCAAGTTGGACCCGGTGATTGGCCGCGACGATGAAATTCGCCGCGCCATCCAGGTGCTGCAACGGCGCACCAAAAACAATCCCGTCTTGATCGGCGAGCCCGGTGTTGGAAAAACCGCCATTGTGGAAGGCTTGGCGCAGCGCATCGTGGCCGGTGAGGTGCCCGATTCGCTCAAGGGCAAGCGGGTTTTGTCGCTCGACATGGCCTCCTTGCTGGCCGGTGCCAAGTTCCGTGGCGAGTTTGAAGAACGGCTGAAGAATGTGCTAAAAGACCTGGCCAAAGACGAGGGCCAGACCATTGTGTTCATTGACGAGTTGCACACCATGGTGGGCGCTGGCAAGGCCGAGGGCGCGATGGATGCGGGCAATATGCTCAAGCCCGCGCTGGCGCGGGGTGAGTTGCACTGCGTGGGCGCGACCACACTGGA
>Ga0209123_1002500_pt1 | contig 15429 bp, 13 predicted proteins | sample BarGraIncu00431A_FD_184500 | JGI IMG/M metagenome (GOLD analysis project Ga0209123, IMG submission 184500) | Arctic peat soil microbial communities from Barrow, Alaska, USA - Barrow Graham LP Incubations 004-31A (SPAdes) (version 2) | ecosystem: Environmental > Terrestrial > Soil > Wetlands >...
TGCCGCTAAACATACTTTTATAAAATAAATTAATAATAAATAAAGTTGCATTTACAACTTGAATCTTGCTTTAATAATATTAGTTACTATAATAGTTGTGATTTATTTTGTGATAAATGAAAAAAAAAATAAAGATAATATTAAAAATGAAAAAGTTATGAGTTTGTATGTAGAAGTTTTAAAGAAGTACGCCGAATTCGGAGGAAGAGCCCGACGAAAAGAATACTGGTATTTTTGTCTGTTCAATCTTATTATTTACTATATTTTGACATTTATCGCGCCATATATTGGAATTCCAATTTTATCAAATATGTACTCTTTTGCAGTTTTAATCCCGGGAATTGCGGTTGGTGTTAGAAGAATGCATGATGTAGATAAAAGTGGTTGGTATTTGCTTTTCCCAATTTACAATTTAGTTTTATTGTGTACTGAAGGTGATACAGGAAAAAATGACTACGGAGATGATCCAAAAGAAGAAAACGAACATGGTGCTAATTACGAAAATACTGAACCAGAATTTAAGCCTAATGAAATAAATTCAGAAGATAAAGTTGAAGAAGATAATGAACCTGAAAATACAAATGATAGATTTATGCCTCGCCAGAACTCGAATGACGTTAAAGAACAAACGATTGGAAACGAGGTTGCCAACAAAACATTTGTACCTAAAAAGAGACCTATTCGTAAAAATCCTAAGGACAGTGCTAACCCGAGCTTTTCATCAAATGAAGAATAGTAATAATACAATGATGACAAATACAATGACAAAGGAACAACTAATTGCTAAAGTCGGAAAGAACAGTTTCCTTGATGACGACATAACTCTTGCTGCAAAACTGAATTACAACAGTGGTATTCTTATATTTGACGAATATCTTGATGGCAAGACATTGAAACAAATTGGTGCGGTTATCCATCTAACTAAGCATCCGAAAGGACTTGCGATTAAGATTGCAAAAAACTTTTCTTCATTTCCTTTTGGACTTGCATTTGACGAAATAAAAAAAACGGTAGTTTCAGAAACTGCAAGCATTTCGCATCTAATTTTTGACACGACATTCGGTAAAATTATTTTTTCATTAAAATCAAAAGACGCTTTTGAAATCAAACAATATCTAAATGATATTTACCTTAAATATGACATTGTAAGCAGTAAGGTTTACGATCAAAACACTAAAAACGGAAGTTCTAATAATCAGTTTGTATCCGATGAAAATGTTAAGACACAAACAATTGAAAACAAGGTTGTCAACAAAAAATTTAGAACCAAAAAGAAACCCCTTCGTAAAGGTCAATCTTGAAAACATATTCTTACACATATTTTATATTTAACACCTCAATATTATGGCAATCATTGATTTAGTAGAATGGAAACCTCAAGGAAATAAAGCGGTTTTTGCATATAAGTTTCCCGCAACCAATTTGAGCACTTACACTCAACTTATAGTTCAAGAGTCGCAAGAAGCAATACTGTTTTCAAAAGGTCAAATTGTAGGAAAATTTGGACCGGGCAAACACACCTTGAATACGGAGAATCTACCAATTTTACGGAACTTATACGGCTTACCTTTTGGAGGTAAAAACCCTTTTACAGCCGAAGTTTGGTTTGTCAACAAACTTCAGCTTTATAATATCGATTGGAATATCGACAGAATGGATATTCATGATGTTGACTATAACGCGGGTATTCCATTAGTTGCAGAAGGTACTTATGGCTTAAAAATTAAAGATGCTGAACGATTTTTGATTAAAATAGTTGGAGCAAAAGAATCATTTGATCAACATGATTTGACTGAACAGTTTTATGGTGAATTTACAACCAAAACGAAGTCGACAATTATGCAATTTATGATTCAAAACAAAATTGGATTTAAACAGATTTCAGCTCATTTGGATAATATATCAGAACATTTACGCACCATCATGTTGCCATTTTGGGAAAATATAGGTTTTGAGCTCATTAAATTTTATGTTACCAGCATTCAAATTGATAGTTCAACGGAGGCAGGACAAAGAGTTCTTGAAGCTATTTCAAGACAAGCAGCACAGTCAATAGGCGGATACACATGGCAACAATCTCAAGCATTCGAAGTTGCTAAAGATGCGGTTGATGGTATGGCAAACAGTAGTGGTGGATTGTTAGGTGCCATTGTTGCAACAAATATGATGGGTGGTTCTGGAGGTGGTGGTGGAATCATGCAGCCACAATACAATCAACCAAATTTTTCATCTACTAATGCTGGAACTCCTGGTGGGGCAAATCAACAAACACCAACACTTCCAAAAGAAGTTTATTGCTCAAATTGTTCAAAAAAGTTTTCTGACAACCTAAAGTTTTGTCCATTTTGTGGTGATGAATATTGTCCTTGCCCAAAATGTGGAACTGACAATGATAAAAATGCAAAACGTTGTGTAAGTTGTGGTCAGACACTACTACTAAATCTCAATTCTTGCCCTAATTGCAATGCACCTTTAGCTCCTGGAAGTGGTTTCTGTGGAAAATGTGGAAAACCTGTATCGGAAGGAAAATGTGTTCGCTGTGGTACACAATTAGCACCTAATGTAAAATTCTGCCCATCGTGCGGTCAAAAAAATGGTTAATACTAAAACAACACATTATGAACTCAAAAAGAATATTCTCAATCTTGCTTCTATTAGCTGGTGAGGCACTTATTATCATCAGCTTTATAATTTTCGGCAAAAATTTCTCAACAGAAATATTATCACTCAATATAGTTGTAAGCACAATTATTTATGCGCTTTTCTTTATTGACATATTGTTTCCAATGGTCAATTTTGGTGATAAATCTCATAAAGCCATTGGTTCGCTTGGTTTACGATGGTTCTTTACTATTTCTTATACGATAGCTGCAATTGCTGCCATGTTCTTTTTTAATTATGGAACACCCACTAATATCTCTATTCAAGTAATTATACATTCTATTTTATTCTTCCTTCTTTTGCTTGGTTTATTTTCAGCAGTTTCATCAGCCCAAAAAACTCAATCAATATATGTTGAAGAAAAACAAACAATAAGTGGTTTGGATGAAATGAAAAAATCGACTAAAAGAGTTCAGTTGAAATTAGATCAAATGAAAGATATATCGAAAGATATTATCAACAACATGAATGATTTACAAGAAAATTTACGCTATTTATCACCATGTGATAATCCAGAAGCATTTGAATTGGAAGCAAGTTTTCTTCTTCAATTGAAAGCGGTAAATGACAGTTTATTAATTACTCCAATTGACGATGAGCATATTCTTGAACAGATTGAGAATTGTAAAAGAACTTACCTAGAAAGAAAGCAATTATTTTCAACTAAATATTAATCTTAAATTTATCATTATGAATGGCAAAATTTTCCCGGAATCGAGTAATATCAGCCAAGATCAGGCTAAGATATTATTTAACTATTATCAACAAGTGGCTGAAAAAATAGTTCAAGAAGAAGAGCGATATGAAAAAGAAATCGCAAATATTGAAGAAGAAAAAATGGTATTGAACACCGATTTGTCAAAAGCCAAATTGTGGAAATGGGTTCTTTGTGTCTTAATCATTCCTTTTATTTATTTTCTTATGAAAGAAAAGGGTTTGGTTAAGGAAGTGGATGCATTAGATGATAGAATTAAAGAATTCAATAAATTACATGTAGAAATATTTAGAGATTATAAAATTAGTAAATTAGGAATTGCTTATGTTCCTATTGCTAATCAGATAAAATATGAAAATAAAAGTTTTATAATCGACCATAGTGGAAAAGTAGATGAGTCGGAAGTAAAGCTACAGCTATCAAAACAAAATGATTTATTAATAGAAAAAATCGCAGAATTAGAAAAATTATCTACCCAAGCCCCAATGGTAGAAACTTCTAATGAAATAGAAGAAATTGACACTGAACAGTATTCCCGTTCGATGCAATATTTAAATCAGCATGATTATTTTGGGAATCTAGAACGATCGCTTCGTACAATATCATTTTGTATGGACGATTTAGATGTAACTTCTGTTTCATTGCCACTTGTTGGAAATAATAGTAGTTACCTCGACTTCATTAAAGAATATGCTACTTCAGAAATTCCTGAAGGTGCCCCAGTATTTGAAGTATTCAATACAAAAAAGTATGATGCTGATATTTCTAAATTCCAAGAGTTAAACAAATTAAAAGATTCATTATCAAGACATAGTCAACAATTTGAAGATGTACTTAAAGCATTAATGCTTACAATGGCTAATTCAGTTCAAGCTATTTCGGCTTTGAAAATCGCATCAACAGACAAAATTGTATTTGAGTCTAATAAAGTTTTGTACAAAATATTAAAATCACCGTATAATCATTATTCACCAACTTTAGAAGCGTCTGAAATTGAGAGAATTCGACTTGAAAACTTCAATTATGGTGATTCGGCTCAAGATTATATTCCTTTTCAGTTAAAAGAAAGTTCGCGTGCAAAATATAATTTGCTTGCTGACTCGTGGGTTGCAGAGGATGGGAGTTCAACCAGCTTTCCATTTGGAATACATCAAATTCATGAAGAAATTGTAGCTCCAATTGTTCAAAATTTAATGAAGGAAACTCGCATTGAAAGAATGAAAATCTACAATCATATTAAAGATCAGAAAATTAGCTACCTAAATAAATGGCATCAAGATACTGAAGATTTTTATGGACGGAATCGTGCTGAAAGTGCCGATTTGATAAATTTAATGCGTGCCAGTTTACGTGATTATGTGGCTGCATATAATACAATGGCTTCATTGAAAAAAACCGAAGACAGTATGGCAGCCTCTGGTGGTTCATTGGATTCTACTGTTGTTGCAGCTCAAAATAATTCGGCGGAAGTATTTGCAGCATTTGAATTACAATCAAAAGAATTTCAAAATGTTCAATTGGAGTTTGAAAATTACATGGAACGTCTGAAAGAAGATATTGACGTAAAAGCCGATAAATTTGAACATATCGATTACTACGATGCATTGCTGCGAGACGGAAATTCAAAGGATACAGCTGTAGCAGCAGGTGAATTATACGAAATGGATGAAAGACGTAAACCGTTGATTTCTGTAAATCCTCTTTTTGCTAAAAATTCTGAAATACCTCCTGTTCCAAGTGTTGAAAATTTGACTTATGAACATATTTCATTGAATCTACCTTCAATTGCGAAAAATGCACTTCGTGAGCTTGATGAGGATTTAATTATGGATCCTACTATAAGTGAAGAAAGCAAAGTAGAAAATAAAAGTGAAAGTCCTTCTATCCTAACTAGTTCTGTTATCGAAAATGAAGAAGACACTCCGGCAGAACAAGTTGAAGAGGAAGAATCTGATTTATATTCAGAAGCCGAACTCAACGAATTATCTGATGATGCCATTAAGCAGATTCTTGACGATTGGGAAATTCCTCTGGAAAATTTCAATAGGGAAGATGCCATTACAACAATACTTGAAGCTCAGAATGTTGAAGAAGATACTAATGATGATGACGAAAGTGATAATGAAGTAGAAGATAATGAAAATGCTGATTTATATACTAAAAAAGAGCTTGAGGAATTGTCGGATGAAGAAATCATGGAAATTCTAAATGAATGGGGTTTTGAACCAGTAGACGAATTCGATAAAAATGAAGCTATTAAATCCATTCTTGGTGCACAAGAAAATGCAGAAGAAATAGATGAAGATGAAAACGAGAAGAATAATTAACCATATTTAAAATATAGAAATTATGGCATCATTTAATTATACTGTCGATACTCAGCCCATGGCTGACGAAATGAGTAGTGTTTCACGTCATGTGAATGTAACTACCGGAGCGGTGGTGGCTATGCAAGCAGCAGTTATTGCCGCAGAAGAACAAGCAGCCGACCACGTTTGTGAAAATGTAAATAGAGGTTTTTATTCTTTGATTCGTTCACAAATATCACAAAAACTTGCAAAGCTTCAAAGTGAAGTTGATTCGAATTTAATGCAATTAATGCAACAAAAAAACGCATTACTCAACATTAAAACTAGGATGCAACGTGATTACAACATGATTGCTGGTAGATATACAAAGCTATTTACCGGTTTGAATGCAAATCTGAAAAATAGGGTTTTTGAATTAGACAGACCAACTATTGATTTTGCTTGTAAAGAAATAGATAAAGTTACTAACCGAACGAAATACTTAACTTCAACGGTTCCAATCACTCAGTTAGAATCCATTACTGTAAGTCAACGAATAATAGCTTCAAATGTCAAGCAACGAGGATTACAGGTTATCAACTCTATGACTGGATTCATTCACGAAATGAATTTACAGAAAAAGCTGACAGATGAAATTTTAATTAACGATACAGGTGCTTTGGAAATAGGAATTTCGTATATTCCTGTAGCTGTTTATGAATGCAACAGAGATAGAACAGATCATTTGAGTATTGATATTTTAATTCCTGAAGTTGAATTGACTATAACAGCAAAATCTGCTATTAAAAATTTGGCACACAACGAATTTTCGCAATTAGCATGGTCTAAAAGTAAAGTTGTTTCACCAGAGATTTATAGTGAATTCAGTAAGTTGACATCTGCTTCATCCAAATCTTCAAGGATTAATGAGTTGGCTTTAAAACTATTTCAGTCAAACAATTATCTAACCATTTAAAATGATAAAGATATGAGTTATACAAGAAGTTATAGAGAAACTGTTTACCAAAGAGTTTCTAAGAACGTAAGCTACAACTATCCGGCATCCGAAAGAGGAGGTAGTGGATCAATGTACGTTGAGCTTGAAGCGGAGATTCCTGTAGAAGTGAATATACATGTTGACACAAACCCTTTTGATAGAAGTGTGGAGAATTGTAGCTCACATGTTGATTTATTAACAGGTGCTGTAGTCGCAACAGAAACTGCTGAAATTGCCTCAAGAACAAGAACCTCAAAAAAAGTAGCAAGTACTATTGTCGGTGGTTTCTTTAGTTATATCCGGTCTGAAATAAGTCAGCAAATTTCTGAACTTACACAAAGTACGGATGCCCAGTCAATGCACTTGAAAGAATTGATGCAAACATGTATTTCCAAGAAAAAGCAAATGGAAAGTGATTACATTAGAATATCAAGTAGGTATGTAAAAATCTTTGATGATCTTAATGGTGAGTTATCAAATCGCATTTACGAGTTGGACAAACCAGCATTTGTTTTCAAGAAAGAAACTGATAGTCAAAAAATCAGAACATCAGACAATGATTTAGTCAATACTGTTGCAATTTTTGGAAGTGAAAGTAGTGATTTACAAACCAAAATTGGTGCTTCTATTACAAAGAAAAGAGCTTTAGATACTTTGAACAAAGCTAAAATGTTTCTTTGGCAACAGAAAAAACTTAATAATACGATTCAGCAAAGTATGCATAACGAAAGTGTAGCAGGTTCAATTTTTACACCTGTTTGTTTTGTTGAAAGTAATAATACTAATAATCAAATAGATAGAAATGTGCATAATACTAGCTTCTTTTCGGAATTAAATGAAAAGAGTGCTAAGAATAGTCTTATGGAACATTTTTCTTCAAAAGCGATTAAGTGGACTAAATTAACACCTACCGATGCCAAAAACATCAGTTTGTATTTCAATACTGAGCTCAATAATGAATTTTCAGAAAGCGATCAACATGCGATGCGTGTAAGAGAAATGATTCAAAAAATTGTGAACATAAGTTCAATAGAAGCTATTAATTTTCAACAGATTTAAAATATTAAATTATTATGAAAGAATTAAAAGAACTTCGTTTTAACGAAAATAATATCCAACTCAAAGACAATTTAGTAAAAGGTTCAATTTTGCCCGAGAAAGTTGCAGAACTTGACCGAACAATAACCATTCAAGGAAATACAATTGTTGAAGGTGCAGTTTATGCACATAAACTTGAGATTCAACAGGGAGATGCTGAATTTAAAGGAGCAGTATTCACACATCTTGAAATGTATGTCAACAGCGATGCTAAAGGTAATATCTCTTTCAAAAAGAGTGTAGGTTCAGCAAATTCGATTGTTTCAAGAGCACTGAATTGTAATCTGATGTTTTACTCGGACATAAATGCCAAAAGCGTAACCCTTTATAATGCTTTTGTGGCAGGTAGTATTTATGCCGATGAAATTATTTTGCAAAATTGTGTAGTTATTGGTGGTGTATTTGCAACACAAAACATTGATATAACTAACTCAATTGTTGGAACATTCAATAGTCCATCGGTAAAAGTAGCACAACAACTTTGGTTGTTGCTCCCAAGTGCATTTTCAATTGAAAAAATAATTTTTATTCCAGGAACAAAATTTTATAATTTAAGTCTAGCTGATTTGGGATCACTTTATAAAGGAAATCCACAATCTGAGAATTCTGGTAAAATCGAAATGAATTTTGATACAGATGAAGTAAAAACTACTCTTTCAAATGCCGAAACTCAAAAATTAATTCGTAGCTACACTGTTGTTGGAAAAGTATTAGCTGCTGATTTGCTTGACTTCGACAAATTTCAAAATCATTTTCTTCTAACAGCGGCCAGCTTAGGTTCACAGTTGCTTAAAAATTATGATTTAGGAGTAAACAGCAAAGGTGAGACTGTTACATTGACTTTTGATAGAATCAGAAATTTATTTTTCGATATTCTAAAAGGGAAAATTGAAATTCAAGAAATTAATGGAAAATTTGATATTGCTGATATAACAAGTAGGTTTAATTGAAAGGTAATAGAAACCTAAAACAATATTCGCACTGGAAAGTATGATTTTGGATACATTCAGGAAAAAAAATCATACAAAAAAACAATATTAACGGAGAGAAATTTTTATTGTGTTACTATGGTTTAATTAGTATTTTTGAAAATAGGCAGAGCATTCACTGTACATTGGTTTTGCTTAATGGCAAAGAAAAGAACAGGTATATAAAGCTAAATTCAATGAAGCGTAAGTTAATTCTGAAAACGATATTTGGTTCGAAAATTAGTAATGATTTTTTAGGGAGAGGTTCGAAGATCTCCCGTTCAACTTCTTGATACGAAAATTTCAGATAATAAAGTATTTAAAGCTATACCAAGTAGTAGAATTTAGTGCAACACACGCTCGGTCGTTATAAACAAGTCATGAATAGTGCCCCTACTCTAGTTTAACATCAAATAATTAATATTATGTACAGAATTGAATTAGAAAATGCTTGGAATCTTTTGATTAAATGGAATGATGAATTGCCTATTGACCAAAGATTAAAAACTGGAATTTTACCTTGGGCTCATCGGATTGATGCCTTTCCTGAAGATCGAGGAACGCCTGATGAATGGGATATGTATCAATGGAATGGCTATGAACGTGAAATTCCTAAAAATGGAAAAGCTGTATACATTGCTAATAAAAAAGGTTATTGTTTATTTTTACCTGAAAAAGTAGATGAGTTAATGGATGGTTTTATTTTTACCCATTACGGTAAAAACTATTCTGGAGAATTTATTGCCCATGAAGCAGTTGGTGCTATAACGTTCAGTTTTAATGAAAAGAAAAATTATTTTAGTACGATAAGTTATGATCATGAAAGTGGTGAATTTAAAACATATAAACTTAGTCCAAAAAATTTAATGCAATTATTTTCGAATTTACATTATAATCGAGGATTGTATACAAATTTAAGCCGTACTTATGAACTTGGTTCATATTGTTTTATAGCGACTGCTGTTTACGGGTCTCCTTATGCTAAAGAAGTCATAGCATTAAAAGAATTTAGAGACAATTTTCTACTTAAAAAGTCTTTAGGTAGAGCTTTTGTGAATTTTTATTATATTGTTTCGCCTCCAATTGCTAAACAGATTGCTAAACGCATATATTTAAGAGAGATAACAAAATCAATATTAATAATCCCTGTGCTAAAATTAGCCAATTATTTAAAAAGAAAGGACAGCTAATTATGTCAACAATTAAATCAAGCGATCGTTGTGCCGATTGTTCTCACTGTAAACTATGGTCAAGCGATCATAAAAAAGCAAGTTGTACCCTATATACAAGCGATCAAGGTTTTCACTCAGACAGACCAGTTCCTTCAAAATGTATAAATAAGGTATCTCGGCAATACTAATTAAAACCTAATAATCAATTAGTAATTAATACAGTATGCAAATATGGGAAGTTTTTCAAGTCAATCAGCTAGTTCAAATGAAGTCTGTTCCAAATGTGGAAGCACTATTTATAAAGGGTGCATTATGTACTTTGCTTATTCAGGTGGAATATTTAGTTGTAAAGAATGCGCAAGAGAAAATGGTCATAGGACTGGGACAATTTAAATGTTCTTATTAAATCCGCTGTATATGTACATTGCAAGTTACAAATATTGTCTGAGTTATCAGAAGAAAGTAAGTTCGAAATAAGTTAGATTTTTAAAAAAAAGTGGAGTTCAGAAACCAATAAAAATGGAACAACCCCGAAAATTCGAAATAGAGTAGGGAGCGGAAGCCGATTGAGATGTGAAATAATTTATAAACAATGACATTTAAATAAAAAACATGAAAAGAATTACTTTTATTCTTGCAATCTATCTTATAAGTGGAAATTTAACAACAGCACAAATCAGTTTTCATAATGGTGCCAATATGAATATTCCCCGTGGATTGATTTCATGTACTACAGATGGTGCAAATATATATGTCAATGGCGGATTTACTTTTACAGCAGGATATACCACCGAAATTGAAAAATATAATATTTCAACCGATTCATGGACAGTGTTTGCAAACTCTTTAATACCCAAAAGGTATACTGCTTCAAAAGTAATCGGGAACAAATTGTATATTTTTAATGGATATTCAAGTACTTCTTACAATGCCAAAATGGAAGTTGTTGACCTGACAACCGGAAGCATCACTTATTCAACCGATAATCCCAACCCTGTAGAACAATCCGGCTCGGCAGTATGGAACAATAAAATATATGTTTTCGGGGGAAGTCAGGGCATTGTAAATTCTAATAAACTATATGTTTTCGATCCTGCAACTGAAGTTTGGACTGAGCTGGCAAGTATGCCTGAAGGAAAACAAACAAAAGGGGAAATAGTAAATGGGAAACTATATGTGATTGGCGGTTATAATGGTTCGGCTTCGACACGAATTGATATGTATGATATTCAGACCAATACATGGACTTTTATTATGAATATGCCGCAAGGCGTTTCGGCACATGCCACTACTTATTGGGATAATAAAATATGGATTGTGGGTGATTATACAACGCTGACCTATCTGGCTTATTATGATGTGGTTAAAAATGAATTTGCAACAGTTCAAAGCAATATGATTGGTAGAAGACATGCCGGAACTATGGCGGTGAATGGAAAGCTGTATGTTATGGGCGGAAATCAAAACTCTTATAGTAACAGTGCTTTGTCAAGTCTTCAAGTCTCAGACGGATTGTTGTCAGGGCTTTCTAACAATATGGTTGATAATTTCAAAATTTATATGAATCAATCAAATAGCATTTTGAATATTGCCGGATTAACCCAAACCTCAGATGTTACGCTGTCTGATTTAAGTGGCAAAGTATTTATACATGAACAGATTCGTGATAATCAAATTGATGTGAAAAAATTGCCAGTCGGAATTTTTTTAATTCAAATACAGAATAAAAGTGGAATAATAACAAAAAAATTTATAAAATAATAAAAACAAACGGAACAACCCCGAAAATCCAAAACAAAGTAGGGAGCAGAAGCCGAAAAGCTTGAGAGTAGGCAAAAAAAATTAGGGAGAGCTCTAAACTAAAATACGACAACCTGTCCTAGAATTATGAACGAAATCAAATAATAAATTAAAAATCATTTGTAATTTCAAAACAAAAATATTCATTAAAAAAAACAAAAACAATGAAAACAATGAAAAAACTTTCCGTAGTAGTATTAATTGCTGTAGTTTTTTTTACAGCATCGTGTGTTGACAATGTTGTATCACCTCAAGTTGAAGCTATAAGAACTCAACAGGTAGAATGGATGAAAGCCAAAACGGCAAGTGCACGTGCATTAGCAGCCATGGATTCAGCTTTAGTAGTTTATCAAAATGCAGTAAATGATGCAAAACTTAAAGACAATGCTTATGTGGATGCACTCAATGCTATTAATTTAAAAAATGCTGCTATTACAAATCTTCAACTGCAATTGGCTTATGATAATGCTAAAACGGCAAATGATGTAGCTTATGCACAAGCACAAACCACATTGGCACTGGAACAAGTAAATTTAGCTAATGCACAAGCAGCCTTAGTGGCCTTAACCGCAAAAGCGAATACTGCCGAAGCTGCTACTTATTACGCTAATTACAAAGCTCAAACTGATTTAATCGCTACACTTACTTCATCAAAATTAGCTAATGCAAAAAAGATAGCAGATAATAATATAGCTATTACTTATGCTGGTACTAATGGTACATTCATTACCCAACAGATTCAAAACCAGAAAGCACAAGAACAAACTAATCTTGCAGCCTTAACAGCAGGATTAGCTGTCTATAATGCTATTGCTGTTGATCCCGCTTCTATTCAACCTCAAATTGATAATCTGAACAAAGCAAATGCAAAGTATAAAGCCAGTATTGATAGTTGTACTTTAATTATCACCATTAAAACCAATGATATAGCTGCTAAAAATACAGTTGTTCTTGCTGCCCAGACGACAATAACAAGTTACATAACGCTTAAATCAACCTGGACAACCCAACAAACTGATAGTACAACTGATGAAACCAATATAGCAGCTACTGCTAAGAACCTTGCTTCACAAAGTACATCAGTCGCAAATCAAACTGCTATTGTAGCAAATACTTTGTCTATTTACACTGATGCAAAAGCAAGTTCAGATGCAAAACTAGCTATCTATAATGCATTATATCCTATTTCGGACGCCGCTAATTTAACGGTTCAGAAGAATAAAACAGCTTTAGATATCGCTAATGCCAATTTGGCTGCCGACCCTACAAATGCAGCATTAATTACTGCACAAGCTACAGCACAAACTACTTACACGAATTCTCAAACAGCATATACCACTGCTATAGGAAAAACCAATGCTGCACTTGCTGCATTAGTGGGCGTAGGAGGTACACTTTTGAGTCCTGTTTCTACCTCGCTTCTTGGCATAGCTAATACTGCAAAGAGTAATTATGATAATGCCAACACTACACTTAAGTCTTTGCAAGCTACCTTAACAACTCTTCAATCCACTTTAGCTTCGCAACAACAAATTTTAGCTGATCAAAAAACAAAAATGACGGTAACCCGAAATAATATTACATCATTATCTGCTGCATATCAAACTGCTGTTACAACTCAGCAGACATTGATAAATACTTATCAGGCAGCCCTAGATGACAAACAAAAGACGGTAGATGTACAAACAGCAAAAAACACTTTGATGAATTATAACAATTTGGTTATTGCAACCCTGAATACGTCATTAACAAATGCAGTTACAATTCAAACTAATATAACAGCTACAAAAGCTTCTATAGTTACATCTAATACTTTGATTGCCGGATATGACAAGAGCTTGGCAAGTGTAGATGCAACTACAGGGAAAGATGTTTTGGTTAATACAAATGCTGTGTTGACTCAACAAAATGGTGCAATTGATATAGAAATTACAAATGCCAATAAACTTGCTATCTACTGGAAAAGTCTTTTAGATAAATTGTTTAACTAATGTTCTTTGATTAAACATAGAGACTGAAGACAAACAACGGGTTTTGTCTTCAGTCCTATAGTAATAAAAATTTTAAAACTAATTGGAGGACTTAAAAATGAAATATAAAATATTGCAATTATTCACTCTATGTACCATCTTGGGAATAGGTACATTGTATGCTCAGGATGAAGGGAGTACGAAGAAATTCTCTGGTGCTATTCTTTTTGGTAACGGAATTTACTTATCTGAGCCCATAGTACCTGCTTCGCCGGGTACAAATGACTGGACTGTAGATGGAAATGCACCTGTAGCAAGTGGTATATCTTCTTACAATAGTATTACGAATATGGTTGGTGCTGAATTTAGATTTTTTGTAAGCGATAAGTTTGCTCTTAAATTCAATGGATCAGGCATTTTTCGGAATACACCGGCAAGAGATAACATACCCGGTGTAACTCCGGCGACTTCTGGAGCAGTAGATCCATCATCACCAAGTGCGGGATGGATTCCAAATTACGCTGCAACAATAATGGATAATTCTCTGAATGTAAATGCAAGTGTTGGCTTTGAAAGTCACTTTAAAGGTACTGATAAACTATCTCCTTATTGGGGAATTATGGTGCCATTTTGTTATGCAAGACATTCGCTGTACGATCCGACTGCTACTGTTGATATGTCAAAACCTACGTTAGATAATGCTGTAAATATAACAGATGTTGGCCTTCGACATATCGAACAGATAGGTTTTGGTGGACAGTTGGTTTTGGGAGCAGATTATGATTTATCTGAAAGTTTGTTTATCGGTTTGGAAATTAAGCCGGTGTCATATCTATATGCCTATAACATTAAGTATCCTGCTCCCGGGTTGGAAACAAGAAAGGCAGATTCACACACCTACGGTTTTTTTACACAGCCAGTGTTTAAAATTGGCTTTAGGTTTTAGTTTTAATCTAATGTTTGAGAGTTCGGGGAATAGCCCCGAACTCTCTTTTTAGTTTTAGATCAAATCCTTAATACAAATAATCGGCTGACCCTCGTAAGAAATTCAGCCGATTCTGTTTTATTTGTCAATCTATTTTTTAAATCTCTGAATCAAATTATACGCTTTATAAATTCCCAATTCTCCGGCTTTACTCAAATCGGCTAAACCTTTAGCATCTTCGTTTATAAATAAATAGGTTAAACCTCGGTTGAAATAAGCTTCGGCAAAGTCAGGATCTATTTCTATCGATTTTGAATAATTAGAAATTGCAGTACGGAAATCCTTTTGCGTACAGAGAATATTGGCTTTATTGAAATAGGCAAATGAAAAATCGGGATTTAGTTCATATACTTTTTCATAATCGTGCATTATCATTTCTACATCAAACATGGATTGTTTTTCTTTCAAAATTTTCTTGTTCCTTTCAGCTACTCCTCTATCAGCACTTTCAATTGTTACAATTCCTGTCTGATCGGCCGTGTTTTTTGTATATTCCACCAATTTATTTCGAATGCTGGCCCGGCAAAAATAGGCTAACATAAAATTTGGACGCAAGGCTATGGCTTTGTTCAAGTCTTCTATTGAACTGTTGAAATCTTGTACTAATGCAAATTCCAAAGCCCGATTAAAGTAAATATCAGGATTGGTATTATCATTCGACAAAAGAGTAGTTATGTTATTTATAGCTTCAAAATGATCGTTTATTAATTCAGATGTAAGAGCTACTTCGTTATTTGTAATTTTTAAAATGGAACTTATTCTCTTTTCTTTATTG
>Ga0209123_1002501_pt1 | contig 15426 bp, 14 predicted proteins | sample BarGraIncu00431A_FD_184500 | JGI IMG/M metagenome (GOLD analysis project Ga0209123, IMG submission 184500) | Arctic peat soil microbial communities from Barrow, Alaska, USA - Barrow Graham LP Incubations 004-31A (SPAdes) (version 2) | ecosystem: Environmental > Terrestrial > Soil > Wetlands >...
GTACTTCATCTTCGGAATATGGTGGCGGCACTTGGTGTTATGTTTGTTGGGCATGCGGTTGGTCAGCTGTATTGGCAGGGCCGACGAGCCTAACAGGCCTCTGCCGGGCATCCGTGCAACAACGCCTATCAGCGCGCCATTCTTCCATTCGGGTGAGATGTACAGAGCCAGCATATTCAGAAAGCCCATAGCCGTGATTCAGCGGCAAGCGGAAGACAGATTCAACACGTTTTTTTAGAACCAAGTCCAATGGACCTGCACCCGTGTAGATGTACCTCAGTTGCGGTGCAACTGGGTGGGAAATGCCCGATTGTTCCATATGGGCCAGAAGACGCGCAAACAACGTTGGCGGCCCCTGCAGTTGCGACACGTGGTGGTGTGCCAATGCATCCAGCAAGTCGGTAGGATCAAAATGCGTGCGCATGACTAGGCTGGCGCCGGCGTGCATCGAGGCCATCAGCACGGTACCCAAGCCAAAGATGTGCGTCATCGGCAGATAGGCATAAGCCCGGTCGTTGGGACCGAGCCCGCGTGAAGCTGCAGACACACGGGCAAAGTGCAACACGCCCTCGTGTGTCATCATCACGCCTTTTGGCATTCCGGTGGTGCCAGACGTGAAGATGATGGCGGCCACTTGACTGGCCAGCGGTTCCGGCTCTGCGATTGCTTCAGCTCGCACCGGGCTGCGCTGCAAGCCCTTGACCGCCGAGGGCCGTACATGGCTGCGCAACGCATGGGCAGCAGCGGCCGGAGAAACCTCAGTGGTGAAATAGGTTATGCGCGGATCGGCCTTGGATAAAAAAATCGCCACTTCGCCGGGTGCCATGCGAGCATTGACGCCACAGGACCAGGCTCCGATGCGGCTGCAGGCCAGAATCAAGGCCGCGTGCTCAGGGCAGTTTTCGGCCACGATGAGAACGCGGTCGCCGAGGAGCACGCCATCAGCACGCATTTCGGCTTCGACCTGATTCACCAGGTGGCCCACTTGTGCGAAGGTGAGCGTTTTGTCTGGCAGGTGCAGGAATACACGACTAGGGTCATCTTTGAGCCAGCGGTCGAAAAGGTCATGGATGCGTAAGGAAGTCATACTAATTCGATCTCATTGTCGTTGGTCATGGTCGCACACATGGCGCGCGTTTTGTTGCCGCGATCAGCCAGCAGTTTGGGTGCACCCGATCTCAGTTCGTATCTATTTCTGCCAGCTTTGCCTTCGTGACCACGCCACCAGCCATGGTGGCGTTGGCACTAGGCTTGTTCGCGATCATGACGAGGGTGCCAAGTTCTTTAGCAAACGACGGCGCAATGAGGCGTGCGACCTGGTCACTCGGGCCGTCTGCCGAAATTCCACCATGAGTCGACCTGAGTTTTTGTTTTTCTATGCCGAAGCAGCACAGGTAAGCACAACAATGACGCCTAACGGCTCGGCAGTTGTAGCGAACGAATTTCATGATGTCGTCTACTGACTCTTTGTTATTAAAACTTGCGGCTAGTCGATCGGTATGGAATGTTGAGATCACAATTGCAGCAGTGAAATGTTCATTTTGTAAAGATAACCTAGGCGCGTTCAAACACGGCGGCAATGCCTTGTCCACCACCAATGCACATAGTCTCAAGTCCGTAACGACCACCGCGCCGTTGCAGTTCGTGCAGTAGCGTGGCGAGCATACGCACGCCAGTGGCACCAACCGGGTGTCCGAGCGAGATACCTGAGCCGTTGACGTTGAGTTTTTCTGGGTCGTTCCAGTTCCAACCTTTCAGTACGGCAAGCACTTGGCAGGCAAATGCCTCGTTGAGCTCGACCAAGTCCATCTGATCAAGTGTCAGGTCTAGCCGACGCAGCAATTTCTGCACTGCAGGTACCGGGCCAATACCCATATGCGAGGGCTCGCAACCTGCTGCCGCCCAGCCCACAAGCATTCCCATGGGGGTAAGGCCTAGTTCATGCAACTTGTCTTCTGCGACCACAAGACAGACTGCCGCAGCATCATTTTGCTGGCTGGCGTTACCGGCAGTGACAGTGCCGCCCTTCACTAGCGGACGGAGTTTGGCAAGGCTTTCCAGCGTGACGTCTTGACGAAAACCTTCGTCACGTTCAAATATCTTGGGATCGCCCTTCTTCTGCGGCACGGTCACCGGCACTACTTCGGCATCGAATCGACCCTCGCGCCAAGCGGCAGCCGCGCGCTGGTGACTGCGGAGTGCAAAAGCGTCAGCTTCTTCACGACTGATACCATAATCGCGCGCCAAGTTCTCTGCCGTTTCGATCATGCCGGAGATGACACCGAAGCGCTCCACTGGCTGTGAACGCTCGCGCCCTCGTGCCAATCGGTCATGTAAAGTGACGCTGCCGGCGCGGGCACCCCAGCGCATGTCCGTGCTGTAATATTCAATATTGCTCATGCTTTCGACGCCGCCGGCAATCACCACGTCAGCTGCACCGCTTTGCACCATCATTGCTGCAGTCACCACTGACTGCAGCCCGCCGCCACAGCGGCGGTCAAGCTGCATGCCAGGAACTTGCACTGGAAGGCCTGCCTGCAGCGCGGCCCAGCGGCCGACGCACGGCGTTTCACTGCTAGCGTAGGACTGCGCGAAGACCACATCGTCGATGCACATTGGGTCAATGCCGCTGCGCTGCAACAGTGCGCGGATCGTGACCGCGGCTAGTTCTTCGACCGGTACCGGTCGAAGGCTTCCGCCGAACGTGCCAACAGGGGTTCGAAGGGGTGAAACAATTGCAGCTCGGCGCATAGGGGTCTCCTGTAGAAGTGTTTTATGTGAATTCAGTGACTGAATGCTGCGCCGCAACGGTGCAACAGCGTGTGAGCATCGCGTTCTAGTGCTTCGCGGTGTTCGGGAGCGGCGATGTCAAGCATGCGCCGTAGACGTACGGTCAAGGGTTGACCGCGTAAATCCGCAACGCCGTGCTCGGTAATGATCAGGCCCGCATCGGCGCGCGGCGTGCTCACGGGACCCGACAGCGTGGCGACTATTCTGCTGCTGGAGACTTTACCGGCTGTGGCTGGGAGGGCGACGATAGGCAGTCCACCCCGACTGCGTGCTGCTCCCCGCAGGAAATCCATGGCGCCACCGACGGCGCCAACGTAGACGCCATTGGCCACTTCAGCGTTAACCTGCCCCGTCAAGTCAACCTCTATGGCGGAGTTGATCGCCACAAGTCTGTCGATGGACGACAGCACATCCGCATGGTGAGTGTAGTCCGTACCGCGCATCTGCAGCGCAGGGTTATGGTGTGCCCATTGGCGCAGCCGTGATCCACCCATCAGCACGCCAGCGACGGTAACGCCGCAGTCAATTGTCTTGCGCGCGTTTGTCAGCGCTCCGGATTCGCTCAGCGCGACGATGCCGTCCCCCAAAGATCCACTGTGCAGACCCAAGTCACGCCTGTCATGCAGCGCGGCGAGCACTGCCTCTGGAACATTACCAATGCCGAGTTGAAGTGTGGCGCCGTCTTCCACCAAGTCGGCAACGTGGGCAGCGATGGCTTTCTCAACTGCGCCCAGCCGTGCCGGAGCGGCATCTATCGGTGCAAAGGCGGAAGGTACCAGTAGGTCGAAGTCCTGTGCCGACAGCATACGTTCGCCGGTGACCCATGGCACATCGGGGTTCACCTCGGCGATCACTACACGTGCAACATCCAGCGCTGCCAGCAAGTATTCATGTGCTAGGCCAAGACTGTGGTCGCCATTCGGATCTGGAGCCGAGACCTGAAGCAGCAGCACATCTATGCGCAAGATTCCGCTACGTATCAGACCTGGAAGTTGCGAGTAGTGGCAAGGCAGTATGTCGAGCACATTCGCCTGCGCCAACACGCGATGGGTGCCGCTGGCGCCATATCCAATGAAGTCGAAGGAGTCGCTGTGTTCAGGCTGCAAAGTGCTGGAGGCTCCTATGCCAACAAACACCCTCAGCCGGCCCAGCTGCTTGCGCTGCGCGACTAGCGCGCGCGTGAGCGTCAATGGCTCGGCCATGGCCTGCCCCCAGATGACTGTGTCCCCCGGGCGGATCCAGGGCGACAAATCGGGACCCTGCGTCGGGTCCTTCATTCGCGTTCCCAGTCAAAACGTGAAGGCTGCTTAGTCTTGAAACGATCGACTGCCTCTTGGTGGTACTCGGTGGATCGACACACGGTTTGCGCGTAGGCCTCGAATTCCGCCATTGCGTGCGCATCAAGATGGAAGGCTTGATTCATGATTGACTTGGCCATGCCTATGGCAGCGGTTGGCGCCTCAGTGAAACGGATTGCAAGCGCCCGGGCTTCCTCCATGAGCCGGGTTTCGGGCACGATGCGGTAAACAATGCCAAGCGCGTGCGCTTCCGCAGCGTCGAAGCGGCGTGCTGAAAACACAAGCTCTTTGGCTCGCTGCTGGCCAATGATGCGCGGCAGCAGTTGCATGGCACCTAGATCAGGGATCAGCCCGACACGCCCGAACACGGCACAGAACGAGGCGCGTGGCGTCGCCAGCACAAAGTCGGCTGCAAGCGCCAGACTTAACCCGGCACCGTAGGCGGGGCCATCCACAGCGGCGATGACCGGTTTTTCCAGATTCGCCAGCTCAGGAAACCATCGATGTAGACGCCGGATCCGGTCGCGCCAAACCAATCCATTTTGCGTGGGGTCAAGCATTTGCGCCAGGTCGCCGCCAGAGCAGAACGCCTCTTGCGCGCCGATGAGGATCACGGCGTGTACGGCCACGTCATCTCGCACCTGGGCAATGGCTTGCGCCAGCTCCTCGCGCATCAGCAGGCTCAGCGCATTGCGCTGCTGTGGCCTATTTAGGGTAATTTCCGCAACGCCATCGCGGATTACGAGAAGTACTGTGGGTTCGGACAATTCGATTTCCTCTTAAGGGGATTGCTGTTCAGTCTATGTCGGCGCTACCGTGGCTGAGTACGATGCAGTCGCGCTCAAGCACACGGGCACGAAATTGTAGGCATGAGCGACCGCGCCAGATTTCAGTGCGCAGTGTCTCGCCGGGGAATACCGGAGCAGCGAAGCGAACATCAAGTGTGCGCAGCCTGCTAGGGTCATCACCGGCGCACTGGCGGATCAGCGCACGTGCGGCCAACCCGTAGGTGGCGAGGCCATGCAGTATGGGCCGATTGAATCCGGCGGCACGTGCCACGGCCGGATCGGCATGCAGCGGATTGTCGTCAGCGAGCAGCCGGTAAAGCAACGCCGCCTCTGGCCGGATTGGCTGGTTATCAATCAGGTCAGGGTCGCGGTCGTCAGGAGTGGCAGGCAGTGGCTTGAGCGGCGGGTCACTAGGCTGACCGCCGTGCAGTGCACTGAAGCCGCCATCACCACGGCAGAAGATAACTTGACGCAACGTTGCGTATAGATCGCCAAATGCGTCCTCAAGGCGGCGCTCGACAACCACAATTGCACCCTTTCCATCCCCCTTGTCGATCAAGTCGGTAATGCGGTTCCTGCCCACCAGCGTAGCGGCGACAGGCAAGGGTTTGTGCACGATCAGGCCCTGTTCACCATGTACCAGGCGAACCCAGTCAATGCCGCTGTCAGCCTCTTTAGCCCAGAAACCGGGGTAGCCCAGTACTGCCGCCATGGTAGGCAGAACGCGCAGGCCGCCAGGGGCACCCTCGTAGACGAAAGGCAGCGCACATTCGTCAAGTGGGTCATTGCCAAGCCCCAGACTTAGCGCATACAACATGCTGTCACGCACGCCGTAGGTTTGGCGTATTTCTGGGAAGACGCGCGCTTTCAGTTTCTCGTAATTGATCGTCATGAGTGGGCGCCGCTTGTTACACCGGATCCCAGCTGAAGACGTCCGCTGAGCGATCGAGCGGCACGAAGGATGCCTTGAGCGCCGGCATGCCGTGCTCGGCAATGTTCTGAGGCGTCCAGCCCTCACTGCGATGCACCGAGCGCAGCGGACGCGGCTGGCTCATCAGGAATATCTCGTTGTTGCGCACGGCGAACACCTGAGCGTTGACATCAGACGCACCGTCACTTATCAGGTAGACCACCAGCGGGGCGATCTTGTTTGGCGTCATCTGCTTGATTTTTTCCACGCGAGCGTGCTGCTCGGGCGTGTCGGTCGGGATGGCACCGATCATGCGGCTCCATGCAAATGGGGCGATGCAATTGGATCGTACATTGAATTTCTGCATATCGAGCGCAATACTCTTGGAGAGCGCAACCAAGCCAAGCTTGGCCGCGCTGTAGTTGGCTTGTCCCAGGTTGCCAATCAGGCCCGAGGTTGAAGTCATGTGCACAAAGACCCCACTGCCTTGTTCCTTGAAGTGATTGGCTGCGGCGCGGCTCACATGGTAGCTGCCGTAGAGGTGGACCTTGAGCACGGCGTCCCATTCGTCGGTACTCATTTTGTGGAAAAAGCGGTCACGCAGGATGCCGGCGTTGTTAACCACACCGTCTATGCGACCGAAGTGGTCGAGCGCACACTGCACAATGCGGTCAGCGGCGGCAGATTCGGCGACGCTGTCGATGTTGGCGACTGCTTCGCCACCCGAAGCGCGAATTTCATTGACGACACTTTGCGCTGGTCCCGCGTTTTGACCTTCGCCAGTGGTCGAAGTCCCGATGTCGTTGACCACAACTCGCGCGCCCTCTGCGGCGAGCGCAAGTGCAACATCACGACCGATTCCGCCGCCCGCGCCAGTGACGACCACCACTTTGCCCTCAATCATTCCTGCCATAGCTATTACTCCATCATGTTCAAGTAGTCCGAAGGATGCCATCGACCGTGCAATGGCGCCATTTGTTATTGCGAAGGGCGGTGTTAGCACGGCTGAAAGTGACGGCGCCTGAGTATGTGCGCCGATCTGGATGCCGGTAAGCCATTGTGCTGTCAACCAATACAGAGCCAAGCCCGGCAGCCGGGGCAAGCGCTTGGTTCGCAGCAGAAGATGACTTCGCAAATGCGAAAGGAGCGGTTTTGAAAACACAGATTGCACCCGAGGCATGTCGCAGCGAACATACGGCTCATGAACACTTCAGACGCATCTGCGATTTGCACGATTAACAACGCGCAGTTGGTCCATCTGCAAAGCTGGGTGGGCAAGACTGAAACCGTGGATGATCAAATCACGGCTTTTCCGGTATGCGCCCTGACCGCGACGATGGATGTTGAGGCTCCCGCGGCATTCACTGACACCTCGTTGCCACCGCTGTGGCACTGGCTGTATTTCTTGCCGTGCCACCGCCAAAGTGAGATCGGGCCTGACGGGCACCCCAGGCGAGGCGGTTTTCTGCCTCCCGTACCCTTGCCGCGTCGCATGTGGGCTGGCGGCCGGTTGCAATGGTTTGCACAGAACCAGTTAAGGGTTGGCGATGCGGTACGACGCGTCTCACGCATTGAGTCCGTCACCCACAAGGCAGGCCGCACGGGAGACCTGTTATTTGTCCTGATCAAGCATGAGGTCAGCAATGCTAATGGCTTGGCGCTACTTGAAACGCAGGACATCGTGTACCGTGCGGCGGCTCAGCCAGGCGACCCACTGCCGCCTCCCACTGCCGCTGAAAAGGGGGCAGCCTGGCATCGCGAGGTCGCGCCCGACCCCGTGCTCATATTTCGCTATTCCGCGCTCACTTTCAACGGCCACCGCATCCACTATGACCGCCGCTACGTGACCGAGGTGGAAGGCTACCCCGGTCTTGTCGTGCATGGCCCCCTGCTTGCCACCATGCTGCTGGACCTGCTGCGCCGCGAACTACCCACCGCCACCGTAACTGGGTTCCAGTTCAAGGCCGTGCGGCCGACGTTCGATCTGCACCCGTCTCGCCTCAACGGGCAGCCCTCAGCGGACGGCAAGACCGTGCGTCTGTGGGCCGAAGACCACGAAGGCTGGCTCACGATGCAAGGCACCGTCGAACTCGCCTGAGCCCCGGAACCGGCCAACACCCCAACACTCGATCTCAATAGTCAAGAAAGCGCTCCAAATGCAAAACGCCACCGACAAATACCAAGACATTCGCGACGCTGTGCGCGCCCTGTGTGCCGAGTTTCCTGATGAATACCACCGCAAGATCGACGAGGCACGGGGCTACCCGGAAGCCTTTGTCGATGCGCTGACCAAGGCCGGCTGGCTTGCCGCCATGATCCCGCACGAATACGGTGGCTCGGGTCTGGGCCTGACCGAGGCCTCGGTGGTAATGGAAGAGATTAATCGCAGCGGCGGCAATTCGGGTGCCTGCCACGGTCAGATGTACAACATGGGCACGCTGCTGCGCCATGGCTCCCAGGCGCAAAAGGAGTTGTACCTGCCCAAGATTGCCAATGGCGAGTGGCGCCTGCAGTCGATGGGCGTGACCGAGCCCAGCACCGGCACCGACACCACCAAGATCAAGACCACCGCCGTGAAGAAAGACGGCCGCTATGTGATCAACGGCCAGAAGGTCTGGATCTCGCGCGTGCAGCATTCCGACTGGATGATTTTGCTGGCGCGCACCACGCCGCTAGCCGAGGTCAAGAAAAAGTCCGACGGCATGTCGATCTTCATGGTCGATTTGCGGCAGGCTGAAAAGTCGGGCATGACGGTGCGGCCGATTCCCAACATGGTCAACCACGAGACCAACGAGCTGTTCTTCGAGAACCTTGAAATCCCCGAAGAAAACCTGATCGGCCAGGAAGGCCAGGGCTTCAAATACATCCTGGACGGCCTGAACGCCGAACGCACGCTGATCGCTGCCGAGTGCATCGGCGACGGCTACTGGTTCATCGACCGCATCACAAAGTACGTAAAGGACCGCGTTGTTTTTGGCCGCCCTATTGGACAGAACCAGGGTGTACAGTTTCCGATTGCCGATGCCTACATCGAGGTGGAGGCTGCCAATCTCATGCGCTGGAAGGCCTGTGAGCTTTTTGACAGCCACCAGGCTTGCGGCGCACAGGCCAACATGGCCAAGTACCTGGCGGCCAAAGCCAGTTGGGAGGCCGCCAACGTGTGCATCCAGTACCACGGCGGCTTTGGCTTTGCCTGCGAATACGACGTGGAGCGCAAGTTTCGCGAGACGCGCCTGTACCAAGTCGCGCCCATCTCGACCAACCTGATCTATTCGTACGTTGCCGAGCACATTCTCGGGCTGCCGCGTTCTTTCTGAAGGGCGCTACGATGACACGACCGCTGGAAGGCATCACCGTTGTTTCCCTAGAGCATGCGATTGCCGCACCATTTTGCACCCGCCAGCTGGCCGACCTTGGAGCGAGGGTCATCAAGGTTGAGCGGCCGGGCGCGGGCGACTTTGCCCGCGCCTACGACCAGCGCGTGCGCGGCCAGTCCTCCCATTTCGTTTGGACCAACCGTTCCAAGGAAAGCCTCTCGTTGGACCTCAAGCAGCCGGCGGCGCTGACGGCTCTGAAACAGTTGCTGGCCACGGCCGATGTACTGGTGCAAAACCTCGCACCGGGGGCCGCCGCTCGCATGGAGTTGGATTACGCCACCCTGAGCCAGGCGCATCCGCAGCTCATCGTCTGCGACATCTCCGGCTACGGTGAGGACGGACCTTACCGCGACAAGAAAGCTTACGACCTGCTCATCCAGAGCGAAGCGGGCCTGCTGTCGGTGACCGGCACGCAGGAGGAGCCGTCCAAGGCGGGCAACTCGATCGCCGACATTGCTGCCGGCATGTACGCCTACACCAACATCCTGTCTGCACTGTTGCTGCGTGGCCGTACCGGCCAGGGTAGCCATATTGACGTGTCCATGCTTGAGGCGCTGGGTGAATGGATGTGCTATCCGCTGTATTACGCCTTCGACGGCGCGCCTCCACCACCACGCACTGCGTCCTCGCATGCCAGCATCTACCCGTATGGCCCGTTCCAGGCCGGAGACGGTGGCACCGTCATGCTGGGGCTGCAAAACGAGCGTGACTGGAAGCTGTTTTGCGATGTGGTGCTGAAGGCGCCAGAACTGGCGACCGATTCGCGATTTGACAGCAATGGGCACCGCAACGAGAACCGCGCCGCGCTCAAAACTGTGATCGTGGAAACATTTTCGTCGCTGAGCGCCGCCCAGGTGGTAGCGCGGCTGGATGAGGCGGGCATCGCCAATGCACGCATGAACGACATGGCCGGCGTCTGGGCGCACCCGCAACTCCAGGCCCGCCAGCGATGGCAGACCGTGGGCTCACCCAAGGGAGACATACCGGCCTTGCTCCCCCCGGGGCGCAACAACCGCTACGACTACCGCATGGACCCGGTGCCTGCCGTGGGCCAGCACACCGAAGCCATCTTGCGTGAGCTGGGGATGGACAGCGCGGCGATTGCCGCTATGCGCGAGGCCCACGCCATTTGACGCCTGGTGTTTTTGCTGCCAGATTGATAGCTTGTGGCGCTTATTCTTCAAGGCAAAAGGCCTTTTTTACTTAAAATTTTCATTTTGAAGGATGCCATCCATGAATTCCGCTACCGCTCAGCTGGCCGCATTTGCTGCCGACCTGCGCTTTGATGCCATCCCGGCACCCGTGGTCCGCAAGGCCGAGGATTTGCTGGTGGACTGGTTCGGCTCCGCCTTGGCAGGCCATGGCGCTCGCCCGGTTGAATCCATTACCCACTTCGCCCAGTCCATGGGGGGGGCAAGCGGCCCTTCAGAGGTCATCACCACCCGCGCCAGCGCCAGCCCCTACCTCGCAGCCATGGCCAATGCTGCAGCCTCGCATGTGGCCGAGCAGGACGACGTGCACAACGGGTCGGTGTTCCACCCGGCCACGGTGGTCTTCCCTGTGGCTGTGGCTGTGGCTCAGGCGTTAGGGGCAAGCGGAAAGCAACTGCTCGCGGCCTCTGTGGCCGGCTACGAGGTGGGCATCCGCGTCGGTGAGTTCCTGGGGCGTTCGCACTACAAGGTGTTTCACACCACGGGCACGGCGGGCACCCTGGCTGCTGCTGCTGCTGTGGGAAACCTCCTGGGGCTCGATGCACGCCAGATGCAGCACGCATTGGGCTCAGCAGGTACGCAGTCCGCGGGCCTGTGGGAGTTTTTGCGCACGGCTGCCGACAGCAAGCAGTTGCACACCGCCCATGCCGCAGGGGCGGGACTGATGTCCGCTTACCTGGCACGGGACGGATTCACTGGCGCCGCCGAAATCTTTGATGGCCCGCAAGGGATGGCGGCAGGTATGTCGAATGATGCAGATCCATCGCGCCTGAACGACGGCCTTGGTACTCGCTGGGCCACGGCCGAAACGTCCTTTAAATACCATGCATCCTGCCGCCATACCCATCCAGCTGCCGATGCGCTGCTGCAGGTCATGCAGATGCACCAACTTAAGCCCCAAGACCTGGCTCATATGGTCACGCACGTCCACCAAGGTGCCATCGACGTGCTGGGCCCGGTGATCAATCCCGCCACGGTACACCAAAGCAAGTTTTCCATGGGAACGGTGCTGGCATTGGTGGCACAGTATGAACACGCCGGCCCGGCAGAGTTTGACCAGCACTTCGCGAGTGAAGCCACCCGGGGCCTGCGTGACAAGGTGGAAATGGTGCTCGATGCCGAAGTGGACGCTGCCTACCCGCGCCGCTGGATCGGCAAAGTCACCGTGCAGACCACCGATGGCCGCGTGCTGCATGGCCGCGTGGACGAGCCCAAGGGTGATCCTGGCAACACCTTGAGCCGTGATGAGATCACGGCCAAGGCCCTGCGTCTTGCGGCATTCAGTGGGGGCGCCTCGCCGGCGGAAATGGAGAGCGCCGTGACTGCGCTCTGGTCTGTGGCCGATTGGCCGCGCGTGTCTACCTTGTTGAAAGCTGTTGTATGAGTGATCGTCTGAACCCCCAATGGTCAATGGCGCGCAGTTTTCTTTTCGTACCTGGCGACCGGCCGGAGCGTTACGCCAAAGCGCTGGCAAGCGGCGCGGATGCAGTCATCATTGATCTGGAGGACGCTGTATCGTTGACAGCAAAAGATACGGCTCGGGCCGCGCTACGCGATACCTTGCAGACCTTGAGCGATGCGGAGCGCGCGCGCGTGCTGGTGCGCATCAATTCTCAAGGGACTCCCTGGCACGAGGCCGATCTGGCGCTGGTGGCCGGCCTCGGCCAGTTCGGCGTGGCGGGAGTAGTTGTTCCAAAAGCAGAGAGTGCAGAATCCGTCGCTTATTTGGCCTCCGCCTGTCCGGGGCTGGGCTTGTTGCCGCTGCTGGAAACGGCGGAAGGTTTTCATTCCATTGATGCAGTTGCAAGCGCGCCGCAAGTGATCAGGCTTGGGTTGGGGAATATTGATCTTCAGGCGGACTTGGGAATGTCATGTGGGATTGATGAGCAGGAGCTTGCTCCCGCGCGCTGGAGCATCGTGTTGGCGTCACGCCGCGCGGGCTTGGCCCCACCGGTGGATGGCGTCACCACCTCGGTGTCGGAGCTGTCTTTGTTGAAAGCGGCCGCCCAGCGTAGTCGCCGCTTCGGCTTCGGAGCCAAGCTCTGCATTCACCCATCCCAGGTGGCTGTTGTGCATACGGCACTCGCTCCGACAGTGGCTGAGATTGATTGGGCTCGGCGCGTACTGCTGGCGATGGAGAAGGTCGGCGGTGGCGTCGTCAGTGTTGACGGAAAAATGGTGGACTCCCCCGTACTGTCGTTGGCACAGCAGATATTGGTCAGAGGCATGATGGGCGCGGCAAAAAGCTGAATCCAGGCAACAGCAGGGGATGACTCCCCTGCTGCAAGAGCAGGAGCGCAGGAAGTGCCCTTTGCGGGAGCCGGTTTACACCACGCCTGAATTTTGAAGTTCTGCGATGCGCGTGTCGTCAAGCCCCAATTCGCGCAGCACTTCAAGGGTATGCTGGCCCAGCGCTGGTGCAGCGTTGCGCAGAACCGACGGGTTGGCTGACAAGCGTATCGGACTGGCTACGGAAGCGATGCTTTGCACGCCATCGCCAGTTTCACCCTCGGTCCAACGCGGCTGTTTCACGACCAGACCGCGTGCACGAACCTGAGGATCATCGAACGCCTGGGCAAGGTTGTTGATGGGGCCGCAGGGCACAGCTTTGTCCTCAAGCAGGGCGATCCAGTCGGCCGTGGTACGGGTGCGGGTGAGTTCCTCCATTATGGGAATCAGCGTGCCGCGATGCACCACGCGGGCGCTCGTGGTTGCAAAGCGTTTGTCGCTGGCCCACTCCGGCTTGCCTGCCGCATGACAAAAGCGTGAGAACTGACCATCATTGCCAACCGCAAGCAGCATTGCGCTGTCGGCGGTCGGAAAATCCTGGTACGGAGCCAAACTGGGGTGAGAGTTGCCCTGGCGCTGTGGCACTGCGCCAGTGTTCAGATATCCCCCGGCCTGGTTGGCGAGCACGGCCATGCCGACATCGAGCAGGGCCATGTCGATGTGCTGGCCCAGTCCGGTTCGATGGCGCGCTTCCAGCGCCGTGAGGATAGCGGTGGAGGCGTAGATACCGGTGAACAGGTCGGTGATGGCTACTCCCACACGCAGGGGGCCACCCCCGGGCTCCGTGTCGGCACGGCCCGTAATGCTCATCATGCCGCTCATGGCCTGAATCATCAGGTCGTAGCCTGCGCGTTCGGCATATGGACCGTCCTGACCAAAACCCGTTACCGAGCAGTAAATTAGCCGGGGGTTCAACGCGCGCAAACTTTCATAGTCAAGACCGTATTTCTTGAGTCCGCCTACCTTAAAGTTTTCTACCAAGACATCGCTGAGGACCACTATTTCCCGGATCAGTGCTTGGCCTTCGCGCGTGGCGACGTCGATCGTGACTGATCGCTTGTTGCGATTGCAGGCTGTGTAATAACTAGCCTGTGCAGTGGACTCGCCGCGCGAATCGTTCAGGAACGGTGGCCCCCAGCGTCGGGTGTCGTCACCTTCGCCTGGCATTTCCACCTTGATCACATCAGCCCCCATATCCGCCAGGATCTGAGTGCACCAAGGGCCGGCCAGAACACGGGACAAATCGAGCACGCGCAAATGGCTCAGGGCACCTGCACCGGGCGAAGTAGATGCAACGGCAGATGTCGTTTGAACTGCGGGTGTTGCCGATGGTGTTTGATTCATTGAAAGGGGCTCTTGAAAGAGTATTACAGTGAAATTTTAGGGGCGGGGGGAATGTGGCGGCTTCCAATTTTCGAAAGCACCTGTTCCAATCCGCGTGCAGACCACAACAGGATCGGCGGTGGCTTCACTTCAAATCACCCCATGTCCCGGGTCCGTCGCACATTAAACTAGGTATGGTTTCTCAGCTGAAAGCCTTACTGGCTGTGGCCTACAATTCAAACATGTCCATGCACTTTGACCTTTTTGATTTGCGTCTAATGGCAAATATTGCCGAGGCTGACAGCATGACAAAAGGCGCAGAGGCGTCTTTTATCTCCCTGCCAGCAGCAAGCACCCGCATCAAGAACCTGGAAGAGGGGATTGGTGCAAAGCTGCTTAACCGTACAAGCCAGGGCGTCACGCTCACCCCGCCGGGGCAGGCTTTCGTCCATCACGCTCGCGCGGTGCTGGGGCAGATAGAACATCTGCGTGGCGACTTGCAAGAGTACACCAGTGGCATCAAGGGCCATGTACGCGTGTTTGCCAACACCACCGCGCTGAGCGAATATCTGCCGCCGGTGCTGCGCAGCTACTTGCTCAGTCATCCTGATATCAACATCGACCTGCGCGAGCGGCTCTCCCATGACATCATCCGGGCAGTGACCGAAGGGCAAACGGATATCGGCATCATTGCTGGATTGGTGCGCACGGAAGGCCTGGAAATCATCCCGTACCGGCGCGACCGCCTCGTGCTGGTGGTTCCGCAAGGGCATACACTATCCGAGCGGGCTGAGGTCGCATTTGCCGACACGCTGGACTATGACCACGTAGGTTTGCACGAATCCAGTGCCATCTATGCATTTTTGCGCCAAGTTTGTGACCAGCTCCATCGCCCCATCAAGCAGCGCATCCAGGTCGGCAATTTCGAAGCGATTTGTCGCATGATCGAGGCCAGCGTAGGTATTGGCATACTACCGGAGTCCGCCGCCAGCCGACACGCGCAAACCACGGCTATTGCCATTGTTCCGCTTTCGGATCCTTGGGCCATTCGTAAAATGTTGATATGCGTGCGAACCCTCGAAGCGTTGCCAGGGTTTGCGCGCGAGCTGGTTGATTTGCTGGTGGAAGACGCACGTCAGGCCGAGGTCAGATAAAAACTTTCGGGCGCTTCGAAGTTGCCCGCACAGACCGCACCAGAAGTTCACCGCGATCAAATCTCCTATTCATGAGCAGGTGTCACCTGTTGATGAGAATGGGTGTGGATTCTCGCATTGCAGTCATTCAGGCATAGGCTCCTGTATCGATCTTGCCGGACTCTGGTGGCGTTGAACCGGAATGCGGGCGTGGTTCAAACCCGGGTAACACTTTGTCCAAGTTTCAGCGCGGCTAGTTGACCGTTGACCCATCCAGAAATTTGATTCTCGAACTCACTGATACTCG